>Red_p2__coassemble_183_pt1 | contig 50366 bp, 45 predicted proteins | sample Red_p2__metabat2_low_PE_016 | metagenome-assembled genome bin Red_p2 | reverse complement strand
GGCTAGTCAATCAGGGCTTTTTCAAGCCTCTGCCTTTAGGCAGGGGTTATTGACTGTCAGGTCCTCAAAAGATAATAAAGAAATTAGTTCAAAACAGCCGTTGTGTAGACTTGTTGGACGTCATCCAAATCTTCCAATGCATCAATTAAACGTTGCATACGTTCGGCATCTTCGCCTTGCAATTCCGTTTCATTTAATGCCTTCATGGTGACTTCGGCAACTTCAGGCGTCATGCCAGCCGCTTCAAAAGCGTTGTTGACGTCTTCAAAAGCGTTCGGAGCACAAACGACTTCAATACCACCTTCTTCGTCGGTGATAACATCGTCGGCACCAGCTTCCAAAGCAACGTTCATCACGTCATCTTCGGAGTACTTGCCAGGAGCGAAGAAGAATTGACCGCAGTGTTGGAACATGAAGGACACGCAGCCATCGGTACCTAAGTTGCCGCCATTTTTGCTTAAGATATGACGGACATCGGCAACAGTACGCGTGCGGTTATCTGTGGCGGTATCAATCATCAAAGCTGCGCCACCAACACCGTAACCTTCATAACGAATTTCTTCAAAGCTCACACCTTCTAATTGGCCGGAGCCCTTCAAAATGGCGTTCTTAATCGTGTCCTTAGGAACGTTGGCGCCACGAGCTTTGATCAAAGCTAAACGCAAACGGGAGTTAGAGTCAGGATCAGCACCGTTACGAGCAGCAACCATGATTTCACGAACGATCTTCGTCCAAAGGTTGGAGCGTTTTGCATCTTGACGGCCTTTACGGTGTTGAATATTGGCCCACTTGGAATGCCCTGCCATGGAAATTATCCTTTCTAATAATTCAAATTTGATACAAATTTCTGCTCATTAGCAAAAAATTTAAGAGTTAACCCACTAATTTTACCTGTGTTTTGCTCGCTTGTCTTTTTAGGTTTTACTTCGGGCCAAAAGTAAAGCTGTGCAGAGAATACAAAGTGCCCCAACCGCTTCCAAAAGAGTGAAGGTCGTGCCCAAGAGCAGAAATGACAATAAAACAGCCGACAAAGGTTCAAAGCAGACAAGCATGGAAGCGGTGGATGGTGGAATAAACTCCATACTTTTGAGATAGCAGCAAAATGAAACAATCGTTCCGCATACGACCACATGAGCATAGCAAAGCATACTGGTGCTATTCCATAAAACATTCGTATCAAAAGGATTGTTATAGAGGCAAGCGGCAAAACCACTCAACGTCATGGCCCACCCAATGACAGGAAACACGGTTAACCGACGCACTAGTTTCACGGGTTGGATTGTTCCCATGGAGGCAAAAATAGCAGAAACCAAGCCCCAGACAACACCAAGAATAGAAAGATCAATGCTATTGAGGTTGCCTTTTGTGACAAGCAGTACCACTCCAAACATGGCGAGGACTAACGAAATGATTTCTATCAGTTTGATGCGTCTGTGGCAAGAAAGAGCCAAATAAATGATGACAAATAACGGAGAAGTGAGCACCAAAATCGTTGCTGTTGCAGCATTTGCGTAAGCAATAGATTGGAAAAAAGTAAATTGTGAGCCTAGCAAAATCAAACCGTAGATAATGATGCCTAACAAATTTTCTTTGCTAAATACGGCCTTAGCATGTTGTGTGCCGTGTAAGACGACGTCTAGTAGCACTAAAATGATGCCCGCTCCAAACAATCGAATGGAGGTCAAGTCAATCACACGAAATTGGCACTCAGCCATGAGATATTGAGCAGCTACGCCCATAGACCCCCAACAGACGCCGGCACAAGAAGCTAAGGCAATACCTTTGAGTGTTTTATTAGGCATCGGAGAACCTTAAAAGTAGTATTGAAAATTGCAAGCTATTCTAACGCGCCGCCTAAAAAGAAGAGGAAGGAAAAACCCTTCCTCTATTAACTGACTGATGTCAGAATTTAAGGTGAGACTACACCATTAGCCGCTTTAACATTTCGGCATAAATGGCTAAGCCGACGTCTAATGAATTTTCATCAATGTCAAAATTGGCCGTATGATGGCCACTTGGGCGGTTAGAGCCTAGGACAAAATAAGCGGCCTTACCACCATGAGCTTGAACGCGTCGAGCCAAGATCGTAGCGTCTTCTGAGCCACCAAAATTCGAACCCTTGAGGATTTTGCTAATACCCTTGGTATGGGTGCCAACATCTTCAAGCATTTTCACTAACTCTTCATCATTGACTAAGTCAACTGCTTCGCCCATTTTTTCAATGTGATATTCGACTCCGAAGCTCTTGGCGACACCCTCAACAATATTTTGAGTTTGTTCGACCATGTATTGATTGATTTCGCTTGTTTCACCGCGCACTTCCATGACAAGTTTTGCATTGACAGGAATAACGTTACGCCCTTCACCAGCGACAATACGACCAACATTGACACGGGTCATACCAGAGCCATGGCGAGCAATACCTAAAAGTTGGGTCACAGCATGACATGCTGCGGCAAGTGCGTTACGACCCGCATTGGGTTCTACCCCAGCATGAGCGGGTCGGCCCTTAAACGTGATATCGAATTTGGTTGTGCATAAAAAGCCGACTGGAGCAACCTCGATTTCGCCAGACTTTGCCATCATTGCGATATGACTAGAGAGGAAGTAGTCGCAGTCATCAACGATACCGCTAGCAGCAACACCGGCAGCACCGCGAACACCTTCTTCAGCGGGTTGGAAAATAATCTTTAATTTTCCGTTCAATTCATCTTGGTGCTCCATGACCCAACGTGCGATAGCCAAGCCTAAGGAAATATGGGAATCATGTCCACACGCATGCATTAAATTAGGACGTTGAGATGCCCATCCTTCTGCGCTTGGGCGGTGAGAAGGATCAGGATTTTCTTGGACATTGTTGCAATCCATGTCAAAGCGCAAGGCTAAAGTGGGGCCAGGACGTTTGGTATCAAGTAGAGCACAGCACCCTGTCAATTCTTGCATTTCAGCAAGCAACTCATCGCTGACACCTTTTGCTTTAGCGGTTTCAATGGCCTGTGCTACAAGCACAGGATCTCGACCAAGGCAATCTTTTCGGGAGACAATTTTTTCACCCAACAGCACTTCATAGCCGAGTTCACGAAGCGTACGTGCGATGAAAGCCGTTGTACAAAATTCTGTCCAACCTTCTTCTGGGAATTGATGAAGGGCGCGGCGCACCGCAACCATTTGATCATGATAGGAACATTCAGACATGTTACATCTCCTTAAAGGAACCTTTTAAATATATCGTAGTCCTTTTTTTACAGCTGAATGTATATAACGGTAAGAAGTTCGCTCAAAATCAAAAAAGCCGCAATGATTTCTCATTGCGGCTCATATCAATAACTAAACAGTGAAATTACTTGCCGAGCGTACGGAAAACGCAGCGAGCAACCAATTCAAGAGCGTTAGCCAAAGATTGTTCGTCAAAGTCAAAGTGACTGTTGTGGTGACCAGCACGCAACGTGGAACCGACTTGAACATAAGTACCCTTGCCACCGGCGGCTTGAACTGTGCTCATGAAGTGAGAGTAGTCTTCAGAAGCACCGAAGTTTTGTTCTTCGATAACATCGGTGAAGCAACCCATGTCACGAGCTTCTTCTGCAACGACCTTAGCGACTTCAAGGTCAGATTCACCACTCTTGGTACCGCCCTTGATGTCGATAGAATAGCCACAACCCCACATATCGGCAGCAGCCTTAGCGATACGCTTGACTTCGCCAAACATGTATTCGTCCAAAGCAGACGTGATACCACGGGTTTCAAGAACCAAAACGGCCTTCGGAGGAATAACGTTACGGCCTTCGCCACCGATCAACTTACCAACCGTGATACGGGTGTCACCCTTACCAGAGCGGGGGATAGCATGCATATTTAACAAAGCCGTTGCGGCAGCGAGCAATGCATTCTTACCTTCTTCAGGAGCATTACCAGCGTGAGCAGGAACACCCGTAAAGGTAATGTCAGCCTTGGTCGTAGCCAAGAAGTTCTTGGTACCACAAATGACCTTGCCAATATTGTTAGCTTGGAAGCCGATGTGCATACCGAAGATTTCATCAACGCCTTCAACAGCACCTGCCTTTTCCATCGGCATGGCGCCACGAACACCTTCTTCTGCCGGTTGGAAGATGAAGCGAATCTTACCTTGCAATTGATCGCGGCAAGCAGCAATCACTTCAGCCAAAGCTAAACCAATAGAGGTATGACCGTCGTGGCCACAAGCGTGCATAGCACCCTTGTTGACAGAGGCAAAGCCTTCGACGTTCGGACGGTGATCAGCGTCAGCACATTCAGAGACGTCATTGCAGTCCATATCGAAACGAACGGCTAAGAAGGGGCCTTCGCCACCGAAATCCATATCAGCCCAGAAACCCGTCAAACCACCTTCCATCTTAGCAACGAGTTCGGGATCAGCGCCTTGAGCAATGGCGCGTTCCATATGAGCACGGAGAACGTCAGCAGAAGGAACACCCATCATGGATTCACGATCAACAGCCTTTTCACCCATCGTGATCGTGTAGCCAAGTTCTTGCATTTTCTTGATGGCCATAGATGCCGTACGGAATTCCGTCCAACCGGATTCCGGGTGCTTGTGCAAGTCACGACGAACCGTGGTCAATTGAGGGATGACTTGTTCGATCTTGGACTTTAATTGTTCATTCATCATTTCTATACTTCTCCGATAAACCACTTCAACGGAAGTGGGGAATAAATGTTCGAGCCTTTATTGTTCGAAAATAAAAACCCAAAAAGGATTCTGAATCCTGTGAAAAGAATCACTAGACCCTTACCTAAGACTTTATTATTTTAGGATGATCACTGCGCTTAGGTATCCCAAGTTAATGTAAGGTCTAGGGGAAAACTTACTTTTGATCAAAAAAAGGCTGATGGAGCAAATCATCAGCCTTTTCTCATTACTTAGTGATAGAGTTGTCTAAAGATTAGACCATCAAGAGAGCCAAGGTAAGAACAGCGGCGATACAAGGAACTGCCGTGCGCTTAGCAACTTCCATTGGGCTAACCATGGCGATACCAGACACAACCACCATAGCACCAGCAATCGGGGACATGGTGCGACCTAAAGCACCCGTCAAGAAGGCCAAGCCACCTAAGGCGTGAACTTGCATACCGAATTCCGGAGCATGCGGTGTGACGGCTTCGTTAAAGGCCATCGTAGCAGCGTCACCAGAACCAGTGATAACACCCATAGCCCAAGGACCGATAGAACCACCCCAGCGAGCGATTTCATTGGAGTTCTTCAACACTTCAACGAATGTATCAATCATGCCCGTAGCACGCAAACCAGCAGCAAACACGCCAGCGGCAATGATGATACCCATCACATCAGCGTAACCCTTGCCCAAGCCATTGAAGAATTGCTTGGCAAATTCTTGCGGGCTCGTACGATTGAAGATGTAACTAAAGATCAAGGTGATGATTGCACCTAAAACCATGGCTTGAGCCACACCCATCTTAATAGCAGGCAACCAGACGTTACCGACGACGAGGATGAGGATGGGCACCAAAGTCATGAGAGCCATAATAGGATTAGGCTTGAAGTTGTCATCACCAGCCTTAACGTTAGCAACTGCATCCTTAGCACCCTTATTGTCGCCAAGAACGATAGCAACGATCAAAAGACCAACGACCAAGAAGGCACCACACATGATGGACCACGGAGCATGGTAGGCAATGAAGTCCATGACTTCCATGTTGGCCATATTGGCAACATAAGCGTTGTGAGACGTACCCGGAGAGAGGTAGGAACCGATCGTACCGCCCATGACGGCAGCAGCGGCCATAGCGGGCTTAATGCCTGCGCGTAACATAACTGGAATCAACGTGGAACCAACTGCAGCAGAGCAACCAGCAGCAGAAGGAATGGCAATATTGATCAAGAACGTCAAGGCCGTGCAAACCGGAATCAAGAACACACCCAAACCACGGATCGGAGCAGCAAGGTAGTGAACTAGGCTACGGTCAGACATCGTGTACTTAGCGATGTAGGCAAAACCCATTGAAGAACAGATGGCCGTGATCAAGGAACCCTTGGTCATAGAAGAAGCGAAGGAGTTTAAAGCACTCATCGGATCTAAAGAGCAAAGGCACAAGAAGAAACCAGCGGTGAACAGAACTAGGCGCGTTTCGTAGCGCTTAATCAAAGCGTAAACCGTCACAATAATAACGGCTACGGCTAACCATTCAAGCAAAGACATAAGATGTATTCCAAAAAGTTAACAATTTTGAAAAATACCTATCTAGGGGGCTTTTATTTTTCTTAAGGTGTAATGTTAACCACCTATAAGGCTTTTCGCCCATAGGTAAACCCTTATAGACCTAGGTAGAACAGCATAAATTTGATCTTGCCTAGACCTATTTACCTAATTTTATTTATCTGCAAAATGTTGCAAATTGAATTGTAAATTTCAATTTGCCTTTGATTCAAGACAAGATAGTTATGTAAATGTAGAGATAACTATTTAATAAACAATAATTTACGCTTAGTTAGATGAGTCTTTTTTTTGTGCGAAACAATAAAATTATTGTGTTTTTTATTTCAACTAAGGAGTGGATTGTGTCCGAGTTACAAACCGTTGCAGCTGCTTTTGCACAAAAAGTATTTGATGACATCCGTGAAATGAGTCGTGATGTGCAGGGTGTTTCGCGTCAAGGTTACTCTCAAAAAGAATCAGAGGTTCTTGATTATTTAAAAGGCATTGGTCAAGAGCTGAACTTAGAAATCACATCGGACCGTGCAGGCAATGTCTGGATGACTTTGCCTGGTAAGGATCGCTCTTTGCCTGCTTTTGTTTCTGGTTCCCACGTCGATAGCGTTCCTCAAGGTGGAAATTATGACGGTTTAGCTGGTGTCACAGCTGCGTTGACAGTGGCTTGGTGGATGCGTCATACGCAATATCAACCGACTCGTGACTATACCGTTTTAATGATGCGTGGCGAAGAAAGTTCGTTCTTTGGTAAAGCCTATATGGGCTCTTTGGGTATGTTCGGCCAATTGACCGAAAAGGACCTTAACCTTAAGCATCGTGATGGAACGATCACGCTTGGTGAATCAATGAAGGCTGTGGGTGTTGACCTGGCTGACGTTACCGGTGGTAAGCCCTTGGTGGACGTTAGCAAGATTGCAGCCTTTGTTGAATTGCATATCGAGCAAGGCCCGACACTCGATGCTCAAAAGGAAGCTCGTGCCGGTGTTGTAACGGGTATCCGTGGCAATATCCGTCACAAGGCTGTTCGTATTGTTGGTGAAGCTGCTCACTCAGGGGCAACGGATAAGCCCTATCGCCATGATGCATTGATGGCATTCACGGATCTTATGCAACGTATGGATCGTGCATGGGATAAGTGGTTAGTTATGGGCGAAGATTTGGTCTTTACTGTAGGCGTTTTGAAGATGGCCTCGAGCGCTGCTATTTCAGTTATTCCTGGGGAAGTAACGTTCTCTGTTGATATTCGTAGCTTGAGTGAAGAAACGGCTCAGCGCTTCCATGAACTCTTAGTTAGGACTGCAGAAGAAGTTGCACAAGAACGTGGCGTTAAGGTGGAATTTGATGGTCAATTGATCACGAAGCCCTCAGGCGTCAATGCTCAATTAAGTGCCACCTTAGAGCAAAGTGCACAACTTGAAAATATTCCGTATTTGAAGTTAGCTTCAGGGGCCGGTCATGACTCTGCAGTCCTGGGTAATAATGGTGTGCCTGTTGCTATGATCTTTGTAGCTAATCAGTTGGGTTCACACAACCCGCATGAAGCAATGAAGCTTGAAGATTTTATGCAAGGTACGGATATTTTGTGGGCAGCCGTTTCGCACTACGATAACTAATTCGTAGTTCATGTTTGAAAGGAGACTGATTCAGTCTCCTTTCTAAAATTATGAGAGAACAATGTTAGATATTCAAAAACTCTCTAATGTGACAGGGGATCCGGATAATCCAAATGAAGCCGGAAAGATTAATGTTGTCATCATTGATTCATCCCCGTTGTTTCGTGAATCACTAGCTCGTTTGATTCATGAGGATGACTTATTTGGAAATATTGCAGAAACCGGTGATAAACATCTGGGTTTGTTCTATATCGAGAGACTAAATCCCCAGGTGGTTATTGTGGATATGCATATGAAAAAAGATGCAGCAACAGAAGTAACTCGCTACGTAAAAAGCTTCACTCATCCGCCTCGGGTGATTATGATGACTGATCGAGATGATAGTGAAGAGTTGATGAGTTCTGTTCATTTGCAAGCAGAAGGTTATATTTCAAAACTTATCGAAGTCGCTGAATTGAAGAGCCAAATTCGACGTGTGGCTCATGGACAAATTGTAGTCAGCAATCGTTTAATGTCTGCTCTGACACGCGCTTTCCGTGATGATACTGCAGAAGTTGGGCGTAATCTTTCTCGTTTAACCAATCGTGAGCGTGATATTCTGAAGTGTTTAGCCGCGGGGATGAAAAATCAGGAAATTGCAGAGTACCACTCTATTACTCTCGGAACTGTTAAGGTTCACGTTAAACATCTATTAAAGAAAATGGCTTTTACAAGTCGAACACAAGCGGCACTTTGGGCTCAGGAGCATGGAGTGAAGCTATAAAAAAAGCCGTCTTTTGACGGCTTTTTTATAGCTGTTACTATTAACGACAACGGTATGCCCGACCAATAATCGTAATATTTTCTAAAGCGTTGTCTTCATCGGTGCTATTAAAGGTATCTGTAATGACAACAACATTTGCACCCACTTTTGCAGCATCGTTGCGCAAATCATTTCTAGCTCCCATCGCAATGTTTTTATTGGGAGTCCAACCACCAGTGAGCCAGTTACCTTGAGAGCCAGCAACTTCACCAATAAATTGACAACGATCTGAGTATTCTTGAGGCAGGCTTTGAACGATGACTACTTGCTGACCTTGTGGTGTGACAGAAGTGGCAGAGCAACCAGCCAAAAGCAGTGCAGAGATAGTAATAGAAGCAAATGAGATTTTTTTCATAAAGCTCAACTCCAGAATTGGGGCTGCGTTGATTTTGAAGGATAAATAAAAACGCGAGTTCGTTGGAACTCGCGTTTTGACTTTATCCAACTAAGGGAATCTTACTTCCACCAGTTGTTCGTCGGTTCGTACTTAACGATAGGTTCGCCTGATTCGACGAGAGCCTTACCGTTGCTGTAGTACGTCCACATCGTCAAGGAACCGCAAGCGATCATAGCGACCACGACGCAGTACATGATCTTGCGAAGGGCTTCACGGTTACCAGCGCAGACGTCCCACTTGACGGCCAAGCGATACAAACCGATCATACCGTGCAATTCGGTAGCAACCAAGAAGATGAACGTCCAAACCAAACCGTTGTGATACGTGTGAACGGAAGAAAGGTTAGGTCCAATGCTATGCGGGTCGAGCAACATCGGCGTGACGTGCGGGAAAACCATGCCCGTCAAGATCACAGCGGTCACGATTTGAACGATCCAAAGCGTGGTGTCGCGGTGAGCGATGAATTGATATTGACCCTTGATGTTATGGAACATGCGATAGCTCGTCGGGAAGCGACGCAAAGCCATCAAAGCGTGAACGATAACGAGGAGGGTGATAACAGCCACGAAAACAACGTGCATCCAAGCTTGTTCTTCGCCGAAGATCGGATAACCGCCGGAGAAAGCAACTAAGTTCCAGAACACGTCCTTGCCCAATTGAATGGAGCTCGTGAAAGCCATGTGGCAGAACAAGAACAAGCCCAACAAAAGACCCGTGACGGATTGAGCAACGTCGCAGTAAGCAGGCCACTTGCTTGCGCGCTTGGCGTTACGTAATTCCACACCAGCGATGACTTCTTCAGACGTCGGGGTGTTGGAATACTTTTCTTGATCAGTGGTATACATCGACATGATGAGAGTTTACCTTTATAAGAAGTTATGTCCTAAATCAAATGCGGTCCAATGCATCCAATCAGACTTATGAATCAAAAATAGTAAAAGTGTCCGAACGGACACGAATACCATTCCGACATACGAATGATCTACCATTTTCATGTAAAAAGGTTTGCGTTATGTCAGAAGTTTTGCTCTTTTTTCAGACTATTTTAAGGTAGGAAAGGATTGAATTAAGGGTAAACCCTAATAAGTAGCTTAAATTTTAAGCAATAATTAGAGTTATATTAGGGTTTACCCTTATTTTGTTGGTTTGGAGTTTGAAAAATCCTAAAGCGTGCCAAATAAGCGGTCGCCAGCATCCCCTAAACCAGGCACAATGTAGGCCTTTTCATTTAAATGATCATCGAGACTAGCGGTGAAAACTTTGATGTCAGGATGAAGTTCTTGGAATGTTGCCATGCCTTCGGGGGCACAAAGCAAACAGATGAAAACAATACGATCGGCCGGGACATTGCGCTTTTTAAGTACGTCAACAGCGTGAGCGGCAGAGTAGCCTGTTGCCATCATGGGGTCAACCACAAAGAATGTACGATCCTGTACTTCTGGTAACTTCACCAAATATTCAACAGGATGATGATTTTCATCACGATACATACCGACATGTCCAACACGTGCGCCCGGCATTAAGTCTAAGAAACCGTCAGCCATGCCAAGGCCAGCACGCAAAACTGGCACGATAACCGGCTTTTTACCAGATAAGAACGGAGCCTCGTATTCACATAAGGGCGTTTCAATCATACGAGTTGTTAGCGGAAGGTCGCGAGTTACTTCGTAACCCATTAAGACCGTAATTTCGCGTAGTAAGGCACGAAAGTCTTTAGATGACGTGTCTTTTTTGCGCATAATGGAAAGCTTATGTTGAATCAATGGATGGTCAATGATATGCAAATTAGGGAAACGAGAATCTTGACGCATTTTTTATCCTTCCTAATGGAGTAATTAACGCAACAATCTTAACCATTTATCGTTAGATTTGTGTGGAAATCAAAAAAATCAGATGTAAATTTTCTCTCGGTGATAAAGTTATGATGAGTTTCATTCCTTTTATTTAATAAAAATGCATTTACGAACTGTTTTTATACTTCTAGTATTCGTCTTTTGCTCCATCTTCTTAATCGTTAACTGGGAGGGAGTGATAGCGCCGGTATCGGTCAACTTGCTTTGGACTGAAATACAAGCACCCTTAGGGTTGATTTTGCTCTTAGGTCCAGGATTGTTGATCTTTATCTCTTTGATTTATGGATTTATACAACAAGCCTCATTGGCTATGGAGCTAAGACGAGTTAATAAGCAACTTAAGTTAGCCCAAGATTTAGCCGACAAGGCTGAACTATCACGTTTCAATGAGTTAAAAAAAGACATTGATGCTCAGGTAAAAATGTTGGAAGAGAAAAACAATGCTCGTCATGCTTCATTGATGACAAAACTAACAGCGATTGAAGAAGAATTAGAAAGTAATACACGTATGACGATTAACTCTATTTCGGCCAGTGTTGGAGAGGTTGAAGATCGACTCGATCAACTACAAAATCAAAGTAGTGAAAAACCGGTAAATAAGCAATAAAAAATGGCGGTCAGAGACCGCCATTTTGCTTGCTAGCGTTTTGAAACCTTCCGAACACACCAGTCTCCAAAGCTTTGGATGACTTGTACGAAAAGAATCAAAATTAAAACAACTGTCCACATGACATCGGGCATATAACGGTTGTGACCGTATCTAATACCGATATCACCAAGGCCGCCACCACCAATAGCGCCTGCCATGGCTGAGTAGCCAACCAAGGTCACAATGGCAATGGTGACACCTGCAATAATGCCAGGCATAGCCTCGGGTAATAAAACCTTCATGATGATTTGCATGTGGGTTGCCCCCATGGATTCTGCAGCTTCAATTAAACCGCGGTCGACTTCACGAAGACTCGTTTCTACCAACCTGGCAATAAAGGGAGCAACGCCAATGACCAGAGGTACTAGCGTGGCGGTTGTGCCGATGGTTGTTCCAACTAACAAACGCGTAAGGGGATAGATGGCCACCAACAAAATAATGAATGGAGTGGAGCGGATAGCGTTCACTAAAATGCCAACCACCATATTGGTGGCTAATCGTGGCATCAAGCCATCCTTTTCAGTGACATGCAATAAGACACCTAAAGGAATACCAATCAGACTACCTAGAAAACCACTACCTAAGACCATAACGGCAGTTTCAATAAAGCCATCACCTAGTAGATTGATAATTTCTGGACTCATAGTGAAACCTCTTCAAATTCAACATGGTTTTGAGCCAAGAATTGAGTGGCAGAGATAAATGTTTGTTCATCTGGGCTTTCTGCCAAGATGATTAGGATACCGAAGTTAGAGCCTTGTAGCTCTTCGACTTGTCCTTGCAAAATGTTGAAATCAACGTTGTACGTACGAGTTAGCATAGACAATACCGGCAACGTTACCTCAGAGCCGATAAATGTTAAGCGCAATAATTTGGCGTATCTTCCTTTTTGCTCAGCGCTAGCGATCAAATTCTTAACGGTGGCAATAATGCGCTCAGGCATGTCATGGATAACTACGTCAGCTAGCATGGCTCTGGTCGTCGGATGCTTAGGGTGGCGGAAAACATCCAAGACGGTTCCAGCTTCAACTACGCACCCTGAATCCATGACAACAACGCGATCACAGATTTCTTTAACGACTTCCATTTCATGAGTAATTAAAACGATCGTGACGCCAAGCTCCTTATTGATGCGCTGTAGGAGCTCAAGGGTTGAACGCGTTGTTTCTGGGTCTAATGCACTCGTAGCCTCGTCTGAAAGCAAGACCATAGGGTCATTAGCAAGTGCTCGAGCAATGCCAACTCGTTGCTTTTGACCACCCGAAAGTTGAGAAGGGTATTTGTGTTTGTGTTCACTTAAACCAACAAGGTCAATGAGTTTATTAACCTTACGCTCAATTTGTTCTTTTGGCGTATTTTGCAACTCTAACGGCAATGCAACGTTATCAAAGACCGTGCGAGAACTCAGTAGGTTAAAGTGCTGGAAGATCATGCCAATCTTTGTTCGAATTTGGCGCAACTGAGCTAAGGTCATGTCATTGAGGCATTGACCATTAACAATTACTTTGCCTTGTGTAGGTTTGGTTAAAAAATTAATGGTTCTAACCAAAGTCGATTTGCCTGCGCCAGAGCGACCAATGATGCCAAAAATTTCACCTTGCTCAATATGCAAGGAAACATCCTTGATCGCTTGGACTTTTTTACCGTCAGGAGCGGTAAATGTTTGAGATAAATGCTCGATCGCAATCATAGAAAATTAGGCGCGGAAACCTCTGTCTTCAGACAGTGGAGGAAGCACCGCTCTCCTTTCTTAATTCGGTAAAAAATTCTTCTCTTTGGGAGAAGGGGTTTGCGGATACCCACAGGTTCCGCTTACACGGTCTTAGACCGGTTAGCATCCTTCGCCAATGTTGGTATGGGTTTCTTGTCTGCAACACTGCCCCTACCTCTCAGAGCTTTTAATCACAGACCGCAGAGCGTGGAACTAGGATGAACATCCCACGGTGCCTATACATTCCAATCCAACGTAGTTCACCTTCCGAAAAAGGATCACCCAGGCTAGTCAATCAAGGCTTTTTCAAGCCTCCGTCTTTAGCCGGGGGTTATTGACGTGTATTTTTGATTGATTAAGGAGGAAAGGTAAGAGAGTATCACGAATCGTGATGAGATTGCGAGGGTAGATAACAAAAAACTCGTTCATTTGAACGAGTTCTTAAGTATGGTGCCGGTTAGAAGACTTGAACTCCCGACCTTCTCATTACGAATGAGCTGCTCTACCAACTGAGCTAAACCGGCTTTCCATTTTCACTTCCGAGCAGTGCGCTGCGGAGAATTGGAATTATGCACATCTTTTTTAGAGATTGCAAGTATTTTTGTTAATTTTTTATTTATTTTTAATGACTTTTTTATAAATATAAATAAATTCAATAAGATAGCTATTTTTGAGCACGAAGCCTTAAAGAGCCGTTAGCGCTCGTAGCAGCATGTAAGCTGATAAAACAAAGAGCAAGCTAGCAAAAATTCGTTTTAAGGGTTTTGTGTCCATGCTGTGAGCGAGTTTGGCACCTAAAGGAGCTGTAAGTACGCTAAAAGCCGCAACAGAAAACAGTGCTGGCAAATACAAAAAACCCAAAGAGTATTCTGGCATACCAGGGACATTCCAACCGCTAATGATGTAACCAATACTTCCAGCAAAGGCAATAGGGAAGCCTAAAGCCGCTGATGTGCCAACGGCTTTATGAATTGGTACGTTGCAGGCTGTCATCAATGGAACTGAGATAAAGCCCCCACCAGCACCAACCAAAGAAGACACGGAGCCGACGATACCCCCACCCAAGACAATACCAACCTTTCCTGGTAATTCGCGAGTAGCTTTACCTTTCTTACCAAAGAACATTCTTAAAGCGGAAAACATCACAAAGCAGCCAAAGAGTAAAGAAATGGCCCAATTTGATAGCATTCCAGAAATTTGAGCTCCGAGCAAAGCACCCAATAAAATGCCAGGTGCGCCGGCTAGGACAATATTCCAAAGAACGGCACCACGAGCATTATGGGCTCGAACACTGGAGGCAGATGTAAAAACGATCGTAGCCAGACTGGTAGCGATAGCAACGTGAACGCCTACCTCATTAGGTACTACATTGCCGGCTAAGATCATCGTCAAGAATGGCGTTAATACCATGCCACCGCCGATGCCTAGTAAGCCAGCAAGAAAGCCTGTACATGCACCTAAAGCAGCTAACATAATGAGGGTATCGATATCCATTTGAGTTAAGCCTTCAGTAGATATTTAATGATGTAGTTATACTCCTCTTCGGTTACCGGTGTGATAGATAGACGGTTACCTTTTTGAAGAACTTTCATATCACTAAGGGCATCGTGTTGGCGTAACTCATTAATCCCAATTAAAGGAATCTCTTGATCAACTTCGATATCAACACATACCCAACGTGGTTTTTCGCGTGTTGATTTGGGATCAAAGTACTCGCTTGTTGGATCAAATTGAGTTTCATCAGGTAAAGCTTTGGTTGCAACATGGGCCAGACCCACGATTCCAGGTTCTTTACACGAGGAGTGATAGAAGAAGACTTTATCGCCAATGGCCATATCATCACGCATGAAATTTCTAGCTTGATAATTGCGTATACCAAACCAAGGCACGCGATGTTGCGGCATTTGAAGAACACTTTGAACGGAGCATTCATTGGGCTCCGATTTCATGAGCCAATATTTTGAGGACATGGGGGACTAAATTAGAAGAGAAAAGAATGTCCCCATAAGGGCTGCCTTGCATCCTGAGTCCGAAGAATCAAGAGCGGTCGCCTCTGAAGCGGGTTTCGGGGAAGCATCACGTGCCTCCGCACCACCGGCCTCAAGTCCAGCAACCTAAGTTTTTTAAGCATTGGAACAAGGAATCTTAAAGCAACCTATCGCTTATGAGGACAAGACTAATTTTGACCCAATTTGTTTAAAAATACAATTAATAGGATGGTAAAAAAGTGCAAAAGGCAACCGAAAAAACTTCAAGGTTGCCTTTTATCAATGATTAGTGAAATTGTTATCGTTAGCTCTTTACCAGGCAACGAGTCCAGTGTAGTAGGTGAACAAAATAAAAATACCGAAGATAATTCGATACCAACCAAAAGACTTAAAGTCGTTGGTCGAAACATATCGTAAGAGCCACTTAACAACAATTAAAGCGCTGATGAATGAAACTACAAAGCCGATAATGAAACCAACCGTCATATTTGAGGTCCATATAAAGCTTTGCTGTTCAGATACGCGCAAGAACATCTTGGCCAAAGAGTAGACCGTAGCGCCGAAAATGGTGGGAATTGCCAAGAAGAAAGAAAACTCAGTTGCTGCTTTACGAGAAAGACCTAAAACCAACCCACCAATGATGGTAGCGCCCGAGCGGCTTGTTCCTGGGATCATTGCAATGCATTGCATGCAACCAACCATAAACGCATCTTTCATGGTCATATCATCCATGGTTGCTACTCGTGGTTGATAGTTACGTTTGGCGTGGGAATTTTCCACCCAGAAAATGATCAGCCCACCAACGACCAATGCGATAGCCACTGAGATAGCATTAAATAAGAGTTCTTCAATAAGGTCAGCGAAGATAACTCCTAAAATTGCCGCAGGAAGAAAAGCAACAATTAAATTAATGGCCAGGCGTTGCTCTTTTTTCTGTGTAAACAGTCCAGTTATTACACTCCAGAGACGTTGGCGATAAAACCAACAAACGGCAAAAATGGCACCTGCTTGAATCGCAATATTGAAGGTATTGACCTCAGGGCCATCGAAATTGAGCAAGTCACCTGCAATGATCAAGTGTCCGGTGGAAGAAACCGGTAAAAATTCGGTTAAACCTTCCACAATCCCGAGGATAAAGGCCTTAACTTGGTAAATAAGGTCCATCTTCAGCTTCCTTTACTGAGTTCTTAAATGCGCTCAAAGACTAAATCCCAGACGCCATGGCCGAGGCGTTCACCACGAGCATGGAATTTGGTCATGGGACGTTGTGCGATCGGGTTGGCCATAACAGGAGAGAAGCCCTCGTATTTGTTCTTTAACAAAGGCTCTGCGCTTAGTACTTCAATCATTTGCTCAGCATAATTTTCCCAGTCAGTTGCACAGTGGATGTAGCCGCCGATGCGTAAGTGCTTGACTAATTCATGAATGAAGGGTTGAGCCACTAAGCGGCGCTTATGATGACGAGCTTTGCGCCAAGGGTCGGGGAAGTAGATGTGGATGCCATCTAACATCTCTTCGGCCAACATGTTCTTAACTACTTCAACGGCATCGTGTTGAATAATGCGAACATTGGAGAGTTGCATTTCATCGAGACGAATGGCCAAGGCACCAACGCCTGCGGAGAAGACTTCACAACCAATGAAGTCGACTTCTGGGTGAGCCTGTGCAATGGCGGCAGTGGTTTCACCCATACCGCAACCTATCTCTAAAACTAATGGGGCCTTACGACCGAAAATGCTTTCGGGGGAAATGATTTTTTCTTCATAGTTGAGCGCATAACGAGGCACTAACTCTTCTAAGGAGCGCTTTTGGGCCTGGCTGATATGGCCGCGACGCAAGGTAAAGCTACGAATATGGCGCTTCTTGAGTACTTCAATTTCTTCAGGAGTGAGGATTTTCTTTTCGGTCATGGTGTAAAGAAAAAAACGGACTGGCGTCCGTTGATACATTAAGTCGAGCGTGGAGCGGATGAGGGGAATCGAACCCCCGTCATAGGCTTGGGAAGCCTCTGCTCTACCATTGAGCTACATCCGCGAACTTGAAGTGTCTATTCTACTCAAAAACGAAGGAAAATAAAGAGGGTAATAAAAAAATAAGGATGATTAAGACGTTGGTCTTAATCATCCTTGCTATCAAAGTCGCTACTGAGGATTAGTAGTTTTCAGCGCGCACTTCGAAGTAGCTTTGAGCGTAACCACACACAGGGCAGGCTTCAGGAGCCTTCGGGCCCATAACGAGGTGACCGCAGATGCGGCATTCCCACATCGTTTGTTCTGCCTTAGCAAAAACTTGTTGCATTTCAACATTCTTCAAAAGCTTACGATAGCGTTCTTCGTGAGCTTTTTCGATAGCGGCAACTGCACGGAACTTAGCAGCCAAGTCAGCAAAGCCTTCTTCTTCTGCTTCCTTAGCAAACGTGTCGTACATGTCGGTCCATTCATAATTTTCACCGTCAGCAGCAGCGCTTAAGTTTTCAGCCGTGTTGCCAACCCAGCCTAAGGCTTCGCACCACAAACGAGCATGTTCTTGTTCGTTGCGTGCCGTTTGCAAGAAAATAGCAGCGATTTGTTCATAGCCTTCACGCTTTGCTACTTCAGCAAAATACGTGTACTTGTTACGAGCTTGGGATTCGCCAGCAAAGCAGGTCATCAAGTTCTTTTCGGTCTTTGTACCGGCTAACTTGCCATTGCCTTCGGTTTTTTCAACAACCGGTTCAAAGGCTTCATAACCCTTCTTGCAGAGCGGGCAGATGATGTCTTTGGGCAATTCACCGTCACATTCGTGAATATAACCGCAGATCTTGCAGATGTACTTCATTTTCTCTTCTCCTAAATCTCCACTACGGTCCGTGTAGTGGGTGTGTAATAATTTTTCTGCTAATTCCGACAAAGGTTTGCCATAGAATTTTTCATAAAGCGCTTTAATCTGTTCATTTTCATGACTCGTGCGCTTTTGTTCTGGAAGACTTTCATCGCGTTTGTACAATGCATCAATACGCAATTGACGTGTTTGATCTTCTTGTCCCCAGTTTAGCTTTGGTTGACCGCCACCACTGATGCAGCCACCAGGGCATGCCATTACTTCAACCATGTGATAGTGTTTACCATTGGTCTTTAAAGACTCAATGAATTGGCCAGCAGCCGCTGTACCGTAAATCACTGCGACATTAACAGTGGTTTGACCAATTTGGACACTCGCTTCTTTGACGTTATGAAGACCACGCACCGGTTCTAAATCAAAAAGAACAGCAGGTGCTTTTTCATTAGTCAAGAATTCATAAGCAGTACGCAAGGCAGCTTCCATCACGCCACCTGTGTTGCCAAAAATCACACCAGCACCAGAGCCTTCACCCATTAGACGATCATAGTCAGAGGGTTCAATGGATTCAAAGTTAATGCCCTTTGATTGTGCCCATAAGGCTAATTCATGCGTGGTGACAACATGATCGGTATCACGCATGCCTTCAACGCCCCAGTATTTACCAGAGGCGCACATTTCTTCGCGACGAATTTCAAACTTCTTAGCTGTGCAAGGGGTAATGGCGACGTGTACGATTTTCTTAGCGTCTAAGCCTTGTTCCTTTGCAAAGTAGGTCTTCACCGTCGGACCTTGCATACCAATTGGGCTCTTTGCCGAGGAAATATGCTTGAGCATTTCTGGGTGGAAAGTCTCGCAGTACTTGACCCAAGCAGGGCAGCAACTTGTGAATTGAGGCAGTGAACCATCGTTTGCTTTAAGGCGCTCAACTAATTCACTGGCTTCTTCCATGATGGTTAAGTCAGCTGCAAAGTTGGTGTCCAAAACATAGTCAGCACCTAATGCGCGCAACAATCCCACCATTTTGCCTTGCTCAAAGGAGCCAGCAGGTAATCCAAAGGCTTCACCGATAGCCACACGTACGGCCGGTGAGGTAGACATCACCACAATGGTGTTTGGATCGTCAATGGCTTTTTGAACTTCTGGGTATTCTAATGGGCTAAAAAGGCTACCGGTCGGGCAAACATTGATGCATTGCCCACAATGGATACAGATGGCTTTATCGCCAGTTTTAGCAAGATCGTAATGACCGTGCACACCAATATAGTCTTCGCAGATTTGGCGGCACATGGAGCAGTTCACGCATAAAGCTTCGTCACGAGCAAGAGCTGGATTGTCTTCGTTGACCGCGACGCGAATCTCCACGGATTGATGAATGGACATGTGTTCTCCCTACAAAGTCCAAAGAATCACTCTTTTACTTAGTTTTTGCGAGTATAAAATGCTCAAGTCAAAATAACAATTGGAGTTTAAAAAACTGTTAATAGATAAAAGCTATTAATAGGGGGATTAATGAGGAAAAGCCCAGTGAAGTTTATTGATTTATACAATAAAGGCTTTTCCTCAATTAATGGTTTTTAACTCATTGACGAGGAGTTTTTTTATTTTCAGAGTCTTTTGGATTTTTTCCAAGACTACCAAAAATACTCTTGTCAGGATTGTCTTTTGCCCAGCTGGTAAAGCCATAGATAATAATTAATGGCAATGCTACCCACTCGACAATTAACTCGAGCCATTCCATTTTTATTTTTGATGGTATGACGTAACCGTGTCTACTTCTTCTTGTGAGCCCAAGAAGACGGCGACGCGTTGGTGTAAGTTGGTCGGCGTAATTTCACGGATGCGTTCAAAGCCGTTGGTAGAGCGACCACCGGCTTCTTCAATCAACCAACTCATCGGATTGGCTTCGTACATTAGACGAAGCTTGCCGGGCTTATTGGGATCGCGGTTGTCGCGTGGGTACATGAAAATGCCACCGCGATTCAAAATACGATGCACTTCAGCGACCATGGCTGCCACCCAGCGCATGTTGTAATTCTTACCACGAGGTCCTGTCGTTCCTGCGAGTAATTCAGAAACATAACGTTGAACCGGAGCTTCCCAGTGACGCATATTGGAGCAGTTGATGGCAAACTCAGCCGTTTGAGGGGCCAAGGAGATCTTTTCAATCGTTTGTAAGAATGTGCCCGTAGACGTATCTAATGTGAAGACGGTCGTACCATGACCTAAAGTCATCACTAATTGAGTTTGCGGGCCATAGATAACATAGCCAGCAGCTTTTTGTTGCGTACCCGGTTGCAAAAACTCTTCGTCTTTGACGTTACGGTGGGGCTCCCCAGCGGGCAAAATCGAGAAAATTGTGCCAATGGAGACATTAATGTCAATATTGCTAGAGCCATCTAACGGATCAAACAAGACCAAATAGGGGCCAATCTCGCAATCTTCAGGAACTTGCAAAGCATGGTCCATTTCTTCGCTAGCAACTGCACTGACAAAGCCACTTTCCATGCAAGCACGACTCATGATGTCATTGGCAATGATGTCCAATTTCTTTTGAGTTTCGCCTTGAACATTTTCACTACCAGCAGAGCCTAAAACACCAGCTAATGCACCTAAACTTACCTTGAAGCTGATGTCTTTGCACGTCTCAGCAATATGTGCAATGAGGCCGGTGAGTTTAGGATCTACACCGTGTTGAGTTTGCATCTCATGCAAATACAGGGCTAAAGTTTTTGCCATGATTCCTATTTCCTTATTCTTGCAGTTAGTGAGAGGCGTTATTAAGGGCCTTACCCACGACTTCTTTAAGATTACTTGATAAATTCGGTTGAGAGTAAATGTAGCTTAAAGCGCTGTACATTAGTCGAGCACATTCAGGCGTATAACGGCGCCAATCATCAAGACAACGGGCTAAACGAGCAGCAATCGCAGGATTGATTCGATCAAGCTTTAAGACTTCACTGACCCACAGTTTATAGCCTTCACCATCGGGACGATGGAATTCTGCCAAATTGTTTTGACAGAAGGCCAATGGCAAGGAATAAACATTATTTGGATTATTCGTGTTGTAGCCTGGGTAGCGCTCAATTAGATTTTGAACAACGTCTTTGATTGAGCAATCATCCATAGGTATGGTTGCTGTTGCTTGCACAGTAAACCACTTATTAATCAGCAACGGTTCATTGCGCCATTCCGTTTCTGCTGCTTCGAGCAATGCGTATTTTGTTGGCGAAGCGCTGTTGACAATGATTCGTAAAGCATCAATACGTTCCGTCAAATTCGTGCTTGTTTCAAAAGCCTGTCGTGCGCGAAGCAGAGACTTTGCGTTACCACCGGCTAGCAACAGCTCAAAGCAGATTGCTCGAAGGGCACGTTTACCTGCGTCGGTCGGATTGGGTGAGTAGACAGAGTTCGGAACATTGTCATCAAATACACGCATGATGAGGTGAGAGAATTGACGTCCCAATTGATCACGCAAAGACCGAATAGCAGCACGGATGGCCAGCGGATTGATTAGAGGCTGAGAGTCCGCAACACGACGTTCGCTCGGTAGCGTCAAGGCCATGGCTTTAAATGCTGCTGAAGCTGTTTTGTCCGTTAACATGGCCTCAAATGCATTCTTGTAATGCGGGTTAATCACCATGCGTGTGCCACGTTCATAGTCCATGACCATTTCATTAATGCAACGTAAGGACAGTGCCTCCATGGCTTCACAACGATTAAACGCATCATTGTCGTACTTACTCAAGAAAACCAATTCATCATTGGTGTAGTCATAGTCAACGATAATTGGTGCAGAGAAATTACGTGCTAGAGAGGGCACGGGCTTTTCTTTGATGCCAACAAACGTCCAACTGTATTCCGTTTCCTTTAATTCCAACACACGAGAGGTGCCTTTGGGGCTAGTTTCAGCCTGAAGTTGCAATGGAATGCAGTTACCCTTCGGATTCAATAGTGCAATTGCAAAAGGAATATGGAAGGGTAGTTTGTGTGATTGACCTGGCGTTGCAGGGCAGGATTGCGTTAATTTAACCGTATAGGTTTCACTATTACGATTCCATTGAGTATCCACCTTAACATGCGGAGTGCCTGCTTGCGTATACCAACGTTCAAACTCCGTAAGATCACGCAAGTTGGCCTTGCCCATGGCATCTAAAAAGTCATCACACGTTGCAGCAGTACCATCATTGGCACGAATATATTGCTCTAAACCACGCTTAAAGCCTTCTTTGCCTAAGAGCGTTTGAAGCATGCGAATAACTTCGGCCCCCTTTTCGTAAACCGTTGTCGTGTAGAAGTTATTAATTTCTTCATAGGACTCCGGACGGATAGGGTGAGCCATAGGACCAGCATCCTCAGGAAACTGCGTGTCACGCAAATAGCGAACATCTTCAATACGTTTGACAGCCTTAGCTGTGGGGTCTCCCAACATATCGCTGGAGAATTCTTGATCGCGGAAAACCGTTAAGCCTTCTTTTAAGGTTAATTGGAACCAATCACGACAAGTGACACGGTTACCCGTCCAGTTATGAAAATATTCGTGAGCGATAACACTTTCAATACGAGCAAAATCGCGATCCGTCGCTACGGCAGGAGTGGCCAATACGCAGCGAGAGTTGAAAATATTCAGGCCCTTATTTTCCATTGCGCCAAAGTTGAAGTCGTCAGTGGCAACGATCATAAAGCGCTCAAGATCGAGCTCCAGCCCAAAGCGCTTTTCATCCCAAGCAATGGCTCGCTTTAAACTTTCTAAAGCAAATTCGGTCTTATCTAAATTCTTCTCTTCCGTCCAAATTTGCAATAAAGCACGTTTACCGTTTTTAAGTAAAAAGCGCTCCTCTCGGCACTTTAGGTTCCCAGCTACTAAAGCAAAGAGGTAGGCTGGTTTATTGAAAGGATCTTCCCAAACGGTATAGATCCAGTTGTCATCAATGGCGCCTTCTTCAATAAGGTTGCCATTAGAGAGCAGCACTGGGCATACAGCTTTCGGAGCATTGATACGCACCTTAAACTTCGCCATGACATCAGGGCGGTCTGGATAATAGGTAATGCGGCGGAAGCCCTCAGCTTCGCATTGAGTCATGAAATTACCATTGGATAAGTACAGTCCCATTAAGGATGTATTAGCCATTGGATTAATAATATTTTCAACGCGGACTTTGACAGGCTTATTAATATTACGAATGATCAAATCACCAACGGCCGTCAGTGTGTAATCTGTACGAGCCAATTCTCGATCATCAATAGAAATTTTTCGTAATTCAAGATCCCGACCATTGAGCACTAAATCGTCATTTGCTCGCTTTTCGTTTGGGCGAATTTGTAGGGTACTGGTTACACGTGTTTTCTGTGGGTGCAGGTCAAACACCAAGTCGACGGTGTCGACAAAGTGATTGGGCGGTAAATAGTCTTTGCGGTAGATCGTCTCGCTAGCCATGCCTTTTTCCCTTCTCAATATGCTTTGTGTTTCGGAGTTTTAATCTAAATATTTTAAGCGTTTAGGGCTGTTTTTTCGAGTGGCTAAGGTCATTAAGACGGCAAAACTTTGTGTTCTTATGTGAGAAGAGGGAGAAGAGCGAGAATTTTTTGTCTTAGCGCAGAAAACGGCAGATCCAATAGAAATCTGCCGTTTTCCTAAAGTCCTAACTTAGAATTAGTTAGAAGCTATAACGCACACCTATATTCACACGGTAGTCTGTATCCACTTCGCCACCATCGGCTGCTTCAAGATCTGCGTATACGTGAGTTTGAGGCGTGACAGTGAAGTTAGCGCCGATACCGTACTCATACCATGTACCGCCCAAATCTTCAGACATGGTGCGGTAAGCATCACCGTGCGTGAAGCTAAAGTCTGTTTTGCCCTTCCAGTCATGCAAAACAGAGGCTCGAACATAAGCGTTTCCACGATTATTTGGGCAGTTCAACCCCAAAACAAAGCCAGCTCGACCTATTAGGGCTTCAGCAGAGTCTTGTTTTACGGTAATCTCGTTAGAGGTGTGATATGTTACGTCATCTACATGGCCCCACATCATTGCAACTTGCGGTTCAACATAAATTAGGTTTGTGAGGTTAAGGCGCAAACCAGCTTCGGCCGACACAGAGACGGCGTTGGTCTTATAGACTGCCGAAGAAATGTAGTCGGTCATTGAGATGTCGAATTCATTCTTCATGCGACCAACTTTACCAGTTACGTCTAAGAAGAACCCGTTGTCGTTAACCCAAGAGGCATATCCAGTGAAAGCGAATAAAGAGCTATCTCCCCCACCGTTTGCAAAGTCATTGTCGCCATCAGTATAAGAGAAGGCGCCACCGATAAATACTCCATCAGAGACTTGGCGATCGTAGCCAAATTGGAAGGCAGTGTAGTCATTGGTAACATCTTTCACGCCAAATTCAGCCCTACCAGTGTAGACGCGCGTCCAAATGCCGTTGGTTTGGCCTTTGCTATCGCGAAGTTCCCCAAGGCGCTTATTCATATCATCGATTTCATTGCGCCAAACGTATAAGCCCACCATGGCCATTTCACTTAAACCGTAAACCGTGTCGTTACCATCTTCTTTCTCATCGACAACGACATCGACTGCCGTTCCATCAGTGCCTGATACACCATGAGCGCCATCAAGGATGCCGTCAGCCTTTTGAACGAGTTCTACACCAGCAATGTTGGTTTGTTGGTTTTTGCCATCTATTTTTTTGTTGTGTTGTACGACATTGGCAATTTTGTCTAAGTCAGCTTGAGCATCTCCCGTATTATTTTTACCATCAGCAATGACCGTGATCGCTCCAACTTCGGTATGCGCATCTGTACCTGGCAAATAAACATGTGTATTATCGCCACTTGCATCGGCGATATTGACGGTGAGGGATTTGCTATCGACCCAAATTTTCTCAGAAGTCCATTGCTTGTGACCTAAACCAGCGAAGTCGGCTGTTGCATCTTTGCCTAAGTTGATGGTTAAATGTTCGCCTTTAATATGGGCCTTTCCGTAGCTACTGCCAGTATCGGATTGAACCTGTAGTTTGGCTTTGTCTGCAACGGTAATCGTGTTGAAATTAAAGGTGGCATCGCCACCCCATGGAATCAGATACAATTGGCCTTTTTCAACGAGGATATTACCAACAGTTATCTCACCACCATAATTGGATTGAATTTCAGTTTTATTGCTTTTGGAGATGACATTGGCGACAGTGGCGTGGTAGTTTCCTTCTACTGCTAAGCGAGAATTACTACCTGAAAAGCCATCTTTTTGCAGAGTTACGGTTCCTTTATAGTCAATATTGCCCTTGAAGGTGAGAGCGGTTCGAGGACCCTTTATACCCTCAGACTGAACAATAATCTCTTTGACACCGGCTAGTGTGGCTGAATTTGTGACGGCCAAACCTGTTTCAACTTTTGTACCAATAATATGAAGTAAGTCTGTTTCAATAACGGTGTCATTAAGGGCTACATCTAGGTGACTACCTGCCTTGCCACGGTAAATAAACTTGTCGGCTTTGATAGTGCCATTAAATTCAGGTGCTCCACTAACATTGAGATAAAGATCCAAAAGCCCTGTTTCAATGGATGATTTTTGGTCCATAGAGAAAGTTCCGCCTTTAATTACAACGGACTCATTTTGAATTTTTCCTCCAGTTAAAGCCAACGATAATGAGGAATCAGTCGCTTCAATATTTTCCGTGTAAGGACTATTGTCTGCATTAATAGTTAAGGCATTAGCTACGCCAGTTGTCATTAATACGGCAGAGGCAATAAGTGTCAAAGGAAACACACGTTTTAGAGAGGTCATTTTTGTCTCCTAATGTTAAGTGTCACTTATGAACAGAAACTCGAAATTAAAAGAAAACGAGCAAGGGTTAGAACTTGCTGAGATGAGTTCCAAGAACATGGGAATAATGCCCCCCCCCAGAAATAAAAAATCAAGACCTCAGACTACTTTTGTAAATTTTTGTACCATAAAAACAACAAATGCTAAATATCTATTTGAAGTTTTGTATAACGGGTGAAAGTTCCGAGCGCAGGGGGTAGCACCAAGCGCATAGCCAAAGGCAAGGGTGTCCACTGTGAGGTGGAATCTGAAGGAAGCCATAGGCAAACCATCGACCTGACGAACAGAAACTGCATCAGGCATACGAGAGTGGGTAAGGTTGCATAACAAACTAAAGCCCTAAGCTACACGGAACTCTCGATGTAAATGCAGCAGGTGAATGATGGGAAAGATTGTGAGCTTACCCGCGGAGGTCTTACGGACGTGGGCTTCAAACGAAATCACGGAGTAAAGCTTGCCGTAAGAAGTCAGCAGATTCCATAGTACCTGACAGACGGTGCCAGGGAAGGGATGAAATTAATAACGGAGATGCCTGAAGTAACCGAAGCATCAAACAAGTTTCAGAATGACCCAAAGGTCGCCATGAAGAGGTAAGCGACGGAATCGCTGAGATATTTATGGTTGAAATGATGCTGAGCATAACAAAGGAAGAAACACCTCCACATTGCAGAAAGAGAACGCTTTGCCAACATTGGAAACCGTCCTGAGTCGAACCAACCTAAATGAGGCTTGGAAACGACTCCGTCAGAATAAGGGGGGCGCAGTTCACTACGAGAACCGTACGGTGGGTGGTGTGGAAGGACGGCTAGGGAACTAATCCCCAGCCTCCTATCCGATTTAATCGTAAATTTTTAGATTAAGCACGCTTAGCCAACTCAACAGCCTTACCAATATAAGTGCCCGGGGTTAATTCCATCAAACGAGCCTTAGCTTCTTCAGGAATATCAAGGCCGCTCACGAATTCATGAATCGTTTCAGGGGTGATACCCTTACCACGCGTCAAAGCCTTGAGTTGTTCATACGGGTGAGGAACACCATAGCGACGCATCACAGTTTGGATAGCTTCAGCCAAAACTTCCCAAGCGTGATCCAAGTCTTGAGCTAAACGGTCTTCATTCAATTGCAACTTGCCTAAACCACGGTTCAAAGCGTTATAACCAACGAAGCAGTAGCCAAATGCCACGCCCAAGTTACGAAGCACAGTGGAGTCTGTCAAGTCACGTTGCCAACGAGAAATCGGCAACTTTTGGGCCAAGTGCGTCAAAATGGCATTGGCGATGCCAAGGTTACCTTCACTGTTTTCGAAGTCAATCGGGTTGACCTTGTGCGGCATCGTGGAGGAGCCCACTTCGCCTTCCTTGAGTTTTTGCTTGTAAAAGCCTAAAGAGATGTAGCCCCAAACGTCACGATCTAAATCCAAAAGAATGGTGTTGGCGCGAACAACAGCATCAAAAATTTGAGCCATGTAATCATGCGGTTCAATTTGGATGGTGTGGGTGTTGAAATTCAAGCCCAAGCGTTCTTCCACAACTTTCTTAGAGAAAGCTTCCCAGTCTTTTTCAGGGTAAGCAATCAAGTGAGCGTTGTAGTTACCAACGGCACCGTTCATTTTGGCAAGAATCTTCACGCTCTTGATGGATTCGATAGCGCGAGCTAAACGGATAGAGACGTTGGCCCATTCTTTACCAACCGTTGTCGGGGAAGCTGTTTGGCCATGCGTACGAGAGAGCATCGGAACGGCAGCCCATTGGTTAGCGTAGTCGACAATCGTTGCGCGGATTTGTTCCAAGTATTCGACGATAGCGGCACGGCCTTCGGTCAGCATCAAAGCATGGGAAGTGTTATTGATGTCTTCACTGGTACAAGCAAAGTGAACGAATTCGCTGGCCTTAGCGAGTTCTTCGTCATGAGAGACTTGTTCTTTGATCCAGTACTCCACTGCCTTCACGTCGTGATTGGTGGTCTTTTCGATATCTTTAATGGCTTGGCAGGATTCAACTGTGAAGTTTTCAACCAAGCTACGCAAAAAAGCCTTGCCATGCTCTGAAATATGGGGCAATTCAGGTAAGTCGAATTCGCTCAAAGCGATGAGCCATTCAACTTCGACACGAACGCGAGCACGCATAAAAGCAGCTTCAGAGAAGATGTCTCGAAGGGCTTCAGTTTGACGAGCATAGCGACCGTCGAGCGGGGACAAAGCGGTTAATGCAGAAAGTTCCATTTTCTAGTCCTAGCAAAATTAAAAAAATCGACCCGACAATTGTATCAAATAAGACATGCTTTCTCTTTTGTTTTTCTTGAGATATTGCTCATAGAAGCCTTGGTTTTTAAGGCTTGGCAAGGCATGGTGTTACGATTGCTTAAAAATCAGTGAAAAAAGTTGTAAATAGACGGCAATTTTCCTAACAAATACATACATAAGTAAAAGGATTTTTTCCTTTATCTTCCATAAACTTCAAGTCATTAGCAGAGCTAAAGTTAACATCTTAAAACCCCTAAATGAGGTTTCCTTTTTAGGGGTATTTTTTTATCTTAGAATAAGTCTAAAAAACTGGAGTTAGTCTAATGACCCCTGTAAATAAAAAAACATTAATGGGATTGATTGCGATGGTATCGATGATGCCGATGTCTTCCTATGCATGGCATGGTGATGGCCATCGAGGTTGGGATGGGGAATTCGGACCACGTGGGGAAGGAAATTGGTTTGATCATTGCGACGCACGTGCTCCTCATGCGATGCGAGGTCACCGTGTACAACGACATACTTTTGGTCCGGTTGTTCGTACCTTTGGTATGGATGAAAAGCAAGCAAAGAGTTATGCAGATGACGTTAAAAAACTTGTCAATATTACAAAAAAACAAGAGGCAGCCTGGAACGTCTTTTCTCAAAGCTTTGTAGCATTGGCAGCGGCTCGCTATGAACACCATGAAAGTCATAAAGATTTTCGTCATATGTCACGTCAGGAATTTTTGGAGCATCGTAGTCATTGGATGACGAAGCAAGCAAAAGCCTTTGATGGTTTTGTGAAGGCACGTGCACAGCTACAAAATGTATTAACACCAGAGCAAATGGAACGTTTCGATTTCATTGTCGCAACAGGTCACTTGGTTGAACCGTCTGGTTACCATTCTTTAAAAGAAGATCTGCAAAAAACTAGAGTTCCAGAAAAGCCCTAAACAAGTACTGAACTGACAAAGTGCAAACGCAGTAAAGAAGTGTCATTTTATCTTCGATGATGAAACTTTCTATTGAATCGTTTGCACTGTTTTTTTATTCATGAGAGTTTTTACGAGTCATTTTTTGCTGACCTTGTTAGAAGAAATAACATTATGAATTTTTCGAAGATGGTGTAAGTTAGGGAAACGTTGGTGAGAGGTAACTACCTCTGAAGGAAAGTAGGAGGTAACAAAGGTAAGATAAAATACCTATAAACCCCCCTTAAGTTTACAATTTTTAAAGGAAAATTCTAAGAGTCAGAATTACATTTTTTATTAAAATAAATCAAAAGTTGGTGTTTAAAAGAGTAGGCATTGATTCGAAAAGAGTGAATTAAGATCTGTTTCGATTTCTGTGCAGATGTTTACTGCGAAAGTGGATTATTAATTATGTTTAACCAATTTATTGCGACAGAACCTTACAGTTTTGATGATGTTACTTCCTCTCCAATTACGGCAGTCACTCCCAGTCAAGATGTTGTTCGTTTAGGGCGTCAATTGCCCTCTGATATTTACCTAGGTTGTGCTAGTTGGAATTTCCCTGGTTGGAAAGGGATTGTTTGGGGGGATACCAGTGGAGTTGAGGATCTGACGCGCCGTGGTTTGTCCGCTTATTGTAAGCATCCGATTCTTCGAGCTGTGGGTGTTGATTGGTCATTCTTTGGGACGCTCAATGAGATGGCTTACGCTGCTATGGCTCAACAAGTTGATGAGCGCTTCCGCTTTTTGGTTAAAGCTCCTCAGACGGTGACCGACGCTGTCAAGCGTGATCCCAAGGGGCGCTTCCGTTCTCTAAACCAAGACTTTCTGGATATCCATGCAACCATGCATGAGTTTGTCTATCCCGTTATTAATGGTTTAGGCGAAAATGCAGGTCCTTTGGTTTTCCAACTTTCTCCCATCCCGCGTCCTTTGTTGCCAACTCAAGCGGAGTGTTACGCCTACATTGACCGCATTGCGCAGTTCTTTGCAGACTTACCTAAGGAAGTTGAGGGTGAGTCGCCGACGTATGCGGTTGAAATTCGTACGCCGGCAATTTATACCAAGCGTTTATTGAATGCTTTGCGCGGTACTGGTGTTCGTTTAGTCGTAGGTGTTCATCCATCGATGCCGGATGTGATTCGTCAAACGGCTGCTCTTCGTTATTTTGAAGATCCAGAAGCAGAGGGCGAAGAATGGACGATGAAGGGACCGTTGGTGGTACGTTGGTCGCTCAATCCGATTCAACGTCACGGTGTAGCCAAGATGACGTATGCACCATTTAACCGTATTGTCCATCCAGACCCTGCTACTCGGGCTGGCTTAGTCCAATTGGTTAGCCTTGCTCATAAGAGCGGTCAAAAGAGTTTTGTCATTACCAATAATAAGGCAGAAGGTAGTGCACCTTTAACGATGATTGATTTGGCTCGCGATATTACAGCGAAGCTTTCCGCAGATAAAAACGCTCAGATGGATCCGCGTCAATTCTGATGCAAATTATCGACATTACGCCAACGATTGAAGCCGCGACTCCTGTTTATCCTGGGGACGCGGCTTTGTCTATAGAGGTAACAGGGCAAAAACCGGCATTAGTTAGTGCATTTCGCATGTCTGCTCATCTTGGAGCTCATGTTGATGCCCCAAAACACCTTTACTTCCAACACGACATATGTGAGATTGATCTCGCTCGGCTTATGGGTGAGTGCTTCGTATTAGATCTGTCAGGAGTGGATGTTATTCGTGCTAACCACATTCCTGACCATTTGGCAGTTCCTCGTGTATTGATTAAAACGGGTTTTCTTATGCCAAAAGTCTGGACAGACAGTTTTGCCTATTTAGACAAGTCTGCTGTTGAAAAGTTAGGGGCTTTAGGCGTTAATCTTATTGGCATTGATACGCCGAGTATTGATCGTTTAGACGACGATACATTGGCCGGCCATCGAGCTGCGATGAGCAACAATATGCTGGTTTTGGAAAATTTGGTTTTGAAAGATGTATCCGAAGGGATATATGAGTTAGTTGCTTTGCCGCTTAAAATTAAGGGACTTGAAGCAAGCCCAGTGCGAGCCATTTTAATTAAAAAGGAAAATTGATTCGATGCCAGAAGTATTTAAGAAAGATCAGATTATTCGATTTGCCCACTGCGATCCTGCAGGCATTGTCTACCATCCCAATTTTTATGTGATGTTTAATGGTTTATTAGAGGATCTTTTCCGTGAGGGATTGGATTTACCTTGGGAGAACATGAGCACTGCGGAAGTGATTATTCCAGTCGTGAACATCAAAACGGACTTCTTTAAGCCATTTCACATTGGAGATGTGGGCCAAATGTGCCTGTGGATTTCACATTTAGGCAATAGCTCCATTACCGTACAGATTGAGTTTTATAAGGGTAAGGATCTTCACGTGAAATGCGAAGAAACGATGGTTTGTGTTGATCCTGACTCGAGACGTTCTGCACCTATCCCTGACCAATTAAGGGAGAAAATGCAAAAGTTTTACTTTGAAGGTCAAACAACTTTTCCACTAAATTAGCAATTTAGTTCTGAAAATAATGTGGCATAAGGTGATAAGCTTTGTGCCACTTTTTTTCGCACATCATTTAAACCAGAAACATAGAAAAAATTGCTTCCTTGACGGGCTTGAGACTGAAGCGCATTGCGGTGAATGAGCTGATTTTTTAAGTGTTTTGCCACTGCGGGGCCGGGTTCAAAGAGAGTAACGGACTCCCCAACGATGCCACGAATGGCAGGAGCTAGAAATGGATAGTGAGTACAGCCCAAGACCAATGCATCAATTTTCTCTTCAATCATTGGGTCGAGATAGGAGTGTAGAAGCTCGATCGTTGTTTGGCTTTGTAACTCACCATTTTCCACGCATTCCATCAGCCCTGGGCAACCTTGAGAAAAGACTTTTGTTTCTCCTGCATGTTCTTTTAACAACTCTTGATAACGAGTGGAGCTGACTGTACGAGTAGTTGCAATCATGCCAATACGATGTTGAAGCGAAAACTCAGCAGCTGGTTTAATGGCTGGCTCTACACCAAGAATAATACGATCAGGAAAAGTCTCTCTGAGTGTACGGATTGACTCAACGGTTGCGGTATTACAAGCAACAACAAGAGCTTTCACTTTTTGTTCAGAGAAAAGAAAATTGGCAATGCTTAATGCACGACTAACGATAAAGTCATGTGTTTGATCACCATACGGTGCATGACCGCAATCGGCGACATAAATCATGTCCTCATAAGGTAGATAGGTGCGGGCAACATTAAAAATTGAGAGACCGCCCCAACCTGAATCAAAAAAGCCGATTGCTTGATCTTGCATATCTAATCCTTATTTTTATCTGGACCACGTTTTCCTGGTTGCCATGCACTGAGCATCACGGCAGAAATAATGAGCGCAGCACCACCAAACTCTGATAAGCCCATTTGTTCACCAGCAATCCATCCAATGATGCCAGCAAAAACGGGTTCAAGCGAGTAGGTGAGTGTAGCTCTTAACGCAGAAACGTATTTGAGGGCCCAACCAATACCAAATTGTACAAATGCAACAATCATGGCAAGCGCTGCAATGCCAGCGATTAGCTCAGGACAAATCACAGTCGGTCGAACGGGTTCGTAAAAAAGCAAGGTGACCGCAGACATACCCGCTACAAAAATAAGCTGAGTAAAACTGAGTTGTAATGGGCGACATCCTGGAGCGAATTTACTGATCGTTAAGATTTCCCATGCGCAAATAAAGGCGCTCAAAATTGTGACCCATTCACCCCATTGCCCCGTGAAGCTCATTTCGAAAGGATTGGCAAAAAGCGACATGCCGACAAATGCCAAAACGACCGCGAGCATGATCATGCCAGAAGGGCGTTGCTTATAGACAGCCCATTGACATAAGGGAACAAAAGCGACATAAAGCCCAGTTAAGAAAGCACTCGTACTGCTGTTGATTTCTTGTAGGCCGACACACTGAAGTGTGTATGCAGCCCAAATTGTGGAGCCAACAACAAAGCCCCCTTTCCATTCATGCGAAGTGATTTGATCGACGCGTCCTTTAAGGATCACAAGCATGATCAGTGATGCCAAAGTGAATCGACATAACACCAACATGACCGGATCAATAAAATCCAGAATGGTGTGGATGGTTAAAAACGTGCTACCCCAAAGTAGCGTTACTAAAATCAATAACCACTGAGCGTAAAAAGGACGATGGTCAACCATTTCTGAGATTAAAAGTGTTCGTTGTTATCAAGGTAGCGCCATTGGCCAACAGGTAACTTGCCTAAACGAACATTACCCACTCTGACGCGCTTTAATCGTAAAACCTTTAAACCGACAGCTTCGCACATACGACGAATTTGGCGTTTTTTACCTTCTTGCAATACGAAACGTAATTCGTCTTCGTTGAGCCACGTCACTTTTGCTGGCAAAAGCGCTTTACCATCCAAACTAAGCCCGTGGTTTAAAAGGGCTAAAGACTCTGCTGATAGTGTTGGAGCTGAGCCGTCAGCCATGGCAACACGTACGATGTATTCTTTATCAATTGTGCTGTTTTCACCAATGATGGTTTTTGCGACGCGCCCATCTTGTGTAAGAACCAGTAAGCCAACTGAATCAATGTCAAGTCGTCCAGCTGGAACCAGATGCAATAATTGCGCTCGTGAGAATTGTTTATTAGAGGGATCTTCTGACCAGTGATTTTCTGGTGTAATTAATACACGAGCAGGCTCATAACCGTCTTCAGCTTGACCGCTGACATAACCGACGGGTTTGTTCAATAGGATCGTCACTTGTTGGCTTTGTTCTGCCTTTGCTTTCGAGGAGATTTGGATTTTCTGTGATGCCGTTACTTTTTCGCCTAATGTGGCAATATGGCCATCAACACGAACCCACCCCTTTTCAATCCAACTATCTGCTTCACGGCGTGAAGCCAATCCTAATTCACTTAAGCGCTTTGATAAACGCATTAATTCTTCTGCCATCGGTTATGTCCACAGGTATGTTTTAAGCAGCTGCACGCCCTAAACGGTCGTGTACAGCATCCCATAAGCCCCCTTGAGCGGGATTTTCAATCAAGATAAAGTCAGCGCCAACAGCGTCCAATTCATGTAAGCGAGCGTAGAGAACTCGTGCATAATCAGCCGCTTCAGCAGGAGCTGCAAACCATTTCATCACATTTTTGGGAGTGACACTTAATTGATTTTGAGGTGCCATCACTGCTAGTTTTTTATCAGCATAGGTTTCAAAAGCAACTTGAATATCATCAACCAAAATGACCTTAGTTTTCGGTGCATAGTGACTCTTCAAAGTGCCAGAGGCACGCGGAGAATCTTTGCTTCCATCAGGGACCGCGCAACCTAATACCTCTTCTAACATGGAGCGAGTAATCGCACCATGACGAAGAATTTCAGGTTGATTTCCTGAGAGATTAATGATGGTTGACTCTACACCAACATCGCATTCGCCACCGTCGAGAATGAGGTCAACTTTGCCTCTGGGCTTTTCACCTAAGTCATCACGGACGTGTTGAGCAGTGGTGGGCGAAATCCTACCAAAGGTATTCGCAGAAGGAGCTGCGATCCCTCGATGATGCTTACCGGCAAATGCTGTGATTAAAGCACGAGCCCAGGGATGCGAAGGTGCACGAAGTCCAACGCTATCTTGATCACCCGTTACCCAGTTGCCAACATGATCGGCTTTTTTCAAGATCATGGTTAATGGGCCAGGCCAAAATTTGCGAGCAAGATCATAGGCAGATTGTGGGATGTCAACCGCCCAATGGTCTAAGGCATCTTCTCCCGTAATATGAACAATTAACGGGTGAGTGGCCGGACGATTTTTAGCAGCAAAAATTTTTTTGACTGCTTTTTCATCATCGGCGTTTGCAGCTAAGCCGTAGACTGTCTCGGTAGGCATGGCTACAAGCCCAGAACACTCCAAAACATCCACGGCAGCTCTAATTGCTCTTTCGTCAACAGGTGTTTGCATTACATCGGCTCCGGCAAACCTAAAACACTGGCAACTTGCTTAGCACAGGCCAAGGCTTCTTCCATGGTGCGGCCTAAGCAAGTGACGTGTCCCATCTTACGTGCTCGTCGTGCTTGAGCCTTGCCATAAAGGTGAAGCTTAGCGCCAGGAATCGCTAATACTTTATCCCAAGCCGGTTCGCGCATCGTTTCGCCTTCATACCAAATGTCACCCAACAGATTGAGCATGACGGCCGGCGAGTGTTGTGTCGTGTCTGCAAGGGGTTGTCCAGTCATGCAACGAAGCTGTTGTTCATACTGATTGCTCCAGCAGGCATCGATGGTGGCGTGTCCAGAGTTATGAGGGCGTGGAGCCATTTCGTTGGCCACAACGTCCCCATTTTTGAGAACGAAAAATTCAACACAAAGAACGCCAATGTAGCCTAATGCATCCACAATTTGCGTGGCATATTGACGTGCTCTTTGGCTGGTTTCATTGTCTACACGGGCAGGCATAACTGTGACAGCTAAGATGCCACTACGGTGCAAGTTTTCACACACTGGGAAAGTAGCTGTTTGACCATTGTTACCACGAGCGACAATAACAGACACTTCGCGGTGCAATTGCAAGCGCTTTTCTAAAATACAGTCAACTTCTTTGAGGTCGGCAAAGGCATGACGAAGCTCATCTCGGTTTTCAACAAGCACTTGTCCTTTACCGTCATAACCCAAACGTGCCGTTTTTAAAATGGCGGGGAAGAGGTCTTCAGAGACGGTTTCAATATCTTCGGCTCTTAAGATAGGTGCATTGGGAGCAACAGGTACATGAGCAACCGTTTCAATGAAGTGCTTTTCTACATTGCGGTCTTGAGCAACGGCAACAGCAGAGCCCGGAGGGGCTACAAAGCAGGATTGAGCCAAGGTATTTAAAGCTTGTGCAGGGACGTTTTCGAATTCCGTACTAACAGCTTCGGAGGTTTGAGCAAGTTGCTTTAAGCCCTCTTCACTCAAATAGGGTTGAGCAATATGCTTGAGAGAAACTTCAGCCGCAGGTGAACCTTGACCCGGCTCGAGAACTGTCACGTGATAACCCATATAGGCAGCTTCCATGGCAAACATACGGCCTAATTGTCCACCACCCATCATGCCAAGCATTGAACCCGGGTTTAAGGGTAACTTCTTTTGCATCTGTGTCATTTCCTTCAATTATTGCGGAAGCACCATGTTACGGGCTTTTTCATTTTGGGCCTTGCGGAAGGCTTGAATTTTTTCGCGCATCGCTTCATCACCGGCAGCTGCCAACATTTGAATAGCGTATAAAGCAGCATTGCCAGCGCCTGCTTCACCAATAGCAAACGTTGCAACAGGAACCCCCTTGGGCATTTGTACAATGGACAATAAGGAGTCTTCACCTCTTAAATAGCGAGAGGGAATGGGAACGCCTAAGACAGGAACAACGGTTTTTGCAGCTAACATACCCGGTAGGTGAGCAGCACCGCCAGCACCAGCAATGATGCACTTTAAGCCACGATCTTGGGCAGTTTCAGCATACTCAAACATTTCGTCCGGCATGCGATGAGCCGATACGACTCGAGCCTCAAACGGTACACCAAATTCTTTAAGAATATCGCAGGCATTTTTCATGACATCCCAGTCAGAGTTGGAGCCCATAACCACACCAATGATCGGAGCGTTTTGCATATTGTCTATCCTAAAAAAACAGTAATTCAATAATGAGAAGGGCGCGAAAGGCTTTTTGCCCTCGCGCCACAGATCTTTTCAATGAGACGGTGTCTTAGATAACATCACGGCCGGTCAAACGCTTTAACGCTTCACGGTACTTCATGGATGTTTTTTCCAAAATCTCAGCCGGAGCACGAGGCGCAGGAGAGGACTTATCCCAAGGTTGTTCTTCAAGCCAGTCACGCATGAATTGCTTATCAAACGACGGGGGAGACATACCTTCATTGTATTGGTCAGCAGGCCAGAAACGGGAAGAGTCCGGCGTAAGAACTTCGTCCATCAAACGAACCGTACCATTTTCATCTAAACCAAATTCAAATTTGGTATCAGCGATGATAATGCCTTTGGTCAAAGCAAATTCACTGGCTAATTTATAAAGTTTGATAGAGTAGTCGCGGATTTGTTTAGCGATGTCTTCACCCACTAACTCGCATGCTTTCTCAAAAGAAATGTTTTCGTCGTGTTCACCAACTTCAGCTTTAGCTGCAGGTGTAAAGATAGGTTCTGGTAACTTTTGAGCTTGCTTTAAGCCTGCGGGCAATTCGATGCCGCAGACCTTGCCAGTTGCCTGGTAATCCTTCCAACCGCCACCAATGATGTAGCCACGAACCACACATTCAACTGGGATCGGCTTGAGCTTCATAGCAACGACAGAGCGTCCCTTGACTTGGTCAACTTCATCGGCAGCCACAACGCTTTCAGGAGCAACACCAGTTAAGTGATTCGGAACAACGTCCTTAAACTTTTCAAACCAGAAATCAGTTAAAGCCTGAAGCACTTGGCCCTTGTAAGGAATCGGGTCATCAAGAATGACGTCAAAGGCAGAGATACGGTCAGAAACAACAATGAGTAATTTGTCGTCACCGACGAGGTAGCTATCACGCACTTTGCCGCGATAGACGCGTTCCAAGGAGTGCAACGAAGTATCAAGAATGGGCATGGTCGTTCAATCCCTAAATATTTCAAATGTTGGTAGGCATTAAGCCTGTTTGTAACCTTATCTATTCTAATGATTTTCGCAAAACTCGGAAAAAAGTTTGTGCGACATATTATCAAAAGTACTAACCGAAATAAGCTTGTATCAAGATCGTGAGCCAGGAGATGATAACAATGGCAATTGTCATCAAAACCGCACAACTGCCCATATCCTTTGCACGCTTAGATAAGGGGTGTAGCTCAGGGCCAATACGATCAATACACGCTTCAATTGCAGAATTTAAAATTTCTACAATTAAAAGAAAAATATGGGCTACAGCAATGATGGCAACACAGTTCCAAGACAGCGGTAGCAGTGATGCAATCAAGATAGCAATGGGCACAAGCCATACTTCTTGTCTAAAAGCCTCTTCATTTTGATAAGCGGCTAAAAAACCATCTCTAGAATAGTGAAAGGCGTTATAAAGGCGGCGTAACCCAGTTTTGCCTTTAAGATCTTTTGCGTCTTGAGGGTGATTTGTCATGTTCAAGAAAAAAGAAAGGGCAGCAACAAGGGCTGCCCTGTTTATCATCGATAGCTTAGATGATGTTTTGTTTTAATTCGCCATTTTCATAGCGCTTGGCCATTGTGAAAAGATCAACAGCCTTGATGCGAGAGCCTTGACCTTCACAACCGAATTCAAGGTAGCGCTTCTTACACAATTCGTAAGCAGCCTTACGAGCAGCCTTTAAGTATTCACGTGGGTCAAACTTAGAGGGATTTTCCACTAAGTAGCGACGTGTTGCAGCCGTCATCGCTAAGCGAATATCGGTGTCAATATTAACTTTGCGAACACCGTGCTTAATAGCTTCTTGAATTTCTTCAACAGGCACACCATAGGTTTCGCGCATGTCACCACCAAACTCACGGATTTCGGCTAAATATTCTTGAGGAACAGAAGAAGAGCCGTGCATTACAAGGTGAGTGTTGGGCAAACGACGGTGAATTTCTTTAACTCGTTCGATGGACAAGATATCGCCCGTAGGTTTACGAGAGAACTTGTAAGCACCATGGCTAGTACCGATAGCGATAGCCAAAGCATCCAATTGCGTTTGGGCAACAAAGTCGGCTGCTTGATCCGGGTCAGTTAAAAGTTGATCGCGCGTCATCTTGGCATCGGTGCCATGACCATCTTCTTTATCGCCATGCATCGTTTCAAGAGAGCCCAAGCAACCTAGTTCACCTTCAACGCTGACACCGATGCAATGAGCCATTTCAACCACGCGACGAGTCACATCGACGTTATAGTCGAAAGAAGCAATCGTTTTTCCGTCAGCTTCCAAAGAGCCATCCATCATCACAGAGGTAAAGCCCATGCGCATGGCACCTTGGCAAACTGCGGGGTTTTGACCGTGGTCTTGGTGCATACAGACCGGGACATCCGGATAGGATTCAACAGCAGCTTCAATCAGGTGCTTTAAAAAGAGTTCGCCAGTATAACGACGTGCGCCAGCAGAAGCTTGCATAATCACGGGAGCGCCTACTTCTTGAGCGGCCGACATGATTGCTTGAACTTGTTCCAAATTGTTGACGTTAAATGCGGGCACGCCATAACCATTTTCGGCGGCGTGGTCCAATAATTGACGTAAAGAGACAAGAGCCATGATTGCGATGTCCTAGTTAAGAAAACTATATATAAAAAAGATAGCGATATTTTAGCTTTAAAATGTAGAAAGTGCCCGAAAAATCGAGGAATTATCAAAATTTTCAGCCCTGCATGATGGAGTCATTTTTAGCCACTTGCATTTTAATGCCTTCAAGAATAGCGACAGCCACTTTTTGTTGATAGGCCGAAGTACGTAACTTCTTTTCTTCTTGAGGATTACTAATAAAGGCCGTTTCAACCAAAATGGAAGGAATGCCCGGTGCTTTTAAGACCAAAAATCCAGCTTGTTCAACTTGTCGACGATGAAGCGTATTGACCTTACTCAAACGTGATAGCACACTATGGCCAAGTTCCAAACTGTAATTGATCTTCCAAGAGGTTGTCATGTCCACAAGCACGGATTGAAGGCGGCGATCAACTTCTTTGAAATTGGCACCACCAATTAGGTCAGCATCATTTTGATTTTTAGCTAGCCACATAGCGGCAGAGGATGTTGCGCCTCGCTCGGCTAACGCGTAGACACTTGTTCCCTTGACACTTGGTTTTGTCCAGGCGTCAGCGTGGATGCTGACGAATAAATGTGCTTTGGCTCGCTGAGCAATCATAACGCGCTGGCTAAGGCTCACAAAGTGGTCAGAGGTACGTGTCATAACGCACTTCATTCCTTTTTCACGAGCGATTAGTTGTTGAAGTCGCTTTGCAATGGAAAGAACCACATGTTTTTCATAGGTCTTACCTTTACCAATGGCCCCCGGGTCTTCTCCGCCGTGTCCAGCATCAACAACGACAATGATGTCTTTTTTTCGAGTTCCCTTCTGAGTAGAAGCTGGTTTTGATGGCGCCTGCTTTTGGGGTTGTTGTTTGTTGTTCGAACTAACTTGCGATTTACTTGGCAGATTTTGCTTTTCGTTGCGGGCAATCAGGTCCGCTAAGGGGTCGCCAGGTTTGCTGGTATTGTCAAGTCCAGATATGACATTGGCAATGGGGTCAGTTGCGGCAACAGCGGCAGCACCAACGGGATAGATATCGAAAATTAAACGATATTTGTAGTTGGCAACCGGTTTCAACGAAAAGACTTCTGGACGAACTTCAGTCTTTAGGTCCATCACTAAACGAACAACCTTAGAAGAGTACTGTGCAATTCTGACCGATTTGATAAACGGGTCATTGGGAGAAACTGCAGAGATCATCTTTTGTAGTTGGGCCGTTAATCGCAGATCTTCAATATCAACAACAAGTCGACAGGGTTTAGGATTGCGAATCAGAAAGTATTTAAACTTAATCGGTTGACTGTGCTCAAGCGTAACGCGAGTGTACTCTTTAGCTGGCCACATACGTACATCCACCATCTCCGCTGCAAGAGCTTGTTGAAATGGTGTGATAGAGAGGGCTAACGTTCCCGAAGTGCTTGCAATAAAATGACGACGTGTTACTGCCATTTGTTTACAACCTCTGCAACAATCGTCTTACCTAATTCAGAATGAGCCTCAAGAAGAGCATTACGTCCCTCGTTGAGATGAGTTAATGTAATGGTAATGTCTGCCTGTGGTAGACAAGGGTAAGCTTTTTCACTCCATTCAACGAGTGTGATGTTGCCGGGGGCAAAGTTTTCTCTAAAGCCAGCATCTAAAAATTCTTCAGGATCTTCGAAGCGATAGAAGTCAAAGTGAAAGGCTTCTAGGCCGTCATTGAGTGGGTACGTTTCTAAAAGGGTAAAGGTTGGGCTTTTAATGCGACCTGTGACGCCAAGATGGCGCAACATCGAGCGAACAGTTGAAGTCTTGCCAGCACCTAAATTACCTTCCAAACGAATATTCAAACCGGACGTAGCAATGCCTTCATGGACATTTAAAATGGCATTCGCCAATTTTTGGCCGAGCAAGTCAGTGTCTTCGGGAGTAGGAAGGGTAATGTTTGTCACTTTAATTCCTAGAGGCAAAGTCAATTAAGAAGGGTATCGATGAAAATACCACAAATTTTGCCGAAAAAATGAAATTATTGACCAATAGAAACAAAAAAAGCCGATCAAGTGATCAGCTTCAATATAGTAGGCTTGGTGGGAGCGCAGAGACTCGAACTCTGGACCGACGGATTAAGAGTCCGCTGCTCTACCAACTGAGCTACGCTCCCAATGCCATAAATCAAATTGTGCAAGAAGACTGGTGGGAGCGCAGAGACTCGAACTCTGGACCGACGGATTAAGAGTCCGCTGCTCTACCAACTGAGCTACGCTCCCAAACCTTCTAGCTATTGGATTGGTGGTGGGTCGTGAGAGACTCGAACTCTCGACCAACGGATTAAAAGTCCGCTGCTCTACCGACTGAGCTAACGACCCGTCGCTTGACGCTGCCGGGAAAGCCCTTTGGCCACGTGTCCAACCAACGAGTTTCGAATTATGAAGGTTTATTTCGAGAATGTCAAATATTTTTTTCGTTATCTCTTTCTTAATGAAACCATAAATAGATCAATGATAGATTCAGATATTGGGGTAAACACTAACAAAGTAGACTTTAAAAAGTCTCGACAAATGATCTTGTATAGTAGATAATTTTGTTATTGATAAAACGTACTAGTTGAATTCAAAGGAATTTAAGCTAATTGATATATTAAATTAATGCAATTTAATAAATCTATTGAATTTAATATTAATTGATTTAAGTAATTTAAAAGGAATCAAAATGGCTGAGAAGCGTACATTACCCCGCGTCGAACGAGTAGAAGGCGAAGAGCGTAAAAAAGCATTGACTGCCGCCTTGGCTCAAATTGAAAAACAATTTGGTAAAGGTTCAATCATGCGCATGGGCGATAAGGGCATGAGTGAAGATATTGATGTTGTCTCCACTGGCTCCTTAGCTTTGGACTTGGCTTTAGGTATTGGTGGTTTGCCTCGCGGTCGTATTATCGAAATTTATGGTCCAGAGTCTTCTGGTAAGACAACGTTGGCATTACATGTTGCTGCCGAGATGCAAAAGACGGGTGGTACATGTGCATTCATCGATGCGGAACATGCTTTAGACATTCAATATGCCCAACGTTTAGGTGTTAATCTCAGTGACTTATTGATTTCTCAACCAGACACGGGTGAGCAAGCTTTGGAAATCTGTGATGCATTGGTTCGCTCTGGTTCTGTGGATATGGTCGTTATCGACTCTGTGGCAGCGTTGACGCCTCAGGCTGAAATTGAAGGGGATATGGGTGAGGCTTTACCTGGTTTGCAAGCACGTTTGATGAGCCAAGCGTTGCGTAAGTTAACGGCCTCGATTAAGAGAACGAATACTTTGGTGATCTTTATTAACCAAATTCGTATGAAGATTGGCGTGAGCTATGGTAGTCCTGAAACAACAACCGGTGGTAACGCTTTGAAGTTCTACAGTTCTGTTCGATTGGATATTCGCCGCGTCGGTGCCCTTAAAAAGGGTGATGAGGTGATTGGTTCTGATACGAAGGTGAAGGTTGTTAAGAATAAGGTTGCACCTCCCTTTAAGACGGCTCAATTCGACATTCTTTATGGCGATGGTATCTCTCACGAAGGTGAAGTGATTGATATGGGGGTTGAGTTAGATTTAGTCAATAAGTCGGGGGCTTGGTATAGCTATCAAGGCAACAAGATTGGTCAAGGCCGAGACAATGCTCGAGAATTTTTAAAGGCCAATCCGGAAATTCTTCAAGAAATTGAAACCCGTATTCGTGAGTTAAAGGGTGTTAAAGGGAAAGCAACGGCTGTGGTAGAGGACGATAAGGCCGACGATGACGTATTGGTCTAAGTTTTCAGATCAAGGCTTGGACGACGCTTTGGTTGATCAAGAGCCTCCGAAGCGTCGTCGTGAGCAGCCGAGTCTTAAGGCTCGTGCCGTTCAGTACTTGGCTCGCCGAGACTATTCACGATTAGAGTTACGAGATAAATTATTACGCTATGTTGACTCAGAGGATCAGTTATCAGAGCTCGAACAAGTACTTAATGAACTGGAGTCTAGAAAGTATCTATCAGATGAACGTTATGCTCGTACTCGAGCGAGGCTTCGCAGTAGTCGGTTTGGTAATGCTCGCATTGAATTTGAGCTTCGTCGACAGGGGTTGGATAACGAAACTGTTAAGCAAGCCTTAGAGCCATTGGAAAGTGAGTTTGATCGAGCAAAAGCTTTATGGCTTAAACGTTTTAAAGGAAAGCGTCCAGAAGACTTTAAAGAAAAGACCAAACAAGTTCGCTTTTTAGCTAGCCGTGGATTTTCATTTGATGTCGTTCAGCAAGTTATTGCTAGCGACTGTGATGATGACTACTGTTAAAAATAAACACCTTGCCCATATTTGAGCAAGGTGTTTGTTTTTAAGATAATCTTTTTTGGGCAGAAAGAAGTGTGTTATGCATTAGCATGGCAATGGTCATTGGGCCGACACCACCTGGAACTGGTGTGATCCAACCGGCAACCTTGGCAACCTCTTCAGTATCCACGTCACCACAGAGTTTGCCGTCTTCCGTTCGGTTTGTACCAACGTCAATAACAACCGCACCTTCTTTAACCATATCGGCCTTGACATATTTTGCGCGTCCAATGGCGGCCACTAAAATATCAGCATCCAGTGTATAGCGACGAATATCTGGGGTGTGACTATGCGTCATTGTAACGGTGCCGTTTTCTTGCAACATCAGCATTGACAATGGTTTGCCGACAATGTTTGAGCGACCAAGAATAACGCAATGTTTACCTTCGATAGGGCAGTCAATGGCTTTTAGTAGCTCAATGATACCGGCAGGTGTACAGGGCTTGAATCCACCGCCCGTAGTGACTAATTTCCCGGTGTTATAGATGTGAAAACCATCTACGTCTTTATTGGGGTCAATCGCTTCTAAGATGGGACCCGCTTGCATATGTGCTGGTAAAGGCAATTGCACCAAAATTCCATCAACTGCAGGATCATTATTTAAACGCTCAATCTGTTCTAATAATTCCTCTTGTGAAGCGGATTCAGGCATATAGCATTCGATAGAGACAATGCCAACTTCATTACAGGCGCGAAGTTTATTGCGAACATAAACAGCACTTGCTGGATTTTCTCCAACCATTACAACAGCTAAGCCTGGTTTTCGGGGCAACAGTGTCACAGCAGCTTTTGTTTTTTCGCGAATTGATTTGGCAATGGCTTTGCCATCAATATAGTTGGCACTCATGTTTTTTTTATCCTATCCAATTTTTTGTCCGTCTATTCTAATAGAAAAGCCAGCATATAAATGCTGGCTTTTTCAATTTCGAACGAAATAGCTTAGTGGCCTTCAGCGCCTAAAACCACTCGCATCAAATCGGCAACGGTGCCAGAGTTGGTTTTATCCATAATAGAAGCACGGTGAGCTTCAACCGTCTTAATGGAGATGCCTAAGTCATCAGCGATCTGTTTATTTAAACGACCGGCAACAATACGTTCAAGCACTTGTTGTTCACGTGGCGTGAGCTTTGAGAGCATGGCTTGATTAAGCGTTTGCTTTTCCAATTGGACTCGTTGTTCGCGTGTTTTTTTCAAAAGCTGTTCCAAAATTGGCAAAAGTTCACGAGTGTCTACAGGTTTTTGTAAGAAGTCATGGGCGCCCTTTTTCAAAGCATTGACTGCCATTGGGACATCGCCGTGACCAGTTAAGAAAATGATTGGAAGGGTTGCCTTACGCGCAATCAAGTGCTCTTGAACTTCGCTACCGCTCATACCGCCAGGCATACGTTCATCGAGCAACAACACTGCAATTGCGTTGGGATCGTATTTGGCAATGAAGGACTCGCCACTTTCATAGGCTTCAACGCGATAACCTTGCGTCTCTAGCATGCGACGCATACTGTCGCGGACATCGATATCGTCATCGACAACGTAGATCGTTCCCAAAGGTTCCTTTTGTGAGGGATTAAAGTTAAAAGTGGGAAATGCAACCATTTTGATAAACCCTTAGCACCAAAATATAAACAATAACTCTTCATTTTAACTCGAAATCGTCTTCCTCGTAGGTAGTGATAACGTGAAAATCGAGCCCTGACAGAGATTGTTAGAGATGCACAATCGACCATGGTGTAACTCGACGATGGTTCGACAGATATTCAGACCCATCCCCATGCCGGCAGATTTTGTTGTAAAGAAGGGGTCAAAGAGGTGTTCTTTATCTTCATCTTTAATACCCGTTCCATTATCAGCTACTTCAAAGACCAAATAGTCATTGGCATTGCGATAAATTGTGAGAGTAACAATGGGTTTATTGCCTTCAATGCTAGCTGCTGCTTCAATACCATTTTTGATCAAATTCAGTAGCACTTGTTCAATCATGATTTCATCGCAGTAAACTTTGTCAACATCGGGAGCAATAAAGTAGTCAAGACTTGCATTGTGACGACGTGCTTGAATATTGGCCAGTTCCATTACTTCGTTGACCAATGTGCTAACGGCAATAAGTTCCATTTTAGGATCACTGCGACGAGTAAATGACCGAATGCGTTTGATGATGCCACCAGCACGTTTTGTCTGAGATTCAATGCGTTTGATCGAATAGAGCATTTCGTGGTCTTCTGGGACCCCCGCTTTGATCATCAGGCTTTCAACCACAAATGCATAATTAGAGATAGCCGAAAGAGGTTGATTTAACTCGTGAGCCAGTGAACTTGCCATTTCCCCCATGCTCACTAAACGCGAGTTGAGTTCGCTTCGCGCTTGTTGTTCAGCCAATAACATTTCGTTTCGGCGTTGTTCGGTGATGTCAGTAAGAATTTGCAACTCAGCTTCAGTGCGATCAGTCCATGGGATCATACGACTGCGGACACTAAACCACCGCTCAAGCTCTTCCATGTAGATGTAAGGTGAGCGCGATTTTTCTTTAGCAGATAGATTGGCCAATTTTTTTGATGCAGATATGTGTCCAATCGCGTCTTCACCAAAAGCTTTGTCATAAGAGCTATTTGAAAAGAGAAGCGCATTGGTTTTGGGATCAACAACACTGACAGGATCCAGCATGGATTCCAAAACTCGGTTAAAGCGTTCGTGAGCAGCAGAGAGTTTCTCCTGAGCTTGGCGGATTTCGGAAATATCCGTTAATGTCCACAACCAGCCGATTTGCTCACCTTCAACCGTCAGCATTGGCACAATGTGCAACAGTACCCAGAATGATTGGCCGTCGGCTCGCACCGCAGGAAATTCATAGCTAGTGTTATTCAACTGTCCTCGTTTAACCCCATTGAGTAGCTCCATCAAACGAAAGCCTTGGTCACCTTTAGGCCAGTAGGAGTAAGGCGGGATTTGACCGATTAACGAATGATCATTTTTCAATCCTAAAAGATCATTTAATGTTTTGTTTGTATAAATAATTCGGCCACTAATATCAGTGACTTGTAGACCAGACAATTGACTGTCAGCAATGTTTTTTCTTAAAGCAGACTCAGCCCGTAGAGCCTCTTCAATACGATTTTGACGCCAGTTAAATCGTATGATGCCTAAAAGTGCAATCACCAAGAAAATGCCTAGAGCAGTGATCACCCAGAAAAGTGTGTTTTGAGTCAGTAGTCCTTCTGCATAACGAGAGACTTCTAATTGGAAGTCCGATGATAAGGGTCTAAGAGGAACTCTGGCACGAATTAAGTCTCTGTGGTTATTAGTGCTAGCAGCAATAATGGGATGCTTTTCGAAATAGAGACTCACACGGTATTCAGGGTTATTGATAGAGGTTTCACGCAGTAAAACCCAAAGGGAAATACGAGAGACCAACAAGAAGTTTTGGTTATCAAAGTGAACAGGAACGATCAAATCAATAAAAGGGGAGCCTTCAATAGGCAAGGCATAGGGATCTGAGAAAGAAGCCGTGCCTACTCGACGAGCCTTTTCAACAGCACTTTTTGTTTCAGTACGATCATATTTTTGATTTTTGCGCATCGTAATATCGCCAAAAGGACGAGGCGATACATAAGAGACAATGATGCGATTATTGGTGTTGATAAGCGCGATTTCAAGAATTTCTGCTCGGTCAATCATTAAGGTACGAGCAATATCATGAAATGTACCCAAGTTGGCGGTGTAGTCCGTTCGAGTGGAAAGAGGCAAAGCCATCTGACTAAGGCGGTCAATGTCAGAAATAAGACGTAAGTTAAATGCTTCAGCCCACAATTCAGTGGTTTGGTGTAACTGGCTGAGGTGAGATTTTTGGTCTTGAATACGAATGATGCGACCAACGTAAACCAAACCAACAATAACGCTAATTAACACAACCCAGGTCATTACAACCCCGAACATGCTTTGGCGGCTAAAGGTCTTGTTGCCTAGCGTTTTAAAAGTATCAACGGCGAATAAAGAAGAGGGTCTTTGCACGATTAAAATAGAAAATGATTCAAAAGTTACCCTTGAATCTTAACCGTCCTTTAAAATTAGTGCATCATTACTTTCTCTAAGGTTTTTACGATGGATCTGAAAGAACTTAAAAAATTAGTCGGTCAAGCTGCCGTTGCTTATGTTAAGCCCGGTGAAATTTTGGGAGTGGGAACGGGCTCAACCGTGGATTGCTTCATTGATGCGCTAAAAGAAAGCGGTATTGAAGTGCCGGCTTGCGTTTCCAGTAGCGTTCGTTCGACCCAAAAGTTAGAAGCTTTAGGCTATAAAGTGGTCGATCTTAATGAAGTCGATCGCATTGGTGTCTACGTTGATGGGGCCGATGAAATTGATGGCGACTTTGCCATGATTAAAGGTGGCGGTGGTGCATTGACGCGAGAAAAAATCGTAGCCATGGTTTCCGACACTTTTGTTTGCATCGCCGATGAAAGTAAAAAGGTTGATGTTTTGGGCAAGTTCCCGTTACCGATTGAGGTGATTCCAATGGCAACTCGTGCGGTTGCTAGTATCGTTGAATCAATGGGAGGAAAGCCAGTCGTGCGTGACTTCGTGACAGATAACGGTAATAACATTATCGATGTCCACGGATGGGAAATGGCCGATGCTAAAGCATGGGAAGAAAAGCTTAATCAAATTACCGGAGTCGTAACGGTTGGTTTGTTTGCTCAACGCGGTGCTGATGTGTTGCTTTTAGGTACCTCTGAAGGTGTTAAAACCTTTAAACCCTAAAAAGAGGAAAGAAAAAGCCGCACTAAGGTGCGGCTTTTAAACCTATGTGTGCGCGGCACGCGCATAATCTAACGGGTGAAAGTCCCGAGCGCAGGGGGTAGCACCAAGCGCATAGCTGGAGGCAAGGGTGTCCATCGTGAGGTGGAATCTGAAGGAAGCCCGAGGCAAACCATCGACCTGACGAACAGAAACTGCATCAGGCATGTGAGAGTGGGTAAGGTTGCATAGCAAACTAAAGTCCAAAGCTACACGGAACTCTCGGTGTAAATGCAGCAGGTGAATGATGGGAAAGATTGTGAGCTTACCCGCGGAGGTCTTACGGACGTGGGCTTCAAACGAAATCACGGAGTAAAGCTTGCCGTAAGAAGTCAGCAGATTCCATAGTACCTGACAGACGGTGCCAGGGAAGGGATGAAATTAATAACGGAGATGCCTGAAGTAACCGAAGCATCAAACAAGTTTCAGAATGACCCAAAGGTCGCCATGAAGAGGTAAGCGACGGAATCGCTGAGATATTTATGGTTGAAATGATGCTGAGCATAACAAAGGAAGAAACACCTCCACATTGCAGAAAGAGAACGCTTTGCCAACACTAGCAACCGTCCTGAGTCGAACCAACCTAAATGACGCTTGGAAACGAGTTCGTCAGAATAAGGGGTGCGCAGGAGTTGATGAGATGACTGTCGAGGAACTTCCCGATTGGTTACGTCAACACCATTCTGAGCTAATGCAGGCTATTAAGGAAGGGAGCTATAAGCCCCAACCCGTTCTCCGCGTCCTTATTCCAAAGGAGGAACCTGGAAAATTCAGACCGTTGGGTATCCCAACAGCGGTTGACCGATTCATTCAACAGGCGGTAGCTCAAGAGCTCTCACGCGAATACGAAAAGGTATTTAGTGACAGCTCTCACGGCTTTAGACCTTCGAGAAGTTGCCATACAGCGATCCGACAAGCGGAAGCTCTGGCAAACGAAGGCTATACGTGGGCAGTGGATTTAGATTTGGCGAAATTCTTTGATACTGTGAATCACTCGAAGCTCCTTCGAATACTCTCACAACGTATTAAGGACGGTAATCTAATATCGCTAATTCATAAATTCTTGCGAGCACCCATTGTCGAGAATGGAAAGGTTATCCCAAGCACGATTGGAACACCGCAAGGTGGACCAATTAGTCCTGTTTTGGCCAACATCATGCTTAATGAACTCGATCAAGAACTCGAGCAGAGAGGACACAAGTTCGTTCGCTATGCCGATGATATGATGGTTTTGTGCAGAAGCAAGAAGTCGGTTTTACGCACACTAGAAAGTATTCAACATTTCATTGAAGAGAAACTTTTCCTGAAATTGAATACAGAAAAGTCGAAAGTCTGTCGAATAACGGACCCAAACCTCAAATTCTTGGGTTTTGGATTCCACCGACAAACCAAAGACAGACGAATTGTGTGTGTACCTCACCAAAAGAGCAAACAAAAGTGCAAACAATGCCTGAAACTTCTAACATCAAGGAGTAATGGTCAAAGTCTTGAATCCTTCCGCCTGAAACTAAAACAGTTTGTGGTGGGATGGTGTAACTACTTTGGTATCGGAGCCATGAGAAGTTTTGTAAAAGAAACAGATGAGTGGCTAAGAAGGCGAATACGTCAGCTCTACTGGAAACAGTGGAAGAAGATAGGCACTAAGCTCAAAGCGCTACTAAAATTAGGGGTTACAAAGGAGAAGGCTTGGATCTGGGTCAATAGTCGAAAAGGCTACTGGCGGATAGCTAAAAGTTGGGTACTGAGCACAACACTGAAAACCAATTTTCTCAGGTCTAAAGGATGGGTCTGCCTTGGGGACGTTTATAAGTAAACCCCAAGGATGTTATTAATAACCGCCCGCTACGAGAACCGTACGGTGGGTGGTGTGGAAGGACGGCTAGGGAGCTAATCCCCAGCCTCCTATCCGATT
>Red_p2__coassemble_136_pt1 | contig 66498 bp, 66 predicted proteins | sample Red_p2__metabat2_low_PE_016 | metagenome-assembled genome bin Red_p2 | reverse complement strand
GCCTGTAATTGCGGTGTGAGAGGGGCGAGCCTGAAAACTCCCCCTACTCGATTAAGTTTAATGCATAAAGAAATTAATCAAAGGAGGAGCAATCATTGGTGCCATAAAGGCGGTTACAAGTCCTGCAAGGCCCATTGCAAGGCCTGCAAATGCACCCGCTTTCTCACTGATTTGAAAAGCACGAGAAGTACCCATGCCGTGAGCGGAAACACCCAGAGCAAAGCCCTGAATATAGTCCTTTTTAATACGGAATATCTTATATAACGGAGTTGCAATAAGTGCACCAGTAATACCTGTAAGCACAACGATACCTGCAGTAAATTCAGGTAACCCGCCCATCTTATCTGCAATACCCATAGCGATCGGAGTAGTTACGCTTTTAGGAGCTAGACTCATGATAGTTTCAAAAGAGGCTCCAAACATCACGCCAAGCAAAACAGTAGAGACAATACCAGTAAAGCATCCAACGAAAACTCCAATGAAAATTGGGGCCCAAAGTTTAGCTAAACGGCGACGTTGATCAAAGAGAGGAATCGCTAAAGCAACGGTTGCAGGTCCGAGCAAAAAGTGCACAAATTTAGCGCCTTCAAAGAAAGTGTCATAGGGAGTGTTGGTACCTACAACAATTGCAATCAAAATGCTAACAGCAATGACAAAGGGAGAGAAAAGGGTGAGATAACCTGTTTTCTTGTAAACGATAATACCTAGTTGATAAGAAATGAGAGTTAAACAAAGCCAAAGGGCAGGTTCAGCTTGTAAGTGATGCCATAAATCAATTATTGTCGTCATCATCAACTCCTAATAATTTGGCAGTCCATTGCACTGTCAAACCGGTGACAACCATCGTAATGCCAGTACCAATCACCAAAATGATGGCAATAGCAATCCATTCAGATTGAATTCGATCAAGATGACGGATGATACCCACACCGGCAGGGACGAATAGAAGCGCTAGGTGTGCTAGTAACACCGAGGCGGTTAAACGAACTTTTTCAATCAGAGTGTCACTGATAAAAAAGCCGATCAATAAGAAAAGCATTCCAAATACTGGTCCAGGAACTGGCAATCCTAGCGCATAGGAAATAGCTTCCCCTGTAAGTTGTAGAAGCAAAAATAGTGCAATCGACAGTAGCATGCCTATAACCCCCGTAAAAACCCTAGCATCAAGGGGAGAAATTGTGTCACCAATGATGACTGAATGCTAGAGATAAGGAGTCATAAGAACTGAAACTATTTGTAACGAACGGGTCAGGTTTTTCCTTAGGAACAAATACGAATTTTAAAAAGTGTTTCATAGATCTACAATAATCAACAGGTTATCTGATTTTGCCTTTTTCCTAATGGAGGGGAAGCATATGCAAAAATCACGTTGTGCAGTTGCCGTTGGGTTGGCTTTGTTTGCAGGTGCAGCATTGGCTGCCGTGCCACAAGTGACACCTGAAGTTCAAAAGTCAGCGGAGACGATTTATAAAGATCCTGTGATGCAAAAGATGCTCCAGGAACTCACAAGCCCTGAAAATGCTCAATTCCGCTTTAACACGCATATGGAATTGACGCGTATCGCATCACCGTCTCGCTTTGAAATGCGTCGTCAAGAAGAAATCTCTCGTCGCTTTGTTGAAGAATGGGGTTTCGATAAGAAAGACCTAATGACGACGAAGGAAGGTGTTATTAAGGGCGCCGGTATTCAAGTAGTTGACGGTGAGCCTGTATACAACGTTTGTGTTCGCATCCCTGGATCTTATTCTCAACAAAAGAATGCCAAGAACTACAAGGGTCAATATCCCAAAGTCTTGTTAGAAGGTCATATTGATACGGTTAATCCGGCAGAGTTGCCACCGAAGGAAGCTCCCTATATGCCTGTGAAGTTACAAAAGGCTACGGAAGCTATTGTGACGTCGCCGGCAGCATTGGCTGCTTTGAAGGATGAATTGCATTTCGATAAGAATGGCAAGATTATTCAAGACGAAAACTATAAGAAAGCTTATGTCCGTTATGCAAACTTAGAAGACGCTCAAAAGAAGGGTGGTTATCGTTTGTATGTCCCGGGCTTTAATGATGCTATGGGTAACACGACTTCCGTGTTGACCGCCGCTATCATGATGAAGAAGTACAACATTAAGCCTGTCTATGATATTTGGGTTTGTGGTACGGCCGGTGAAGAAGGTAAGGGTAACTTGGCTGGATTGAAGCAACTCTATGGCTACAACCAAGATACCGGTAAGGGTAATAATGCTTTGAACTTTGTCGCTAACTTTGGTGCTGACTCCACAAGTCCTGGCTCCGGTACCTTGAACTATTTGGGTAGTTATCGCTTTGAAATCAAATACACCGAACCCGCAGGCTATAAGCAAGGTGGTAAGGAAGCTCCGAGTGCTTTGATGGCGATGACACGTTCAATTGCCAAGATTGCTGATGTGAAGACGCCGTATGACCTCGATAAGAAGGCAGAACGTACAACTTATACCGTCGGTGTTTCTCGCTGTGACGATGCCGCCGATGGTCAACGTTCTCGCTCTTGCACATTGATGGTCGATATGCGTTCACCGACGCAAGGTCCTTTGAGTGCTATTCGCGGTCAAATTGAACCCACATTTAAGGCTGCCTTGGATGAAGAAAATGCCAAGTATGGTCTTAAGACGGGTGATAAGGGTGCTGTGAGCATGGAATTGGTTTGGTTCGGTGATCGTCCAGCCTACCAACGTCCGCACTATAACGACATTGCAACGCAAATTTACTGGCAAACGGCCCACACCGTTGGTACGGATATCATCAAGCAATTGCCCACTCGTGCAGCTAGTTTGAATGACAACGTTCCGGCAGCAGTTGGTGTTCCTACGGTGAACTTTAACGTTCATACGCCAGCAGCCGGTGGCGGTGGTCACGCCTTTAACGAATGGGGTATCCCGGGTGATGCACAAGCTGAAGGTAAGCGTATCTTCCGTATGATCATGATGGGCTTGACGGCAGCTGGTTACCACACGAGTGACGGTAAGGTTGTTGCTCCGACGGCAGCTGATCAAGGTAACCGTACGACTGAAGATATGTACTAAACGCGCACCAATAGGATAAGGAGTTCATTATGAAAGCGAAATTATTAGTGGCTTTGTTGGGTTCTTTAGCTGCTGGTGTTGCAATGGCTGAAGTCTCCAGTGTTTTAACGGTTGATATTGCTGGGCCGGGCGGTCACAGTAACGGTGCTTATGGTCGAACAAACGCCGTGCATGCTTCTGCTCGTGCAATCTTAGAGATTGAAAAAGCTATTCCTTCTCAAAAGCAATGTGTTATTTCTGCTTTAAATGGCGGTAACTCTGTTAACTCCATTGCTCAAGACGGTCATTTTAAGGTGTCCTTAAAGGCGAAGGATGCAAAGGAAATGGATGCCTTGAAGAAGAAGGTGGATGCAGCAGTTGCAGCAGGCGTTAAGGCTGAAAATGATTTCCGTTCTGTTAAGAAGGGAGACATGACGGGTGGGGTACCTGCTCAAATTACTTACACAATTAAGTAATAAGTTAGCTTAACGTAAGTCAGGCCACCAACTTAATGATTAGGTTGGTGGCTTTTGAAATGAAAAAAGAGGCGTTTTTTAACGCCTCTTTTTCTTGGACCAAGAAGTCTTTAGGACTTTGAGTTTCAGTAAATCAAGGAGAATCTTTACTGCAACTCTTGAGCTTTGGGAGAGATCTCATCAAACTTCATTGCCACCTCTTTAGGCTTTGCGGTTTGATCAGTAGCTCAAACTTCTTTCTGTTAAGGAGAACTGTACATAAGAATTCTTTAGTGAATCTTACGACTAACAGAAGTAATAGGTATATTAATGAGAATTATTCTCAATAACAAGCATTTTTGGAAGATTTATCGAAAATAGTCGTAACAGTTTGTTTCGATAGACTTTTCTTGTACGTTTTCAGACATAAAAAGAAAAAACGCTCGAAGATAACTACGAGCGTCTTTTCAGAGGTGATCCTTAAGTGGATTAGATCTTACCAACCAAGTCCGTACCCGGAGTCAAGGTCTTCTTACCGGGGCGCCAACCAGCCGGGCAAACTTCACCAGGATTGGCAGCAATGTATTGAGCGGCTTGAACCTTGCGCAAAAGTTCCTTAGCATCGCGACCGATACCGCCGTCATGAACTTCTTGAACAACGATCTTGCCTTGCGGGTTAATTACGAAGGTACCACGTTCAGCCATGCCGTCTTCTTCAATAAGAACACCAAAGTTGCGGCTTAAGGCAAGCGTCGGATCGCCAACCATCGGGAATTGAACTAAACCAACGGCGGGGCTGGATTCATGCCAAGCCATGTGGGTGAAATGGGAGTCCGTGGATACGGCGTAGATTTCAACACCGAGTTGCTTAAAGGCTTCGTAGTTTTCGGCCAAGTCTTGCAATTCCGTTGGGCAGACAAACGTAAAGTCAGCAGGGTAAAAGAAAACAACAGACCACTTACCGCGCAAGTCAGCATCAGTTAAATCAACAAAATCGCCGTTGTGGAAAGCGGTAGCCTTAAACGGGAGCACTTCTTTGTTCAATAAAGCCATTTTTGATTCCTCAATAAAGACCGTTTTGCGGTCATGTGTTTTTGATGACTAAAAATTTAACATGAAAATCTAATTGAGAACTATTTCTATTTGTATCTAAACGATGAAGATTTGTATCTATTGTCTAACCCATTGATTAATAAGATATATATTTCTTTAACTATAAAGATTATCTACGATTATGATAGAAAAAAGCTAATGATCGTTTAAGTTAAAAAGTCTTCTTCTAAAAAAAGGCAATTGAGAGCGATAGCTATGGAAAAAGTCCTTTAGTTTCGCTAAGATAGCCCTTCCTATAACTTTTGGCCGGTAAAGCCATGTCTGAACACGAATTATTATTATCTGATTTCGATTACGATTTACCATTGGATCGTATCGCTCAATTTCCGTTAGCTGATCGCAGTTCGAGTCGACTTTTGCATGTCGAACCTGAAAAGCTTACAGATTATCACTTTAAAGATATCGTTGATTTACTCCGTCCTGATGACCTTTTAGTGATGAATAACACGAAGGTTATTAAAGCTCGTTTATTAGGTAAAAAAGCCACGGGTGGGGCCGTCGAAGTTTTGATGGAAAGAATCACTGGTGAGAAAACAGCCATTGCAATGGCTCGAGCTAGCAAGAGTCCAAAGCCTGGAACAAGTTTAATTTTTGAAGCTGAAGGCCATCAAGAGACAGTTCATGTCACAGGGCGCGAGGGTGAGTTTTTCGTTTTAGAGTTTGAACATCCCGTATTGGATGTTTTGGAAGCATTTGGCAAGGTGCCATTGCCTCCGTACATCGAGCATGCTGCAGATAAGTCGGATGAGTCACGTTATCAAACGGTTTATGCCCAAACACCAGGAGCAGTTGCCGCACCGACGGCAGGGTTGCACTTTACGCCTGAGGTAATTGATGCCTTGCATAAAAAGGGTATTCAAACGGCCTTTGTGACGTTGCACGTTGGGGCTGGAACGTTCCAACCTGTTCGAGTGGAAAAGCTTTCTGAGCACATCATGCACTCTGAGTGGTATACCATCAGTGAAGAAACCGCACGCATGGTCAATGAGGCTAAAGCAGCAGGGCGCAGAGTGGTAGCCGTAGGAACGACGAGTCTTCGTGCGTTGGAAAGCGGTGCTGAGCAAAAGGGCATTTTGAGATCAGGTAGCCGTGATACCCGATTGTTTATCAAACCGGGTTATGAGTTTAAGATCATTGATGCATTGATCACAAATTTCCATTTACCTAAGTCAACGCTTTTGATGTTGGTTTCTGCCTTGGCGGGTAAACCACGTATTGAGTCTGCTTATCAGTATGCAATTGAGCATAAATATCGATTCTTTAGCTATGGCGACGCCATGCTTTTGGAAAAAAAGCCGGAGTAATGACAAGTGAGTCTTGAATTTAAATTAAAAAAGACCTCGGGAAAAGCTCGCCGAGGGGAGATGAAGTTAAACCACGGTACAGTTCAAACGCCGATTTTTATGCCGGTAGGAACGTACGGTACGGTTAAGGCCATGTCGCCAAATGAATTGGAAGAAATTGGTAGCCAAATCATTTTGGGTAACACCTTTCATTTGTGGTTACGCCCAGGTCTTGACGTGATTGAAAAGCACGGTGGTTTGCATAAGTTTATGGGCTGGGATAAGCCGATTTTGACTGACTCGGGCGGCTTCCAAGTCTTCTCTTTAACGGGCTTGAGAAAGATTACCGAAGAAGGGGTGAAATTCGCCTCTCCGATTAACGGAGACAAACTGTTCTTGACTCCGGAAGTTTCAATGCAAATTCAAAAGGTACTGAATTCGGACATCGTTATGGTGTTTGACGAGTGCACGCCTTATGAAATCAAAGGCCGTCCTGCAACGGAAGCCGAAGCTGCCAAATCCATGCGCATGTCGCTTCGTTGGGCCAAGCGCAGCAAGGATGAGTTTGAACGTTTAGGCAATCCGAATGCGCTTTTCGGTATCGTGCAAGGCGGGATGTTTGAGCACCTGCGTGAAGAGTCATTGCAAGGCTTAAAGGAAATCGGTTTTCATGGTTATGCTGTGGGTGGTCTTTCGGTGGGTGAACCCAAGGAAGACATGCTTCGCATCATGGAAAAAATTGTGTGGCAATTGCCCGAAGATAAGCCTCGCTATTTGATGGGCGTGGGTACGCCAGAGGATTTGGTTGAAGGTGTGAGCCAAGGTATTGACATGTTTGACTGTGTTATGCCGACCAGAAATGCTCGTAATGGTTGGCTCTTTACTCGCTATGGTGATGTAAAGATCCGCAACAGCAAATACAAGGACGATTTGCGCCCATTGGATCCCACCTGTGATTGCTATGCTTGCAAGCACTTTACCCGTGCTTATTTGCATCATTTACAAAAGGTTAATGAAATTTTGGGTGCACGATTGAATTCTATCCACAATCTTCACTATTACCTCAACTTAATGAAGGAAATTCGTGAAGCACTCGACAATGATCGCTTTGAAGAGTGGCGCGAACAGTTCCATCGCGATCGCGCTCGTGGTGTGGACTAATCGTAAAGGTAAGATTGCAGGGCAATTCTTGGTCAAGCTTGGCAAAAACCCTTGACCAAGAGTTAATAAAGCTCGGTTTCCCTTTGCGTATAATTCATAGGTATTTGTGCAAAGTCAGTGCCTTTGCAAACGATTTTTATCATGGAGAAAAACATGTTCTTTATTTCTGATGCTTATGCTCAAACAGCTGCTGCCGGTGGTGACACAATGAGCTTCATTACAAGCCTTTTGCCGATGATTTTGATCTTCGCAGCTTTTTGGTTTTTCTTGATTCGTCCGCAACAAAAGCGTCAAAAAGAACACGCCAAGATGGTTGATGCTTTATCTAAGGGTGATGAAGTTTTGACAATCGGTGGTATTGCTGGTCGTATTTCTAACATTGATGAGCAATATATTGTTATTCAAATCGCTAACGTAAAGGCAGAGCCCGTGACGTTGACGATGCGTCGCGATGCTATCCAAACGGTTTTGCCTAAGGGTACGATTAAGACGTTCTAATGAATCAGAGCCGAACCGCCTTATCAGCGGTTCGGTTTCGTTTGGTAAGTAGGTCCATGTAGGACCTTTTGTACCATAGGGAATGTCAAAGTTGATGACATTTTCCATTCTAAATTAACGAGGTCATCCAGTGAATCGCTATCCATTATGGAAGTACATCTTCATTGCCCTCGCTTTGATTATTGGCATGATTTACACGGCTCCGAACTTCTATGGGGAGTCTCCAGCCGTGCAAGTTTCAAGCCAAAAAGCGACGGTTAAGGTTGATGAAGCGCTCTATGCGCGTGTAGAAAAAGCTCTAACTGAAGCTCAATTACATCCGAACGGCTTGTTCTTTGAACAGGGTGCACAACAAAACACCATTCGTGTTCGTTTTGATCCAACTCAGGCTGAAGAGCAGTTACAAGCTAAGGAAGTCATCGAACGAATTTTGAATCCAGATCCGTCTGATCCATCTTATGTTGTGGCTTTAAATTTGGTGCCTAACACACCTCAATGGCTTTTGAATTTGCATGCTTTGCCAATGTATTTGGGTTTGGACTTACGTGGCGGCGTGCACTTCATGCTTGAAGTGGATATGGAAGCTGCAGTTCAAAAGCGTGTGGATGCGTTATCGGCTGACCTCCGTACTCAATTCCGTGATGAGCGTATCCGTCATGCCGGTATCACCCGTTCTGGTACTTCTTTGGATGTGACTTTCCGCTCTGCCCAAGAACGCGATAAGGCTCGTGATCTTTTGCGTAATACGCACAATGATTTGACACTTGAAGATCGTGACACAGATGGTAAATATCATTTGATTGCAACTATGACGCCCGCTTCGTTGAAGAACGTGATGGACTATGCATTAAAGCAAAATATTTCCACCTTGCACAATCGTATTAATGAATTGGGTGTCGCAGAGCCAGTGATTGCACAACAAGGTGCTAATCGTATTGTGGTTCAATTGCCTGGTGTGCAAGATACTGCAAAAGCTAAGGATATTTTGGGTCGTACAGCTACGCTCGAAATTCGTATGGTTGATGACTCTCCTGAAGCTTATGCTCAGTTGAGTTCGGGTACGGTGCCCTTTGGCGATGAGCGCTATCTTGATCGAGAAGGCAATCAAATTTTGGTTAAGCGTCAAGTGATTTTGACTGGTGAAAATTTAAATGACGCACAACCCGGTTTTGATCAACAAACACAAGAGCCGACGGTTAACTTAACGTTGGACTCTCGTGGAGCTCGTATTTTCCAAGATGTGACCCGTGAGAATGTCGGCAAACGTATGGCCATTATCCTTTTTGAAAAGGGTAAGGGTGAAGTCGTTACGGCTCCGGTGATCCGTCAAGAAATTGGTGGTGGGCGCGTGCAAATTTCTGGTCGAATGACCACGATTGAAGCCACGGATACGGCTTTGCTTTTGCGTGCAGGTTCTTTGGCAGCACCAATGGAAATCATTGAAGAACGTTTGGTGGGGCCAAGTCTTGGTGCGGCCAATATTGAAGCTGGTTTCCGCTCAACTCTATACGGTTTTGCCATTGTTGCTGTGTTCATGATCATCTACTATCAAGTTTTTGGTGCGATTTCGGTCTTTGCCTTAACTTGTAATGTGATGCTTTTAATTTCCTTGTTATCAATGTTGCAAGCAACATTAACATTGCCAGGGATTGCAGCTATTGCCTTAACGTTGGGTATGGCTGTGGACGCAAACGTGTTGATTAATGAACGTATTCGAGAAGAGTTACGTGCTGGTCGTACGCCGCAACAAGCCATCAGTGAGGGTTTCGATCGTGCTTTTGCAACGATTTTGGACTCTAACATCACGAGTTTGATTGCAGGTATCGCTTTGTTAATCTTTGGCTCTGGTGCTGTCCGTGGTTTTGCTGTGGTGCACTGCTTGGGGATCATGACTAGTATGTTTACGGCAATTATGGTTAGCCGTGCTTTGGTTAACTTGATCTATGGTCGCCAGAAAAAACTTAAGACCATTCACGTGGGCCAAATTTGGAAGCCCGAAGATAATAAGTAAAAGGAGTCTGTGATGGAGTTATTTAGAATTCGGCGCACGATTCCTTTCATGCGCTATTCCAAGATCTTTAATGCAATTTCTTTGCTTTCTTTCTTGGTTGCGGTGTTCTTCTTGTTTACCAAGGGACTGGCTTTTTCTATCGAATTCACGGGCGGTACGGTGATGGAGGTTTCCTATCCCCAGGCTGCACCAACGGAGCAAATTCGTGAGGAGTTGAAAACAAAACTTGGTATAGAAGCCTCTGTGCAAAATTTTGGTACAGCTCGTGATGTGATGATTCGTTTACCAATTGGAGCGGATGAAACTTCGGGTCAACAAGCCGTCAAGGTGATGGGGGTTTTACATGAAACTGAACCTGATGCTCAAATGACTCGTGTTGAATTCGTTGGTCCGCAAGTTGGTGAAGAGTTAGCAACCGATGGTTTAACTGCCCTCATTTTGGTAGTCATTGGTATTGTGATCTATTTGGCCTTCCGCTTCGAATGGAAGTTCTCAGTGGCAGCAATCATCGCCAACTTGCACGACGTAGTGTTGGTTTTGGGGATTTTCTCCATTATGCAATGGGAATTTTCTCTACCAGTGTTGGCAGCTGTATTAGCCGTTTTAGGCTACTCAGTGAATGAATCGGTGATTATTTTTGACCGTTGCCGTGAGCACTTCAAAAAAATGCGCCGTGTGGACTCGGAAGAGATTATTAACTCAGCTATTACAGCGACGATTTCTCGTACGGTGATTACTCACTCATCAACGTTAGCCATGACGTTAGCGATGTTCTTCTTTGGTGGTCCTGCTTTGCATTATTTCTCTTTAGCATTGACGATTGGTATTTGCTTTGGCATTTACTCTTCTGTCTTTGTGGCAGCAGCCATCGCCTTGTATTTAGGTGTTAAACGCGAGGATTTGGTCAAGCCATTGAAGAAAGATAATCCTCAAGAAATGGTACCCTAATCATTTTGTACTTTTGATGTGTACCTAAAAAGCCTTCTAATCGATAAGATTAGAAGGCTTTTGCTTTAAAGGAATTTATATGTCGGATGTTCAGTCACTGGCGCAAAAAGTGTTGGATGGTTATCAAGTTACTCGAGAAGAGGCGCTTTGGTTATATGAGCAACCATTGAAAGAGCTTTCTTCTTGGGCTAATAAAATTCGCGAGTATTTTTGTAGTAACGGCTTTGATATCTGTACGATTATTAATGCCAAAAGTGGTCGCTGCTCAGAAAATTGTCGTTTTTGTTCTCAGTCAATTCATAGCCACACAGCAAGTGCAGTCTACCCCTTGTTAAGCACTGAGAAAATCGTCGAGCAAGCCAAACATGATGCTGCTCAAGGTGTATTACGTTTTTCTATAGTCACATCTGGCAAACGCCTAACTAATCGTGAAGTATTGAAAATTTGTGAGGCTGTAAAAGCAATTAAGGCTGTTTGCAATATTTCAGTTTGCGTCTCTTTAGGTTTATTAAAACAAGAACAGTTTGCTTGGCTCAAAGAGGCTGGCGTTGAACGGGTTCATAATAACTTGGAGACTTCTGAACGTTACTTTCCAAGTGTTTGTACGACTCATACGTTTGCAGATAAGATAGTAGCGATTAGAGCTGCTCAGGCGGCAGGATTGCCGGTTTGTAGCGGAGGTATTATGGGTCTAGGGGAAAGTGTAGAGGACCGGATTGATATGGCTTTGAGCCTAAGAAAGTTAGGTGTCAAGAGTATTCCTGTCAACATGCTCAACGCGATTGAGGGAACACCATTTGAAGGCAATAAGCGTTTGTCGCCAGAAGACCTGCAACGAATCGTGGCGGTATATCGTTTCATGTTGCCTCAAGCATCTATTCGTTTGGCTGGAGGCAGAGGTCTTTTAGGTGACAAAGGTGAGGCCTGTTTTAAGTCTGGAGCGAATGCGACGATTTCAGGGGATATGTTAACAACTGCTGGTATTACAGTAGCAACAGATATGCAGCTCTTAAAAGAATTAGGATTCCAACCTAAGAGATGCAATGATTAGAAAACAAAAACGAGTTCACATTGAACTCGTTTTTGTTTCTTAAGGTGCTCGATTATAAAGGGTCATTAACACACCGCGAATGACTAAATCGACGGTCTTATGATTGAGGCCATCAATGCTATCTGGGTCTGTTAAGGGCGTAGGATCATACTCTGGATCTTGTTTTTTCATTTCATCAATGACAATGTCTTTCCAGAAGGCTGGGGCCTCACTTTCTTCCCAATAGCCTCGTCCTCGTCCAAAGTGAGCAACCGCTAAGTAAAGCAAAATAGCTTCGAGAAGGTAGTTTTGTAGCGCAATTTTGCTCCAAGAGACTCGAGTCCCATGGACGCCTTTGACTTGGTTGTAAGCAATAGCGGCACCGGCACCTCCAATGGCGCCAATGACAGTGCCTAAAAGGGTACCTAAGCCTCCACTTAAGCCGCCCATGGCAAGATCAGTTGCTAAACCACTGGCAGCACCCGCACCAACAGCGCCTACGATTGCGGCGCCTTTAGGGTTGGCAGCTGTATTGACTGTCCAGTCTGTTTTAAGACGACGCAAAATTTCGCGACGAACTCCCGCGCCTTCGATGCCATGGGCATCAATCAAGCGTTGTGTTAAAGCGCATAAGCCATCGGCAGCACGAGCTGCTAACGCATTTTTTGCATCTTCAATAGGACCCGCTTGAGGTTTAACAACACCTAAACGGCGCCCCCAATCCTTGACCTGTTCTGTAAGACTGTAATTGGAGAGCTCTTCATGATCGACAACAAGTTGCGTCATGTAGTTGCTGATGGCGTCAATGCTAGAAGCGTAAACTGCTCGGCGTTGGCGACTCCAGGCCTCACGTAGCGCTTCAAAGGTGGCCTTTTGTTCTTCGTTAAGTACACTGCCGATGGCTTCAAAAAGAGCAAACTCTTGTACCCAGCATCGAGCAAATGCATCCATCGGTAACACACATTTCACCAATGGGAACTGAGCCATATATTCATTCCATTGAGCAAGCTCGGCATCTTCAATACTTTTTTCACGGGGCTTACCCATTTGGTTTAAAAGTACAACAACCGGCTTGTTAATCCAGGAAAGAATTTTCATCTCAGCGCTGACATACGAGCAGGCTTGAGGGGATTCGCTGGCATTGACTAAGTAAAGAACGACGCTGCTGGTGTCACGGACATGCTTTAAAGCGCGTTGGTTAAGCCAAAGAGCTTTATTTGACATACGGTCCCAAACCTCGGCCAAGAACCAACCGAGGGGATTTGAGCGTCCTTCTAAGCGCTGAGATAAGCGTACGCTATCTCCAAATCCCGGGGTATCCCACAAAACCAATTCGGAATACCCATCTGAGCCGCGAATTAAAACATAGTCGTCATTGGTTTCTGTCACATGAGGGCGATCTGCGACCTCGCCAATATCTCGACCTAACAAGGTGCGAGCTAGCGTGGTCTTACCAATATTGGTGTGAGACACCAGACTTAAATTAATTCGCATTGTTTGCATATCAGCCATGATGATCCCTTTCTAGACAGGTTGCCCGCAGGCTTGTTTCAGTTCATTTTGGGTTGTTGGATCCGGTTTGAGACCAGAGTGATAAAACACAACGGGTACGTTACAACTGGTGGCGAATTCGTGCCAGAGATCTTTACGAGTTTGAATGCGATCGGCAAAGTCTCCGAATCGAGTAACGTAACCAGCCATATCAACCAATAAGACTACGGGCGCTTTTCCCACCTTTTGTTGAATGAGATGAACCGTGTGGCCTTGAACTTCATTTTCGGGCGTTGTCGTACCATTCATTAATATCCAGACTTGTTGGGCACTACCGGATTGTTCAAGCGTTAAAGGCGCATCGTCTGAACTAAAGTCTAAAGTATGATTTCTTACTTCAGCCAAATTAAATCCTAAGCTTTCTGCGAGTCGATAGGCTGTCTCAATTGCCGCTTGATTACTATTGGACTCTGGAATCATTAGGTCAAGGTTGAGCTCTTCAGCTCGCCAGGCTTTTAAGATCTCTTGAAAGTAACGGTCGCCTAAATCGATGGGATAATTCTTTTTTAGTTGGGCAATTTTAAAGCTGTGTTTGAGCACTAATAATAGGCGCGGAAGCACAACAAAAATGCAAAGCATAACGATCATTCGCAAAAGCCAAAGGCCAGCGGAAACTTCAACACCACTTAAAGCAAGTCGATCAAATCGTAAGTTGGCAACCTCTAAAATGTTAGGCATGGGGCCTAAGAAGCTTGTAAAGAAGCCATAGGTCACCATAATGATTTGATAGACAATTTCAGGGCTTTCTGCAAACCATGTGCTTTCCCAACCAACCGTGTAGGCAGTCCCGATGCCTCGCAATAAAACGCTGACAATCATTCCAATCACAAAGCCTAAAGCGGCTAAGTGAAAGGCGCGAGCCGAGTACTCAGTGAGCATCGGTTGCATTAATTGTCCAAGCGCTTTTGATTTGTCCAAAGACTTCGTTAAGAGATTTTTTTGAAGAAACGAAAAACTTAATCGTATACCGAAAAAGTCTCGTCGATTATTTTCTTTAAAACCAGAAATAAACAATGCCAGGTAAACAAAGATATTCCAGGTCAAAATGCCAAAAAATGGCAAAGATAAAAGGTTGATGCGAGAGCCTGTACTAGCAAACTGATCGGTTAAAAGCCCCATCAAAAAAGCCAGAGCAAACAATGCCCAAGTCAACCATGATGGAGGAACAAGTTTGATCGCATTTGATTTGATTGATGGATTTTTCGCCTCAATCATTTTTTTTGCAATACGAGAGCGAGCAACTAGAAAAGTAGCAATGTTAGCTCCCTCACCAACAGCTAATGAAGCTTGGCGGGTAGCCCGATTAGCATCACTGCTTTCCCAGTCGAGTGTTGGTGTTTGCTCAAGCATTTTTACTTGAGTCACAAGCTCGGCATCTGTAACTGATAATTTTCCGTCAGGGATATTAGAGTAAGGTTCGCTCATGGCGTTTGATCACTGGTTTTTAATAAAACTATTTACTAATTGTACCGTTAATCTCAAAGACAAAAATGGTGTAAAAGTCGTCAAATTGTGTCATCTTTGTATGTTTGTATAGCTAAATCCCAAGCTTGTCTTAATTTCAGAGTTGCAAGGTAGGGATTAGGCTGGCCGCAGATTGCAGAAACCACAGCAATACCGTTTGCATGGGCTTTGATTAATGCAGGAATATGTTGCGACTTTACAGATCCGATGGCGACATTAGGTACTGTACAAGCTTTAGCAATGGTGGCAAAACCATCAATACCAACAGGGGCAGAGGCGTCCTTTTTGGTGTTTGTCGCAAAAATAGGTCCAATGCCAACATAATCGACAATTGAGGGATCTACAGAGCGAGCCTCGCCTAAGTTGCTAACAGAAAGCCCAAGAATTTTATCTTGGCCTATGAGTTGCCTGACTTTTTGCACGGGTAAATCTTTTTGTCCAACATGTACGCCATCTGCATCCATAGCCAGGGCTACATCAACATGATCATTGATGATCAGCTTAGTATTGTAGGAAGAAAGCGCCTTTTTCAATGCAACTGCGCATTCATAGTAACGGCGCTTTTTCCAGTTTGGTGCTCTTAGCTGCACAAATGTGGCCCCAGCTTTCGCTGCTTCAATTGCTGTCTCGACCATACCAAATTCAGCGGTAAGGTCAGGGTCAAGAACTAAGTAGATACTGTAATCCAGTGTCGATGTAGCCATGGAGTTTAAGCGTTACAGGTTAATTGATAGAGAGCATCTAAGTAGGCAGAGTGGAAGCTGCCCGGTCCCTTGGAGTTGGCGATGGCCATTTCTTGGGCACGTTTGGCAAGTGCAAGGGCTGCCGCTGTTGCACTAAGAGGGCAAGGGCAGGTTGCACAAAAAGCGGCAACCATAGCCGATAGTGAACATCCTGTGCCGACGACTAATGTTGCCATGACGTGGCCACCTGGAATTTCAATGACTTCTTCGCCATCGGTGACAAAGTCACTTTCGCCTGTGACAGCGACAACACCGTGAGTTTTAATCGCTAACGCTTTAGCTGCATTGATAGCGTTTTTACTTTCATCAAGGCTATCAACGCCTTTGCCGCCATTAGAGGCACCGACCAATGCCATGATTTCACTTGCATTGCCACGAACAACAGTCGGACGCAACTCAAGTAAACGTTTGAGTACTTCATCTCGCCAAGGAATCACGCCTGCTGCCACTGGATCCAAGACCCAAGGTTTATTCATGTTGTTCATGGTTTCAATAGCGGAAAGCATCGCTTGCACTCGTTCTGGGAAAATCGTTCCAACATTGACCAATAAGGTGTTGGCAATTCGAGCAAAATCTTCACACTCCTCTTGCGCGATAATCATGGCAGGGGAAGCGCCACTGGCCAGTAAGACATCGGCTGTGATTTCTTGAACCACATCATTGGTCATGCAATGCACCAGGGGTCGGTTACTTTTCATTTTGTTGACAAGCAACATGAAATCTGTTTTTGAAAGTGTTGTGTATTGAGTCATAGATATTGGGATTTGCAAAAAATGGTTTCGGATGCTTGAGTATAGACAGAAAGAGCGTAAAGATACGCTAGAATTTTCCAAACTTAACGAATTTAATAGAACTATGTTGATTCATCCTCAGTTTAATCCGATTGCTTTATCGATTGGTCCCGTTTCAATTCATTGGTACGGTCTTATGTATTTGGTGGGCTTTGCTCTGTTTTGGGCTTTAGGTTCTTATCGTGCCAAGCGAGAATCGTGGCGAGGAATGACGGCAGAAGGTGTTGAGGACTTACTTTTTTATGGAGTGCTTGGCGTCATTCTTGGTGGTCGTTTAGGTTATTGCTTTTTCTATCAGCCGGAGTGGTTTATTTCTCATCCGCAAGATATTGTTCGAGTTTGGGATGGCGGAATGAGTGCTCATGGGGGAGTACTAGGTGTTATTGTTGCAATGTTTTATTTTGCAAAGGTACGGCATCAATCATTTTTGAAGGTAGCGGACTTCGTTACCCCCCTTGTCCCTCTAGGTCTTTTCTTTGGGCGAATTGGCAATTTTATTAATGGAGAATTGTGGGGGCGCGTATGCTCGCCTGATTATGTTTTTGCCATGATTTTTCCCGCTGCACGAGATTGGATGCCAAGACACCCCTCTCAGCTTTATGAAGCTGGATTAGAAGGGTTACTACTGTTTTCTGTTCTTTGGTTTTATTCTCGTGTACCTCGCAAAGATGGACGTGTAGCAGCGCTTTTTTGTTTGGGGTATGGCATTGTGAGATTTTTTGTAGAGTTTTTCAGAGAACCCGATGCATTCTTAGGTCTACAGGCCTTGGGTTTAAGCCAAGGCCAGTGGTTATCACTTCCGATGATTGCTTTGGGAATCGCAGTTTGGTTTTGGCCTCAAAGCTCTAAAGGACACGCTTGAGTCATTAAACGTTTAATTTCCTCAGGTCCAAGTCGCTGCATCGAAAATTCACAGCCGCAATAGAGTTGGTTATAGAAGTGATTTTCTTTAAGCAATTCATTGCGGCGTTGTTGTAATCCGCCTTTTCTCCAATTGCGATCCCACCACTGTGTTTTGGGATAAATACTTTGGGCCAAACGGCCAGCTTCATTAATTTGATCTAGGTTTTTCCACCGACTACTGGCAAGCGTCGTAGTAAAAAGCTCAATTCCTTCTTCTTGGGCTACTCTGGCTGTTTCAGCTAGTCGCAAGTTAAAACAAATTTGGCAACGGGAGCCTCTTTCAGGTTGCATCTCGTGCCCTTTCACAGCCTCGCGCCATCGGTGATGATCGTAATCACCATCAATCACATGTAGCCCTTTACTAGCAGCAAAGCGTTTTAGCTCATTTTTGCGAATAAGGTATTCAGTATCTGGGAAAATATTTGGGTTAAAGTAAAACAAAGTGGGGCGGTATTCATTTGCGAGCATCCACTCCAAAATAGCAGAGGAACATGGAGCACAGCAGCAGTGCAATAAAACGTCTTGCATATGTCAGCCAAATAAAAAAATCAGAAAGTTTGGAAAATTGTATACTGACAAATAGTCTATAGACCAAAGCGAAAAAATGACTATTGAAAATAATCTTTCTCACATTCGTCATATGGTGGCGGATGTGACCACAATAAGGCCGGTTACTTTATTGGCTGTGAGTAAAACGTTTGAGGTGGATGCAATAGAAGAGGCTGTGGCTGCAGGTCAATTGGCCTTCGGTGAGAATTATGTGCAAGAAGGTGTTGAGAAAATCCATTACTTCAAGCAAAAGTATCCGTCTGTTCCAATTGAATGGCACATGATTGGTCCCATCCAATCGAATAAAACCAAACTTGTCGCAGAAAATTTTGATTGGGTACAAAGCATTGATCGAGAAAAAATAGCTTCTCGGCTATCAGCTCAGCGACCGGACAATATGTCTGATTTGAATGTTCTGATTGAAGTCAATGTGGATGAACAAGAGAGTAAAAGTGGCGTAAATATAGATGAAGTAGAGTTGCTACTTGAAAAGATAATGGCTTTACCGAAGTTGAGAGTCCGAGGATTGATGTGTATACCCAATCCAGATTTACCGCTAGAGCAGAAGAAGTGTTCATTTCAAAAGATGAGGACACTTTTTGATGAACTCAATGCAAAAGGTTATCCATTTGACGTATTGTCAATGGGTATGAGTGCAGATTTTCAAGAGGCTATCAGACAAGGCGCCACTTTAGTGCGTGTTGGTTCTGCCATTTTTGGTGCACGCGACTATTCGAAAAAATCTTAATTGTTAAAGGGGAGAATGTGATGCAAAAGCGAATTGCCATGATTGGCGGTGGAAATATGGCGGCCGCATTAGTTGCGGGCCTGGTGGCCAATGGCGTTGAAGGCGCAATGATTGACGTGTTAGATCGCAACGAATGTAAGTGTGAGCGATTACACCAAGAGTATGGAGTAAACGCTTATCTAACTGCAGGGGATTGGTTAAAGGAAGCAGACGTTGTTGTATTGGCAGTGAAACCACAGGGTTTATCAATGACCATTGCATCGATCAAGCACCTTTTTAAAGCAGGAGCTTTATTTATTTCTATCGCTGCAGGTATTCGTATTGCAGATATCTCACGATGGCTTGGTTCAATGCGAATTGTTCGTGCAATGCCGAATACACCTGCTCTAGTCAAAGCGGGTGTAGTTGGTTTATATGTTCCTAGCACTTTGGATAAAGTGGATTACGAAGCATCGTACGAGATTGTCTCTGCGATGGGTGAAGTTGTATCAGTGACCAGTGAACAACAATTGGATTTGGTCTCAACGATCTCTGGCTCTGGACCGGCTTATGTATTCCGCTTTATTGAAGCTTTGGAAGCAGCGGCTGTTCGTCGTGGTTTTGATCCAGAAGGTGCACGCCGTATGGCCATTATGACGGTGGTGGGTGCTGGTAAATTAGCTAGTTTAAGTGAAGAGCCACCTGCTAAGTTACGCGAAAATGTCACAAGTAAAGGTGGTACAACGGCCGAAGCCTTGAGAGTTATGCAAGAGCATGACTTTATGGGCATGATGGACGAGGCAATTCAAGCAGCATTCGATCGTAATCAAGAACTTGCAGACGAACTTGGAAAGGCGTAACAATGCCCACTTTTGCAACGAAGTGATGGCGTTTGAAGCTCAGTAGCAATTTTCGTGGCATAAGTAGGAGTAAATCGTTAAGATTTATAGCAACTAAGTAATTTCAAGAATTCTTTTTAGGAGTTTTCGATGCGTAAGTCTCTCGTCGTTATTGCAATGATCGGCAGTATGATTGTGTTGGCTGGGTGCAATACCGTTGCAGGTTTAGGTCAAGACTTGAAAAAAGGCTCGGAGCACGTCAGTGATGCCATTGGCCAAATGGGTGATAAGATGACTCAAAAGGCTAACAGCCACCAGCAATAATTGAAGACTGGTGTATTCAACGCCATCTCAAATTTCATTGAGATGGCGTTGTTTTTTACTTAAGCAAACGATGGTACATGAAGCAACACAGTGGTGTTGGGATTAATGAGGATGCTATTGACAGCAAAGCAAAGTGTGTCATAAAGCCCAAGGCCATATCGTCTTGTTCGCCAAGTGAGAAAATAGCCACTACGAAGAAGGTGATTAACACGTTATTGAGTAGTTGTAAAAGGCTAAGGTGCTTCCAATGATCATGGGTTGCAAAGCGCCAAGTGACAATGCCTGCAACTAAAAATGGCGGGCAGGTAAAAATGATCCATGCCCAATCGGAGGCAGAGAATTCGGGGTTAATAAACGTGTGCACGATGAACATGAATACGCAGCTAGTCATAAGGCTACCGGCTAGTAAGCATGCCTCAAACAGAATAAATTTACGGGTATCAAGTTGCATAATTCAAGTCTCTGGTTAGTAGGGAAATCAATGCCCATGTCTATATACGAGGAAAGTGTGAACGCTACAGGGTTTCTGAGGGTAGCGTTCACTAAAATGCTTAATTACATTGGAGCACTAATCGAGCTAACGGGTGGCAAGTTAAGCGTCTTGCAACCTTCCAAATTGAGTTGAGAGACAGCCTTGCGAATCATGTCAATTGCAGGCATTCGATTAAAGGTCTTTCTCCAAGCAATGATAACACGACGAGTTGGACAAGGCTTTTCAAATGGAATGGCTCGTACGAGATCATCATCTCGAGTTTCTTTTAAAGCAGAACTTGGTAAGACCGTAATGCCGAGCCCCTGAGCGACCATATGATGAATGGTCAGTAAGGATGAGCCTTCAACTGTTTTTTGAATGGATGAAATATTGCCACGCAAATTGGAGGATTCAGGGCAAACATTGAGAATTTGATCACGAAGGCAGTGTCCTTTACCTAATAGCAAAAGATTTCCGGAACGAACATCATCTTTTTTAATGCAAGGTTCATTGGCCCACGGGTGATTTTTAGGTACTGCTACGACAAAATCTTCATCATAAAGAGGGGCTAGCATTAAGCCGGGCTCATTGATGGGCAGGGCCATAATAGCAACATCAATCTGACCATTGCGCAATTGATCGAGCAAGCTATTTGTGTAGTTTTCCGTCAAAATCAGCGGCATTTTGGGAGCAAGTTCTAGCATTTTATGAACAAGCCCAGGCGTTAAATAAGGACTGATAGTGAAAATAACGCCAATGCGCAAAGGGCCACAAAGTGGATCTTGACCTTGTAGGGCTAGCTCTTCGATACGTCGGACTTCTTCAAGAACTTTTTGTGCTTGTTCGACGATCGCTTCTCCAACTGGTGTGAGTGAAATTTCTTGAGAGCGACGTTCAAAAAGATGTACGCCAAGCTCATCCTCGAGCTTTCGAACCGCAACAGAGAGAGAGGGTTGTGAAATAAAGCAGGATTCGGCTGCGCGGCCAAAATGTCGCTCACGGGCGACCGCAACAATGTATTTCAGTTCTGTTAATGTCACTTTATCTAAGCCTCCAGAAAGCCTTCTGCGTGGGAAAACCAGCGTTTGGCATGTTGTTGAGCTATATCAGGTTGAGTTTGGAGCCATTGATGCGCAAATTCCCTTGCGGCATCAACTAGATGAGCATCCGTTTCTAGGTTGGCAAAACGTAACATGGGAACGCCAGATTGTCTGGCTCCGAGAAATTCACCAGGGCCACGAATTTCTAAGTCTCTTCGTGCAATTTCAAATCCGTCACTGCTTTCTCGAATGACTTTTAATCGTTCGCGCCCAGTGTCGGAGAGCTCTCCATATAGCATAATGCAGAAGCTTTTTTCTGCACCGCGTCCAACGCGTCCTCGTAGTTGGTGTAATTGAGCCAATCCAAAACGCTCGGCATGCTCAATAACCATGAGTGTGGCATTGGGTACATCAACGCCCACTTCAATAACTGTGGTAGCGACTAAAACATCAATCGCACCATTTTTGAATTGCTCCATGACCGTTTGCTTTTCATCAGATGGTAAAGCTCCGTGAACAAGGCCCACCTTTAGCTGAGGAAGTTTTTCACTTATTTCTTCAAACGTCTTAGTTGCAGCAGTGAGGTCAAGCTTTTCACTTTCTTCAATCAATGGGCAAACCCAGTAGACCTGTCGTCCAAGATTTACTTGTTCTTGTATGGTGTTGATGACTTGATCTTTACGGTGAAGATTGATGAGTTTTGTGACAATTGGTTTTCTACCAACTGGCAATTGGTCAATGATAGAGACATCTAAATCTGCAAGGTAACTCATTGCTAAAGTGCGTGGAATGGGTGTTGCAGATAGCATCAAAAGGTGAGGAATCGTTTCACCATTTGTAGCGCGCAACGCCAAGCGTTGCTCAACACCGAAGCGGTGTTGTTCATCAATAATCGCCAGTCCAAGGTTTTTAAACTGAACGCTGTCTTGAATTAAAGCATGTGTACCAATAACGAATTGCGCTTGGCCAGAAGTAACTTTTTCAAGATTGGTAAGTTTTTCCTTGTTTTTTTGTTTGCCAGCAAGCCAAGCAATACAAACTCCTGCAGGCTCAAGCCAAGCGCGAATTTTTTGAAAATGTTGTTCTGCCAATATCTCCGTAGGCGCCATTAAAGCAACTTGATAGCCAGCGTCAATAGCCAGTGTTGCAGACAATGCGGCAATGACTGTTTTACCACTGCCAACATCTCCTTGAACAAGTCTGTTAGCGGGAATAATGCGTGCTAAGTCGTGTCGAATTTCCTCAAGAACGCGCTGTTGAGCTCCTGTTAGTTCAAAGGGAAGGGACGACAATAAACGGTCAGTAATTGGCGTTATTTTCGGCAGAATTTGAGGGGCACGATTGTGTGCCTTAAGAGCTCGACTGTGTCTTAACGCAATTTGCTGAGCGACAAGTTCATCAAACTTGAGCCGTTCCCAGGCAGGATCAGTGCGATCCATTAGACTGATTTCATTGGCTCCAACGGGAGGGTGGTGAAGAAATTTCAGAGCATTACGTAGCTCAGGTAAACCTAAACGTTCAGTGACTGATCGAGGGATTAAATCAGTAATTTCAACATCAAGCATGGCTCGTGCTATGCGCTTGCGTAACCAAGGCTGCGTAATGCCTTCACCAGCTGGGTAAACCGGTGTCAGTGTGGTCGGCAGAGATTGTCCGTCTGTGGGTGTTTTGATTTTAGGGTGAACCATTTCTAAACCAAAATAACCCGCGCGAACAACACCATAGAGGCGGATGCGTTTACCGACGGAAAGCTGTTTAAGTTGAGAGGGGAAAAAATGCAAGAGACGAACAACAAGCGTACCGGAAGAATCCTTAATTAATGCTTGTATTTGTTCTCCTGATGGGCGTCGAATTTTTTCAAAGCGAATCACTTCACCTTCACACTGGCCACTACTGCCAACGACCAATTGAGCAATTGGCGTAATTTTGGTTTCATCTTCGTATCGCAAGGGAAGATGAAAAACATAATCCCAGTCACGCTCAAGCCCGATTTTGGCTAAGCGTTCTGCTAAAGGGGGAAGTTTTTCCCCTTTTTTTCGTAAGGTGAAGTGATTTGTAGCCATTATTAACTAACTAGAGACTAACGATAGCTTCGACTTCGACTGCTCCGCCTTTCGGTAGGGCGGCAACAGCAAAGCATGAACGAGCAGGGTACGGAGCACTGCAGTACTCTTCCATAACCTTATTAACAATCGGAAAATCTGCCATATTGGTCAAAAAGATGGTGACCTTCATGATATTGCTCATGTTGCCACCAGCGGCTTCGATAATAGCCTTTAAATTCTCAAATGCTTGACGCGCTTGGGCTTCAAAATCTGTGGGGATTTCACCTGTTGAAGGTACGATGCCGAGCTGACCAGACGTAAAGAGGTTGGCGACACCCTTGGTTGCTTGGCTGTAAGGGCCAATAGCGGCGGGGGCATTAGGAGTGTGAATGATATCGTGAGCCATGAAGGCCTCCTCTCATTAAGTAGAAATAAGAACGACAGATTGACGGAATCTATCGATTTAATCAATTTAATAATAATAATCTATCGGGCAAATGTTAAGAAAGAAATCGTATCCATGTTTTTCATCAAAAAAGAGTCAGGAATAGTGCTTAAAAAATGTGCAAAATTCACTCTTGTTTGCGCTTTGGTGTAAACTTCGGGTAATTCCTAATGGGTGTAGCCCTTTCAGACCTCTAAACTCTCGGAACGACTCAGAGTGTAGGTGGTTGAGGCCTGACACGATTGGAGAAAGTAAGCTATGTCTCGACTTTAAGAAAGAAACTGCTTCGGTGGTTTGTGCAAACAACCGAGGCTTTGTTGTATTCTTAGAGATGGACTTGTTTTTAAAAACGTTGAATTCTGAAGAGACTCGATCTAATTTGACAGCTTAGGTTGAGTGAGTTCAACGGAGTTTTTGTCCGTACTTGTTTGCAAGAGTTAATGTCTTAAAACGAATCTGCTTCTTTAAAAAGAAATGGATTTGCAAAAGAGAAATAAGTCTCTTGGGTTTCCCCGAGGCAGTTAACTCGATTAAAAGCAGCAAGACGAACGAGGGGAACCTTTTGAAAGAAGACCCCTGCCGGTCTAACAGTGAGAACTGTGTGATCGGTGGCCCTCTTGGATCAAGGAGACCAAGTAATTATGAAAATCATCTACACCGACGTACTGGTGATTGGTGGCGGTTTGGCCGGTTTGCGTATGGCAGTTGCTGCCAAGCGTCGTGGTCACGACTCCATCGTCTTGTCGCTGGTTCCGCCGAAGCGCTCTCACTCTAAGGCCGCTCAAGGTGGTATGCAAGCTTCTTTGGGTAACGTGATTAAAGGTTTGGGCGACAACGAAGACGTCCACTTTGCTGACACGGTTAAAGGCTCTGACTGGGGTGCCGACCAAGACGTAGTTCGTATGTTCGTGAACACGTCCCCGAAGGCTGTGCGTGAATTGGCTGCTTGGGGTGTGCCCTGGAGCCGTATTACCCCGGGTGATCGCCAAGTTATTATTAACGGCGAACGCGTTACGATTACGGAACGTAAGGAAGCCGCTGGCTTGATCGGTCAACGTGACTTCGGTGGTACGAAGAAGTGGCGTACGTGCTTCGTGTCTGACGGTACGGGTCACGCCATGTTGAATGCTGTGAGCGACCGCGTTATTGCCGAACGCGTTCCTGTTGTTGAACGTGTTGAAGCCATCGCTTTGATTCATGATGGTAAGCGTTGCTACGGTTCTGTCGTTCGTGATTTGATCACGGGTGAATTGATGGCCTACGTTGCCAAGGCTACGGCTATCGCTACTGGCGGTGCTGGTAAGCTCTTCCGCGTGACGACCAACGCTCAAATTTGCGAAGGTACGGGTCACTCTTTGGCTTTGGAAACGGGTGTTGCTACGTTGGGTAACATGGAAGCTGTTCAGTTCCACCCGACGGGTATTTTCCCGGCTGGTATTCTCGTGACGGAAGGCTGCCGTGGTGACGGTGGTTTGTTGCGCGATACCGATGGTCACCGCTTCATGCCGGACGTAGAACCGGAAAAGAAGGAATTGGCCTCTCGTGACGTTGTGTCTCGTCGTATGGAAGAACGTATTGCCCAAGGTAAGGGTGTGAAGAGCCGCTTCGGTGAACACATCTGGTTGGACATCACGTTGTTGGGCGAACACCACATTAAGCACAACTTGCGCGAAGTTTATGAAATCTGCCACTACTTCTTGGGCGTTGACCCTGTGAAGGAATGGATCCCTGTGCGTCCGGCACAACACTACACGATGGGTGGTGTTCGTACCGACTATACGGGCGAAAGCCGTCAATTGAAGGGCCTCTTCGCTGCTGGTGAAGCTGCCTGTTGGGATATGCACGGTTTCAACCGCTTGGGCGGTAACTCCGTTGCTGAAACGGTTGTTGCAGGTATGTTGGTTGGTGAATACATCGCTGACTTCTGCGAAAAGGCCGAAAACGTTATCGATATCCCGACGTCTGTTGTTTACGACTTTATCAAGCGCGAACAAGCTAAGCTCGATGCCTTCTGCAATGGCAAGGGCACGGAAGACGCAACGGTGTTGCGTACCCGTATGCAAGACATCATGACCTCCAAGATCGGTATTTTCCGTCGCGGTGCTGATATGGAAAGCGCTGTGAGCGAATTGGAAGACCTCTTGAAGCGTTCCTACAATGTTTCTTGTAAGAGCCAATTGGGCGCTAACGCCGAATTGACCTATGCTTACCGCACGCAAAAGATGTTGCGTTTGGCCTTGACGATTGCTGTCGGCGCCGCAACACGTACGGAATCTCGTGGTGCTCACTTCCGTGAAGACTACCCGGTCCGTGACGACAGCAAGTGGTTGAAGCGTACGTTGGCTTCTTGGACGAACGAAAGCGACACGTTGCCGACGCTCTCCTACGAAGATCTCGACGTTAACAAGATGGAATTGCCTCCGGGCTGGCGTGGTTACGGTGCTAAGAACTACATCGACCACCCCGATACCGCTCGCCGTCAAGCCGAAGTGGACGAAATTCGTGCCAAGATGGAAGCTGAAGGCGCCGATCGTTTTGCTATCCAAAACGCATTGTTGCCGTACGCCCACCTCTTGCCGAAGCGTTTGCAAGGTAAGAACGAACGTATCGATGAACCCTTAGCCTAAGGAGCTGACGAAAAATGAGTGAAAACAAACCCCAAAAGCAACATCGTCTGCTCAAGATCAGCATTTTGCGTTACAACCCGGCTGATCCAGCTAGCGTGCCGCACATGCAGACGTTTGAATTGGAAGAATCCGATTCCATGACGTTGTTCATTGCTTTGAATGAACTTCGCGATAAGCAAGATCCTTCTTTGCAATTTGACTTCGTTTGCCGCGCTGGTATCTGCGGTTCCTGCGCCATGATGATCAATGGTAAGCCGGGCTTGGCTTGCCGTACGTTGACCCGCGACTTGCCGACGGAATTCACGTTGGCTCCGTTGCCGGCCTTCGAATTGATCGGCGACTTGTCCGTTAATACGGGTAAGTGGATGCGCAATATGAGCGAACGCATGGAAACTTGGGTTCACTTGAAAGAACAAGAAGTGGATATCCGCCACAAGGAAGAACCGATGGACCCGCAATTGGCCGAAGATATTTATCTTCTCGACCGTTGTGTGGAATGCGGTTGCTGTATCGCTGGTTGCGGTACGGTCCGTATGCGTCCGGACTTCGTTGGCGGTGTGGCTATCAATAAGATCGCCCGCTTCCGCTTAGACCCGCGCGACCAACGTAACGATGCCGACTTCTATGAAGTTGTCGGTGACGACTCTGGCGTGTTCGGTTGTATGTCCTTGTTGGCTTGCCACGACTTCTGTCCGAAGCAATTGCCGTTGAAGACGCAAATCGCCTTCATCCGCCGTAAGATGGCTGAACAAGGTATTCGCGGCTACGATAAGGTTTTGCCGACCCCGAAGAAGGCAATTCCTATCAAGGTTGTGAAGTAAAACTTTCTCGAAGTTTGAAGTTTTCTCAGGCCTATCGTAATGGTAGGCTTGAGGGGCTTTAAGTTTCGAAACCCTACATATCGACGATGGACCGACGGCGAGGTTGTCTGCGATATCGCCGATCATAGGTATGTAGTTTTCCTAACGGAGACGCCTTAAAGACGCCTTCCTTTATTTCAAAATTGAGGAGCAAAAAAACATGTCTCGTATTGAATATGACTTCCTTGGTGGTAAGGAAATTTCTGACGATTGCTACTACGGCGTTCAAACGCTTCGTGGCAAAGAAAACTTCTGCATCACGGAAATGTCCATGGCTCAAGAACCGTTCTTCATCATTGCTTTCGCATATGTGAAGAAGGCTGCCGCTATGGCCAACAAGGAACTCGGCACGGTCCCGGCCGACGTCGCTGACGCTTTGATTTGGGCTTGCGATCAATTGATCGCCGGTAAGTATCACGATCAATTCGTGACTGACTGGGTCCAAGGCGGTGCTGGTACCTCCACGAACATGAACTGCAACGAAGTTATCTGTAACTTGGCCGCTGAAAAGTTGGGTTCCAAGAAGGGTGACTACGCTTTGGTTTCTCCTAACGACCACGCAAACTTCGGTCAATCCACGAACGACACGTACCCGACCGCTTTCCACGTCGCTTTGTTGCTCCGCAGCAACGTTATGTTGAAGGCTGTTGAAGAACTCGTTGCTTCCTTCTACAAGAAGGCTGACGAATTCAAGTCCGTGTTGAAGATGGGTCGTACGCACTTGCAAGACGCTGTGCCGATGACCTTGGGTCAAGAATTCCACGGCTGGGGCTTCACGATCGCTGACGAAATCAAGACGATCAAGGAAGCTCAAGAACATCTTTGCACCATCAACCTCGGTGGTACCGCTATCGGTACGACGGTGACCTGCCATCCGGATTATCCGGCTTTGGCTTCCAAGTACTTGGCTGAATTGACGGGCTTCCCGCTCAAGAACAGCGAAGACTTGATCGCCTCTACGTCTGACTGCGGTTCTTATGTCGCTTTGTCTAGCGCCATGAAGAGCTTGGCTATCAAGTTGACGAAGGTCTGCAACGACTTGCGTCTCTTGGCTTCTGGCCCGCGTTGTGGTTTAGCTGAAGTTAACTTGCCGCAAATGCAACCTGGTTCTTCCATCATGCCGGGTAAGGTTAATCCGGTTGAATTGGAAGCCATGAACCAAGCCGCCTTTATCGCTATCGGTTTGGACACGACGGTCATGTTGGCTGCCTCTGCTGGCCAACTCGAATTGAACGTCATGGAACCGCCGATCACGTGGGCTTTGTTCTTTGGCATGAAGGTTATGACCAATGCTATGAACGGCATGCGTACGAAGTGCATTGACGGTGTTACCGCCAATGAAGAACACTGCAAGGAACTCGTGATGAACTCTTTGGGTATCGTCACGCTCTTGAAGCCGCACTTCGGTTACAAGACCTGCTCTGAAATCGCCCACGAAGGCTATCATACGGGCAAGTCCTTGCATCAACTCGTCGTTGAAGAACGCAAGTTGATGACGCAAGAAGAATGGGATCACACCTTCAACTTGCAAAACTTGATCGCCCCGAAGTTTGAAATGTAATTTCAACCCTAGGGAAAACTCCGTACCTTCTTTGCGAGGTACGGAGTAAAGTAATACCCGTCGAGATGGAAATTATTGAATTTAAATTTCGATAGGGATTCTGAGGAATGGAGGAGTTCTTTCGGGAACCTCCTCCATAACTTAGAGGATATAAAAAAAAGAATCTCCATAACTGGAGGGTAAAATGGATTTGATGTTAATTTTACAAATTATCGTGCTCTTGGGCGCCATTTTCTTGGGCGTTCGCCTCGGTGGTATCGGTATCGGTTACGCTGGTGGTTTGGGCGTGCTCATTTTGGGCTTGTGCCTCGGTATGAAGCCGGGTAACATTCCCTGGGACGTGATCTTGATCATTGCGTCCGTTATTTCTGCTATTTCTGCTATGCAATTGGCTGGTGGTTTGGACTACTTGGTTCAAATCGCTGAACGCGTTTTGCGTGCCAATCCGAAGCACATCAACTACTTGGCTCCGATCGTCACGTATGTCTTGACGATTTTTGCTGGTACGGGTCACACGGCTTTCTCCATGATCCCGGTTATCGTTGAAGTTGCTAAGGAACAAAACATTAAGCCGGTGGCTCCGTTGTCCATCGCAGTTGTTTCTTCTCAAATCGCTATTACGGCTTCTCCGGTTTCTGCAGCTGTGATTTACATGGCTGGCGTTTTGGAAGGCTTCGGCTGGTCCTATCCGTTGTTGCTCGGTATCTGGTTGGTCACGACGTTCGCTGGCTGCATGTTGACGGCTTTCGTTATGAACTTGATCACGAACATGGACTTGAGCTCTGACCCGGTTTACAAGGACCGTCTTGCTAAGGGTCTTATCAAGGCTTCCGTTCCGTCTTCTGAAAAGCAACTCGCTCCGTATGCTAAGCGTTCTGTGATGATCTTCTTGATCGGTGTGTTGGCTGTTGTGTTCTACGCTTCTGCTATCTCTCCGGCCGTTGGTCTCATCAGCCCGGTTATCGTTCCTCGTGACGCTGCTATCATGTCCTTGATGCTCTTGGTTGGTACCGCTATCACGGTCTTCTGTAAGATTGAACTCGGTGAAATCGCTAACCAATCCGTCTTCAAGTCCGGTATGGTTGCTATCGTCTGTGTGTTAGGCGTGGCTTGGTTAGGTGACACGTTCGTTTCTGGCCACAGCGCTGAAATCAAGACGTTTGCTGCTGACACGGTTGCTTCTAACCCGGCTCTCTTGGCTGTTGTGTTCTTCTTCGCTGCTATGCTTTTGTATAGCCAAGCTGCTACGGCTAAGGCCATTACCCCGGCTGTGGTTGGTGCTCTCGGCATCTCCGCTGCTAACCCGGGTGACTCCTACATGCTCGTCGCTACGTTCGCCGCTGTGAGCGCCTTGTTCGTGCTCCCGACGTACCCGACGTTGCTCGGTGCCGTTCAAATGGACGACACGGGTACGACGCGCATCGGTAAGTTCGTGTTCAACCACGCTTTCTTCCTCCCTGGCGTTTTGGCAATTGTCTTCTCTGTTGCCCTCGGTTTCGCCGCTTGTGCTCTCTTCTAATAGATAGCCCAAGATTGACCAACTAGGTCAAATGAGGATGGGCCTGAATAGGCCCTACTGAAGAAGCCCGAAAACCTTGTTTTCGGGCTTTTCTCTATTGGGGAAAACCTTAGGGGAATTAGTTTCTTTACTAGTGTTATTATTGAAAACTCCCTGTGCTCGCTCTATGTCTGGCAAATAATATGTCTATCTCAATCCTTTTACAGTTTATGATCGTGCTCATTGCGATCTTTATCGGTGCCCGTTTTAACGGTGTTGGCCTTGGGATTTGGGGGGGTGTTGGATTATTTGTTTTAGCAATGTTTTTTGGCGTTACTCCAACTGAGCCGCCAGTTGATGTACTTTTGATTATTCTTGGAGTAGTAACAGCTGCAGCAACCATGGATGCTGCTGGAGGTATAGATTTCCTGGTGAGAGTTGCAGAAAGAATTATTCGTGCAAATCCAAAAAATATCACAATTGTTGCCCCTTTAGTCACATGGCTTTTTACATTCCTTTCAGGGACTGGCCATGTTGTATACCCTCTTCAGCCTGTTATCTATGAAACTGCAATAGCCGCTGGCATCCGTCCTGAACGACCTATGGCTATTGCTACGATTGCGAGTCAGCAATCGATCACTGCTTCACCTGTATCTGCCGCGACGGCTGCCATGCTTGGGCTTTTTGCTGCTCGAGGGTGGACTGACTGGGGATTGGCTGAAATTTTGATGATTTGTGTGCCATCTACACTTTTGGGCGTTATTACTGCAGGTGTTTGTTCATTAGGAATCGGTAAGAATCTTGCAGATGATCCCGAATACCAAGCAAGACTTAAGGCGGGTTTAATTCCTCAACCTAAGCCTATATCACAACGTCCACCCTTGTCATCCAAAGCTAAGCTCTCTGCCATCTTATTTCTTTTAGGTGTTGGCTGTACCGTTTTAGCTGGGTTTATTCCTAGTCTTCGTACCTTACCAGGGTCTGTTGAGCCTCTTGGTATGGCTACTGTGTTAGAGATTTTTATGTTAGTCGTTGCAGCTGCAATTTTGTTGTTCTGCAAACCTAATGTTGCAGCTATCGTTTCAACACCTACGATGCGTGCTGGTATTGTTGCATTGATCGGTATTTTTGGTTTGGCCTGGTTGGGCGATAGTTTTGTTGCAGCTCATAAGCAAGAAATTTTGGATACTTTTGGTACGCTTGTAGAGGATCGTCCCTGGGCTTTTGCATTAGTACTATTTGCCGTCTCAGTTTTACTTTATTCCCAAGCGGCGACCGCTCGTGCCGTGATGCCTATTGGGATTGCTATGGGGCTTGGACCAGAAACTTTGATTGCTATGTTCCCAGCTGTTAATGGTTACTTCTTCATTCCTACCTATGGTTCATTGGTTGCAGCCATTTCTTTTGACTTATCTGGAACAACTCATATTGGTAAGTATGTTTTAAATCACTCGTTTATGATGCCAGGTCTAGTGGCTACCTTTGTTGCCGTTGGTGTCGGCTTAACGATAAGCAGTTTTGTGCTTTAGTTACTATTGATTTTCTGTATACAAAAACTCCTACGTTGTGTAGGAGTTTTTGTTGAGGGCAATGTACAGAGGTTTAGACTGTCTGAAGTGTTTGAGGTAAACCGCTGACAAGGTAGCTCCTTAAGTTGTTCCGCTCGCCTTGTGTTGTTTACTAGCTATGATAGATATAAAAAGGCAGAGTAGTGTGTTGATCAATAATTCTGGTTAAGCACTAGGACACGGAAACAATTCTTCAACAAGTGCGAAGCAAGCTCCTGCTTTGGTAAAACGGACTAAACCTCTAGATAGACAATATTTATTTCTTAGTGCTTCTGATTAGACGAAATTCTAAATAAGATAGCAAAACAGAATGTTAGGAAAATCCCAATCATGCATGTAAGACTAAACTCATGTGTAAATGGGGCTTCCACTAAGCTTAGGATGCCAAAGTTTGCAAGTATCGCTACTAATGAATAAAACAGTAATATGAGATTTTTACCACCATAAGAACGATTATTTTGGTAGCACAACGACATTGCCATACCCACACCGTAAACAATGATTAAAGCAGCCACACTGACTAGAGAAAATGGGATTTTGAGCCAACCTAAGCATGCCACGGTTACTAAGGATCCAACTAATGGTGGGAATACAATTCTCCAACTATTAAGGCCATAATGAAAGAGACTTAAGGCTATCGAAGAAATGACAAGTAATACGTAAATTCCGCTCATAAAGAATCGATTTTCATTGAGTCGTTGTTTGGCCTTTTGAATAGTATCGATAAATACGACTCCGCTTAGTGCATCACTGAGCTTTTTTAATTGTGGAACAAAGGGTTCCGTAATACCTGCAATTTGTACGATTGAGCTGATACGACCGTCATGTTCTCCGAGCCAAAGATGTCTAACTGGTATAGATGAGGCAGAGCTGTACCAACTATCAAATTGAATCGTAGGTTGATTGTTCATGTTGGGTTTAATCTTATGATGGATCAATGGATTGATTCGATCCTTAATACGTTCAAAAAGTTCAGAACGTATTTTTTTTACTCGATCTGCACGTTCGTATGAGGGAAGCCATTTGGTCACGCAAGTTGTAGTCATGTTACTGAAACGACGTTGTGCAAATCCCATACGTAAGGCCTCTTCGTTCATAAGTGTTTCTTGTTCAGAAGCAGAGGTAACAAGGAAAAATTGATCAGAGCTCGGGAGCATGAGCATGTCTTCAACACGTTCGCTGTCGAGTTGAACCTGTAGAGGGACTTTGACAAATGAGTCGTTTTCTAAATCAAACTCTAACAGATAGAAACCGCAAGAGATGATAAACAATGAAATAACCACGTAGCCTACGGTATCGTAAGGAGCTTTTTGCCAACGTTTTAATGACAGACGAGGCCAGTAACGATTAAATTGTTCGAACTTTTCAGGGTTGATATCTTGTCGATCGTCCTTGGTGTTAATGATTAAGTAAGCAATAACAAGAGTGATTTGGCTAGTCAGGATAGCAGAGCACATAAATACGGCAACGTTCTGCCAAACTGGAATAGGAATACACCACAATACACCAAAAGCGATGCACTCCACTGCAGTAATCCATAACATGACAGGCAGTGCTTCTTTTAAGCAAGCCTTGGCATCCATGTTGGGATGTCGATGATGAATAAAGGAAACATAAGCGCTATTCATAAAGCTTATGCTGATAAAGCAAACGCCCAGTGTCAAAGCCCAAAGATTAATGGCAGAAAATATCGTTAAAAGTGCTGTTAGACCTCCAATGAGTCCAGCAACTGTGCATCCCAGCATTAGTCCAGGTAATGTATTGGACCGTGTCCAACGATAAGCCAAAAATCCAAAAAAGCAGATTAGAGCACCAACAATAGCGGCAAGGTCCTTCAAATTTTTTGTCGCAACTACAGCACTTTCATAAGGCATGCCCCTTACTAGCACCCTTGCATTTGGGTCAATTTCATGAACGACATCTTTGAGTTGTTCGACTGAACGAGTTAGACCTATAGGATTAAGGCCATCCAAGTCTTTTGTCGTTTGATAAAACGAAATAGCCCAAACATAACCATCAGCGTAGAGTTTTAAAGTTTCTCCTGTGGTTAGAATCGTACTTTTCGGAACGCGTTTTTGAACCCAACGTGCAAAAAAACCGAGTGGATCTTCTATTTTTGCAATGTATCCATTATTACCGACGGTAGTGAGGCTTTCTATGGCTTTAGCAAAAAGTTCATCATCAGTGGCTGTAGTAGCATCCAGTTGATCTCTCATGGACATGAGGCTCTTACTGATCGTTCGATAGTATGAGAGTGTGTCATTAATGTCTAAAGCTTCCCATTGAATTTGCTTTAGTGCTTTAGGAGGATTCCAACCAGCGTTGATGCGGGCAACATAAGATTCAAAGTCAGACGAGCTTTCGGCGGGAAAGCCGACCATAAAAATAGCTCTGTAATCACCCAAATAGGAGAGCCGCTCTGTGGCCAGTTCAACAACAGAGTCATACTCAACATTTGCCTCAGTAGAAATTAAGTCATATTGAATACTGTGTTGGACAAAATGTCTAATCTGAAGACTAAGACAAATGGATAGTAATAGAATCCAAACTAATGCAAGGCACTTTAAAGTCCAGGACACATTCTTACGGATTATCAAGTTCGGCCTCCTCTAGGCTTGAGGTCGTGGAGTCGAAAGTTATGTTTGTGAGCTCCAATACCGTAATATCCCCAGAAAAATATTCCACTGTAATTTCTTCTGCAAATGATGTTCCACGAACAGAAATGCGTTTAGCAATCAAATTGGTAACGCTAGAATCTGGTAATAGTGTAAATTCCCACCCAGTGCTATCAAACTGAGATAGGACTTGGAAGTCTAATGCAAGAACATCAAGGCTTCCTGCGGCAATATTCCAAAGAATGCGATTGATCATGCTAGTTGTTGGACTAGCATTTGTTTTGATTCGTTTCCCATTGATAAAAAGAAATGTTGATAACTTTTGGTTTGTAAAGATTGTACTGGTACGGACTGGTTGTATCGTACGCCAGAGCATGGCTCGGTTACGCCAAAAAATAAAGTTACCAGAAGACTCAAAGGGTTTATCAACATTTAATAAATACTGCGTTTGTTTGAACTCTCCACGAATAATACGATCAGTTGCGCCTAGCGTTGTAATGTTGCCAGCAACGGATGCGTAGGTAGAGTTTGCTGTTAAGAGCATTAGTGCCCAAAAGCAACAAAAAAGTACACGCAGTTTAGAGAACATAAAATTCGTAAAAAACAGATTAACTTGGAGATAAATTTACTTAATTGTAGCCTTTTCACAAATATAAAGGCTGTGACTAATTCCGAGGTTGTCGTGAATTTGAATAATCTTCAAGCCAGCTGCTTCAATGATCTGTTTGAGTTCCTGACTAGAGAAGAAACGGGAGTTACCATTAGCAAGTACGGTAAAGTAAAGCGATGTTGCTGTTAGGCTCAACGCGGAAGTTTGGTTGCGTTGCTTATCCCATAATGGTTCAAGTATTGCAATGCGCCCTTGTTCAGACAATCCCTCTTTTGCTCGTACTAAAATGCTTATAGCCTCTTCTTGACTAAAGCAATCTAAGAATTGACTCATCCAGATCAAGTCAGCTTGTTTATTGAGCTGTAATTTTGCATTGAAGTCTAGCCAATTAATAGCATAGCCATTGATTCTCCGATGTTCTTCAGCACTGATTTCATCATTGGCTCGCATTAGTTCTAACTGTTCAGGCAGGTCCACAATCGTAGCGCTTGCTGTTGGCCATGTTTGCAAAGCCATTTTTGTAAAGCGTCCCGTATTTCCACCAATGTCTACAAGGTGTTTGACGGAAATGGATTTGAGACAGTTAAGTGCATCTCTATACGCTGTGTCGGAGTGAAAGTGATCAAATGAAAACCAAGACTTTTGCGTTTTATTGGGTAAGTCTTTTAAGTGCGGATAAATGGTCTGCCAATTTTCGTTAAAGACTTTTAGACCACAAGGCTTGCCTTGTTCGATGGCTTCATTGGTATGAGCAAGAGCGCTGTAGTTAACATCATTGGCAAAATTAAGATTGACTTCAGTCATTGCATCATAAATCAAGCATTCACCAGTTTTGGTAAGTCGATAGCGTTTGAACTCATCGAATTGGACCACTTCTGCGCAACTTAAAAGTTCAAGAAGGACTTGTACACCATAACGACTCACGTTCGTTGCTTGGGCAATCTCTTCTATGTTCATCGCTTGATTTGCCAGCCCCAAGCAATTCAAAATTCCGTTATCTCGAGCAGCAATTGTGGCTTGAAAAATAAATGGAGCAAAGGCAATTCTTTGCGCATTTTCATAAGCTTTCATGAGTTGCATATGATGATTTTCTTTTTGCATAGTCTTACCAATTCTCCAAAAGCGTTTCTGTTAGAAGGGTGAGTTTAGTCTCTGTCTTAGGATGACTTAGAGCAGAAATCACCGTTCGTTGATTTTGATTGTTCACCAGCTTGATTGTGGCTTTATAGTCATCAGATGCATGATGAGCAAGTTTAATACGACACTCCGTTAAGCCCCAATAACTATAGAAGGTTAAGAGGGGATCATCTGAAGAAGAAATGCGTTGTCTGACATCATCATTAAAGCAAATTTGACTCAGTCCATCCCAATTTCGTGGTTGAACATGTTCGATATCCACCCCTAGTGGATAATCAAAGTCATAGCCTAAGCAAACCCAATTTTTGGTATGAGATAAACTCGTATAAATATTATGGTTTCCAGTGGCTATGGCTGGATGAATTTGGTCACGAGGCAAATCCCAGGTAACGACTTTGTTCGTTAGTCGTTTTATAAGACCGTTATAGAGAACACGTGACCAAAAATATTGCAACGCGCGTGCTTCATGATGAATTGTGGCAAATCGCTTTTTTTGAGATGCATTGAGTAATGTCTTCACCAGTTTTGGATTTGCACACTCAAAATTGGCCACAAGCAAATGCATAGCGTTTAACCTTTATAGCGTTTAAAAATCAGTGACGTATTAATTCCGCCAAAGGCAAAATTATTTGTCATGATGTAATCGCAGTCGATCGAACGCCCCGTGTGCATGATGTAATCAAGTTGTCCGCAATCTGGGTCAACTTCATTTAAATTGATTGTAGGAGCAAACCAACCTTCTCTCATCATTTGGATACTCATCCATGACTCAAGAGCACCACAGGCGCCTAAAGTATGTCCCATATAGCTTTTGAGGGTGGAGACTGGTACTTTATTGGCAAAAACTTTTTCTGTCGCTAAAGACTCAGCGTGATCCCCTTGGATTGTTGCTGTACCGTGTGAGTTTATATAACCAATATCGCTTGCATTCAGTCCTGCGTCATCAAGAGCCATTTGCATGACACGAGCCATACGCGTTTCATCAGGATTGGTAATGTGCTTACCATCGGTATTGGTAGCGAAACCGACAACTTCTGCATAAATTGGTGCACCTCGATCGAGAGCACTTTCTAGGCTCTCTAGGATCAGTGTTCCTGCTCCCTCTCCTAAGACAAGACCATCACGATGTTTATCGTAGGGTTTAGGTGAAAGTTCTGGTGTTTGGTTAAAAGAAGTTGATGTTGCGTAGAGCGTATCAAAAATTGCAGTGTTGGCAACACTCATTTCTTCTGCGCCCCCTGCAATCATTGCTCTTTGGTGACCGTATTTAATTGCTTCATAGGCGTAACCGATTGCTTGACTTGAAGATGTACAAGCGCTTGAGGTTGTAATAATACGGCCAGTAATGGAAAAGAATACACCGATGTTGACTGGTACCGTATGTGACATAAAGCGCACATAGGTGGTCGCATTTAGCCCCTGAGTTGAGCGCTCAGAGGCAAGAGAAGCAATTTCAAAAACAGATTCAGGATCTCCGGCACAAGATCCATAGGCAATACCCATGTCACCATCATGGATCCAATCTGCATCAAAGAGTCCAGCATCTTTAAGAGCCCACTCTGTCGTCAAACACCCCATCAATGAGTTTCTGGACATACTACGAGTAGTGCGACGGTTGTAGCGATCCTTCGGGATAGAAAATTCAGCAGCCGGAGCAGCCAAAATAGAGTTTAATCCTTTAATCTGTGTCCAATCCTGCATGCGCTGCACAGCGTTGGTATAGGACTTTAACTTTTTGGATACACTTTCCCAGTCATTACCTAATGGGGAAATACCGGCCATGCCAGTAACAACAACGCGATGGATCATCCGTGCAATCCTCCGTCAATTTCTAAAACAGTTCTGGTGATATAGGAGGCTTTATCACTCATTAAGAAAGCGATGGCGTGCGCAACCTCTTCAGGTTGCCCCATTCGTTTCATAGGAATAAGGGGCAAAGCATGTTCGAGAACAAAATCATCGATCATTTCAGTTTCGATAAGACCTGGTGCAACGGCGTTAACTGTAATTTTTCTGCTTGCTAGTTCAAGTGCTAAAGCTTTGACAGCACCAATCAAGCCAGCTTTGGCTGCGGAGTAGTTAACTTGCCCACGATTTCCCATAACACCAGAAATCGAACTTACTGCAACAATGCGCCCACCTTGACGTGTTCGAACTAAGGGCATGATCAGAGGCTGAACAATGTTATAAAAGCTATCTAAATTTGTTTTTATAACTCGATCCCAGGATTCAGGAAGCATGCCTGCAAAGGTCCCATCATCTGTAATTCCTGCATTAATGACAAGTCCCCAGTACATGCCATGGGTTTGAATATCATCAAGTAATATTTTTTGAGTTAATTCTCGATCGGTAATATCAAATGTTAAAGCACGAGCATGCACGCCGAGTGCTTTGACTTCATTGAGGGTTTGCTCCAACGCTTTGCTCATGGTTTTGCCATGAAGCACAACGTTATAGCCGTCTTTGGCCAACTGCAGGGCCGTTGCTCGCCCAATTCCACGAGAAGAGCCTGAAATAAATACTGTCTGATTTTGCATAATTCTTAACCGTTGAACGTCATATTTTTTAGAAAGTGATCGAGGTTTGAAGGTTGGAACGCATTAATTTTCGCGCTAGCAATCTCTTCATCCTCTAAAAATGTTTGGCAACTAAATTGAGCTACACCATCGTCACTTAGATAGATGAGTTCAGCTCGGAAAGTTAGTTTTGTACCGACATCGATAAAGGGTACTTTAATTGAAAGTTTCCGTGTCCCTAGTAGAAAACCAACAGGTTGTGGTAAGCCTTTCAATTTGGCCTGCCAACAAGCCCACAATCCCATCGTTTGTGCCATATACTCCAGTAAAGTCCAACTACCAATTTTCCCATCATGAACAAATAACCCCTCTTTGTGAATGATGGCTTCAGCGCTGATGCAGGATTCATCTCCTTCAATTGCGTGATCTAGAAGAAGCATTCCTTCTCGATGGGGTAACAGCTCATAGGCAGGGCAGTCGATACGGATCATAAGGTTACTTTTTTAAAAACGAGTACAGCATTATTGCCACCAAAAGCAAAGGAATTACTTAAGGTAACACCGAGCTTGGCAGAGCAAGGAGATAAAGCTAATTTTAATTTAGAAAAAGCTTTATCAATAGGGCTATCTAATCGATGAATAGGTATCCTGTCCGTTTGCATGGCCAAGAGACATATAGCAGCTTCGAGTGCACCGGCACCTCCTAAAGTGTGACCGGTGAGTGATTTTGTGGAGCTTACCCAAGGGGGTGATTTTGTGAAAACGCTTTCAATAGCAAGCCCCTCCATAGCGTCATTGTGGATAGTGCCAGTACCGTGTGCGTTGATGTAGTCAACCGAGTCAACCTTAGCCATTTCAAGGGCATCTAACATTGCTTTTTTAACTTGAGTGGCTAGTGGATCAGGAGATGATATGTGATAACCGTCACTTGTTTCTGACCAGCCTGCGAGCTCGTAAGAGCTTGGTTCTCTGGATAAGAGAAAAATAGCACCACCCTCGCCTAAATTAATACCATCTCGATTTGCTCCAAATGGTTGACATTGACCATGAGAGAGCGCGCCCAAGCTATCAAAGCCACTAAGAGTAAAGGCTGAAGCGCTATCGATTCCACCGCAAATGGCGAAGTCAATAATATCGCTCTGTAGTAACCTTGCAGCAGAAGCTAGGGCTTTGGAAGAAGAGGAACAAGCCGTTGAGATAACAAAGGTCGGCCCAGTTAGGTGCAAAGCTGATGCAATAAATTTAGCAGGATTAGCAATTTCTAAAATGCGATCAGTTGTTTGATTTAACTCATCTTGATTGCTATATACGCGCTCCATTTCAGACATGCCTGAAACTGAAGCCCCCATAATGACACCAATGCGATGAGGTGAATATGTTTTGAGAGCACGGTCGAGAGGGGCTCGAAGTGAATTTAAGCAAGTGGCAATTAATTGATTTGTTCGACCATAAGCATTAGTCAGAGAGTTTAGTTCAGAGAAAATCTCAAGAGCTTGCTTTTTTGACAACAAAAGTCTGTCATCAACCAAACCAAATCGCAAAGGGCGATGTGTCCAAGTGTTCTGCCAAGATAGAGCGCTTGGAGTGAAGTCGAATAGAACCTTGTTCAGTTGTCGATTTAGACCAACTGCACTAATGGATTCGAAAGCTTGGATATAGATAGGTGAGAGCATTTTAAGGTTCACGGCTATCAATGCTGAGCTGATAATGCTCTTTATGGTTGGTCAAAATGAGTCGACCAATGGGCGAAGTTGGCCCTGCATTGTCCAGGTAGTGTATGCTCAATAATAGATCACCACTTTCTCGGTCTTGGATAAGACGTTCGTGTGGCTTATCAACAATGAGAAGTTTGGGACTTTGTCGCATAATATTTGAAGCTGGCCAATAACTTAGAGTAATGTCTCGAAGTAAGTAATTTGCCTGTAGTTCTTGCGGCACTTGACTTGTGCGTTCTTCAAAAATCATTTCACCATCATAGGTGATATCCCAAGCTCGAAATCCCATAAAAAGAACAGACAGTTTAAGTTCTCTGTTATTGCTAGCGAGGTAAGCATCAAAAGTGACTTCTCTTTGAGTACTTTGATCAGATGCATCAAGGTACTTAGCATGAATATTTTGAGTGAGTAAAAGTGGTTTATTTGCTTGTAAATCAGGGGTAACGCAAACAACCGGTTCCACCATGAGTGGCTTTTCAGAAAAAGAAATGGCACTACAGCCCATAAGCGTGCAACAAGCCAAAAGACAAATGATAGAGTTAATGTGTGCCATGTTTTTTCCTTAGGAAAATCGTGAAAGTCCAAATGAGGCATTGCCCCATAGCCACCGTCATTCCAAAAATCTTCAACGCAGGCGTATTTGAGAAGACAAGTAGTCCGAATGACAAGAAAGTGGTAAGAGCTGCAAAGGCAATGGTAGCTATGGTCTCAGGCTCTTGGTCACTTGCGGTCATAAAGATTCCATAGTCAAAGCCTAAACCTAAAAGTAAGACCAATGCAAGCACGGAAAAAAGCGAGAAATTCATACCCCAAAGGCTCAATAATGCGACAGTCATTAAGAGTCCAAGAACAGTAGGGGTAAAGGCTCGCCAACTTTGACCTTTAAAGCGGAAAGTTAAAATAAGAATAACTGTAGCAATGCTTAATGCTAATAGTTTTGCAATTTGATCTCGATATTGACCAAGTGTCTTCGCAATATCTTGAGGGTAGTCGACCCAGGTAATGCCGTCTAAATTATTAGCAAGTGCTTTGACATCATCTACATTATTAGCTGTTAGACCCCGGATTTGCACCAATGCAGAATGAGGCGTTAGTAGATGGAAACGTTGTTGTAGCGTCTTAAAGAGATTGAGTTCTTTCAAACGCGCTTGCACGGGCCCGATATCATCATTGTCAACTGGCAAGGTAGCTCCTAATAGAGCGTTGACATCACTATTAATAAGTTCTTTTGCTTGTTGCCGAATCTGTTGCATCTGTGTTGCACGCTCATCTGAGGCAATCCAATCCGACATTGATGATAACGTAACACCATCAATGGGATGATCTGCTAAACGCTTATAAACCATTTCTTGCTTAAGAAGCAAGTCGTTTAAATTAGAGCCTTTCACAATAAAGTATTGGCTCGTTGAAGGAGTGTGCAAAAGTTCAGAGACTTGTAGTGCCTCGGTTACTAGGATTGGTGGGGCATTATTGAGCTCTTGAAGTTGTGCAGTGGGTTTGATGTTTGATAATCCTAAAAACAGCGTTGTAGAGCAAAGAACAATAAGAATGACTCTATATTGCCATCGACAGTCAGACCAAGTGGGCAATTGAGCAATCATGTCACCGATTTTCTTCAACGAGAGGTTTTGTGTTTGAAGCTTAAAGTCCAAGCATGGGAACCATAAGGTGACCGCAGCAAAGGCACTAATAACACCACTAGCACAAAAAATGGCCATCTGTTGAAGCCCTTGCATTGGTGTATTTGCCATAACGAGAAAGGCAATTACAGTTGAAACAAGTGCCAGAGACAGTGATGGCATTAGTTTGATGAGTGTATCGCTGATGTCATCTTCATCTTGCCCAAAGCGTTTTCCAAAGTAGTGAGCACTATAGTCAACAGTAATCCCAATTAAGGTAGTGCCAAAAACAAGTGAAATGAGATGAATTTGACCAAAGATGGTCAGTGTAGCTGCCGTTGCGACAACCATAGCTTGAGCAATAACTAAAAGCATTAAGCCGATGACTCGTAGTCTTCTAAACCACAGCCAAGATAAAAGGCAAACTCCTAGTAAAGAAATGGTACCTAAGCGAGAGAGCTCAGTTTGAGCCGTTTGAGCTGCATGAGAAGCAAATAGCGGAACGCCAGAGGTGAGGACATTATCAAATCCTGTTTGCGCTAGCTGTGTGGTAAGGTCATCTAATGCCTTCTCGAGGCGGCCACTGCCGTCGTAGACTTGTCTTAAGTTAATTTTAAAAAGTGCAAAAATAAAGTAACGATTCTTATGTTGTAGAACATAGGCGCCGTTGGCTTCTCGTACTGGGACTTCAGAAGCCCTCTCCAACATCCATTGAGAGGCTAGGCCAAAGGGGTCTTCTTGAGGAGAGAAAAACATCGGAGCTGTTGGAACAGCCAGTTGATTTAAAAATCGATTCCAGAGCCCCTCACGATCAAGTTCAGATAAGGCTTTTTGATCAGCCCATGTCATTTGCCGTAAAGCGAGCTTGTGCATTAATTCAGGTAGCTTCGGATCGATATTAATAGGAACAGGTGTGACAAGTTCTGCATAAGTTTTTGTCCACTTATGAAGTGTTTGAAGGGCAAAATTTTCATTATTTTTTGCATCAGGAACGAGTTCGATGAGAACTGTCACAAGGTTTTGAGAGGCCTCTGATAGATTTTGTCTGGCAACAGTCCGTTCATAGCTTTGTTGAGTTTGAGGTAACAAGGCCATGATGTCGGTTTGAGGCCGATTGTTATTAAACCATGCAAGATTTAAAACTAAAGCAGCCAAAACGATTAGCACCCATAAAATGGCACCAATAATTTGAAAAGAGAGCAAATGGGCTTTATGGCTCATGATTGTAAATCTTTAGGCATTGATTTCGGTTTATGTTGATCGCTTAAACTGATTTCTGTTTTGTCACCATTGGGTGCATAAAATACCAATTGTTGTACTTCCTTTGCTCCTTTAATAGTGATTTTTTCAAAGATTACCTTGATATTTTGATCCATAGGTATCAGTGACATGGTCCATTGATTAGCTTTGCCAGATACCGCAATATCAAAATACTTTTCAATTTCCTTAATATCCCCTTGCATTAAATCAATAAGTAAATGATTTATTAGTGCTAAGTGTGGGTTATTTTCTGTTGAAAATGTCTGGTGTTGATAGTTATTGATACTTTCAAGATGAGATGGTGTTAAAACGATTTTTGACGCAAATGGCTTTTGAGTTTCCCACACGATTCCATGGTCAGCCCAAAAGGTGAAAATGCCATTAGTTTTTAATGGCTTAGGGAAACCCTTGAGATATTTAAGTTGCTCGAAATTGCCACTTATTGTCGAAGTTTGATTCAATTGAGAAGCTAATTGAGACAAATCAAATGCCCAACTCGAACCTAAGAATGAGCAAAGTATGGAAAAAATAAAAAGGCTTTTCTTTAGCATTTAAGAGTCTCTATTTTTCAGAATTTATTTTGCCTTTAGCAAGCCAAAAATCATAAAAATTAAACCAATCTAAAGGACTTTGTCGAAGGGCGGCTTCAAGTTCCTTCGCAAATTGTTGCATTAAAACAGCGATTTCATTCGCTCGTGAGCGACGAGTTAATCGAACAGCGTTCCCACAACTAAGGTTTCCAAAACGCACTGTATAGTGATTTGTTTGTCCACGCAAAGTCTTCTTTATTTTGGGTGTCCTCCAGCAAGTAATGCTAAATAAAGGACAGTGGAAGAGATTGGCGAGGATAACACCACCGATAGGAAAGTGGGCCATTTTATTTAAAAATGGTATTTGACAGGTTGCCTCAGAAGCAATCGGAACTCGATCTCCAGCGATGAAAACGAGAGCCCCCCGTTGGACATAAGATTCGATTTCGCAGGCGCTGGCAGGCGTGAGGTCAGTGACTTCGATAAATTTAATTTTCCCTAGATGTCTACCACTACTGTGGAGCATTGCATTGAGCTCTTTGGCATGCAAAGAGTGCAATAAGACAATAATTTCAACATCTTGCAGTTGCATACCATGATGCATGAGCTTTTCTACGCATCCCATATGAGATGTGAGCACAATAGCTCCTTGCCCTTGAGCAATGCATTGCATGATCAAGTCATCATTTTCAATATGAAGAGTCGACTGATCATCCTGACTCGTCATAGCCAAAAATTTATCTAAAATCGTTTCGCCAAAAAAGGCGATGTGATGCAACGACAACCAGAGGGTAGGCTTCTTTTTGAATAAACCAAACTGGTATGCATTTTGAAGGTACTTTAAGCTATTTGCTCGAATGCTTTGATCACAGAGCCAATAAAAAAGAACAACAGGACCTAAAAGAATACGAAATGGTAATCGACCAAAGTAGCGATGAATAGTTAGTAAAAAAACGATTCCCCAATGATTGGTCTTTTCTGATTGATTTGCCCAATGATCTTTGCTCATCGACTTTTCCTTAAAAGCACAGGAAGTCGTCGTAGCATACCGAAAAAGAGCCGAGCGTGCATTTTGCTAATACGCCAGTTTTCGATAGCATGAAAGTGACTAACACCATCGGAAGGGTAATCAATTTTTACTGGTAAATTGATAATATCCGTCCCTTGCCAGGCCATTTGGACTAACAGGTCACAATCAAAATCCATTCTTAAACCCAAGTAGGGCTGTGTTTTTAATAATTGCTGGACAGCATTTAATGGGTAGACTCTAAAGCCACACAAGGCATCTTTTATGCTCATAGAAAGCGTGTTTATGCAAACCCAAAAGTTTGTTACTTTTCGTCCCCACCGTCTAGCTAGGGGCGCGGATTGGTTATAAATGGGGTAACCATTAATGAGTGCTAAAGGCGCTTGAGCACTCGCCTTAATGAAGGGGGCAATGTCGTCCGACGCTTGTTGCCCATCAGCATCCAGTTGGAATGCATGAGTATAGCCTTGACTAATTCCCCAACGAAAACCACGTAAAACTGCACCACCTTTACCTTGATTTTCAGGTAAAGAAATCGCAAATACCCGAGTGTATTTCTCAACAACCTTCGCAATGGCTTTTTTTGTTTCTTGATTGCTACCATCATCGACCAACAAAACATCTGCATTGTGTTTGAGGCAATTGGCTACAACCTGATCCAAGGTTTTTGGGTGGTTGTAGACAGGAATAAGAAAAAATAATTTCAAGACTCTTCCCCAAGAATTAAAGTACCGATGGCAAAGCGTTTGTCAGGATGTAATGGTTCGTGAAGTACGAAGTTTAATGCGTTTTTGCTTGGAACAAATTCAAGTTGCATATCGATAGTTTGATTGGGACGAATCATTTGCATGAACTTGATATTTTTCCCTTCAATAACAGTTAGGGGAGTTTTTAAATATCGATGAGCTTCGCGCACAACATATTCAATTTGAGCAACACCTGGTAAAAGCGAAAACTGAGGAAAGTGTCCTTTGAAGTGTGGATCGCTATCAGCGGCAACAAAGGTTAAACGTACAAAATTGGAACGGATTTGCCAGTCTAGCGGTTGTAAGTGGCGAGCATCAAATAAGCCTATTAAAGCTTCTAGGGTACACTTGCCTCTTTGATCAAATGGCAACATAGGTTCAAATCGCCAGCGGTGAGGCAACATCACGGCTTCAAATCGTTCAACCAAAAATAATCGTAATTGTTTGATTAAGTGACGTTTACCTTTTTGTGATAAAAGACTTCTCCCATTTTCATTTGGCACAGCAACGATCGCAACACCGCCATCCAGAACAATTGCTCGACACTCTTGAATCAGTTTGGTATTAAGAAGTGTACTTTCGATTGCAGTGAGGCTGACCCGTTTTTCAGCAATTTTTGCAATTCGATCAATGCGTCCAATGAGCCTAAAGAGATCGTTAGAAAGCAGTTCAATACGATCATTGCCCAGTGTCCATTTAGTTTTATCTAATCGTGCAGATCGAACTTGAAGAATACCTTCAGCATTACAACTGACCTCTGTATCGGGCATTGGATGCCACAGAGTTGACTTCTCTTCGATGCTATTGCCCGTCATTTGACGATGTCGCCAGGCAATTCCATCAAGTTCAGTGCTGCCGAAGATTTCATAGGGTGTTTGGTTAAAAAGCCTTTGGCTTAAAAAAACTCCGTCCTCACTTAGCGGTCCGCCGGAAGTGACAACCATCTTGAGGTGATGCGCTACACTTTGCCACGCCAAACTATCTGGTAGGCGTTGTAGGTGAGCAGGACTTGTGATAAGGAGGCTATTAGGCGTTTGTGCCAAATATTTGAAAATACTTTCAGGAAAAAACAGTCGCTCATTAGTAAATAGGCGCGAGCTAGCAAGGGGCCATAAGAGTCGCCATAAAAAACCATAGATGTGCTGATGTGAAACCGTCGAGAAAACAACGCTACCTACAGGAGCTACATTGGGAAAATGGGCGTCTAATCGATCAACACCATCAAAAATTTGTTCTAGTCGTTTAGTAATGCGTAAAGGTTCGCCTGTAGAGCCAGAAGTAAATAGTTCAACAAGCTCTGCTTTAGAGTTGAGAGCCTGTTTAAATTTAATCTTGTCGATGTTTTCACAAGGGTTAATGACTTGGTAATGGGAGGTTTTGCCACTGTCAAAGACAAATGCATCAACATCATCTTTTAGCTTGCTTTGAGTGTGTTCTGTCATATCTGTCGGTAAAACTGTCAGAACATTTGCTTGCCAAGCTCCAAATAAAGCACAGGCGAAACGGTAGGTATCTTGGCAAAACAGAGCCACTCGGTGAATGTTTCTATTAGAGAAGACAATGCGAAACTTTTCGACATCCAGGAAGAATTGTTTTTCGTTAACGATCTGTCCATTAACCCAAGCGACTGCTCGATTGGTTGGATCTCGCATAAAAAAGGTAGAAAGTTCCATCTCAATGTTTTCCAAGATAATAGCGTCGATATAACCATTCACCGCCCATCAAAGCACCAATGAGTAAATAAGCGATGAAACCATTGTATAGAGCCCAAATTTTTTCACTACTTTCAAAGGCAGTAAATAAGGCAATGGCGCCGTTGAAAAAGAAAAATACACACCAGATTTTAGTGAGATTGCGAATATATGAGACAGCATTAGGAGGCAAATCTGGTTCTTTTAAACGGGCAAATTTCTCAATAATCGTTTCTTTTTGATAAAGACTATTAAAGAATAGACCAAGCATCATAAGATTCATGATGACAGGGTAAAGCTTTAATGGGAGAAGTTGATTTTGCCAAAGTGAAATGGCGCTCAGAATGGCAACGAAAACAGAGATTGTGAGCGATGTCCGATCTCGGTGACTATAGAGACGAAGCACCGCAATAGCTAAAAGAAATAGGGCAAGAAAAGCAAGACCAAAATGTTGCAACCCTAGCCAAATCACAAAGGGATAGCATAGGGTTGCAATGAATGCGAGCACTTTTGCTAGCATAAGTAAGGCCTATTGTGGGCTTTCTGGTGTTTTAATAAGCTCTTCAATTCCACGAACTACATCACCAACGGTGCGCATCGTATAAAAATCTTTAGGATTAATTTTTCTACGTCCGATTAAGGGGCGCAATTGCGCTAATAAATCAATAGCATCAATGCTATCAATGTCTAGATCTTCTCCAAGACGAGAGTCCATTGTGATGATGTCCGGCTCAATTTCAAATGTTTCTTCTAAGGTTTGTTTGAGCTTTTCAAAAATTTCCTCTTGTGTCATCGTTGACTCCGTTATTTACGCAAGTGATTGACACACTCGGCTAAAGAATTAATATTTTGGAAATACTGCTTCATATCGGCATTTTCTGAACTTAATGTAATGCCATATTTTTTCTTTAGTGCTAAACCTAACTCTAACCCATCAACGCTGTCTAGGCCCAAACCTTCTTCGGAAAATAATGGAAGATCATCTGCAATATCATCCACAGTGATGTCCTCGAGGTTGAGAGAAGAAATAAGCAGCGATTTTAATTCTTGTTTTAAAGCGTCCATAACAAAATCTATAAGAAAAGATGATCAACCATCTAATTTTAACCTGAACAAAAGTTCAGGTTAAGTGCTAGTCATATTGAGGGAAAAGTCTGCCAAAGACCTCTTTGCTCATTGCGCGTGCAGCTAATGGAGCGTGTGTACGATATTGTTCTTGATACGGTTTAATAGAAAGATCCCCAATAAACTCGAATTTGAAGTGCATGGGCTGATTAGGAACGTCCCACCATTTGGTATTTTTCGTTAGGCTCAATGGCTCGCAATCAATGTGAACAAGGCTTGGAGAAATAGCACCTTTCAATGCGATGGCCATCGCTCCACGTTTTAATTTAGGCCGTTGACCAGGGGGTGTTCGAGTCCCTTCAGGGAAGATAATGAGGCTTGCACCGGTTTGAATCTCCGTAATGCAGTCATCAATAAGCCCTTCTCCTTCATTATTAATAATGTAACCAGCAGCCTTGAGTGCTCCCCAAGTAAAAGGGTTTTTTGTTAATGTGGCTTTCACTACTGCACTAGCGTTTGGAATAAAAGCAAAGAGAAAGACAACATCAACTAGTGTTAGGTGATTGGCAAGAATTAATAAACCCGGTCGTTGAAGTTGTTCTATATCCTTGGTTTCCCAAGTCCAAATGCCAAGAACTTTGCCAAAGTGGATAAAAAATAGGAAAGTGCGGTGAATAATGTGTCTTGCTAAGCGGTGTCGATGACGTTTATTACGAATAAAAAGAATAAGGCCGGGAAAGAGCATGAATTGGTAAAACACACCCAAAAAGCCGAAAGTAAAAAAAGCAAGTCCAGTTGCAAATTGACGGTAAAGTCGTTCCATGAGTTGGCAATAGTCAGAAATCGCTAATTGGTTACTATTGTATCGAAGAATTTTGCTCAACTTTTTCCCAGAGATAGCCAATATGGAGGTTGGACTGTAGCCACTGATGGTCGTCTAGAAGCAAAAAACGCAAGGCCTGCAGTTCCTGAAGTGTGTCGGTTGTGTCAACAAAGCTATCAATTGCAGACGATGAAACTTTAAAACCCGCCTCGTTAGTAAGAGCCCTTCCCAGTTTTAGACTAAATGCAAAAGGAAAATTTCTAGGATGATATGCCTGAAATGCAGGGGGACTTTTATCATCATAAATTGTGACAATAACTTCGTTGTATTGGGTTAGCAAACCCATTGCCTCATATATGGCAGCTGAAGCGTTAGCAGCCCCACCAGAGAGAGCACAGATATTGCCATGATGGTGAAAAATAATTGAAAAGAGCCCGCCAATAGCGTTGTGAACAGATGTAGAAAAGGCAGTTGGTGACGTTTCACCTTCTTGAGTAAAACTATTCAAGAGTTTTTCTGTTAATCCAATATCCCCCCAACGAGAGGCAAAGATAAGCGGAGTATCTTGATGATAATTGGACTGATAGATAGGGTAAATAGACTCCACAACCGCTCTGCCTAATGGAGACAGGCGACGTCTGATCATTGGGGATATAAACTTAACCGGGGCTTTTTCATCTGAGGAAATTGAGGTTGGTTTTTTTAGCCAATCTAACCATTTTTCTCTGCTATCGAGCCCCGGTGCCCATGCGTTCCAGTCAAGAACTTTAATAATCACGGTTTATTTTTGAGTTTTTGCTTTGAGTTCAGCCTTACGTGCCTCAACTTCTGCACGCTTGAGTTCTAGATCAAGGCGTTTCATTTCAAGCTCTATTTCTCGGTTCTCATCTGCATAGCGACTGAGTTTGGCTTGGCGTTCAGTCTTGGCTTTCGCTGCGGCAGCTCGTTTTTTCTCAGCGGCTTGTTGTGCCCGCTTTTTAATGTCTGCAGCACGACGAGCTGCTTCGGCCCGTTTAGCTTCCTGAGCTGCGTTATATTCTTGAATTTCGTGTTCAGCCATTTGGATGCGTGCAATTTGCTCATCCATTGACATAGAAGGGACTGTTTGAGCGTTAGCCACAGGAAGGAGCATCGTGGCTAGCAATGCACCAAGCGCGAAAGATTGTTTCAGCATAGTTGGGATCTCCGTATCTTATTTACGCGGGCAACCATATGGGTTATTCGGTTGAATACGTGTTTCTGTCGGGGATGTAGAAACCATGATAGCGGGGCCAAGTTTATACTCACAGGGCTGTCCAACTTGAGCGGAATTAAAAAGCTTATTGTTGTAGCGGAAGGTAATTTGCACGCCATCAACATAATTGGTTGACTTATTCCCAGCAACAGCACTGCCAGCCATGTTGCCAACAGCAGCCCCGGCTAAACCGCCTAAGACGCGAGAGCTCGTGCGATCACTGTTATGACTACTAATGGCTACACCAGCAAGAGCACCTAAAACCGTCCCAATTTTTTCAGCTTCATTTCGGCTTTCTTTATTGGGCACGGCTACCTTAGCAGCACCAACAGACAAAATTTCAACAGTGCGAACTTCTTGAGCCTGATTGACGCCTTGTGCGTAATAAGTGTCGGAACGATAATACGTGCCATCATTGGCACAGCCGGCTAAAGTCAATGTTGCAATAGCAGCAACAAGAGCAATTTTTTTCATAACTTCCTCTGCCTGAATCATGTAATTATGGAAGATTGTGTCTTAGTGAAGACTTTAGCGGATTTTTTTTGTTTCAGTACGAAAAAAGACGATTAAAATACATCTATTGCGTAATGACTTGTAAGTGTGACGAAATGGGAACACCTTCTTCTGATGATGAGGACGATGACGACGTTGGTTTGCCGGCGCTTCCTCATGGTACAAAAAATTATATGACGCCTCAGTGCTATCGCCGAATGCTTGATGAACGTGAGCACTTAGTAAAAGTGGAACGTCCTCAAATCACGAATATTGTTTCGTGGGCTGCAAGCAATGGAGACCGTAGCGAAAACGGGGATTATCTTTATGGTAAGCGCCGTTTACGTGAAATTGATAGACGTATTCGCTTCTTAAATAAACGCATTGATACAGCAGAAGTTGTGGATCCAGCTTCTCGCCCGCCAACTGATCAAATCTTTTTTGGTGCAACGGTTACTTATGAAGACGAACAAGGTGAAGAGCACACTATTCGTATCGTTGGAATCGATGAGGCAGATGCCACAAAAGGCGATGTGAGTTGGATTTCTCCAATTGCTCGTGTTTTTTTGAGAAATTTTGTTGGAGATAGTGTAAAATTGCCAACACCGACAGGGGTGCAGCACTTAGAGATTGTCGAAGTGAAGTACGTCTAAAAAATTTTTTAAATATTTTTAAAATTTTTTAAAAATCCCCTTGCAAAGAGAAAAAAAGTCATATATACTTCGTATTCTCTTTTGGGGGTATAGCTCAGTTGGTAGAGCACTTGCATGGCATGCAAGGGGTCAGCGGTTCGAATCCGCTTACCTCCACCAAAAGAAAATGTTTTAGGTCCCCATCGTCTAGAGGCCTAGGACACGACCCTTTCACGGTCGGTACCGGGGTTCGAATCCCCGTGGGGACGCCACTTAAGAGCAACCGTTAGGTTGCTTTTTTGTTATCTGCAGAATCCAATTCAATTCCTTTTCTCATTTGCTTTTTGCAACATCTAACAAAACAAACTTACGTCTGTTTTTGAAAATTGGGCTTAGCATAGCTTTGTTTTCAAATTATTCATAAGGACAAAAACATGAAAACGAAATTTTTGTTAGTTGCTGCATGCTCCGTTATTGCAACTGGCTTAGTCGGTTGTGCAAATTCCTCCTCAGATAGTCCCTCTGCAGCTACGCAAACTGCAAAATATGATGCTCAATATCAAGGAACGTTGCCCTGTGCTGATTGTGATGGGGTTGTTACTACGTTGACTTTGAATCCCGATGGTACTTTCTTTATGGAAAGTGAATATTTGGCAAATAAGCCAGTGAAATTCTCTCAAAAGGGCAAGTACACAGAAGTTGAAGAGGGTGTTGTTGAGTTGACGCTTGATAATAACGACAAGGTTTACTATCAAATCGAAGAGGGTGAAGCCATTATGCTTGACCAAAATCGCAAGGCACCTACTGGCGCGTTGGCCGATCACTATGTTTTGAAGCAATCTACTACGAAGTAATGTCTTAAAGACGTACAAAGTAACGGCAGGTCTATGGTGGGCCTGCCGTATTTTTGTGAGTGCTTTTTTGAGTTCAGCTATGCTTTGTTTGGTAGAAGCGACGTATATCGTTTGATAAGTTATTCATCCAACGGTTAACATTACGATGAATGCAACGTTGTTCCCAATTATTTTTGCATCCCGTTTTTTCATCCAAACCATAGCTTGAAACGTATTTCACTTGGTATTGACCGTTTTTGTATTCGACATCAACGGTGACTTCAAATTTGCTACGCTTTGCACCAGTAGGATAGGTGAGCTGTACTTTTCCAGGAAGGTCTTTTTTGATAGCCCATGATCGAGCTTGAGCGGCTTCGATAATGGCCTTGTGAAGGTTATCAGAGGAGGCTTGATAAATGTATTCACTAGGTGGCTCTTGCAGAGGTGCAATTGTGCATCCAACCAAGCCAAAGGCACCAATTGCCAAAATCGCAGAATATGAGAGAAGCTTTTTCATGTTTTTTTGACCTCTAAAGAGTAGAACTCAAGAACTATGATAGAGCAATTTGGGTGGTTTGGATGAAAGTTAATGATAAAGTGGCAGTTATTTGAACAACTGCCACTTTCTCTTCAATTAAATACTGCGTGCAACCACAATAATGATAACAAGAGGTGCGATAACGCCAATACCAAAACGGATGATGTTAAGGGTGAGTGGAGAGAGAGAACAGGCAGTTGTCAATTGTTTGCGAGTTTCTTCCCAATTAACCCAGGCGGCAATAATGGCCAAACCAAGCGCAGTAATAGGCATGCCGACATTACTGGTGAGATAGTCCAGGAGATCAAAAATTGTTTTACCAAAAATTTTGAAGTCAGCAAGGGGGCCAAAGGACATCGTACAGAAAATACCTACGGTCATCATTGAAATAAAAGCAAGGGGTACTGCGGCCCGGCGTGGTACTTTGACATCGTTTAAGGCAGATGTAACAGCTTCGAAGATGCTTACAGAGCTCGTTAGTGCAGCAACTACAAGACAGGCATAGAACAAAATGGCGAAGAATTGGCCCATCGGCATATGCGCAAAAACGGCAGGCATCGTAACGAAGGTTAAGCCTGGTCCTGCAGTGGGTTCAAGACCAAAAGCAAAAACTGCAGGCATAACCATTAAACCACCCAATAAAGCCGCAAGAATACCTAAAAAGGCAACCCAAGCTGTTGATTGTGGCAAGTTAGCATCATCAGATAAATAAGAGGCATAAACAATCAATGTACCTGCACCGACAGATAAGGAGAAGAAGCAAAAGCCCATAGCATTAAAAAGGGAGTCGGTATTGAATTGGTCCCAATTAAAACTAAACATGAACTCCACGCCTTGCCATGCGTTCGGTAGAGTTAGCCCTCGGGCAATGAGGACTAGCATCAGGATAAACAGGGTTGGCATTAAGTATTTTGCTAGTCGTTCGATACCTTTTTGAACACCAAAAACTACGGTTCCGGCAGTTAAAACCATGAAAATAAGCTGGTAAAAAATGCCTACCCAAGGATTACCAATGAATTTACCGAAGTACGCTCCTAATTGATTTAAATCAGTAACAACACCGTTGCCCATTAAAGCATCAACTAGGTACGCTACACACCATCCACCCACAGTTGAATAGAAGGTGAGGATAAAAAAGCCTGTTAACACTCCAATTAAACCAAAAATCCCCCAGTATTTTTGCTTACCTACTTTTATCATGCTCTTGATGCTAGCCGCCCGTCCAGCGCGTCCTACGACAAGCTCTGCTAAAAGTAAAAACATGCCAATCGTAAAACAAAATGCGATGTAAGGAACAATAAATGCAGCACCGCCATTGGTGCCTGCCATATAGGGGAATTTCCAAATAGCGCCTAAGCCCACAGCGGCACCAGCACTTGCCAAAATGAATCCTAAGCGTGAAGTCCATAAGTCACGACTAGCCATACATGTCACCTTAAAGAATCGGGATGAAACGTCAATTTGGTAGACGGCGTTTCATCGGAATAAGTTTTGAATGAAATCGAAGGACGCCGAAGAAGGTTTAGTCGCCTTCTTCGGCCTAAGAGACATCAGATGGAAAAGTTTGAAGACTTAACCAAGTAGCCCTGCGAGTGCGATGACAACAATCACGCAGGGCACGATAAATCGAATAGAAAATTGAATGGTCGCTAAAGCACAAGCATTCATAGGACGGGTCAGTGTTAGTTGTTCTTTCATTTTGGGCCATGCTAAATAGCCACCAACAATGGCGATGCCCATAGCGCCAATCGGCATGCCGATATTGCTAGTAAAGTAGTCCAAAAGATCAAAAATGGTCTTACCTGCTAACGTTATATCGGATAAAACCCCAAAGCTTAAAGAACAGGTTACACCGATCAAGGCCAAAGCGCTAGAGACGATAGTGACAGCACATAAGCGCGATTGCTTATGTTCATCAACTAAATATTGAACGCTCATTTCGATCATGCTAATTGCGCTTGTTAATGCCGCAACGACTAAGCAGACATAGAATAAAATCGCAAAGAATTGGCCCATGGGTAACTGTGCAAACACAGCAGGCATGGTGACAAAGGTAAGACCTGGACCAGCTGCTGGGTTTAACCCAAAAGCAAAGACTGCTGGCATGATCATTAGTCCTCCTAGTAGAGCAGCCATGACAGCAAGAAAAGTAATCCAAGCGACCGAGGTAGGTAAATTAACTTTGTTAGAGAGGTATGAGCCATAGTTCATCATAGAACCAGAGCCCAAAGAAAGAGAAAAGAAAGCAAACCCTAAAGCGTTTAAAAGAGAGTCACTATTGAAAGCATTAGGATCAAATTTAAACATAAATTCAATGCCGGCCCAAGCGCCAGGTAGCATTAAACCTCGAATAATTAAAAAGAGCATCATCAAAAATAATGTAGGCATCAGAATTTTTGAGATGCGTTCAATACCAGCTTCTACACCAAAAGCAATCACACCAACACTTAGGGCTAAAAATAGCAACTGCATTGTGACGATACGCGGTCCATTGGTCACAAAACGATCAAATGTTTCACCTAGTTGGGCTGTATCTGTAATGAGACCGTGACCCATGATTGCGTCTATGAGGTAATTCAAGCACCACCCACCGATGACTTGGTAGAAGGCCATGATAAGAAAGCCAGTGAGAACACTTAATACCCCAACAAATCGCCATCTGTTGCCGCCAAAAAGGGGAAGTGCTCGAGCAGGCCCTCCGCGAGAGGCTCGACCCAATGCCATTTCAATAAGTAAGACGATAAAGCCAATGGCAATAGTGAGGAAAATATATGGAAGGATGAATACGGATCCGCCATTAGTGCCTGCCATGTAGGGGAACTTCCAAATCGCACCTAAACCGACAGCAGAGCCAGCGCTAGCTAAAATGAATCCAATACGAGAGCCCCAGACGGAGCGGTCTGTTGAAAATGTCATAACGAATTGTCCTTTTGTTAGTAGCATGAGACTGCGCAATTCGGATCACCCGTCATTCAGTTCTAGGGGCAGTCAAGCTTTTTTGAGATATCGAATCATTCTATGCCTATTCATGGAATCTCTTTTACTACTTTTAGGTAAAAAGAGGTAGATAGTCCGATAAAAACTAATCGAACTGCTCTTACAAAACGTGTTTTTGTACGAAAAAAAAGCTCGTTACGCAGATTTCGGTAACGAGCTTTTCTGAAAAAATAAAATTCAAGTTAAATACCGGTCAGTAACACAGTGATGACCAGTAGCGGGGCAAAAACTGCAATGCCGATACGCAAAACGTTATAAAGAGCTTCGGAGCGTTCCGAATGTTTAGCTCCCGAAATGGCTGGTTTTACCTTATCCCAAGCTAACCAACTTGAAAGAATAGCCACCATTAAGCCACCAATAGGTAAGCTGATATTGGAAGTCAAATAATCAATCCAGTCAAAGAAATTCCGATTCATCCATTTCGCATCAGCTAATGGGCCAAAAGATAAGGCACTAAAACTGCCCACCACCATCAATAAAGCAGTGGTAACAATTACGGCTTTGGGACGAGACCATTTCCATTCATCATGTAAAAAGGCAACGTCAATTTCTAACATGGACACAGAGCTTGTGATGGCTGCAACAAGTAAACATGCGTAAAACACAATGGCAAATAAGTGCCCAAATGGCATCTGAGCAAAAATGGCAGGCATTGTAACAAAGGTCAGGCCGGGACCTGCGGAGGGGTCAAGTCCAAAAGCAAAGACAGAGGGCATGACCATCAAAGCGCCTAAGAGCGAACTTAAAATGGTCAGTGCAGCAATCCAAGTTGATGAGTAGACCAAGTCAATTTTGTTGTCTAAGTAGCTACCGTAGGTGAGCATACAGCCACTGCCCAAACATAGAGAGAAGAACGTAAATCCCATCGCTGAAAGTAAGGCATCAATGGTAAAGGCTTCCGGATTCCACTTAAAGAGGTATTGCAAACCAATTTCGGCTCCAGGTAAAAATAGAGACCGTACGATGAGCACTAGCATGAGGATAAACAATAATGGCATGAGAATTTTGGATAAACGTTCAATGCCACTACTGACCCCATAGGCAACAACCCAGGCGGTAATAACTAAAAATAAAGCTTGGAAACCGATGGCCATTTCCGGGGTGCCAGCAATGCGTGCAAAGTGAGCGCCTAGTTGCGCTTGGTCTGCTACAAGGCCGTTGCCTAAACAGGCATTAACAAAATAGGCGATTGTCCAGCCCCCAATGGCAGAGTAAAAACTTAAAACTAAAAAGCCTGTAATGACGCCTAAATAACCAGCACGTCCCCATGCTTTTCCGCCTAACTTTCGGTAGCCGGTCACAATGGAGCCAGCTCCCGCTCGCCCCAGAGCCAGTTCAGCGATTAAAAGAACCAGACCAACAGTAAAGGTGAGCAAAATAAACGGAAAAAGAAACGCAGAGCCACCGTTAGAGCCCACAAGATAGGGGAACTTCCAAATGGCACCCAAACCAACAGAAGCGCCAGCACTTGCTAGCACAAAACCAATGCGAGAGCCCCAGGTGGAGCGACTTTCAACCATATATAACCTTTGTAATGTATAAGCGCCTCAAGGCAGAGAGCTTTGAGGCGCCTTTTCAATTAAGTAACACTTACGATAATACGTTTACTTGAGTCTAAACGCGAATTAAATGCCAGAAATCAGAACAACCAATACCAAAGCAGGAGCTAAAACCGAAATGGTTAAACGGATCCACCCCATATACAACGCATTGTGAGCTTGAGGCATCATCAGTTGTTGTTTCATTGTTGGCCATGCTTTCCACCCAGCCAATGCGGCAATACATAAGCCTCCTAACGGCATGAAGATGTTAGAGCATACATAGTCAGAGAAATCAAACAAAGCCATGCCGCCGATCTTGATGTCGGAAAGAGGACCAAAGCTTAAAGCTTGGATACTGGCAAGGATAAAGAGAGTACCCCAACACAAAATGGTTGCGGAACGGCGATGCATGTGCCATTCGTTAATCAAGTAGGCAACCACGACTTCAAGAAGTGAAACAGAGCTCGTGATAGCCGCAATAAATAAGCAGATGTAGAAAGCTACTGCCAAAAAGGCTCCAGCAGGCATATGCTCAAAGATAACCGGGATCGTGATAAAGACTAAACCAGGACCGGCAGCTGGATCCATGCCAAAAGCAAAGGCAGCGGGGATGATCATAACACCGGCAAGTAAGGCAGCTTGTGTCGACAAAAAGGCAACCCAAACTGATGAGCTAGGAATGTCCGTATGGTGGCTGAGATAAGAGCCATAGGTAACTAAAATGCCAGCGCCAAGTGATAATGAGAAGAAGGTAAAACCCATTGCATTGAGAATGGACTGCGTTGTGACTTGTTCCCAGTTAAATGAGAACAAAAACTGCATACCCTCCCAGGCGCCAGGCATCATCATGGATCGGATGATGATCAAAATCATCAAAACGAAAAGAATAGGCATAAGGTACTTAGCTACCATTTCAATGCCTTTTTCAACGCCGAGAGCAACAACGCCACAGGTTGCTGTTAAAAATAAGAACATGAAAAAGACACTGAGAGGCCCATCACTGACCAAATTGTTGAAGTTGGCTGTTAAGACCTTTGGATCACTGTGGATTACATTGCCTACAACAGAATCAAAAAGATAAGAAATACACCATCCTCCGATCACACTGTAGTAAGTCAAGATGATGTAGGCATTTAAAACAGCTAGGCCTCCAATAATGGCAAAAGCTGGACCACCAATGGTTTTTAAAGCGTGAACTGCTGATCCACGACCGGCGCGTCCAAGGGCGCATTCGGCCATAACCAATACGACACCAATCGTAAAGGTAAAAATCAAGAATGGAATAATGAAGGCGGCGCCGCCATTGGTGCCCGCCCAGAAGGGGAACTTCCAAATGGCGCCTAAACCGATTGCAGAACTTGCCGAGGCAAGGATGAATCCTAATCGAGAACTCCAGGCGGAATTGGATGTTGATGACATGTTTTTTCCTATTTATCGTTATTTAAGTTTTATTGATCCTTTCCATTCTATGAGAATGAGTACCAAAACCTCTAAGCGTAATGAATTAGATAGGGCACTTTTCTTTGAAAGATCAAAGAAAAACGTGTGTTTGATAGGTAGAGAAGGGGATAAATAAAAGAAAAAGCCACTCAAAAGAAGTTTTCTTTAAGTGGCTTAAATTCTTTTTAGTAGGCGGATTCAAACTTACGTTTGACTTCTTTTATGTTAGGAACTTGGTTTAGTGCTCTGATAACACGCATGAGTTGAATGCGGTTATCAACTTGAACGAGCAGTTGCAATTCCGGGTCATTTAAATCATCAGGAATATTGAGCCCAACAATTGTCGCTCCCTCTTGAGTAATGGTTTGAGTGGTTTCATAAATGCCCTTTCGAACATCTCCAACCTTTAAATCAATTGGAACACTAAATTGTTGATTATGGTTGTCGCCCCAGATAGCGTCATCCCAACGCGAAGTGTCTGTTGTGCGTCCAGCTTGCGCGTGTTTGCACGATGCACGGTGCACGGTAATACCGTGACCAGCGCGTTCAAAGACGCAAATGGCATCGCCTTGAACGGGGTGACAACAACCAGCTAACTGTGCAGTAGCACGTTGGCCGTTAACAATCACTTCTACTTGAGTTGTGTTTTTCACATCTTCTTGTAAGTCTTCCATTAAGGCTTGGATGCGATGCAACATCATGACGTAGGAGACTTTGCTGTAACCGACTAAACTGTAAATCGAAGCTCGTGACTCGACCTCAAACTCTTTCATTAAGAGGTCAAAAACGGCATCAGGTATCTCATCCCATTTTACGTTTGTCTTTACGGCTTCACTTTCTAGCAATTCTCGTCCAACCTTAACAGCGTCATCAAAAGGTTGGGTACGTAAATATTGTCGAATTTCAGCTCGAGCTTTACCGCTTTTAACATGGTCTAGCCAACGAGGATTGGGGTGGGTGAGGTTGTTGGTGATAATTTCCACCATGTCTCCATTTTGAAGCTTGGTGAAAATATCTTGCTGCTGACCATTAATACGGCAACTCTTAACGTGTGCTCCCACGTCAGAGTGGACTTGGTAAGCAAAATCAATCGGTGTGCAGTCTTGTGGCAGAGAAATAATTCTGCCCTTGGGAGTAAAGACGTAAATGCGGTCAGGAAAGAGGTCTGCCTTAATGTTTTCGTAAAATTCGCTAGTGTTGGATGACTTGGATTGCAGATCAAGCAAAGACTGTAGCCAAGCGTGAGTAAGCGCCTGAATGTCAGACTCGGTTCCACGGTTTAGCCAGTGAGTCAAGATGCCCTGTTCAGCAATATCGTTCATTTGCTCGGTGCGAATTTGAAATTCAACAGCCGTTCCTTGTGGGCCAATGACAGTTGTATGAAGACCTTGATAGCCGTTACTTTTGGGAATGGCAATAAAGTCTTTAAAGCGGCCTTGAACAGGTTTGTACATTTGGTGCAGTGCACCTAATGTAAGGTAGCAGTCTTGTCGGGAGCCAACGATAACGCGAAAACCGTAAAGGTCAAACACTTCCGAGAACGAAAGTTGTTTAATTCGCATTTGTTGGTAAATCCCATAGCAAGTCTTCTCACGCCCAAGAACACGACCTCGAATGGAACAATTTTCAAGCATACGCTTGGTGTCATTAAGAATATGTTCAAGGGCTGGTCGACGATTTTTTCGAGCACTCACCAAAGCGTGATAGAGCACTTCATAGCGACGGGGATAGTAGTTTTGCAAGCACAATTCTTGCATTTCACGGAAAGCGTGATTAATCCCCAAGTGGTGAGCCATTGGAACGTAAATATCGAGGGTTTCTTTGGCGATACGACGACGTTTTTCAGGGCGCATAACGCCCAACGTTCGAAGGTTGTGTAAGCGGTCAGCCAATTTAACGAGAATGACGCGTACGTCTTTACTCATGGCTAAAAGCATTTTTTTAAAGCTTTCCGCTTGAGCAACTTCATTGCTAGAAAACTTCAGTTTATCGAGTTTTGAAACCCCATCAACGATGTCAGCGGTAATCGTGCCGAAGGTTTTTGCCATTTCAATTTTGGTGACGCCCGTGTCTTCCAAAACGTCGTGCATTAAACCCGCTTGAATTGTAGGACAGTCGAGGTGCCACTCGGCCAAAATACAGGCAACAGCAATCGGGTGAGTAATGTAAGGCTCGCCAGACTTTCTAAATTGGCCTAAGTGTGAGTCATCGGCGTAACGATAGGCTTTTTTTATACGTTCAATATCTGCTTCAGACATGTACTTCGAACAGATATTGATTAAAGAGGCAGCTGTGGCTATTCCAGCTTTCTTTGTTGGGGTGGCAAGAGGCAACTCTCTTCCATCTTCGCCAGGTGCATCTAAGGGCGAAGCCTTTGCATCTTGTTTGCTAAGGATCGACTGCCGGATGGAGGCTAGGATGTCGGTCGAGTTTGTTTGAAAATATTTTGGGACCATACGTCACCTCGAACCAAGAAAGAGAGTAGAAGCGTGTAAAGACAAAAAAGCGAAGACAGGCGCAAAGCCGCTTCGCTTTTTGAGTGCTTAATTAAGACACACGCTTGAGCATTTCATCCTTTTCGATGGCGCCAGAAGCGATTTCGCGTAAGGAAACCACCGTCGGCTTGTCCTTAGCATCGATGCGAGCAACGGCGCCAGAGGATAATTGGCGAGCGCGCATGGCGGCAGCTAACACCAATTCAAAGCGATTAGGAATCTTTTTCAAGCAGTCTTCAACAGTAACACGTGCCATTTTATTTCTTCTAAAAGTAGATAAAAAATAGTTAACTCAGTGATTCACTTTAGTGGCAGGGAATCCCTAGGTGTTTAAACGTATCGTGCTCACGAATCGCCTGGGACTTAAATGTCAGACGAGCGGCACGAACAACCGCGATCAAATCTTGAGTCGCGCGTTCAAAGTCATCGTTAATTATAACGTAGTCAAATTCACAAGCATGTACCATTTCAGCGCCAGCCCCAGCTAAACGGCGTGCAATAACCTCTTCACTGTCAGTTGCACGGTTATTTAAGCGTTGGCGCAAGGCTTCAACAGAGGGAGGCAAAATGAAAATGCCTAAGACATCAGGGAACAAGCGCTTGACCTGCAAGGCACCTTGCCAATCGATTTCTAACAAAACATCACGACCCGCCTCTAATTGTTCATCAATCCACTTTTTACTGGTGCCGTAATAGTTTCCATGAACGTAAGCCCACTCCAAGAAAGCATCATCTTCTTTCATCGATTCAAATTCATCGATGCTTACGAAATGGTATTCGCGACCATCGACTTCACCAGGGCGCGGAGCACGCGTTGTGTGAGAAATGGAAAGATGGACCTCAGGGTCGGCAGCCAACAATTTTGCGACCAAAGATGATTTGCCAGCTCCTGATGGTGCGGTAACTAAAAATAAACGACCGGCTTTAGCCATAAGATGATTCCCCCGTAACAGTGATCTATGAATTTTAAAGCAAAGTATTAAAAAAGTCGGATGCCAAAGCGCTTTAAGAGTTCAACGGTTTCAAAAACAGGTAAGCCCATGATGCCAGAGTAAGAGCCCTCTATTTTTTCGATGAATGCGCCTGCGAGCCCTTGGATACCGTATCCACCCGCCTTATCGTAGGGTTCTTTGGTGGCAATGTAACCTTCAATTTCTTCAGTTGTTAAAGTTTTAAACCATACTTTAGAGACACTAACAAGACCTTGAAGATTGTCAGATGAAGTGCCAATAAAAACAGCGGTACGAACTTCATGAGAGGTGCCCGACATTTTCTCTAAGAACGTTCTAGCTTCATTGATATCAGCTGGTTTGCCCAGGATTTGCCCATCAAGAATGACAGTGGTGTCTGCCGATAGCACTGGAAGCGGCTCTAGCCCCTCATTGATGATGCGGGCCAGTCCTTCGATGGCTTTTACTCTGGCAGTGCGAACGACATAGTCCTCAGCCGATTCATTATCAAGTTGCTCTTCATCGCCTTGGAAATTAAAAAGGGTATGGTCATTGCTGGCTAAAATCACGGGCGAAAGACCAAGCTGTTGCAAAATTTCTTTACGACGAGGGCTTTTACTAGCAAGGTAAAAAGATCGCATTTTAAGCTCGATGGTAGGGATGATTAGTCAAAATACTGAAGGCGCGATAAATTTGCTCAACAAGCATAACACGGGCCATTGCATGCGGAAGTGTCATTGAGGAGAGTCTGAGCATCATGCTAGCCTCTTTTTTTAATTGGGAGTCGAGTCCGTCTGCACCACCAATAACAAAAGCTAAAGAATCACCAGAATCTCGCCAAGAGGAGATTTTTTTTGAAAAATCCACTGTTGTAAAGTCGCGACCTCGTTCATCCATGGCGATAATGACAGCGTGCTCTGGAATGGCTGCACGGATGCGTTCAGCCTCAATTTGCATAATTTTTTCTTTACTTTGTCCAGCGCGCAATTCAGGTTTGACCGCTTTGACGGTTACTTGCCAGTCTTTGGGGAAGCGACTCAAATAATCAGCAATGGCGCTATCGGCCCAAGCTGGTTGTTTAATACCAACAGCTACAACAGTAATTTTCACAGTGAATTCCTAAAGAGAAAAGGGCGCGTACGCGCCCTTAATAAAAGTTGTCAAAGTTAGTCTTCAACAATTTTGATCGTTTTACCACGAACAGCGCGAGGCTTGTTGACTGCAGGAGCTTCCTCACGTGCTTTAGCCATTTCTTCTGCGTGCTTTTCAGAGGGTAATTTAATTTGGACCTTCTTTCCACCCCAAACTTCTTCGAGGTTGTAATACTCACGCATAGCGGGTTGCAAAATATGCACGATGGCTTCGCCACAGTCTACCAAAACCCATTCACCCGTATCGGTACCTTCAAGACCTAAAACATCGCCGCCAGCCTTTTTCACTTCTTGGCTAACGTTATAGCCCAAAGCGCGGGTTTGGCGGTTAGATGAACCGGTGGCAATAATGACGCGTTCAAATTCGCTTGTTAAGTGTTTAGTGTTATAAACAACAATATCTTGAGCTTTAACATCGTCCAAAGCATCGACGATTACACGTTGTAATTTACGAATATCCATAAAAATCTCAATTGGAGGTTATAGAGGTCTAGCAAGAACCTCTAGCAAAATTGTATCAGTCTTTCAGTGACTTAATCGGCCAATTTGTTACTTTTCAATTGGTTAAGTACCGGCAACGGAATAAGTTTAGGTAAACGCTTACTGTCGAGCCCTTCCTTTTGAATAATGTCTCTGACAACAGAGCTAGAAATCGGGACTTCAGGCATATTGACCAATTCAACGCAACCTAAATGATCTTTAACAAACTTCTGAACTTCTTCCGAGGTTTGTTCCAGTTGTGAATTTCGTGAGAAAACTGCCACTGTACAGGAGTTTAAGATCTCTTGCCAATTTTTCCACGTATGAAAATTAATCCATTGATCGGAGCCCATGAGATAAAAGAGTTGGTCATTAGGGTAACGCAGAGAAAGTGTCTTAATCGTATTGATGGAATACGAGGGGGTATGGGCGTCAATCTCGATCGTATCAACGCTCATGTGAGACTCGTTAGCAATGGCGAGCTTAATAAAATTGCAACGAATATCGCCGGGTGTGATTTTTTGATGACATTTTTGCCAGGGAATGGCAGGAATCCAGATGAGGTGGTCCAGGTTTAGGCGAGCAACCGCCTCACGTGCCAGAGCTAAATGACCGTAATGTACGGGATCAAAGGTCCCACCAAATAAACCAATACGCATAATTTGAAAAAAGCGGAAAAAGCCGCTCGACTTTTTCCGCTTTAATACCTAATTTTCTCTTTACTTCATGGCGCGGTAACCAATATCAGAGCGATATTGCATACCGTCGAAGTGAACACCCTTGACGCCATCGTAAGCTTGTTGGGCGGCAACGCGGATATCGTTACCTAAGCCGACAACGCAAAGCACGCGACCACCAGAGACAACCGTTTTACCATCAACAACCTTCGTACCAGCATGGAAAACCATCATGGAGTCGGTATTGTTCGGTAAGGCCGTAATTTCGGCACCTTTTTCAGGGCTGTCTGGGTAGCCCTTAGCAGCACAGACAACACCTAAAGCGACACGAGAATCCCATTCAACCGTTACTTGATCAAGTTTGCCATCAATAGCAGCTTGAACCAAGTCAACTAAAGAGGATTTCATACGGCTCATAATCGGTTGGGTTTCTGGGTCACCCATACGGCAGTTAAATTCCACCGTCTTCACCGTGACGTTACCACTTTGATCGTGTCCAATCATTAAGCCAGCATATAAGAAGCCCGTGAAAGGAACACCATCAGCAGCCATGCCTCTAACGGTTGGCAAAATAATTTCTTGCATGGCCTTGTCATGAACCTCTTGAGTGACAACCGGAGCAGGGGAGTAGGCACCCATACCACCGGTGTTCGGACCCATGTCATGATCTAAAAGGCGCTTATGGTCTTGGCTTGTTGCCATGGGAAGCACATGTTCGCCATCAACCATGACGATGAAGCTAGCTTCTTCGCCTTCTAAGAAGTCTTCGATTACAACGCGTGCACCAGCTGAGCCAAACTTGTTGCCTTCGAGCATCATGTCAATGGCGGCATGAGCATCGTCGAGAGTCATGGCGACGGTAACACCCTTACCTGCAGCCAAACCATCGGCTTTGATAACAATCGGAGCACCTTTGCTATTGACATAGTCATGAGCCTTTTGTGCATCACTGAAGGTTTCGTAGTTAGCCGTGGGAACGCCGTGGCGCTTCATGAAGGCCTTAGCGAAGTCCTTAGAGCTTTCCAATTGTGCAGCGGCCTTGGTCGGGCCAAAGATCGGCAATGATTGGCTACGGAAGTAGTCAACAATACCGGCAGCCAACGGGGCTTCAGGGCCCACCAATGTAAAGGCAATGTCATTAGCACGGACAAAATCCGCTAACTTTTCGAAGTCGCTTTCTGCGAGGTTTTGGAGCTTTTCGCAAAGCGCTGTACCGGCATTACCAGGGGCGACAAAAACGGTTTCAACACGTTCGTCTTGTGCCAAGCGCCAAGCCAAAGCATGCTCGCGTCCACCACTACCGATGACGAGAATTTTCATAGATATTTAGGCGCGGAAACCTCTGTCTTTAGACAGGGGAGGAAGCGCCGTTCTCCTTTCTTAATTCGGTTAAAAAAGTTCTTCTTCTTTCGAGATGCATTAGTTTCTTGGCATGGATAGCCGGCGACAATTTCTTGCCTCCCAACGTTCTCACGTCAAAATAACCTGATGCACGTCTCCCGAAAATAAAGCCCACTTGCCCAAGACACTTCACCTTGTCGAAAAGTCTGAATCCCTTGACGAGATAAGGACTTTGATTAAGTTTACGAACACCACCTTTCAAAATCAAACACTTTTGAATTTGGCGATTGTGTTTACGTGTCTGCTTTTGATGGAGCAAGCCAACCTTTGTGCTTCGAGTGAACTCGATTATCGAAACGAGGCGCACGGTAGCGCGTATTGCGATGGCGACGACCACGGCGAAAAGCCAAACGATCCGCCAAAAGACCAGAAATGTCTTGGCGTAGTTCCACTTCAGACGCAAACACTTCGGCTTTTTCCGTTGTGGCGGAAAGACCGATATGTTTTGCCCCAGCGTCCACACCTAATATCACATCCTGCTTCGTTTCGCCTGTGGCGATACTCAACTGGATCGTGAAAGGCGTTCTGCGCTTAACAGTCGCTTTGTTAGCCTTAAGCAAGTGTCTCGCTTTCGCGGGAGAACACGGCATCAAGGGCTGACCGCGCCTATTTAAAACAAAAACTTTCACAAGTTTCTCCATAACGGATACCCGCAGGTTCCGCTCAACAACATCGGATAAACCGATATCGAGTCAACATCCTTCGCCAATGTTGGAATGGGTTTCTAGCCTGCAACACCGCTCCTA
>Red_p2__coassemble_115_pt1 | contig 92130 bp, 81 predicted proteins | sample Red_p2__metabat2_low_PE_016 | metagenome-assembled genome bin Red_p2 | reverse complement strand
GATTATTTCTATTGGTAAGAAAAAAGCCGCATTTTGCGGCTTTTTTTCTAGTTAGATGTGGTTTTAATGGTGCCTTCAGTTTCGGGTGTTTTGACTCGTAACTCACCAGTTAAACGAACATCACGTACTTGATAGGGAATTGAGATATTTTCTTCAGCAAATCGAATGAGAATTTGTCGCATGATGTTTGATTTCAAAACGGATGTGCCATTTTCAGGATCAATGACCCAGAAGTTCACACGCAGATCAATACCATCATTGCCAAACCCTGTTACAAAGGCTGTTGGCGAGCGAGAAGGAACCAAGCGAGGTTGAGTTTTTACAATGTCGACCATGATGGCCATGGCACGAGTAACATCGTCCTCGTAGTCAATGCTGACGTCAACAGAAGTAACCAATGAGCGGTCAGTCCGAGAATAATTCATGATTTTTTCCGTCACAAAGCACTCGTTAGGAATAACCATTTCTTCGCCTCGAAGGTTGCGTATAACTGAGTAACGAGTGTTGATTTGTGAAATCTTCCCGCTAAAACCATTAACTTCTACAAGATCCCCAATATTGATGGAGTGATCGAACAAAATGATGAAACCAGAAATGTAGTTTGATGCGATTTTTTGTAAACCGAAGCCTAGACCAACACCGACGGCACCACCGAAGATGGACAATACGGTTAAGTCAATACCAGCAGATGATAAGGATGTAAGAATTGCCAGGGCAAAAAAGGCAATTCTTGTTAGACGCGCCAAAACAATTTTGAGGTTGTCATCAATATCTTTAGCGTTTTTTACACTGACTTCGACAACATTGCTGAGCCAATTGGCAAAAGCCAAGGCAAGCAAGATCGTGAGAAAGCCAACTAAAAGTGTCCATAAGGTGAGCTTTTCACTTCCTAACGGCAGTGAAATACTTTTCATCTCGGCAACAATAGGAGTCAAAATGCCAAAGATTTGTAAAAAAGCCAAGCTCCAAAATCCAATATAGAAAAAATTTTTGATTTTTGGATGCATCCGTTGACCATCAAAAAGTACGGCTAGACATTCAACAATGACAACAAAGACCGCCCAAGCATAGAACGCGCGATAAGCCAGTGTGAGGGTATGAAGATTATCGCTGTTGGCCAAAATGCCAATTTCTTTGATGATATAAACGATTGTGAAAAGAAAAACACCACTAAAAACGGAGAGTAAGAGTCTACGTAATAAATCTAAGCCAAACCTTACTCCGCGGTGAGTTAGGCTATTGCCATTCCAATTGATACTAAAGATCTTGATGACTGTACCGACTCTTAGGGCCACAAACCATCCCAAAGCAATAGCGGCAACAACACAGCCAATTTGTATCCAAAAAGGAAGGTACATTGCGTTTGTTTGCTCTAAAACTTGTTGAATCAGATTGTTTGTATCAGAACCAAGATTTTCTGGGACAAGGGATGACATGATGTTTTCTTTCTACAAAGTTTTCAACATCTTTCATTGTAATGGGAGTCGTAAAAGAAGACGAAAAAAGATGTATACAAAGGTAGAACATTGATCATGAAGTTCAGCCAAAAGTAGTATCCCGAAAGTCTTCTTAAGTCTGTATGATCATGAATAGTTTTACAACTTTTGAGTTAACCGTTTTTCGAGGTTTTTTCTGATGAGTAATTTAGACAAAATCATGAAGCCCCGTGCGATTGCTGTGATTGGTGCATCCACTAAGGCTCACACCATCGGTTCAGATATTATGAAGCGACTCCAAGAATATGGCTTTAAGGGTGCGATCTATCCGGTCAATCCTAAAGGCGGAGTCATCGAGGGAATTCAAGCCTACCCTTCAGTTCTGGATATCCCAGGAGAGGTAGACTTGGCGATTATCGTTGTCAATGCAAAGTTTGTCTTATCAACCATTGATCAATGTCATAAAAAGGGGATCGGTGGCTTGTGCGTCATTTCTGCGGGCTTTAAAGAAACGGGAGCTCAAGGTTTAGAGTTAGAGCAAGCCCTATTGAGCAAGGTTCGCGAATACGGTATGCGTTGTGTTGGTCCTAACTGTTTAGGTGTTGTTAATACGCATCCAGATGTGCGAATGGATGGTTGCTTTGCAGAAAGTTTACCCCAACGTGGTGACATTGGTTTTGTGTCTCAATCAGGTGCATTAGGCGGTGGGATTCTGAATATTTTGAAGGATCTTAATTTGGGTTTTGCCCAATTTATTTCTATTGGTAATCAAGCTGATGTTAATGCTGAAACCGCTTTGGAATATTGGGAAAACGATGAGGATGTGAAGCAAATTTTGCTTTACATGGAATCTATTCAAAATCCTGCAAACTTCCGTCAATTAGCAAGTCGTATTTCCAAGAAAAAGCCAGTTTTAGCATTAAAGGCTGGTCGCTCTGCAGCGGGTGCCTCGGCAGCCTCTTCCCATACGGGCTCTTTGGCCGGTGCTGATAAAGCGGCCAATGCATTGCTTAAGCAATCTGGTGTGATCCGTGAATATTCTTTGGAAAATTTATTTGCTACCGCAAAGGTATTTTCAAACTGTCCGATTCCTAAAGGGGACCGTGTTGCTATTGTGACTAATTCTGGCGGTCCTGGCATCATGGCTACGGATGCTGTTTGTGAATATGGGATGCAAATGGCGCAGTTAAGCGAGAAAACCAAAGAAACGCTACGTGGTTTCCTACCTGCAGCAGCATCTGTAAAAAATCCTGTTGACATGATTGCTTCAGCGCCGATCGATCATTACAAAAAGACGCTTGAAACCGTGATTGCAGACGACAATGTCGACATGGTTGTAGTCATTTATTTGCCGTTCTTGGGCTTAAAGGATATCGATGTTGCAAAGGCTGTGATGGAAATTAAGGCAGCCCATCCGCAAAAGCCGATTGTTGGTGTTTTCATGACAACAAGTAGCTTCTTTGCGCAGCTCTCTGATATGTCGGTGAATGTTCCGTTCTTTATGTATGCAGAACAAGCTGTTGATGGATTAAATCGTTTGAATCAGCAACGCCTTTGGATGCAAAAGCCAGAAGGCATTACTCCTTGTTATGAAGTGGATCATACAACCACTCGAGCTGTTATGAAGGCAGCATTGGCAGAGGGGCGCGATCAGCTGACAACTCGTGAAAGTATGGATGTTCTCCAAGCTTACGGGGTTCGTATTTGTCAATCTGGATTTGCTCGAGATGTTGAAGAGGCTGTGGCCTTAGCCAATAAGATGGGCTATCCAGTTGTCATGAAAATGACCAGTAAGACAACATCCCACAAGACTGATGTGGGGGGTGTTAGAGTCAATATTCAAAACGAAGCCGCTTTGCGCGCTGAGTATGCCGATTTGATTAAAAAGTTACGCGAACGCGATCTACTAGAAGGTCTTGAGGGTGTGATCATTCAAGAAATGGTCAAGGGCAATCGTGAAATGGTTTGTGGTATTGCAACAGATCCTCAGTTCGGTCCGATGATGATGTTTGGTTTGGGGGGCGTCTTTATTGAAGTGATGAAAGATGTGTCCTTCCGCATGGCACCACTAACGGATATCGATGCTATGGAAATGATTACTGGAGTGAAAGCTTATGACCTTTTACAAGGGGCTCGTGGCACAACACCAGCTCAGTTGCCTCAGTTGCAAGAATGTCTTTTACGATTATCTCAATTAGTAGGAGATTATCCGTTTATTGAAGAACTCGATATTAATCCATTGATTATCAGTGAGAAAAATGGAGAAGGCATTGCTGTTGATGGACGTATCAAATTGAACGCTCAAAAGGCAAAATTAATTCTTCAATAGAAGCAATATCAAAGAGAAAAGAGGCTGGTACTCACATCAGCCTCTTTTTTTTGCTAAAAAAATAAGCAACAAAATAAGGTTACATAAAAAAGTTTGTATTTTTCGTAAGTTAGCTTGACTAACAACAACTTGCGATATACATTTTGATGTAGGAAAGTGGGAAAAAGTGGGAGTTTGTGCCTCAGAGTGGTTCTTACTCCCTTTTTTGACAATAAACGAGGCAATTTTTTGGGCAGTCTCCATGTTTCAAGGGACCTCGCTACTGGTATTGGATTCAAAAGGGCGTCTCTCGTTGCCGAGTCGGCATCGCGGGAGCTTTTTGTTGTCTAAAGGATCAGAAGTGACCTTGACTCGTCATCCTGATGGCTGTGTTTTGCTTTATCCGCAAAAACAGTGGGAAGAGCTTAGTGAGAAATTAATGCAATTGCCTTACGCATTGAGAGCCTTTCAACGCATGCTATTAGGTAGTGCGGTAACGGTAAAAATCGATGCGAGCGCTCGTTTATTAGTCCCGAGTGAATTACGTACCTTGTGTGGCTTGAGCCGCGAAGTAACTTTCATCGGCGTTGGTAATCATTTTGAACTCTGGGATCAGGTTCGCTATTCAGAATATATGAACCGAGAAATGGCTAAAGGCCTGCCTCAAGAGTTGGAATCTTTCACGCTGTAGGGAGAGGATGGAAGTGAGTAAACCCTTTGTTCATTTATCAGTGATGAAAGAGGTAGCACCAAAAGAGTTGGTGCACCATGTTGATGGTATTTATGTGGACGCTACCTTTGGGCGTGGTGGTCATTCTCGACTGATTCTTCAGGCTCTGAGCCCGAAGGGGCGTCTTATTGCGTTCGATCGAGACCCAGAAGCGATCCAAGCAGCTGCGGGTATTCAAGATGAACGCTTCCAAATCATTCATGCTCCATTCTCACGTTTAAAAGATGAGTTGCAAGCTCTGGGTGTGACAGAGGTTGATGGCGTTTTTATGGACATTGGGGTTTCTAGTCCTCAAATTGATGATGCTACGCGTGGTTTTTCATTCCGTATGGATGGCCCGTTAGATATGCGTATGGATACTACGACGGGTATGACTGCGGCTCAATGGTTAGCAGTAGCTCAAGAGCGAGAAATCGCAAGTGTGATTGCTGACTTAGGGGAAGAACGCTTTGCAAAAAAAATTGCTCGTGCAATCTGTCAGACACGCACGGAAACACCGTTAGAGACAACTCAACAATTAGCAAAATTAGTAGCTAGTGTTGTGCCTGCTAACAAAAAAGACCCGACTCAAAATCCTGCAACTCGTACTTTTCAAGCGATTCGAATTCACATTAATAGCGAGTTGGATGAGTTAACACAAGCGCTTAATGGGGCGATGGATGTGGTAAAGGATGGTGGGCGTATTGCAGTTATTACCTTCCACTCTTTAGAGGACCGGATTGTTAAAAGGTTTTTTGATAGAGCTGCTCATCCAGAGCGAGCAATAGACCCTCGTCTGCCCTTGCTTCCAGATCAATTACCACAGCCGCTATTAAAAGATGTGCATCGCATTTTGCCCACTAAAGAAGAGTGTGCTGAAAATCCACGTGCTCGAAGTTCTATTTTAAGAGTGGCGACACGCTCTCGAGGAGGACAATGAACATGTTGAAGTATTTCAACAAAATGTTCATTAAAAAGCATTGGGTTGCCATTGCCATAGGCTGTCTCACCCTTGGATTGGTGGGTGAGGCAGTTTTGATTGTGAATGCTCAATATCGAGTTAGAGAATTAATTATTTCGATTGAGCAAGAAATTGAGTATGGCCGTCGATTGCAAGACGAGGGTAAGGATCTTCGTATTGAGTTAGCACGTGCAACGTTGCCAGGATACATTGCGAAGACTGCTGCAGATACTGGGTTAGAGGCTGCCCGTAACGAAAATACTGTAATTTTGCAGCCTAAGCCTGTACCACACTTTGTGACTCGTAAGCGTCAAGCAGGGGATTCATAATGAAAAAGAGTCCTTTGATTGATAAGTTACTTCGTATTGTTTCTACACGCCTTGCTTCGTTTTGGACGGAAGATCGTTCTCCCAAGCGTCAAAAGCGCGCAGTAGAGCGCGAAAAGGATTGGAGAACAACGGAAATATCACAGAAGCGCTCTCACTTGGTTTTGGGGGTGCTCGTTTCAGTATTTTCCATTTGTTTTCTTCGCGCGGTATATTTGCAGTGCTTTAATACGGAGTTCTTGCAACAAAAGGGCGAATCTCGATATGCCAAAACGCTTAATATTGCAGCATCTCGTGGTCAGATTTTTGACCGTAATGGAACCGTTCTAGCATCATCCTCTCCCGCGAAGTCCATTTGGGCAACAACCAATCTGGTCGAAATCACTCGTAATGAATTAGCTCAGTTAAGTTCACTACTTGGCGTACCCATGCAAACGTTGGAAAAACGTCTTGCTCGGCAAAATGCATGGGTGAATTTGGCTCACCAAGTCGATTTAGAGACTGTTGCTAAAGTGCAAGCCATGCGTATTCCTGGATTAACCTATCAAGATGATGTTAAGCGCAAGTATCCAAGTGGCAAGGTCGTTGCTCATATTGTTGGCTACAACAATAGAGATAACCAAGGTCAGGAAGGTGTTGAGCTCGCTTATGATGACCTGTTAAGTGGTCAAAATGGCACACGACGTGTGATTCGTGATCGTTTAGGTCATGTGATTGAAGAGATGTGGGCGCAAGAGCCAGTGCCAGGTAAGGATCTGTATCTATCAATTGACTCTCGAATTCAGTACAAGGCGGTCGAGGCTGTTCAAAATGCTATTGAAAAGCATGAAGCAAAAGCCGGCGCTGCCATTGTCGCCGATACGATTACGGGTGAAATTTTGGCTTTAGTTAGCTGGCCAGTCTACGATCCTAATGATCGCAGTACGATGGATTGGGATTGTATTCGTAATCGTGTGGTCTCTGACTTATTTGAGCCAGGCTCCACAATGAAGCCTTTTGCAATTGCTAAGGCTCTGGATTTGGGGATTGTTCGCCCAGATAGTTTGATTCAAACAAAGCCCGGCAAGATCATGGTTGCTGACCGAAAAATTACAGATACCAAGGATTATGGTCTGTTAACAGTCTCTCAGGTTATTGCTAAGTCTTCGAATGTCGGAACAGTGAAAATTGCGTTGCAGCTTTCCCCTCAAATGCTTTGGGATACTTATACACGTTTAGGTTTCGGACAGGCACCTCAGGTTGGCTTGCAAGGCGCTGTGGCTGGGCGTTTGCGACCAGCTAAAACCTGGGGGCCAGTGGAGCAAGCCACAATTTCTTACGGCTATGGTTTATCAACCTCACTGATGCAATTGGCTCAAGCTTATACGGTATTTGCTCGGAACGGAGATGTCATTCCGCTGACCTTGGTGAAGACCAATAGACCGGCAGTTGGGGAGCAAGTTTATCGTCCTGAAACAGCCCGACAAATGCGCGCCATGATGATGACAACTGTTCACCGCGGGGGGACCGCCTCTCGTTTAAAGGTAACTGGTTACACAATTGCCGGCAAGACGGGGACAGCTCATAAAGTGAAAAATGGGGAATACGTTCGTGATTACGTAGCCTCTTTTGTAGGGTTGGCTCCAGCTACTCAACCGCGCTTGGTTGCTGCTGTCATTATTGATGAACCCAAAAAAAATGGTCATGTCGGTGGCGTGGTTGCAGCTCCTGTTGCAGGGGAAATTTTAGAGTCTGCATTGCAGATGTTACTAGTTAATCCGGATGATCCGATGATGGTGGCCGGTCGAGGATTATTGGCGAAGAGAACACAATGATTACAAATGTCAAAAATTATGTGGATTTATTAAAGCGCTTAGCTCCTGAGGCCAAGCGACTTGTCTTAGACTCCCGCACCGTTGGTGCGGGTGATGTTTTTATTGCCGTGCCCGGTTTGCATGTCGATGGAAGACAATTTTTAGAGCAAGCTGCACAAAAAGCTGCCGCCGTTGTTTATGAGGATGATGGTATACGTCGTACTTATGGAGTGCCATCTATTGCAGTACCTGCACTATCCAAGTGCTTGGGTGATTTTGCTGCAGAGTTCTACAGTCATCCAACTCAGACCCTTTTTGGTGTTGGTATCACTGGTACTAATGGTAAAACGACAACCTCTCATTGGGTTTCTCAACTTTTGACAAGTTTAGGTGAGCCTTGTGCGGCTATTGGAACAATTGGCTGCTCAATGGCAGGTAATCCTTTTCCATCAGCCCCGTTAACAACACCGGATGCAGCCACATTACAAGGCCTATACCGTAGCTTATTGAAGGCAGGAGCTAAGGCTTTTGCTGTGGAGGCTAGTTCCATTGGATTGGAGCAAGGACGCTTACAAGGAACGCATTTTGATGTTGCTGTTTTCACCAATTTAAGCAGAGACCATTTGGACTACCATGCCGACATGCGCTCATATGAGGAAGCTAAGGCGCTTTTGTTTGCCTGGCCTCATCTTCGTGCCAGTGTGATCAATATTGATGACGAAGCAGGTTTGAGAATGGCAGAGCGTTGTGTTTGTCAGGGGATCACCTGTTTTGTAACAACCACATGCGGGACATTGCCTTTAGTTGGGACTCAAGCACTAAGTGCTGAAAAGATTCGTCCTATGCAAGATGGTATGGAGTTTGACCTGATATTTAAGGGTGTACGCCATCACTTGGCTGTGAATCTGTTTGGAGAGTTCAATATTTCCAACCTTTTAGGTGTGATTGGTGTGGCTTTAGCCAAGGGCTATAGTTTGACAGAGATTTTGCCGTTGGTACCTCATTTGGTGCCTCCTGCAGGACGAATGCAATTAGTTAAACATGATCAAACAGCTTTAGGCGTTGTTGACTATAGTCATACACCAGATGCAGTGGAAAAGGCTCTTTTGGCGTTGCGCCCAATTGCCACAGCTCGTCGAGGCAAGTTGTGGGTTATTGTGGGTGCTGGCGGTGATCGAGATAGCGGTAAGCGCCCGATTATGGCAAATATCGCTCAGTGCTTCGCAGATTATGTAGTCTTAACCAGTGATAATCCTCGAACAGAAAATCCGTCTGTCATTCTGTCTCAAATGGCAGAAGGGATAAATCCACAGGGTAATCCATGCACTGTCATCGAAGACCGTCGAGAGGCAATTACGTTTGCTGTTCAAAAAGCAGCAGCTGAAGACATTATTTTGATTGCAGGCAAGGGGCATGAGTTATATCAAGAGATCCAAGGTGTAAAGCATCCGTTTAGTGATGTGATCGAGGTGCGAAATGCTCAACGTATGAAGGTTGCGCCAAAGGATGCACTGATGAGAGTTAAGTACTTGGCCGATCTACTGCCAGGAGCTAAGTTTATCGGTAGTGATGTTGCATTTTCCTCTGTTTCTACAGATACTCGAACGGTTACGGACGGCACTCTCTTTTTTGCATTAAAGGGTGAACGCTTTGATGCTCATGACTTTGTTATGCAAGCAATGCAAGCAGGAGCTGTGGCCTTAGTCGTTGATCATGAAGTGTATTGTCCTTTACCGCAAATCATTGTTAAAGATGTGAAATTGGCACTTGGAATGACAGCAAGTTATTGGCGTGGTAAGCAATCTTTAAGCATGGTTGCGGTAGCAGGCAGTAACGGTAAAACGACCACAACGCAAATGATTGCTTCGATTCTCAGAGCTCAATACGGAGAAAAATCATTATCTACACAAGGCAATCTCAACAATGATATTGGTGTGCCTTTGATGTTATGGCGTTTGAGAGAGCAACATGAGGCAGCTGTTATCGAAACAGGTATGAATCACGTAGGTGAGATGCGCTACTTGTCTGAGATGGTTAAACCACGTGTAGCCATTGTGACAAATGCTCAGCGTGAGCATCAAGAATTCATGCAAACAGTCGAAGCAACTGCACATGAAAATGGTGAGATTTTCCTTCATTTGCAGCCTTCAGGAACGGCGGTTATTCCTTGTGATGATGCGTGTAAAGACATTTGGCTAGACATGGCTCATGATAGCCAAATCATGACTTTTGGTTTATCTCATGAAGCAGATGTGAGTGGAACCATGACATCAACACGTCATGGGATGGATGTTCAGGTAAAAACCCCAGCAGGGAGCTTCCTGGCGCATTTGAAGTGCCGAGGTGAACATAACTTCAGAAATGCACTAGGTGCAACGGCAGTGGCTTTGTCGTTAAGTTTGTCGCTTGATACGATTGTGAAGGGTCTTGAGGCTTTTGAGCCAATCAAAGGGAGAGGGGCTGTTATAGAAATGCCTCACCTTACACTTATCGATGATGCTTATAATGCCAACCCCGATAGTATGCGAGCAAGCATTGATATCTTAGCGAGCTTGTCAGGGCCGCGTTTACTAGTGGCTGCTGATATGTTGGAGTTAGGTGATAAGTCAAAGCAATATCATGAAGAGATTGCTAATTATGCAGTACAAAAAGGTATTGACGGGTTCATAGCAACCGGTCAAGCCATGAAAGCTGCTTACGAGAAATTTCACGCATTAAAACCTCAAGCGGAGGCTTACTGGATTGCGGATAGAGCGGAGTTTCTTGAAAAGTTGTTGGAAATTAAGGACCGTTATCGTTCTATTTCGGTTAAGGGTTCCAACAGTATGCGCCTAGATTTAGCTGTAAAAGCTTTAATCGAGGCCTCTAAGTGCCAGAAAGCTTAAGAAAGGAATATAAGAATGTTATTGGCATTTTTTCAATGGTTGGGTGAGGACATCCGAGCATTTCAAGTTTTTAACTATTTAAGCTTGAGGGCCGTGATGGCTGCTTTGACGGCTTTATTTATTGGTTTTGCAGCTGGACCAGCTACGATTCGTTATCTTAAGGCTATGAAGGTTGGCCAAGCTGTGAGAAATAACGGACCAAAGACTCATTTGGTCAAAGACGGCACGCCAACCATGGGCGGGGTACTCATTTTGATTTCTATAGCCCTCTCAACATTATTGTGGATGGATTTGAGTAATCGATTTGTTTGGGTAGTGCTTTTTGTAACATTGGGTTTTGGGGCAGTTGGTTGGATTGATGACTATCGTAAGGTGGTGCATCATGACCCCAAAGGTATGAGTGCTCGAGAAAAATTTGGCTGGCTTTCATTGATTGGAGGTTTGGCTTCTGTTTATTTGGCGTTTGCTATTTCAGTTCCGACCAATATTCATGTGTTAGATATGATTGTCGGTTGGGTTCAGTCTGGGTTTCCTTTGACAATGCCTTCACAAGCAGACTTGATTATTCCTTTCTTTAAGCATTTTGCTTACCCTCTTGGAATCTTTGGTTTTGTGATTTTGACCTATATCGTGATTGTAGGTACAAGTAACGCAGTGAACCTGACTGATGGTTTGGATGGTTTAGCTATTTTGCCTTGTGCAATGGTTGGTAGCGCTTTAGGCATCTTTGCTTACGTGGTGGGCCGACACGACTTTGCTCATTATTTGCTCTTTCCCTATATTCCTGGAGCGGGTGAGTTGGTTGTTATATGCGCGGCACTAGCTGGGGCCGGGTTAGCTTTTTTGTGGTTCAACGCTCATCCTGCTCAAGTTTTTATGGGTGATGTTGGTGCACTAGCGTTAGGTGGTGCATTGGGGACGGTTGCTGTTATCACGCGACAAGAATTTGTATTGGCTATTATGGGTGGTATTTTTGTTGTTGAAACCCTCTCCGTCATGATTCAGACCACTTACTTCCGTTATTCAGGAGGTCGTCGAATTTTCTTGATGGCACCACTTCATCACCACTTTGAACTCAAGGGATGGAAGGAGACGCAAGTCGTTACGCGTTTCTGGATTATCACCTTCATTTTGGTATTGATTGGCTTGTCAACGTTAAAGATTCGTTAATTGAGGAATAGGGCAATGAGTAAGGCTTTAGTTATTGGTTTAGGAGCTTCAGGGGAAGCTTGTATCCACTTTCTCATTAAGCGTGGTTATGACATTATTGGTACTGATACGCGAGAGGCGCCACCTTCTTTGGAGCGTTTAAAAGCATTGCCCGGTTTTTCTTTTAAGACTATTGCTCAGGCCAAGGAAGCAGTTTGTGAAGCTGAATTTGTTGTGATTTCTCCGGGTATATCTCCCTATTACTCAGAAGCAGCTTCTATTATCGAAGAGGCAAAGCGACAAAATTTACCTTGGTTTGGGGAAATCGAATTATTTGCTCGTGAGCTCTCAGAACTTAAAGAACAGCAACAATACAATCCGATTGTGTTGGCTATTACAGGTACCAATGGCAAAACAACTACAACGGTTTTAACAACAAAGATGGCTCAAGCCAGTGGTAAGCTCGCTGTGGCAGCAGGCAATATTGGTCCTAATGCTGTGCGTGAGTTAGATCGTTATTTAGAAGCTGGTAAGTTGCCTGATGTCTGGGTGTTGGAGTTATCGAGTTTTCAGTTGGAATCCACTCACTCTTTAGAGCCAAATGCTGCGGCATTGTTGAATATTACCCAAGACCATTTGGATTGGCATGGTTCAATGCAAGGCTATATGGATGCTAAGGCCCATATTTTTCAGTCAGATAAAACCGTTCGTGTTTTAAATCGAGATGACGATTTGGTTATGGGGTACGCTAATGGTGCGCGAGTGAGTACCTTTGGAGAGTCTGAACCAGTAGGTCCGAATCAATGGGGATTGGTTCAAGAAGATAATCTTTTGTGGCTGGCTTACAACGAGGACGACTCAATTGCTTTATCCAAACGTAAGGTATTGCCAGGTTCACTCTTACAACGATTGATGCCAGAACAAGCATTAAATATTCGTGGGCGTCACAATACAATGAATGCTTTGGCTGCATTAGCTTTAATTCATGCGGCAGGATTACCTTTATCTGATGCTCTTCGAGCTTTGTCTGCTTATACGGGTGAGGCTCATCGAGTGCAATATGCATTAACAGTCAACGGAGTGGATTACATAGACGATAGTAAAGGCACGAATGTTGGAGCAACCGTAGCAGCTTTGCAGGGATTAGGTGCTACAGGCAAAAAAATGGTTGTAATTTTGGGTGGTGATGGCAAGGGACAGGACTTTTCTCCGATTGCTCAATCCATGGCCATTCATGCACGTGGTGCTGTTTTGATTGGTCGTGATGCTCCAATGATTGAAAAGGCTTTGTCTGGTGCATCATATCCTGTGTTGAGGGCACAAAGCTTGCCTGAGGCTGTAAAGATGTGTGCAGAAATGGCTCAACAAGGAGACTATGTTTTACTGTCTCCAGCTTGTGCTAGTTGGGATATGTTCCGAGATTATGCTCAACGCAGTGAAATCTTTATCGAAAGTGCCCGTTCACTTTTGAAGTCTTCATAGTGAATTGAATGTCATTTAATCTCAAAGAGTTATTAAAAACTCAAACAACTCCGACAGAAACTTGGGGACAGGGCCGAAGAACTTTTGGTTCTGTCTCTAGTGTGGATTTTTCCTTGCTTGGAACAATCGTAGCTCTTTTAGTCATTGGGGCTGTGATGGTTTATTCAGCATCGATTTCTCTGGCTGACTCTCCTAAGTATCAAACCAGTGAATACTATTTTGTTAGTCGGCAAATTATTTATATTCTTGTTGGGTTAGTTGCTGGATTTTGTGTATTTAAGGTACCAATTAATAACTGGGATCGTGTGAGTTATCACATGGCAGTCTTGGGAATTCTGTGTCTTGTTCTAGTGTTTGTGCCAGGATTGGGAAAAAGTGTGAATGGTGCAACTCGATGGATTGGATTTGGCCCCATCAATTTACAAGTTTCTGAGTTGGTCAAGCTCGTTTCGATTCTTGTGATTGCTCGCTTTACGATAGATCGTCAGGTCTATATGCATTCCTATACGCGTGGTCTTTTGCCAGTGTTAGGTTATGTCGGAGCAGTAGCCTGTTTATTAGCGTTGCAACCAGACTTAGGTGCGACTGTAGTGATTGCTAGCATCGTCATTGGAATTGTTTTTTTAGGCGGACTGAGTTGGAAAATTATTTTCACGCTTGGTACTTTTCTTGTGACGACAATCGTACTGTCTGTGGTGTTATCACCCTGGCGTACTGCTCGTGTTTTTGCCTATCTTAATCCGTGGGATGCTGAAAATCAGATGGGTAAGGCATACCAGTTGACCCATTCTTTAATTGCTTTTGGTCGAGGCGAAATATTTGGTGTGGGATTAGGGGCGAGTGTTGAAAAAATGCATTATTTGCCGGAAGCTCATACCGACTTTATTTTGGCAGTTATCGGAGAAGAGTGCGGTCTTGTCGGATTTACGATTGTTTTACTTTTGTTTTATTGGCTGGTACGCCGAGCATTTGAAATAGGTCGTCAAGCTGTCCGTCTGGACTTGGTGTATGCGGGTCTGGTGGCTCAAGGTGTTGGCGTATGGATTGGGGTGCAGGCCATTATTAATATTGGTGTCGCTATTGGCGTCTTTCCGACGAAAGGTTTGACATTACCTCTGGTGAGCTATGGTGGTTCCTCTGTGGTAATTACGTTATGTGCTTTGGCATTACTAATTCGTGTTGACTATGAAAACCGCCTATTGATGCGTGGTAAACGGAGAAGAGAATGAGTGATCATAAACATTTAATCATTGCAGCAGCGGGTACTGGTGGTCATGTTATGCCAGGGTTGGCTGTTGCTGAAGAGATGAAAAAGCGCGGTTGGACTGTCTCTTGGATAGGCACTCCTGTTGGCATGGAAGGTCGATTAGTTGGTCAACGTGGAATTGAGTTTGATGCATTGGATTTCACTGGCATGAGAGGTAAAGGGCTGGCTCATGCAGTCAAGGGTGCATTGAAGTTGGTGAAGTCATGTTTTAAGGCTAAAAGTATTATTGATGGACGTGATGCTGATGCTGTGTTTTCTACTGGTGGGTATATTGCAGTACCAGCAGCATTTGGTGCCCGTGCTGAGGGCAAGCCTTTAGTCATGATGAATTGTGATGCAGGTAGTTTAATGAGTGTGCGTGTTGTTATGCCTGTTGCACAAGCCGTGATGTGTGGTTTTGATGGTGAGTGTGCTCAACGCGCTGGCAAAAAAGCCATTGTTTCTGGCAACCCAGTTCGTCAAGAAATTATTCAATTACCCTCGCCCGAGAAACGATATTCTGGTCGAATTGGAAAAAAACACTTATTGGTTTTCGGTGGCTCGTTGGGAGCTAAGGTATTGAATGAAACCGTCCCGGCAGCGTTAGCACTTTTCGATGAAAAGGATCGTCCGACAGTAACACATCAATGCGGGAAAAACGCAGTTGAAAATGTCAAGCAAACATATCGAGAGCTAGGCATTGAGGCTGAAGTTGTTAACTTTATTGATGATATGGCAGCCGCTTATGCAAGGGCTGATGTTGTAGTGTGTCGTGCTGGTGCGACAACGATTAGCGAGTTAACTGCAGGTGGAATTCCTGCTATTTTAGTACCTTTTGTTGTTTCGACCACTCAACATCAATTAGGGAATGCTCGGTATATGCAAGAGCATGATGCCGGTATTTTGCTAGATCAAAAAGATTTAACTGCACAAATATTGTATGAAAAGCTCAATGGCTTGAGTCGAGAAAGATTATTAGAAATTGCAAAAAATGCTCAAAAATTGGCTCATCTTGATGCGGCAAAAGCAGTAGCAGACACGATAGAACGTTTAGCAAAATAGCGTTTCAATTTATCTAGGACAGAAAGTCTTTTGATTGCTTAAAATTATCAGACTAAATTAAGTTTCTCGTCTGAGGGTCAGGTGCTCCTTAGAAGCGCCGAGGGCATTTCATGAAATTCGCAATTAATCGTATTCACTTTGTTGGCATTGGCGGTACTGGTATGAACGGTATTGCTGAAGTTTTTGTTACTTTGGGCTACCGTGTAACGGGTTCTGATATGGCTACCAATGCAGCTACTGAGCGTTTAGAAAGCTTAGGAGTGTCAATTTATCATCAACATGATGGACGCAATGTTCATGGAGCGGATGTGGTTGTCGTTTCATCCGCTATTAAGGCTGATAATCCAGAGGTGGTCACAGCTCGAGAGTTGCGCATTCCTGTGGTGCCAAGAGCTCAAATGTTGGCAGAATTAATGCGTTTTAGAAGCGGAATTGCTATTGCTGGCGCTCATGGCAAAACCACCACAACCTCTTTAGTGGCAAGCTTATTGGCTGCCGGAAATTTAGATCCTACGTTTGTGATCGGTGGACGATTAAATAGTGCTGGATCAAACGCCCGTTTAGGTCGTGGTGAGTTTATTGTTGCTGAGGCAGATGAGTCTGATGCTTCGTTCTTATGCTTGTCTCCAGTCATTGCTGCAGTGACCAATATCGATGAAGATCATATGGATACATATGATCATAAGTATGAAAAGTTAGAGCAAGCTTTTATTGATTTTTTGACTCGCTTACCATTTTACGGCAAGGCCGTTTTGTGCTTTGATGATGATAATGTTCGAAAGATGGCGCCTCGTGTGCCACGAGAAATTATTAGTTATGGTTTATGCGAAGAGGCTGATGTACGAGCTATTGATGTAAAGGCCGAAGGTACTCAGATGACGTTTACGGTTTTGCGTAAAGGTCACGCTCCACTGCCGGTTCGTTTAAATTTGCCGGGCATGCACAATGTTCGCAATGCTTTGGCTGCGATTGCGATTGCTACATTAGCAGACGTTAGTGATGAGGCAATTTCTCAAGGGTTAGAAACATTTAACGGTGTGGGACGTCGCTTTACTCAATACGGGGATATTGCTTTACCAGAAGGTGGTTCTTTCCGACTGATTGATGACTACGGTCACCATCCTCATGAGATGCAAGCTACTTTAGAGGCCGTTCGAGGGGCCTATCCAGGCAAGCGAATTTTAGTAGCTTTCCAACCCCATCGTTACTCTCGCACTCGAGATTGCTTCGAAGATTTTGTCAAAGTACTCTCTAGCGTGGATGCTTTAGTGTTAGCGGATGTTTATCCTGCAGGTGAGGCACCTATTCATGGAGCAGATGGACGAGCTTTGGCTCGTGCAATCCGTTTAATTGGGACTACAGACTTGGTTTTTGTTGATACGCCAATGGAAATGGATGAAGCAATTCTTAAGTTGGCAAAGCCAGATGATATTGTCGTCACAATGGGAGCAGGTAGTGTTGGCCAGGTTCCCGTACGATTGCAAAAAGAATATAAATTAAGCCATTGTTAATTGTTGAGGTAAGTTGTTATGGCAAACGAAACGAAAAAACCTTTTGATCCAGCATCATTGGGTAAGGTTGTTGTCTTGTTGGGTGGACGCTCTAGCGAAAGAGAAGTATCTTTGATGAGTGGTAAAGGGGTTTACGATGCCTTGGTTGATGCAGGTGTTGACGTCACTCGCTTTGATCCCCAAGAACAATCATTGTCAGAATTAGAGAAGGGACAATATGATCGTGCCATGATTTCTTTGCATGGACGTTTTGGAGAAGACGGTACGATTCAAGGTGTTTTGGAGTACCTCAATATTCCCTATACAGGTCCGGGCGTTCGTTCGAGCTCTATTGCTATTGATAAGGCTATGACTAAACGAGTTTGGAGTGCGGCCGGTGTTCCTGTGCCAAATGGTATAACTGTTACCAAGGACGATGATATGAGTTTAGTTATTCAGTCATTGGGTGGTAATTTAGTTGTAAAGCCTGCACACGAGGGCTCAAGCATCGGTTTGACAAAGTTAGAAAATGCAACACCGGAGCAGTTGCAAGAGGCTGTCAATAAAGCTAGTAACTTAGATCCTCACGTTTTGGTTGAAGAGCGTATTTATGGTCGTGAGTTGACCGTTGCGGTATTGGGGCCAGCTCAGACGGCTCGTGCCTTGCCAATTATTGAAATCGTGGCTCCTGAGGGTGATTACGATTATCAGAATAAGTATTTCACTACATGTGTTCGTTACGAATGCCCGGCTCAGTTGCCTGAAGAGCAAGCCGAAGAAATTCGTAAGATGTGTGAACGTGCTTATCGAGTTTTAGGTGGCCGTGGCTGGAGCCGTATTGACGTGATGTTGACAGAGGATGGACGCTTTGTCTTATTGGAAATGAATACCTCTCCCGGTATGACGAGTCACTCCTTAGTGCCAATGGCAGCCAGCAAGATCGGTTTGAGCTATCAAGACCTCGTCTTGGAAGTGCTCAGTCAAGCATCGTTAGATAACAAGGATCGTTAAAGTTTCTTTGTATGAAGCAGCTTGTTCGCAAGTTTCTGATCGGTTTGGGGATAGCATTTCTACTGGCAGCAGTCGCTGTCAGTAGTTTTCCCCACTACTTGATTTCACTTTTTGAAATCAAAGCCGTCGAACTTGAGGGCGAAACATCTCATATCTCTACAGTGCACTTTAAACGGTCCTTGGGTAACACAATATCGGGTAATTTTTTTGATATTGATATCAATGCTATTCGCCAAGCTGCTTTAAGCGCTCCATGGGTAAAAGATGTCAGTGTGCACAAAGTTTGGCCAGATCGTATTCGTATTGAAATTAAAGAGCACAGGGCTTTAGCGCTATGGGAGGATGGCCGGTTGGTTTCTGTTGATGGGGTATTGTTTGCTGCTAATCCAGAGGAAGCAGATAATCCCATGGCATTGCCTGAGTTTTTTGGCCGTGCAGACATGGTTAAGGAACTAACTCGTCGATACAAACGCTTTAGCCAAATGCTAAGGACTGTAAAGCCTGACGCACGTGTAACAGAGTTAAGCGTTACGGATAGAGATAGTTGGACTTTAGCAATAGCTTCAAAAGATATTCCACCAACGAGAATTGAGTTAGGGACAGAGAGAGAAAACTGGACTTTGGAAGATCGATTTGCCGTCGTTATTGTGCAATATGATGAAGTGCAGGCCTTGATGAAAGGACCGCCAGCAAGCATTGATGCTCGTTATGAAAATGCATTTTCGGCTACATTGCCGGAAAAAACTTTAAAACGTTATCGCTCTAACGCTAACCGTCGTCGTGCAGCAGAGGCTGTTGCGGAACAGTATAGACAATGAAAGAACTCGCCAATAAATCCATTCAGGTTACCGCATTAGATATTGGATCTAGCAAAATTATTGTGGTCTTGGCAGAAGTGTTTGCCGATGGATCCTATAAGGTGCTTGGTCACGGACGAGCAGAGTCCGAAGGTATTCGTGCTGGAAGCATTAATAATTCAGAAAGATTATTAGAAAGACTCAATGAGGCTTTAGAGGAGGCTGTTCGGACTTCGAATTTTAAAGGAACTTCTTTAGGGCGCATCAGTACAACAATTTCAGGCAAGCCAGTGACAGGCCGCAATTCAACTGCAGAGTTGCCTCTACCAGGGGCTGTTGTAACGCTCGATGACATGAAAAAAGTCACGGAGCGAGCAGAAGATGCATTAGAGCTTCATGAAGAAGAGCGCTTAATTAAATCTGAACGTCTTTATTTCAGAATTGATGATCAAACTGAAGAGCAAGCTATTGAAAATCCTTTAGGAGTTAAAGGGTCTCGCTTGTCTGTTCACCTGCATTCGGCAGTTGCTAGTGCAGTTAATGCTGTTAATAGAATTCAGTTAATTAATCGTACGAATTTAGATGTTTCAACGGTCTTGCCAGAAGGTTGGGCAAGCGGATATTCAGTATTAACCGAAGAAGAACGCCAAATGGGAGTGGTCTTGCTCGATATTGGAGCAGAAACCACAGACATTGTTGTTTTCAAAGGGGGCCATCCTAGATTTACCCATACTCTGAATTTTGGTGGTCGAATGATTACGGAACGCTTGGCTGGATACATGCACTGTCCAATAGCAGATGCGGAAAAAGTGAAAATGCGTTTGGACTTGCGTCTCCATGATGATGATCAGAAGCAAATTTTATTGACGGTTGGTCAAGAAAATGAAGCTAAATCATTCAATAAATTTGAACTATCCCATGTGGCACGACAACGTGTAGGGGAGTTAGTCGTAGAAGTCGGCAAAATTCTTTACATCAATGGTTGGTATACCTGTCAGGGAGATAATTATCCCTATAACACTCTTCCAGGAGGTGTTGTTTTGACTGGGGGTACGGCTTTAATGATGGGAATCGATGATCTATTTGCCGATGTCCCGGGGCCGTACCGTGAAACTTTTTCTACCCGACGTGGGCGTTCTAGTTATGATGGTGACGGATGCGTTGGATTAAATTCGCCTAGAGAAAGTGCGGTGATGGGGTTGGTTGCATACGAGGCACGACGTTTTATGTTGGGCGAAGACGATAAAGATGAAGGTACTTCAGACGATACGCTTGCAGCGAAAATTAAGCGTTTCGCAAAAGAGTTTTTCATAGGTCAATACTAACGTATGCAGAATACGTTTTTTCTTGATGAATCAAGAAGAAATTGAGAAATTCTTACGATTTTATATAGCCAAAATAATGGGTTTTCGGCGATAATATTAGGATTGGTTTTGGAGGCAGATTCCTATGTTCGATGTAGTCAATGATGAACCGCGTCAAACCGTTATTAAGGTTGTTGGCGTGGGTGGTGGTGGCGGTAACGCCGTAGAACACATGATTGAGCGTGGTGCTCAGGGTATTGAATTTATTGCAATTAATACTGACTACACCGCCTTATCCCGTTCTCGCGCACATGCAACACTTCAAATTGGTAAAACTGGTTTGGGTGCAGGAGCCCATCCTGAGGTAGGCGAGCAGGCCGCCATCGAATCAAAAGATCGAATTCGTGAATTATTGCAAGGTGCCAATTTAGTATTCATCACTGCTGGTATGGGTGGTGGTACGGGTACGGGTGCTGCACCTGTTGTAGCCCAGATTGCACGAGAAATGGGCATCTTGACTGTAGCCGTTGTGACAAAACCCTTTAGCTATGAAGGGGCTCGTCGTATGCAACGTGCTGAGGAAGGCTTGTTGCGCTTGAAAGAGGCAGTGGATAGCCAAATCGTGATTCTCAATGATAAGTTGGAAGATGAATTAGGTGAAGATGCCTCCGTCAGTGAATGCTTCGCAGCTGCAGATGATGTTCTTTTCAAGGCTTGCGCCGGAATCACTGAAATTATTCAAACGCCGGGTTTGATTGGTGTTGACTTCGAAGATCTTCGTACAGTCATGAGCGAACGCGGTACGGCTATGATGGGTTCGGCCATTGCCTCAGGTCCGGATCGTGCCCGTATTGCAGCAGAGAACGCAGTTGCTTGCCCGTTACTTGAAGGGGTGACGCTTAACGGTGCTCGTGGTGTGTTGGTTTACATCACTGCTAGCGAAGAAAGCATGAAGATGAAAGAAACCAAGACTGTGATGAATATCATTACGAACTTCACAGCTAAGGGCGCTCAAGTGATTTACGGTTCAGCCTACGATGACAGCATGGGTGATTCGATGCGAGTTACGGTGGTTGCAACTGGTTTGGATGGTGGAGCTGATCACGTTGTGCCACCATTAGAGAAGAAGGAAGAGGAGCGTCCTGTGTGGGCACAACCCTCTGCTAAGCCTGTCGCAGCACCAGCCATGCCTACTGTTGCTCCAGTAGTTAGTCCAGTAGCTCCTGTGCAACCAGCTCCAGTTAAGCCGGCTCCCTCGACAAACATCTGGGATATGCCGGTTCAACAACAAAGTTCACCGATGCCTTCTGGGCAGCCGGCGCCAAATGTGATGCAACCGACTGCGTCAGCTCAATCTGGTGAAGCGGTAAAACCTCAAGAGGAAGCTGAAGAGCCAGCACCTATGCCATTTAGTCCTGCTGAAGAAAAGCCTTCAGAAGAGACGGAAACTCGAGAATGGGCTCCGACCAATTGGTGGTCAAGCCGTCGAGATGGTAAGTAATTAATAGATCAAACTAAAATTCTTTGTTTTGCGCCGATTATTCGGCGCAAAACGTCTCTATATCTTCTAATGAATCCGGTTGTGCTTTCGTGCTAATCGGTGTTAAATACGAAATTATTATTGCCAATGAAGCGTGATCATTATGCTTAAGCAAAGAACACTGAAAAAACCATTAAAAATGGTTGGTATTGGATTGCACTCAGGTCAAAAAGTCTGTCTTACATTACGCCCTGCAGCCCCTGATACGGGCATTATCTATACGCGAGTGGATCTAGATCCCCCAGTTGTTATGCCAGCAGAGGCAACGCGTGTTAATGACACTCGTATGGCAACGACCCTTAATGAGGGCCAAGTAAAAATTTCAACAATTGAACATTTAATGAGTGCATTAAATGGACTTGGAATTGATAATTGCTATGTAGATGTTGATGCATCTGAGATCCCTATTATGGATGGCTCAGGTGCTAGTTTTGTGTTTTTGATTCAAGCCGCTGGTGTGGTAGAACAAGATGCCCCCAAACGTTTTGTTCGAGTATTAAAGCCTATTAAGGTTGTTGACGGTGATAAGTGGGCGATGTTGGAACCTCATGAAGGTTTTAAACTTGCGTTCTCTATCAATTTTGGTCATCCGGCAATCGACTCTACGGTTCAATTTACGGAAGTCGATTTAGCAAAGACTACTTATAAAAGCGCTGTATCAAGAGCACGTACTTTTGGCTTCGTGCAGGATGTTGAGATGCTTCGCTCAATTGGCTTAGCTCAGGGCGGAACCCTTGAAAATGCAGTTGTGATGGATGAGTCCAAAATTCTAAATCCAAATGGATTACGAGCTCAAGACGAGTTTGTGAAACATAAAATTTTGGATGCTATGGGGGATTTGTACGTTCTTGGTCATCCTTTATTAGCTCGTTATAGTGCGTTTAAGTCTGGCCACGGTTTAAATAATGTTTTGCTTCGGGCTTTATTGGCAGATCCTACCGCATGGGAATGGGCGACATTTGATGATACGCAATGGCCAACAGACTTCGATCTTGAGAGAGCCAATGCATTGTAAGTCCGTAAAGCGCTTAGCGATAGCATGCATGCTGAGCGCTTTTACTTTGAGTGCCTGTACGACAGCGCCACAGGAAAAGCGCTTAGATCCTGTTGTGTTTCAGGAACAAGATAGAGCTATTGAGTTGAGTAAAGACGATCGGGTTCATAAGTTGCTCAGAGCATATCAACGTCAGCATCCTAAGGCTATAGATGCAATGCAAAAGGTGGCTGGCTATTTGAGATATGGTGCATTTTCGGTAGATCAGTTTGGTGTTATTTACCGAGAACGAGAAGGCTCAGTCAAAACTCCCGTTAATATGTCGCTTTTGGTTCTTCAATTAGAAAAAATTTACGATCTTCAGGACCGAAAGACTATTCCAATCTATCCAATTAAACCTTAATGTCGTAGGGCTTGAGCTAAACGCTCAAGGCATTTTTTGACATCTTCATCTCGAGCCTCCTGAGCCTGAGCCATAACTTGATCGGCCGCATAGCTAGGGGCAATTCTCGGCTCATCCTTTGGATAAGAAGTACTCTGAGTTAAAAGAGTGACCTTTCCGCTACGAATCGCCAAAATTGGTTCAGTGATTCCAGCATCAAACAGTGTTTTTTCAATTGTAGGCTGAATTTGCTTGAGGCGATTTGCCATCGTCGGCGTTAGTGTATTGATTGTAATCCCACGGGCTTCCCGAGCAATATGAGTGGCGTTGATAATATCAATACGAAGGCCTTTACTGACACAGGCGCGAGCGATTAATGTTTTTAAGCGAGCACTATCGAGCTCCATTTTCAAAAAAGAATCCGAGCGCTGTGCGCTTAAAACTTGTTGAAAATTTTGAAAGTCTTTCACTTTGCTCCCCATGAATGAGAATTCTAAGAAAAAACAGAGAAAATCCCTTACGTTTTGAGTCAATCTTTGATCAAAAAAAGCCCTATTAATGTGCGATAATTTATCGTTATTGATTGTACAACGAAAGGGACAGTGAGCAGTTTTGCTGTAGCTTTCTGGATCTGTAGTCTGGCTTGTCCAGGGACAGGATTAAGGTATTAAAGATGTTTTCTGAGCTTTTAACCAAAATTTTCGGCAGTCGCAATGATCGCTTAATTAAACAATATCGTCGTCAATGCGCCACGATCAATAAATTAGAAGATTCCATGAAGGCGCTCTCCGATGAGCAACTCCAAGCTAAAACTCAAGAGTTCCGCGATCGTTTAGCAAAAGGTGAAACGTTAGATGCCTTGTTGCCTGAAGCATTTGCTGTAGTTCGAGAAGCCAGTGTTCGTGTGATGGGTATGCGCCACTATGATGTCCAATTGATTGGTGGGATGGTACTAAACGATGGAAAAATTGCAGAAATGCGAACTGGCGAAGGTAAAACCTTAACAGCTACGTTGGCAGTGTATTTAAATGCCTTACCAGCCAAGGGCGTCCATGTTGTGACGGTTAATGACTACTTGGCTCGACGCGATGCTGAGTGGATGGGACGTTTATACAATTTCTTAGGTTTGAGTGTTGGAACGATTTATAGTCAGCAACCCAATGAGGAAAAAGTTTTAGCCTACGCAGCAGATATTACGTACGGTACAAATAACGAATTTGGGTTTGATTATCTTCGTGACAACATGGAGTACGATATTAATCATCGTCGTCAACGTGGTTTAGCTTACGCTATTGTTGACGAAGTGGACTCCATTTTGATTGACGAAGCTCGCACACCGTTGATTATCTCTGGTCCCGCAGATGACAACACCGATCTTTATGCCCAAATCAATGAAATTCCTCCGCTTTTAACTCGCCAAGCAACAGAAGATGGTGAGGGCGACTACTGGGTCGATGAAAAGGCTCACCAAGTTTATATTTCTGAAGCCGGACATGAGCATATTGAGCAAATTTTGACCGAGCGCGGAATGATTCCTCCAGGTCAAAGTTTATATTCTGGTCAAAATATTATTTTGATGCATCATTTGCAGGCTAGCTTACGAGCTCATGCATTGTTTAAGCGTGACCAACACTATGTAGTTCAGAATGGTGAAATTGTTATTGTGGACGAATTTACTGGCCGTTTGATGCCAGGTCGTCGTTGGTCTGAAGGTTTACACCAAGCTGTCGAGGCCAAAGAAGGCGTTAAGATCAATCAAGAAAACCAAACTTTTGCCTCTATTACTTTCCAAAATTATTTCCGGATGTATGACAAGCTGTCAGGTATGACGGGGACGGCCGATACGGAAGCCTACGAATTCCAAGACATTTATGGCTTAGAAACTGTGGTGATTCCAACTCATCGAAAGATGATTCGTGATGATCAACAAGATAAGGTTTTCCGTACTGTTGAGGAAAAGTATCGTGCGATTGTAGAAGACATTAAAGAGTGTTCAAAACGAGAACAGCCGGTACTGTTGGGGACAACTTCAATTGAAAACTCAGAGGCTTTAAGTCAATTGTTAACGAGTGAAGGAATTGCTCACAATGTTTTGAATGCAAAACAGCATGAGAAAGAAGCACAGATTGTTCTTGAAGCAGGTCGCCCAGGTATGGTGACGATTGCCACAAACATGGCAGGTCGTGGTACTGATATTGTGTTGGGTGGTGGTATCAATAAGATTATTGATGCTATTCGTCAAAATCCTGACCTTTCTGAAGAAGCAAAGGCTTCTCAGATCGAAAAGATGCGTGCGGAGTGGCAGCAAGATCACGATAAGGTTGTACAGGCCGGTGGCTTGCGCATTATTGGTAGTGAGCGTCACGAATCCCGTCGTATTGACAATCAATTGCGTGGTCGTGCAGGCCGTCAAGGCGACCCGGGTTCTTCTTGCTTCTACTTATCTATGGAAGATCCGTTGTTGCGCATTTTCGGTGGTGATCGCATGCGCGCAATTGCTGATAAGTTGAAGTTAGAGGATGGCGTAGCCATTGAGTCTAATATGCTTTCTCGTATGATTGAAAGCGCTCAACGTAAGGTTGAAGGACGTAACTACGATATTCGTAAGCAATTACTTGAGTTTGACGATGTTCAAAATGATCAACGTCGAGAAATCTATCGTTTACGTAATGAAATTCTTGAAAGTCAAGATATGAGTGAAATGGTGACAAGTTTACGTCACGGTCTTTTCACTGATCTTTTCCGTGCTCATGTTCCCGCAGATACCGTGGAAGAGCAATGGGACCTCAAGGGTTTGAAGACTGTGCTTGAGACCGAATGGGGCATTAGCATTGACTTTGAAGATATGCTCGAAAAGAGCAACTCAATTACTGATGAAGACTTGTTATCCGCTTTGATTGCCGAAGTTGATCGCGTCTTCAATGAAAAGGTTGAGATTGCTGGGGCTCAAGCAATGTCAGACTTTGCCCGTCAAGTTACGTTACAGGTATTAGATCACATTTGGCGTGCTCATATTACTGCTTTGGATGCTTTACGCCAAGGAATTTACTTGCGTGGTTATGCACAAAAGCAACCGAAGCAAGAGTACAAGCGTGAAGCCTTTGCCATGTTTGAAACGCTTCTAGATCGTGTGCGCGAAAATGTTATGCGTGTGCTCATGACAGTTCATGTTCAAACACGTGAAGAAGCTGAAGAGCAACAGCGTTTAGCCCAAGAAGCTCAGGCTCAGATGTTGGCTCAAGCGCAGGCTGCAGCCGAGACCGCTGAGCAAAATGCGGTAGCTCAAGAAGACAAGGCTGCACCCACCGTTCATGACGATGAAGGAAATGAGCTTTCCTTTACTGGTATGTCTCCGTACGGTGTTGAACTCGATAAGGTGGATTGGAGAGGTGTATCTCGCAATGCACCGTGTCCTTGTGGCTCCGGTAAGAAATTTAAAAATTGCCACGGTCACATTGACTAATCAATAAACCAAAAAGAGGCGCAATAAAGCGCCTCTTTTTCGATTGACTAGAAAGGGTATTTTTATGACACAAGCCTCACGCCCTGTGACTTTGGTCTCTTGTGGGATTTTATTTAATGAACAGGGACAATGTTTGATTAGTTCTCGTCCTGAAGGCAAGGTGTATTCAGGTTGGTGGGAGTTTCCTGGTGGAAAAATGGAGTTTGGAGAAACTCCTCATGCAACACTTGTTCGCGAGATGAAAGAAGAGTTGGGTATGAAGGTTCACACGAGCTCTCCGTGGGTCACTGTGACACACGATTATCCGCACGCTTACGTCAAACTTCACTTTTTACGTTGCTGGGATTGGAGTTCGGAACCAAAGTCATTGGAAAAACAATCATTCGGCTTTTTTAATTTAGATGAGTGGCCAGAGCCAATGTTACCGGCAACAAAACCAATTGCTCGTTGGTTGTCTTTACCCAAGCATTGGTTACGCTTAGAAAGTGATAAAGAAAGTGTTTTAAAGGGTTTAGAAGCTCATGAAGGGCGTTGTTTTGATGCAGCCATGCTTGGGGTCAAAAATGCATCAGAAATTGAGTTTTGGCGCTCTGAATTGAAACGTTTTGGTGTAAAGAGTATTTGGGTATCTGCTAAATGTGATGAAGTGATTCAACAAAGTTCAGATGGTGTTTACTTGGAGACACCAGAAGATCTGGCTTTAGCAAAACATGAAAATATTGCAGGGCCTGCTTACCCTGAAGATTGGTCTTTGTATGAAAAGGCAGGTGTGTTATTTGCATGGGCACCAGAATTTGTTCGCGTAGGATCAAGTGCCTGGGAACGTCTTCTCATGGACAATCCCATGCCAATCTATTTGAGTAATGTTCGCATAGATAATGAAAAATATTTGCGCCCACATGGGGCGCATGGTTGGATAGAAAAAATTTAGTCTTTATTGGTTTTGCTCTTTTCCTCAGGCATTGAGGAGAAGAGCTTTTGAGCTAGTTTATCAGCTTCATTTTCTGAATTTTGCATGCTATCGCTACGAATAACGTAGCTATCACTAGCCCACTCACCTAAATCAATTAATTTGCAACGTTCAGAACAAAAAGGTCGGAACGGAAATTTATCAGACCATTCAACGGCTTTGCCGCAAGTTGGACATTTAACAATCATACAGGCGCTCCATTTTGGGGAGATTGATTGGCCATTTGGAGATAAAAGTCATGTAAACGAGTGACTTGTTGAATGACATATTCAGGTGTCGACTCATTAACAATAACTTCATTAGCAATTGCTTTTCGAGCCTCGCGGGAAGCTTGAGACATGATAATGGCCTGTGTTTGTTCTCGGCTAAGACCTGAGCGTTTCATAACACGATTGATTTGTGTTTCAACCTCACAGTCAATAACAAGGATGCGATCGCAACGCTTTTGCCATTCAGAGCTTTCAGCTAAGAGCGGGACAGCAAGAATTACATAAGGAGCATTACTGTGTTGAGAAATTGAAGCAAGAGCTACTTGTGCAATTAATGGGTGCAGGATGCTTTCAAGTGTTTTGCGTTGAATAGGATCTTTAAAAACCAATTCTCGCATTTTGGCTCGATCTAATTGGCCTGCACCATCGAATAAACTGTCACCAAAAGCACGATGAATAGCGTCGATAGCTAGTCCATTCGGTCCAGTTAATGCATGACTAATCAAATCAGTATCGATTACAGGAACCCCCAAGGCTGCAAAGGCATTACTAGCCAAAGTTTTTCCAGAACCGATACCCCCAGTGAGGCCAACAATCCAAGGCATACAATCCCTTTATCTAAATCAAAATAACAATGAGAAAAATTATACGTTGGAATGCATGTGAAGGATAGGGAAAGCCCTGAGAGAAAATAAAAAAGCGACCTTGAAAACAAGATCGCTTTTTTGAAATCTGGTCGGGGTGAGAGGATTCGAACCTCCGACTCCTACGTCCCGAACGTAGTACTCTACCAGGCTGAGCTACACCCCGAAAATCACTTCATTGTTAAACATCTCTCTCAACAACGAAGGATAATAATTGTACCAGAGAATTTCTGAAAATGGAAGGAGAAATTGCATTTAATGCATTTTTTCCGTTTTCTAATTCTACTTTGGCACGGTCTTTGCAACGCTGCAAAGCATTGGTGCCGTGAATAATAGCAGAAATCTTATCAAAATCGCCACTTCCGTGACGGATGGCGTCAACAATAAAGGCCTTATCCTCTTCTGAGGCCTCTTGTAAGGCATAAATGACTGGCAGAGTTACTTTACCCTCAGCAAAGTCAGCACCAATTTGTTTTCCACTTTGAGTAGGATCTCCAAAGTAGTCCAAAATATCATCTGCAATTTGGAATGCATTGCCTAAGGCCATTGTATAGTCAACAAGTGACTTTTCTTCTTCTGGTGAAGCATTGGCAATTGCCGAGGCCATTTTTGCAGCTGCCGCAAATAAGACAGAGGTCTTTCTCTCGATAACTTGAAGGTAGCGAGTTTCGTCGACAGAGGGATCGTGTGCATTTTGCATTTGAATCACTTCACCCTCACTTAAGACATTAGCCGCGCCGGCTAATGCTTCCATGACTTTAAGATTGCCAATTCTGATCATCATCTGAAATGATCGCGTATACATAAAGTCGCCAACCAAAACAGCAATACCATTATTCCATTTGGCATTTGCGGTTGGACGACCTCTTCTCATTTGACCTTCATCGACAACATCATCGTGCATTAATGTGGCTGTATGAAGCATTTCAATTGTTGCGCCAAGTTCTTGGTGCAAAGTACCTTCATAGCCAAGGGCTTTAGCCATAAGCATTAATAGTGCTGGTCTCATACGTTTGCCACCAGCTTCAGTGATATAGGCTCCAACATCCGCAATCATCGGACTCTGACTGTGTTTTAATTCGTCATGAAGGATACGATCAACTTCGATCATATCTTTTGCAATTGGAGCGAGAGCAGCTTTTACGCTACTAATTTGAGAAGAGTGTGAATTTGTCATAATGATTGGATTATAAGTCAAAACTGAAGTCTTTCACGTATGAAAAAGGGGAGGACTTTATTTGACCTCCCCAAAATCTAGGCAAATGTATTAATCAATTTTTTCTTCGTTTTCATCGTGATTGAGCTTTTGTAAAAGCATTGCGATGATTTCATAGTGGTTAATTAAATCTCGTGCAAAGAGCAAGAAAGTTAAGTAAAGCTCACAGCCGCGAGAAGAAATACCAGCGTCAGGTCCCATTCTCATTAATTTCTCTTGAATGAGTTCTGTACGTGCCATTAACTTAACAGCATTTTTTCTTAACGCATTAATATCGCCTTTGCCATTAAAGTTGCCGACAACTTCTACGAGTAACATAGAAAGATCTGCTAAGTCCTGGCCAGGTTCACCACGGAAGGTGCGATGACGGTTAGCAATATGTTCCTTAGTTAGGCGAGACAAGTTTTGTAATGAGCGGCCTACTTCACGCAAATTCGTGTACGTGCGGAAATAAGCATAACGAGCATCAAAGTCTTCCTTATTCGGTTTATGTCGAGAATGAGACATCCGATAGTAGATGCTTCGTTCTTTCGTTAAAAGGTCGAAGTTTTCATTGGCAGTATTCTTGCAATGACGCAACCCTGATTCATTGTCCTTTAAGAAATTCTCAACGATGCTGTTGTAGAGAGAGACTGTGGTATAGAGTTCTTCACCAACGCGTTGGTTAAGTAATTCGCGAATCATAGGTTTGTCATAACGAACTGAACGTTCAGCTTTATAAGCCATTTCTTGGCGCTTAAAGCGTTGGTTAGAACGAACCAAAAGGAAGACAGCAAACAAGGCTAAAAGGAACGACAATGGGCCGCCACCTAAGAAGATAAGGGCACAGATTGTTCCTGCTAATGTACTAGCCGTCAAAGCTGTAAAGAACCAGCCACTAATAACAGTTAATACACCAGAAATACGATAGACAGCTGTTTCGCGATCCCAAGCACCATCAGCAAAGGATGAGCCCATCGCCACCATAAACGTTACATAGGTCGTTGATAACGGTAACTTCAAAGAAGTAGCGGAGGCAATCAAAATGGCGGACAACACCAAATTAACGGATGCACGCACATAGTCGAAAGGAAGAGGATCCTCATCTTTTTCAAGTGCACGCGGTTCAAAGCGCTTATTTAAGCGGTTTTGAATGGGCATTGGAATAATTTGGTGAACAAGATTGTTCATACCAATACCCGCACGAACAATTACACGGCCAGGTAAAGAGGAACCGAAAAGTTCATGATCGCTTTGTTGGGAGGATAAGCTCAAAGAGGTTTGTAAAACGCGATGCGCTTTCTTGGAGAACCAAAGCGTAAAGCTCATAACCAAACCAGCAGCCAACAAGAAGAAGGTATTTGTTTGGGTGGGCTTTAACAGACCATCCATCATAAATTGTTGATCAGGGATACCCGACGCAGACCATTGTTGCCAGCTATCTAAAGCAGCCAATGGCACACCTATAAAGTTTACTAAGTCATTACCAGCAAATGCAAAAGCTAAAGAGAATGTGCCGGATAAAATCACAATCTTGAAGATGTTAACTTTAAAAACCATCATCAAGAATTGGAAGATAACGCTTAATGAAACAAACATTGTTGTCACAACAACAAGCGTATTTGCATTCATCCAAGCGATCCACTCTGGGCGCATGAAGCTAGCGCTTTTCGCACCCTTCATGATCAAGAAGTAGGCAATGGCAGTTAAGCAAAAGCCAGCAAAGATGCCACCAATTTTTCGATAAGCACCTTCAAAGTGGAAGGAGAAAATTAAACGTACGATGTACTGAATGACTGCGCCAGAGATAAAGGCGACCACAACAGAAATCAAGATACCAGAAATAATGGCTAAAGACTTTGTTGTATTAATGTAATTAAAAACCTCTGCAAAAGAAGCGCCTTCCATATAAATTTTAATTAGCGCTGCAGCAATAGAGCTACCGAGAAGTTCAAAGACAATAGAAACGGTAGTGGAGGTGGGTAAGCCTAGCGAGTTAAAGGTGTCGAGCAAAATGATGTCTGAAATCATTACAGCAAAAAAGATCACCATAATTTCACTAAATGTGAACATTTGGGGATGAAAAACACCAGAGCGAGCAACTTCCATCATGCCAGAGGAGAAGGTAGCGCCTAATAAGACCCCAAATGTGGCCACCCACATTGTTGTACGGAAGCGCGCGATGCGGCATCCAAGGGCAGAGTTTAAGAAATTAACTGCGTCATTACTAACGCCAACAAACAAGTCAAAAACCGCAAGACAACCTAAAAAACAGAGTATTGCGATGTAATAATATTCCATGTGAATCTCGATTTTTTATTGAGAGGGAAACTAATTTGGGAGAACCCAAAAAAAGTTGTGACAAGTCTATGACACAATTGTGACAAGAATATGACAAAAATGGCTATTTTTTGCCCTTTGTGAGTAAAAATTACAAAAAAATAGCGTTACAGGGAAACTGTAACGCTATTGCAAGCGATAAAAAGTGAAATTTTAGGCTTGAGTCATTTCAACTTCGTCACCGAACTTCTCGTCATCTAAGTCTTCTACTCGTTCATCGCCCAGATATTGATGTTCCTTTCGGCGTTCATCGTCAACGTACTGTGCGATAGCACTAATAAGTTCTTCACAGCCTTCGCGCGTAGCAGCAGAAATCACAAATACTCGATCATCTGCAGTCAATTCTAAGCCATCGATTAATGCATCGATTCGAGCATCTTGCTCGTCTTCTGCAATAAGGTCGATTTTGTTCATGACGATCCAACGTGGCTTTTCATAAAGTGTTTCATCGTATTTACGAAGCTCTTCAACGAGGGCCTTAGCTTCTTCGATTGGATCGACATCTGGGTCAAATGGAGCCATGTCAATGATGTGCAACAATAGCTTCGTACGAGATAGATGGCGTAAGAACAAATGGCCTAGACCTGCCCCCTCTGAAGCTCCTTCGATTAAGCCTGGGATGTCTGCAACAACAAAGCTTTGTTCTGGACCAACACGTACAACACCGAGTTGAGGGTGCAACGTAGTGAAAGGATAATCGGCAATTTTTGGTCGAGCATTAGAGACAGAAGAAATAAAAGTCGACTTACCAGCATTAGGCATGCCTAAGAGACCAACATCGGCCAAGACTTTTAGCTCTAAATTTAAGAAGCGATGCTCGCCCTCTTCACCAGGAGTACATTGGCGAGGAGCACGGTTTGTACTGGATTTGAAATGTAAGTTGCCTAAGCCACCTTTACCCCCATGAGCAATAAGGTAGCGTTCACCGTGCTTTGTTAAGTCAGCAATCGTTTCACCGGTTTCACTATCGGTGACCAAAGTGCCAACGGGCATACGCAATTCAATATCATTACCAGCAGCACCGTAGCAGTCAGAGCCTCGGCCATTTTCACCATTACGTGCGAAGTGCTTACGGGCATAGCGGTAGTCAATTAAGGTATTAATGTTGCAGTCTGCCACAGCATAAACATTGCCGCCACGACCGCCATCACCACCATCGGGACCGCCCTTCGGAATAAACTTTTCTCGACGAAAAGAGGCAACACCGTTACCACCTTTGCCGCCAGCGACTTCGATTCGTGCTTCATCAACGAATTTCATAATTACAAATCCAGAAAATAGGACACCCAATAGTCTACAGAAATATTCAAAAGTGTCGACATATAGATCAGACACAGAAAAAGCCATGTCAGACGACATGGCCTTTTTCTATCTAAGGTGTCTCAAAAAGGAGACAGAAGGAATTTAATCCGTACCAATTAGGCGGGGATAACCTTCACGAAACGGTTGTTCTTCGGGCCCTTGACCTCGAACTTAACCGTACCATCAACCTTAGCGAACAACGTGTGGTCACGACCCATGCCGACATTGTCGCCCGGGTGGAATTGCGTACCACGTTGACGAACGATGATGCCACCAGCGTTAATAGCTGCATCACCAAAAACCTTCACACCAAGACGCTTAGCTTGGGAATCACGACCGTTGCGGGTAGAGCCGCCGCCCTTCTTATGTGCCATTTTGTATTACTCTCTAAAAAGTCCAAATTAAGCTGCGATCGTTTCGATCTTGAGCTCAGTGTAGTTTTGACGATGACCAGCGCTCTTGATAGAGTGCTTACGACGACGCATCTTGAAGATGCGAACCTTATCGTGACGGCCATGAGAGACGACCGTAGCGGTGACGCTAGCACCTTCAACGAAAGGAGCGCCAACCTTGAGTTCGTTACCATCGGAAACAGCCAAGACTTCAGAAAGGGTCACTTGGGAGCCGACTTCAGCGTTCAAGGATTCAACCTTGAGCTTGTCACCAGCGGCGACGCGATATTGCTTGCCACCAGTCTTGATAATTGCGTACATTTAAATACCTCGCCCGTTTCGCTCAGCCAACGCACTGTCTGCGAAACCTTTTTATTGTTAATCGGTCAGGCAAAATGCCTGCCTACTGATGCGTGGAGATGCGGATTATTTCACAAATCAATAAGTTATGCAAGTAAACATAAGAAAAATCTGTGATTTTCCAATTTTTAAATAAGAAAAGATCAAAATGATCTAAAACCCATATAACAACCAGTCTTGGCTGGGTTTAGAGCGACGATCATCAACACCGAATAAGTGAGGTGCTAGATCAGCTAATGCCTTACGATAGACATCGTGTTTAAAGTCGATGACATCACGCAAAGGCACCCAATAATCATTCCAACGCCATGCATCAAATTCTGGAGTCCCAGAAGCATAGAGATTAATTTTCTCATCCGATGCTTTTAGACGAAGTAAGAACCAAATTTGCTTTTGTCCTCGGTACATGGAGCGACTAGAACGACGAAAAGGCTCTGGAACATCGTAGTAAAGCCATTCATTTGTATGCGCAATAATTTGCACATCATTTCGCGTTAATCCGATTTCTTCGTAAAGCTCTCGCATTAACGCAGTCTCTAAATCTTCTCCCTCATCAACACCACCCTGAGGAAACTGCCACGCCGGCTTGTGTATACGCTTGGCCCAGAAAACTTTGTTATCCTGGTTTGCCAAAATAATTCCGACGTTGGGGCGGTAGCCATCGCTATCCAACATAAAGGCCTCAAATTCTTCTAAAATCTCTTATTTACTCCACGTTCTAAAGAATAGGTGGAGCGCATATGAGAAAAATTTTACCTTAAACCGCGAGAAAACAATGCGTGCTACTTCTTTTTTTATTTCGACGTTAAAGGAAGCTCCTGCTGACGCCGATATTGTTAGTCAACAATTTATGATCCGCGCTGGCATGATCAAGCGCTTGGCCGCAGGTATCTACACCTATATGCCAATGGGTTTACGTTCTATTCGCAAGACTGAACAAATCATTCGCGAAGAAATGGAACGAGCTGGTGCAGTTGAGTTACTATTGCCGGTTGTTCAGCCCGCGGAACTTTGGCAAGAGTCTGGCCGTTGGGAAAAGTATGGTCCTGAGTTACTTCGTTTTAAAGATCGCCATGACCGCCAATTTGTGATTCAGCCTACGGCCGAAGAAGTGATTACTGATTTTGCTCGATCAGAAATCAAATCTTGGCGTCAATTGCCAATTAATCTCTATCAAATCCAAACGAAATTCCGCGATGAACGTCGTCCTCGTTTTGGTGTGATGCGTGGTCGTGAATTTACAATGAAGGATGGCTATTCCTTTGATCGTGATAAGGAAGGTGCCTTGGTGTCTTATCGAAAGATGTATGACGCCTATCAACGCATCTTTAAGCGTTTAGGTTTGAATTTCCGTGCGGTTGCAGCTGATACGGGGTCCATTGGCGGGGACAGTTCTCACGAATTTCAAGTGATCGCAGATACTGGTGAAGACTTGATTGCTTACTGCCCAGACAGTGAATATGCTGCCAATATTGAGTTGTGTCCTGCTCAAAGTTTAATTTCAGAGCGAGCTGCGGCCACGGAAGATATGCAAAAAGTTGCAACACCCAATCGTGAAAAGTGTGAGCAAGTTGTTGAGCTTTTAGGGAAAGAATTGACATCATCAATGAAGTCAGTGGTTTTAGCAGCAGATCGTACGAATGAAAAGGGTGAAACACTACCACCGACTATCGTGATGATTCTTTTGCGAGCAGATCATGAACTCAATGAAATCAAAGCAGGTAAGTTACCGGAATTGAAGGAAGGCTTCCGCTTTGCAACCGATGCAGAAATTGTTCAAGCTTTTGGTTGTAAGCCTGGTTATTTAGGTCCTGTTGGTATTAATCAAGATATTGTTGTTTATGCTGATTTGACAGCTTCAAAGATGAGCAACTTTATCTGCGGTGCCAACGAAGAAGGTTTCCACCTTATGGGTGTTAATTGGGGACGTGATTTACCTGAAGCAAAAACAGCAGATCTCCGAAATGTGGTTGAAGGGGATGCTTCTCCAGATGGTAAGGGACAATTGAAACTTCAGCGTGGTATTGAAGTTGGTCACGTCTTCTATCTTGGCCGCAAGTACTCAGAGGCCTTTGGTGCTACTTATTTGGATGAAACGGGTAAGCCGCAATTGATGGAAATGGGGTGTTACGGTATTGGTGTAACGCGTCTTTTGGGTGCTGCCATTGAACAAAATCACGACGAACAAGGCATCATTTGGCCAGAGTCCATGGCTCCGTTCACTACTGTGATTTGTCCTATGAATTACAACAAGAGTGAAACAGTTCGCGAAGCTGCTAATAAGCTTTACAGTGATATGAAAGCAGCTGGTATTGATGTCATTTTAGATGACCGAGATATGCGTCCTGGTGTTATGTTTGCAGACTGGGAATTGATTGGAGTTCCGCACCGAGTGGTTGTTGGTGAACGTGGTCTCAAGAGCGGTGAAGTAGAATATGCACATCGCCGTAATATTAAGGATAAGCAAATGATTAAGTTCGATGATGTTGTTGAATTTATCAAAAATGCTCATCAATAACTAAAAATCCAGAGCTCTTTGAGCTCTGGATACAAAAAAGCCGCAAGGAGGACAACTCCAAGCGGCTTTTTCTATATGGATAAGATTAGCGCTTGCAGCACTTCTTTTGAGCAACCGCAGCCTTGAAAGCAGCGCCAGCCGTGAACTTCGGCAAAGTGCTAGCAGGAATCGTAATCGTTTCCCCATTGGCAGGATTGCGACCTTGACGAGCGGCGCGTGTTGCCGCTTTAAAGGTACCAAAGCCGATCAATTGGAAGCCGTCACCCTTAGCAACGGACTTGATAATGGCATCAAAAACGGAATCGACGACACGTCCTGCTTGAGCTTTGGAGAGTTCGTTCTCTTCGGCAACGATGGCGATGAGTTCTTGCTTGTTCATTGGGATGCTCCTTGTGAGATAGAATCTGAACAGATCAATAACTCTAATATACCCCATTCAATCCCATTAAAACTAGGGCTTGTATAAGAAATTCGATGATTAAAATCTTTTTTTTGCCCTTAAGTCAAAAAAATGACATTCTCACCCAACTAAAGTAGGTAAATTCCTGCTGATGGTATACGGTTTGAGCTATCAGCGGTTCTTGTTACTGACCAACTATCATTGGTTCTTTGGGTAGGCTTCACAGGAACAGTCTATCGCCTCAATCGAGTGAGTGGCATTATCAAGTAAAAAAATGACCAATGCTACAGATAGAACATTGGTCATCATAAAAGAATATGAAGCAATCAATGGTTACTTTTTAGGACTATTGTCTTGATTTTGAACCGGTTGATTTTCAAAATGTGCGACTTCTACGTAATAAACACGGCGGAAAACGTCATAAGACAATGAGACTTGCTTCAAGGTCTCGACTTTAGTTCGCTCAGATACCTTGTCATATTTTTCGCCGTGAACGATACGTAAAAAAGAGTCTGCTAAATCAGCTTTTTTCGCATCTGTTTCAATAGCTTCTTTGATGAGTTGCTTGCGAACCTCTTCATAGCGCTTAAAGGCATCAGGCGTTAATTGGCTTAAAAGCTTTTGAGTGAGAGTTGCTTCAACGCCTTGATGCATATGAAAGAGTGTCTTCTTCACAAGCTTTTCATTTTTACGATACTCTTCAGACTCTGTCATAGCGGCTAGGATGCCAATGGCTTCTAACATGCCGGCCCAAAGCGCATTAAAGTTACGAGTAGCTTCTGGGTTAAAGAAACGGAAAAAAGGCAATGGAGCGCTTGTTGCATTAGCCACTTCTCCTGCTGTAAAGCGAACAAGGTCTCTAACACAGCCTGCATATGAAAGCCCTAGACTTTCTGCAAAACGTGAATCAAATTTATGCATAATGAGTTACTCCGTTAACTTTATTGCTTAGAGTCAACCGGGTCAAAGGTTAACTGAATCTTTTTGGGAGGTTGACCATTGCTTGGGATTGGGAATGGATCACACATCCGAATAGCAGACTCTACTGCTCGGTCAAATGCAGGCAGACCGCTAGCTTTAAGAAGCTTCGGTGCGGCTGCTTGTTGGCCATTTTCCAAAAGTGTCACCTCATAGATCGTCTCGTATTGCCCACTCTTCATATCCGGCATCACTGAGAAAATGAGGTTACGGCGAACGCAGGACACAATGCGAGAGTTATAAGCTGCAGATTGTGCTCCACCTCCAACACTAGCTGATACACCTGCAGCGTTATTTTGAGATGTTTGTTCAAGACGTTGCATCTCTTGCTGTTGCATTTGTTGAGCTAGGCGCTTTGCTTGTTCTTTACGACGTTGTTCTTGTCGTCTTTTTTCTTCAGCCTTACGCTTTTGTTCTTCAAGGCGCTTTTTCTCTTCGAGTTTCTTTTGCTCTTCGAGTCGTTTTTGCTCCTCTAGACGCTTTTGTTCCTCAAGGCGTTTTTGTTCTTCTAATTTTTTCTTTTCATCTTCTTGCTGACGAATGACATCATCAGGATCTGGCTGAGACTGTTCTTCAACCTTCGGAGTAGGAGCAGGTTCTGGTTTTTGTTCCTGTTCAGGTTCGGGTTGAGTCTCAGGTTCCGGTTCTTCCTTGGATTCTTGCGTTTTTTCTACTTCAACAGGAGTAGAGGGAGTATTTGCAACTTGTCCTGGAGCCCATAATTCAGCGTAAACAACTTCATCGCTAACGCGATTCCATTGGAAGACAACAAATAACCCGATAAACAAAACGGCATGAACAGTCACGGCTAACAAGAAAGAAACGCCCCATTGCGCATTCGCTTTGTTATTCGTTTTATTCGGAGTCACGTTAGTGGCACAGTCTTTAACGTGAGCCGTAGTTTTGTTAGGTTTTTTCACGTCTTATCTCTCAACCTTAAGTGATAAGCCAACACGGCTGATATTGGCCGCCTGAAGTTGCTTCATAACATTAACAACTTGTTCATATTGAACAACTTTATCTGCAGCAATAACAACCGGAACTTCCTTGTCGCCCGCTTGAGCAGTTTTTACAGCAGAAATCAAACCGGGCATATCTACTGCAAGCAAGTCTTTGCCTTTTCTAACGCTCATTGCACCGGTAGGATGCACGATCACTTCAATAACAGTTTCAGGGGCTTTTTGAGCTTTTTTTACGCTGGGTAAATTCACCAAAGATGGATTTACAAACGGGGCGGAGACCATCAAGATCACCACCAACACAAGCATCACGTCAATGTATGGCACGACGTTAATCTCTGCCAACATTCGACGGGAAGACTTACGAGATGAGCGAAGTCCTTCCATGATTTAGCCTCTTTGGCGTTGAAGAATATTTTGGAATTCTTCAGCAAAACTTTCATAGCGGTTAGCTAAGCGTTCAACGTCACTGGCAAAGCGGTTGTATGCGGCAACTGCAGGAATAGCAGCAAATAAACCAATAGCAGTTGCAACCAAAGCTTCGGCAATACCTGGTGCGACAGTTGATAAGGAAGCATTATCTAAAGCAGAAAGTCCAGTAAATGCATTCATGATCCCCCAAACAGTGCCAAATAAGCCAACGTAAGGAGATACGGAGCCAATTGAGGCAAGGGTTGTTAAACCGCTTTCTAGGCTGTCCATTTCACGTTGATAAGTAGCACGCATGGCTCGACGAACCCCTCCTAATGTATCAGCAGAATCATGTTGAGTGAGTTTTAAATATTCAGTCATACCGGAGGCAAAAATTCGCTCTTGAGTGCCAGATTCTTCACGGTGCGATTGGGCGTGTTCGTAGAGTTTGTTGAGTTCTGAACCACTCCAAAAGCGAGATTCAAATTCTTCACTAAGTCGTTTTGCTTTTCGTAGCTGAATGAATTTTTGAAAAATTCGTGTCCAACTAATCAAAGATAAAATGATTAAGATGGCTAAAACGGCTTGCACTACAACACTAGCATGTGTGAGCAAGGACAAAATGGACATATCAGCGCTTGCATTCATTACTCTAATCCTTTAGGAATCGTGGATAGAACAAAAATAGGATTTTGTATCTTACCGATTTTAAAAAATAAATTGTTGAAGAGATATTTACTCAGCAACAGAGTTATATACCTGTTCATACATTGATTGGGGGATTGGGATAGGCATGCCAGTTTGTGGATCAATGCAGGCCACGTCAACTTCGCCTTGAGCCAAAAGAGTGTCTCCTCGAATAGCCTTTTGTTCAATCGTAAAACTTGCTCGTCGAACACGTTTAATTTGAGCAGTAACCGTGATTTCATCATCGAGTCGAGCTGGGCGTTTATAACGAATTGATAGTGAGGAAACAACAAATGCACAAACACCATTTGTTTTGAGTTCTCGTTGATTCCAACCAAGAGCTCGAAGGTACTCTGTACGGGTTCGTTCGAAAAATTTTAAGTAATTGGAGTGATAAACGATCCCTCCAGCATCGGTATCTTCATAGTAGATACGGATGGGCCAAATAAATTCTTTTTGCATTTTTATTCTAAAAAAGTGAGGCTGTGCCTTCGTGTACGCCCCGTGGGTCATAACCAAAGTGCTCATAAGCCAAAAGCGTAGCTACTCTACCTCGTGGGGTACGTTGTAAATGACCTTGTTGAATTAAATAGGGCTCAACAACATCTTCGAGAGTTTCTCTATCCTCGCCAACTGCAGCAGCCAAGTTGTCAATGCCGACAGGTCCCCCATTGAATTTTTCAATAATAGCCAAAAGAAACTTTCGGTCAATCATGTCAAATCCTAAGGGATCAACATCAAGCATTTCTAATGCTTTGTCTGCTACTTCGCGTGTAATCATTCCATCATATTTAACTTGTGCATAGTCTCGTACACGTCGCAAAAGACGGTTGGCGATTCGTGGAGTACCTCGGCTTCTTTTTGCAATTTCAAAAGCACCATCTTCATCCATTTCGACATTAAGTAGTCGAGCTGAACGTGTAACGATTTTGGCTAAATCTTGGGTTGCATAAAATTGTAATTGCGAGACAATACCAAAACGTGCTCTAAGTGGATTGGTAAGCATCCCTGCACGAGTTGTGGCCCCAATTAAAGTAAACGGCTTAAGATCTAATTTAATTGAGCGTGCTGCTGGACCCTCACCGATCATGATGTCAATTTGAAAGTCCTCGAGCGCAGGGTAAAGAATTTCCTCCACAACCGGGGATAAACGGTGAATCTCATCGATAAAGAGCACATCGTTTTCTTGCAAGTTCGTCAAAATCGCAGCTAAATCACCAGGGCGTTCGAGAACAGGGCCAGACGTTTGACGTAAGTTAACTCCCATTTCGTTGGCAACGATATGCGCTAACGTGGTTTTACCAAGCCCAGGAGGGCCAAAGACTAATAAGTGATCAAGCGCCTCACCTCTAGCCTTTGCAGCTTGAATAAAAACGGACAGTTGTTCACACGCTTTGGGTTGTCCGACATAGTCAGCTAAACGAGTTGGACGTAAGGCACGATCGATATTTTCTTCATTGGCAGAGAAAGACTCTCCTGCCACGATACGTTCAATATTTGCACTCACGGTTACTTCACCATTTGTTGAAGAGCCATACGAATACCGTCAGAAACTGAGATATCTGCAGGAAGTTTTTTTACGACAGCACGGGCCTCACGATCACTGTATCCCAACCCCATTAATGCATTAATAATGTCAGTAGAGGTAGAGCTAACAGTAGACACTGCACCTGAAGCTAATGCTCCCGTAAGTTTATCTTTGAGTTCTAGCAAGAGCCGCTCTGCGGTCTTTTTCCCAATGCCAGGAACCTTTGTCAAAATGCCAGCTTCTTGAAGTGCAACTGCATTAACTAAATCAGCCACTGACATACCCGACAAAATAGATAAAGCTGTGCGAGCTCCAATGCCAGAGACTTTTAATAAAAGTCTGAAGGTTTCCCGTTCCTCTGATGTTAAAAAGCCGTACAGAAGTTGAGCATCTTCTCGAACAATAAAGTGTGTCAATAAGGTGACTTCTTGACCTACTGGAGGCAAGTTATAAAAAGTTGACATGGGAACGTCAATTTCATAACCAACGCCATGAACATCCACCAAAATATGTGGAGGATTCGTTTCAAGTAATTTACCTTGGATACGACCGATCATAATGAGTTACCTATTTTTAATTGCAACTTCCCAAGCTGAGCGATTTTTTGATGAATGACGGCGCCTGGCAAGGCCTGCTGATGTTTTTGGAGCTTGCATGCTGTCAATCATTCGAAAAGACTGCGCAGCACAAACGGCGCAAGCTAATGCATCAGCAGCGTCAGCTTGAATCTCGTCGGGCAAACCTAACATTTGAGACATCATGGCTTGTACTTGAGCTTTTGTTGCTCTGCCAGTGCCAACGGCAGCTTGCTTGATTTCAGTAGGTGTGAACTCATACACAGAAAGCTTTTCATGTGCTAATGCAGTAATTGCCGCACCTCTGGCTTGTCCCAGCAGTAAGGTAGAGTGGGGATTAATATTGACAAAGACTTTTTCACAAGCCGCAACCGTAGGTTGATTGTCGCGAGCAATTTGTGAAACATTTTCGAAAATACAATTTAAGCGTTCAAAGAGTTCGCCCTTCGGGATATGGATTACTCCAGCTGTGACAAATCGAATGTTACTACCCAGAACATCAATCACACCGAAGCCGGTGTGATTGAGTCCAGGGTCAATACCTAAAATTCGAACAAAGTCACTCACAGTGTGTCCTTGTTAGCGGCCAAAACCACCAAAGCCACCGAATCCACCAAAGCCGCCACCGCCCATGCGGCCAAGGCCACCTAAAGCTCTCATCATTTTGCTCAAGCCACCCTTTTTCATGGCCTTCATCATGGTTTGAGTTTGTTCGAATTGCTTGAGTAACTTATTGACCTCTTGTACGGGGACACCAGCACCCGCAGCAATACGGCGTTTGCGAGAGGCTTTGATGACTTCGGGATGAGAGCGCTCATAGCGAGTCATTGAGTTGATAATCCCTTCTGTGCGTGCAATAGCCTTTTGGGCATCGTCATCATTGAGTTTGCCAGCAGCTTCTGCAAATTGCGCAGGAAGTTTTTCTAACATGCTTGAGAAGCTTCCCATATTCTTCATTTGAGCCAATTGATCCTTGAAGTCATTCAGATCAAACTTGTCTCCGGCCTTAATTTTGTTCGCTAACTTCTGGGTTTGTTCGACGTCAATGGCCTTTTGAACATCCTTGACTAAAGCAACAATGTCGCCCATGCCAAGAATGCGACTGGCCATCCCCTCAGCATTAAAAGGCTCTAAGCCGTCAATTTTTTCAGATACACCAACAAACTTGATTGGTTTGCCAATGGTGTATGCGACAGATAAGGCAGCACCGCCTCTGGAGTCACCATCAAGCTTGGTCAGGATTACGCCAGTTAAAGCTAAACGCTCGTGGAAGGCCTTGGCAGCGTCAAGAGCCGTTTGACCGAGCATCGCGTCAGCTACGAACATCGTTTCAGAAGGGTGAATCGTTTGATGAATTTCGGCGACTTCATTCATCATGGCTTCATCGATGGACAGGCGGCCAGCCGTGTCCACAATTAAGACGTCATAAAAGTAGCGTTTTGCATGCTGTAAAGCATCTTGAGCAATAGCTAAAGGTTTGGCGTTCGGATTCATTTCGAAGTAATCCGCTTGCGCTTGTTGCGTAATGACCTTTAACTGTTCGGCAGCAGCAGGGCGATAAACGTCACATGAAACTGTTAAGACTTTTTTCTTTAAGTCATGAACCAAGTAGTTTGCGAGTTTACCTGCGGAGGTGGTTTTACCGGCACCTTGTAAACCAGCTAACAAAATAACAGCTGGCGGTTGTGTCGCTAAATTAAGGGCCTTTTCTTGCTCAGTGAGATTGCCACCAATAATAGCCGTTAACTCTTCTTGAACGATGCCGACAAGCGCTTGACCTGGATTGAGGTTCCCGATGACCTCTTCGTTCATAGCTTTAGCTTTGATACGAGAGGTCAACTCACGGACAACAGGTAATGCTACGTCAGCTTCTAGAAGTGCAATGCGCACTTCTCGCAACATTTCCTTGGTATTTTCTTCGGTCAAACGAGCCTGACCTCGCATGGTCTTAATAACGCGAGAAAGGCGTTGGCTAAGGTTGTTCAGCATAAGTGTTCTAAATTGAAAAAGTGTACAAAATGACCAACAAATGCAAAAAGCATGTCTTACAATTGAGCGGTCTTAAAAATTCAAGACCTTAGACAAGGATTGCAAATGGATTCAAACCTACTATTTTACGGTGTTGCGTCAATTTTTTATCTATTGGCGGGCGTAAAAATTGTCATTAGCCATAAAAAGCCTCAAGAAGGGGTTCCGATTTGGCTCATTATCGTGACCGCCTTAGGAATCTTGTCACACTACTGGGTTCTTCAGTCCAATATTTTTATTGCGAAAGCCACAATTCAAATCGGTTTAGGTTCTATTGTTTCAGCAATGTGCTTTTTCAGTTCATTAGTGTTGCTATTTGGGGCTATCTATGGTCGAGTTAGCTCACTTTTAGGTGGCATGTTAATTTTGTCTACATTGGGCGTTTGGTTTCCATTGATGTTGCCAAGTACTGCGGCTCCAATCATCGGAGCAAGTCCAGCGTTTAAAATACACATGGGATTGAGTATCGTTGGATATGGTTTTGCGTTTATGGCGGCCTTGGATGCTTTTTTGGCAGTGGCTTTTGGAAAACAATCTGAACAAGCTCAACAGGTAAAAATCGAGATTCCAAGAATTCTCATGGCAAGTTTTGTTTTTCTGTCGCTCACCATTTTGACGGGCCTTATGTCAAGTAATCAGTATTTATCAGGGTTTTTCGATGGTGTGGCTGAAGTGACTGCAACGGTTGTGACTTGGCTTACCTGCGGGATTTTATTATTAGTTAATCGTATAAAAAAATAATCGAATAGGTAAGAGGCGAAAATGTTAGGAAAAATTCTATTTTTTGTGCTCTTAATTTTGCTTGCATTGGTACTTTGGAAAAAAAGGCAAGCAGAAGTGGTCGCTAATCAAAAGAAGTCAGTGAAAAATGAACACGCAACAAAAATGATTCAATGCCCAGTCTGTGGTATTCACTTCGCAGAAGCGGAGGGGCATTGGTATAACGGACATATGTATTGTTCACTTGAGTGTCAAAAGAAGGCAAAATCAGCTTATGAATGATTTACGAATTAATGAAGATGGGTTTTTAGATAAAGGCCAATTTCACTGGCATGCGAGTCCTCATTTTGATGAACGAAGTGGATCCATGCCAATTTCATTGATCGTTATTCACAATATTTCTTTACCTGCTGGATGTTTTGGTACTGGGTATGTCCAAGCACTTTTTGATGGGACTATAGATACGACCGCCCATCCCAGTTTTGTTTCCTTGCAAGGCTTAGAGGTGTCCTCTCATTTTTTTATAGATAGAAATGGGGAAATTTGGCAATTTGTTTCGACTCAAAAGCGAGCTTGGCATGCCGGCAAGTCATCATTTATGGGGCACGAGCGTTGTAACGATTTTTCCATTGGGATTGAGCTTGAAGGAACCGATTTTCTGTCATTTCAAGAGGTTCAGTATGCCTCTCTCAGGACACTATTAAAAGCAATTACAGAGCGATACCCACAGATTAAATTTGTGACGGGACACAGTGACATTGCACCGGGCAGAAAAACTGATCCTGGTCTCTTTTTTTCAGCTGATAAAGCACTCAATGACGCAACTTTGCGCTCTAAGTTAAAATATTGGCATCTTAACGCTCAAAAGTAGATATAACTGTGATTCACTTTATAGCTTTTCTTTTTAATATCATCACAACTTTTATCGGAAGTTTGATGATTCTTCGAGTTTTTATTTTTTATCAACGCCTATCGATTTTTGATCCGATTGCGCGCTTGGCATGGGCCGGTACAAACTGGTTAGTCGTTCCGTTATCGCAAGTTTTCCCTTCATCTCGTCGTTGGGAATGGCCAACGGTGGTTGGCGCTATTTTGATGGCTATGGTAGTTGCTGTTATTAGTAAGCAAGTAACAGGATTACCTTATCATTGGTTCTATGTCCCCATTTGTGCTGTATTTATTCTCATGCGATGGGTATTAGAGTTAGTGCTTTGGGGCACAATTATTTATGTTGTGTTGTCCTGGTTACAACCGTCATCTCCTGTGTATGGCATGGTTTGGCGAATGATGACCCCTATTTTGGCTCCCTTGTCTAACCGTATTCCGAAGGTTGCAAACATTGACTTTTCGCCAATGATTGTCTTTTTAATTGTTAATGCGTTGCTCTATTGGGTAACCCCGCTGTCGCAGGGTTACTTTGTGAGTGCTTGGTTCTAGGTCCAATTAGAGAGCTATCGTTTCACCATAGGCGCACTCATAAAGGTGCGCCACTTCTTTTTTATTGAGTTGGTAGCCTTGAGGGGCATCATGTTTGGCTTTGATATGCCCCATTAATAAAGCCAACTGGATGGTGTGTTTCCATTCTAAATTTAAGCTTAGACCTCTTAAAAGTCCTCCTCTGAAAGCATCTCCACAGCCAACAGGATTAACTAAGTTTTCGACGGGAAGAGCATCGAAATGAGAGGAGTGACCCTTTCGGATCAGTTCACAGCCCTTTTCTGCTTTAGTGATAACGATGGCTTCAAATTGTTGAGATAGTTCTTGTGAGCTAATCTGACTTTTTTCAAGTATTAAAGACCACTCAGCTTCTGAAACTGTTAAATAATCTGTTCTGGATAGCATCCAGATAATGTCATTGGCATTAAGGTAGCCTGCAGAAGGACCTACATCCCAAATCACAGGAACATTACGACATTTAAGTAAGCTAGTATGGGCCTTCATGACGTGTGGAGCCGTGGAAGTAATAATGCCGTGACTAAATACTTCTTGTGGATCAACATACGCCTTATCGGCCTTGCTCATTGCTCCTTCATGAAATGAGGCTAACTGATTACCTTCATTATCAGTTGTAATAAATGCTTGAGGTGTGTATTCATTTTCAACTGTGATAATTCCATCTACACGAATACCAGCTTGACGTAGGTGTTGATAATAAGGTTGACAATCAATTAAACCAATTGCCGTTGAAATATAGGGATCACCACCACAAGTTTTCAAACTATAAGCAATATTGGCTGCACAACCACCAAACTGTCGCTTCATTCTAGGAGTTTGAAATGTGAGATTAAAGCCTTTGAGGCTGAGTGTAGTTGCATGATCGCTAAAGGAACAATCAGTTTCTAAAATCGTGTCGTACGCAACGGATCCAGAAATAAAGATAGTCATGATTTTTATAAGAAAAACCCCGTTAGTATGAACAAACGGGGAAGGGTTTAAGAGGGATTCGCCAGTTCAATTAGTAGCTGATTGGGAATGCCTTCTGTCATTTTGAAAGTAAAGGCAACCTGACGAGTTTGAGCAGGCTTGAGCTTTTGGCTAGGATCATTGAGGTAGTCTTTGGGCGTCAATTGACGACGGGTTAATACGTCACCCTTTTGTCCCTTGAGAATAACCCTCATCACAGGGAAAGGTTGTTCTTGAAGACCGTCATTGTGTAGATTGGCCACAATGACATACTCATTTCCCCCAACTTTTTGTAAGCTTTGCGACAGTAGCGTGATGCCAGCCTTTGCTGCAGTTCTGTTATCCGCAGAAGTGCTCTCATTTTTTGGAGCTGGACAAACCAGGTATTGGCAAAGCGTATCAAAAGTTGCTCGAGATTGAGGCAGTTTTTCAATGATACTATCTCTCATAAAGACAGCACCTTGTAGGCCAATTAAAAGCACAGCGACAATAGCAATGAGGATCCAAATGGCCTTATTTGATGATTTGTTAGAAGAGTTTTCTTCAACTTCTTCCTCCTCTTCATCATCTTCCTGATTGCTGTACGCTTCAGCATTAAGTCTTACGGGTTCGTGACGAATGACTTCGATGGAACTTGAATTGGCATTAATGACATCTTGTCGGACAGGCCCCATGCGTGGCTCTGCCCGTACACCAACAAGACCATTTGAAGTTGCATCATCATCTACCGAGTCAAAGCCTCTTAATTGGTTGGCTAAAGCAGCCATGTCCGCAAGACCCTTGCGCTCAGCCTCAGCTTCACGCTCCGCGCGTAGGACTGCATCTGAAGTGTTTTCTAATGAGCGGTAAAGGTGATCCGTTGCATTAAAAACACTCTGACAGAAACCACAGCGCACCAGGCCTTCCTTTGCTTTTAACTGAGTATCAGTGACGCGGAAGGCTTGGTGACAAGAAGGACAACGTGTGATGAACACTGCCATATTTACTCGGCCTTACGACAGCCCGCAATACAGACCCATCCATCGTGTTCTTTCCAAACGGAAAGCTCAACTTTGGGATCGTGTTCGTGGTAAACCGCAATGACCTCTTCAGCTTGGCGAGCCAGAACTCCCGATAAAACTAAATAGCCTCCTGTTTTCACGCGAGCTAATAAAGCTGGTGCTAAGAACTTTAACGGGTTAGAAAGAATGTTTGCCACAACAACATCAAAAGCGCCTTCGGGCATTGCATCTGGTAAAACAAATTGAGCAGGTGCATCATTTGCTTCACTATTGATTTGTGCTGCTTCAACTGCTTGTGGGTCGATGTCTGTACCCCAAACATTTTCTGCGCCAAGCTTACGAGCGGCAATAGCTAAAATTCCAGTACCGCAACCATAATCCAACACTGTTTGATGAGGTTGGATATGGCTGTCTAACCACTGCAAGCATAAATGAGTGGTGGGGTGGGAGCCTGTACCAAAAGCAACGCCAGGATCCAAGCGGATATTAATAGCCGTATCACCAGCTGGAGGCTCATGCCATGTTGGAACGATCCATAAGCGATCAGAAACCTTCACTGGTTGGAATTGTGCTTGAGTAATGCGAACCCAATCAGCATTTTCGACGACTTCATCTTTGACTTTTTGAGGGATTTCAATGTTTAAGGCTTTGGCAGCAATGGCCAAGTCTAAATCCAAATCAAAATCGTCATCAACTAACACCTTGAGGTAGGAATTTTTCCAGGCCATTGGGGCCGGTTCCATCCCTGGTTCACCATAAAGAGGTTGTTCATCGGGTGTATCCGCATCAGCGTCTTCAATGGACACTGACAAAGCACCTGCATCCATTAAAGCATCACCTAAAGCATCAGTTGCTTTTTCACTGACTAAAAGCGTAATTTCGCGCATTAGTGTTCCTTTGTATGCGTTTCGCGTTGAGCCTTCAAATCTTGCAAACGTTCTTCCAAGTAGTGAATGCTGGTTCCACCTTCTCGGAATTTGCTATCAGACAGGATTTCGCGATGTAACGGAAGATTGGTTTTAATGCCAGAAACAACCATTTCAGATAAAGCGATCTTCATACGAGCAATCGCAGTTTCACGACTGTCGCCGTAAGCAATCAATTTACCAATCATAGAGTCATAGTAAGGTGGTACAAAGTAGCCAGAATAAACATGGCTATCAAAGCGAATACCAGGACCACCTGGAGTGTGCCATGCCGTTACCTTACCTGGAGACGGGATAAAGGTAAATGGATCTTCTGCATTAATACGGCATTCGATAGCATGACCACGCAAATTAACATCACGTTGTTTGTAGCTTAATCGTTCGCCGTAAGCAACTCTAATTTGCTCTCTCACTAAATCAATACCGGTGATTAGCTCTGTGACAGGGTGTTCTACTTGAATTCGAGTATTCATTTCGATGAAATAGAATTGACCATTTTCATACAAGAATTCAAATGTGCCAGCGCCTCGATAGCCGATACGCTTACAAGCCTCAACACAACGCTCACCAACCTTTTCAATTTGTTTGCGATCAATGCCAGGAGCGGGAGCTTCTTCCAAAACCTTTTGATTACGACGTTGCATAGAACAATCGCGTTCGCCCAAATAAATAGCATTGTGGAAATTGTCAGCGAGAACTTGGATTTCGATGTGGCGCGGGTTTTCTAAGAATTTTTCCATGTAAACCGTTGGATTGCCAAAGGCCACTTGGGCTTCTTGCTTGGTCATGCTAACAGCATTAATCAACGCTGCTTCAGTACGAACAACTCGCATACCGCGACCACCACCGCCACCACTAGCCTTAATGATGACAGGGTAACCAATTCGACGAGCAATCTTCAAAATTTCTTCTGGTTCATCCGGTAGAGCACCATCAGAGCCAGGAACACACGGCACGCCTGCTGCAATCATAGCTTGTTTAGCAGAGACCTTATCACCCATGATTCGGATGGAGTCGGGGCGAGGGCCAATGAATGCAAAACCAGACTTTTCAACTCGTTCTGCAAAATCTGCATTTTCAGATAAGAAGCCATAACCTGGGTGAATAGCTTCTGCATCGGTGACTTCCGCTGCACTGATGATGGCGGGAATGTTTAAATAGCTATCAACAGAAGCTGCAGGACCAATGCATACACTCTCATCAGCAAGACGTACATATTTTGCATCTACGTCCGCAGTGGAGTGAACCACAACGGTACGAATGCCCATTTCACGGCATGCACGTTGGATGCGTAGGGCAATTTCACCACGGTTGGCAATAAGAATTTTTCCAAACATAGGGTATCTTAGCCGATGATGAACAAGGGTTGACCAAATTCCACAGGTTGAGCATTGTCAACCAAGATTTCTTTAATCGTGCCAGAGGTCTCAGCTTCAATTTCATTGAGTAGCTTCATGGCTTCAATAATGCATAACGTTTGACCAGCTTCAACCTTGTCACCGACCTTAACGAACGGATCGGCACCAGGATTGGGCGAGCGGTAGAACGTTCCCACCATTGGTGAGGTAACAGTTGTGCCCTCAACAACAGGCTTATCAGCGACGGCGGGCTCAGCCGGTGCAGTAGGTGCTGCAGCTACAGCAGGGGCAGCAACTGGAGCGGCAACCACAGGAGCCGGAGCTACTGCAACGGTTTGAACTTTATTGACAATGCGAACCTTGTCGTTTTCTTCGGTGACTTCCAACTCGGAGATGCCACTTTCAGCGACCAAGTCGATCAGAGTCTTAAGTTTTCGTAAATCCATTTGATATCCCTCTTTGGTTTTATCGTTTTTGTCCGTACAAAACAAAATCTTGGACAAAATACCTATTTATTCAGCATTTTCATGCTTTTTTAGTTAAATGTCTAGGAAAAAACGCTAATTTTTGCGAGTTTTCATTAAATATTGTCACGCAAACAGGCTAGTCCTGTTGGTGGGGTATTACTTAAAAGTAAGAAGCAATTTCTGTAAGAAGGCTTCTAATCCTTTGGGTTTGAGTGAATTTCTTTTGTGTTAATCGTTTTTAATAGCTTTGTCGGTGGGGACATTGTTAAAGACCCAATTCAAGAAGCTCCCTCTATTTCTGGAGCATACAAAAATGGACCCCTCACCTTTGAACTTCAGCACAATACCTTCACCTGTTGTTTGGCTGTTGACAAGCTTGCCTAGGAGACCTGATTTCGAGGTATTAATACTTAATTCGTAGGTAAGATTGGTATCCCATGCGACTAAGTGCCCATTATCAACTACGATGGTTTGACCAGGATTGACTTTCAATTCACGCATTGAACCAAAGCCAGAAATGGCTAGTTGGCCTTGGCCTTCTGTTCCCATAATGAAAAAGCCACCCGAATTACCTAAGACGGAACGACCTAAGCCTTGATATTTTGACGTTAAACTCACACTTTCTGTTGCAGCTAAAAAGGCTCCGTCAGTGAGCATATATTGCTTTTGTCCAATCTCAAGAACTTGAATGTCCCCTGGAATATTGGGAGCAAGTAGTACTTCACCACAACCATCTTCTGCTTCAATACTTTGTTGAAAGAAAGATTCATCATTAAGTAGCTTGCGACTGATGGAGCTTAAAAGACCTCCACGAGCCTTACCTCTTAATTTAAGGTTGTTATCCATAGCAACCATAGCATTGGATTCTGCTAAAAGAACATCACCTTTTTCGAGTTGGCATGAGAGGAGAGGATCCACACTACCAGTAATTTCGAAGCGAATCACAGTCATTCCTTTTTCACAAATATCAATATGGTGATAATAGCGAATCCTTCAAATAACTCGTGCCTACAAAATAAGCACTAAATGTGCGAAAAAGTTTCATTTTGTAAGGGAATGTGATACTGAAAAAACGGTATTTTAAGATAAAAGACAAAGGCGAATCGGCTAAAATTCATTCTTTAGATTCTAGAAAGAGATTCGTCATGCATATTCATATTCTCGGAGTCTGCGGTACTTTTATGGGAGGTGTCGCTCAATTGGCTCGTGCCGCAGGGCACCGCGTAACGGGATGCGATGCAAATGTTTATCCTCCGATGAGTGATCAACTCAAAAATGCAGGAATTGAGTTAATCGAGGGATATGACGAGTCGCAACTATCTCTCCATCCAGACATCTTTGTTATCGGTAATGCAATTTCTCGAGGCAATCCGTTATTGGAAGCCATTTTGGATGCAGGTCTGCCATATACCTCTGGTCCGCAGTGGCTAGGTGAGTATATTTTGCATGACCAACACGTTTTAGCAGTTGCTGGAACGCATGGAAAAACAACAACGTCATCCTTGTTGACATGGATACTTGAGTATGCAGGACTAGATCCCAGTTTTTTAATTGGTGGAGTACCTACTAACTTTCTTTGTTCGGCTCGCTTGACTGACTCCAAATATTTCGTCATCGAAGCGGACGAGTACGATACGTGCTTCTTTGATAAACGATCTAAGTTTATTCATTATCGTCCTAAAACTGCGATTCTCAATAATCTTGAATATGATCATGCGGATATCTTCCCTAATTTAGAAGCTATAGAAACGCAATTTCACCATCTTGTGAGAACGATGGCCCGCAATGCACGAGTTGTTGTCAATGATGATTGTGAGGCATTACATCGTGTGTTGGGACGTGGGCTTTATAGTGAAGTCGTGTACTTTAATGCGCAAAAAGGTTGGCATCTTGAAAATGATCAAGTCTATTTTGCTCAAACATGTTACGGTTCATTGGACCTAGCACTCCCCGGTCACCATAACCAATTGAATGCTTTAGCCGCTATTGCTGCAGCCCAACATATTGGGGTTGAGCCAAAATTAGCTTTGGAAGCTTTGCGTGAATTTCAAGGTGTAAAACGTCGTATGGAAGTACGAGGAAAGGAGCGAGGAGTGACTGTTATTGATGACTTTGCGCACCATCCAACTGCAATTGCGGAAACTATCGCAGCATTAAGGGCAAAGATTGGTTCTAATCATCGTGTCATAGCGGTATTAGAACCAAGAAGTAATACGATGAAAATGGGAACAATGAAGGGACGTTTGGCAGATAGTTTAAGCGGAGCTGATGAAATTGTTTGCTTTGCGGCACCATCTTTGGGTTGGAACGTTGAAGAAGCTCTCAGTTCATTGGGGCAAAAAGCACATGTTTTTCACAATTTGGACGAAGTTGTCAACAACACTGTGAGTTTAGTGCATGAGGGTGACTATATTTTGGTCATGAGTAATGGTGGTTTCGGTGGTATTCATGGGAAACTCTTAACTTCGCTAAAGGAAATGTGATGGTTGTGGTTTATTTGCATGGATTTCGATCTTCTCCGGCCAGTAAAAAGGGACAAATACTGAGAAAAGCTTTTGAGGAAAGTCTTGGTTTTAGAGCACCTGATTTAAATGTAGGGCCACTAGAAGCACAAAAAGTCATGTTAGAGACAGTCAAGGATTTAAATCCTAAAGATTTGTGTTTGGTTGGTTCTAGTTTAGGAGGCTTTTACGCAACCTGGTTAGCAGAGCGGATTGGTTGTAAAGCGGTTCTTTTGAATCCTGCGACTGAACCCTGGGCAGTCATTAACGATTACCTTGGTTTGCAGACAATTCATAATACGAATCGAACAATTTTTGTTAAGCCAGAGTATGCAGATCAAGCACGAGAGATGGCTACTGAAGCGACGGATCCCTCTCGCTATTTGGTTTTTCTGTCAACTGCCGATGAGGTTTTAGATTGGACAAAAGGCCAGAAAAAATACTCACAATGTGAGCAGGTAATTTTGCCCAACAATACGCATGAGATTGAATCTTTTGAAGACTGCTTACCTGCAATTAAAGCCTTCTTAAAGGACTGATCATGGAGCATAGTTTTTCTTCAGCTCTCTTGTTAATGTTTCTAATGGCAGATCCATTAGGTAATATCCCTCTTTTTATTGCTGCTCTTAAACAAGTGCCTGCACGAAGAAGAACCTTCATTATTCTTCGAGAGTGTGCAATTGCAGCATTGGTGTTGGCAGTATTTGCCTTTGTCGGTAAGCCATTTCTAGATGCTTTGGGCTTGAGTCAAGCAGCCCTGTCGATTGGTGGAGGGCTTATCGTTTTATTAATGGCAATACGTATGGTTTTCCCATCAAAGGAAGGTGTGTTTGGAGAGTCTCCCTCTGGTGAGCCTTTTATAGTACCCTTGGCTGTTCCAGCACTAGCAGGCCCTTCGACTTTGGCCACAGTTTTAGTTTTGGTTGGCAGCGGGCCTGGAAGAATCGTAGAGTGGTTAAGCGTTGTGGTAATAACAATGTTTTTAAGTGCTGTGATTTTGATTTTTGCTGATCGTATTCAGCAAATTGTTGGCGAACGCACTACAGCAGCCTTTGAACGATTAATGGGATTGATCTTAGCAACCATGGCTGTGCAAATGTTCCTTTCGGGAATTACATCCTATATTCAAATGACCTTTTAGGACTTAGTGGATTATGTATATTTTTTTTGAAGAAGACGGTGCATTTAAAACGGGAACGGTACTTTCTCAAAATGGTAATGCATTTCAAGTGGAGTTGACGACAGGTCGTCGCACGAAGGTCAAAGGAGGACATACATTCTTTACTTTTGAGTCACCAGTGGCTACAGAGGTTATTCCTGCTGCACAAACATTAATGACGGAAATTGATAAGCAGTTTTTGTGGGATGTTGCTCCTGAAGGAGAGTTTCAGTTTGAGACATTAGCTAAAGAGTATTTCGGAGAAACCGCTACGGTGGTTGAACGTGTTGCTACGTTATTGGTTTTGCATGAAAACCCCGTTTATTTCCATCGAAAAGGACGAGGAAACTACCGTAAAGCCCCAGAAGAAATTTTAAAAGTTGCTTTAGCTGCATTAGAAAAGAAGCGTTTGCAAGAGGAGCAAAAGAAGGCTTGGGTACGCCAAATGGTAGACGAGCATACTGTACCTAAGGAAGTAGCAGCTCAGGCGATTAATCTCATTACTAGTCCTGATAAAAATAGTATTTTGTGGAAGGCATTGTCGGATGCGTCCAGCGAATTGCATATGCCTCCTCTTAGATTGCTCATTGAATTGGGGGCCATCTCTTCAGCTTATCGATGGCATGTGGACAGTTTTTATGCACAGTACTTCCCGAAAGGAAAAGGCTTTCCTGCTTCTTTGAGTGTCCCAGATGAGGCAAGTTGGACGCAGTTGCCCTTGGCCAGTGTGGAGGCTTTCTCAATTGATGACTCCTCAACAACAGAAATCGATGATGCAATGAGTGTTGAGCATGTCGATGAGAAGCTTTTGCGTATAGGTATTCACATTGCAGCTCCAAGCTTAGGTATTGCACGAGATTCCGATATTGATCAAGTTGCTCGCTCTCGTTTATCAACTGTTTATGCGCCAGGTATTAAAACCACAATGATGCCGGATGCTTGGTTTAAGGCTTTTTCATTAGACGTTGGTCGTGAAGTGCCGTGCTTATCACTTTATGCATTGATCGATAAAGATAGCTTAGAGGTCCAAGCTACCGAGACGCATTTAGAGCGTATTAGTGTCAAAGAGAATATTCGATACGACATCATTGAAAATGAGTTTTCAGAAGAAAAACTGCTCTCTGGTACTGTTAACCATAGCTTTTCCCAAGAGATTACATGGCTATGGAAGTTTGCTAAGAAGTGTTTGGCAGACCGAGAAGTCGTCCGTGGTCGCCCAGAAGTGATTGGTCGTTTGGAGTGGAGTTTTGACTTAGAAGGTGAAGGGGAAAATGCCAAAATTCATCTAAAGTCACGTCGTCGAGGTTCTCCTTTAGATCTGGCAGTTGGTGAACTTATGATTTTTGCTAACTCCGTTTGGGGAGGATGGCTTGAAGAAATGGGAGTGGCAGGTATTTATCGTTCTCAAAGTATGGGACGTGTGAAAATGAGTACAACTCCTGGGCCTCATGATGGTATTGGAGTGCCGCAATATGCATGGTGCACCTCACCGTTGCGCCGCTATGTGGATTTAGTGAATCAGCGCCAGTTAATCAGCGCTGTTCAAGACGTACAAGCTTGCTACCGTCCGAGTGATACTGATTTATTCACGATTGTGGCTAACTTTACAACGGTTTATGCTGCGTACTCCGATTTTCAACGTAAGATGGAGCGCTATTGGAGTCTGCGTTGGATTGAGCAAGAAGGCTATAAGACGATTGAGGCCGTTGTTGTAAAAGGTGAGTTGATTCGTATTGAAGGGTTGCCTTTTACGCAACGCATGCCAGGCCTGCCAGAACTGCCTCGCGGTCAAAAGATCCTATTGGATGTTTTGGGAGTGGATTACGTTGATGTTTTACTAGATGCCAAGCTTCGGGAGGTGTTAAATGAAACCGACGAAGAAGCACTCGAAGACGAGACTGTTTTAGCCGAGGTTCAGGCTTCAGAAGGTGAGGATAGTACTCCTTCTAGTGGTTCTTAATTCGTAACTAACAAAACGCCGTAAAGCCCTAGGTGGTACAATGCTAGGGCTTTCTTCATCTCCGCGGAAGATATGCTTTCGTGAGAGCTCTTTTTTGGACTTTTTCTGTGACGAGGTGCACCGATGCCAATGGACATGCGAGACACCGATAGCCGCTTAGAGATAACTGCTAATGCGGATGCTACCTTAGCTCGTGAGCCAGAGCTTGCTAGCCGCGCACTCGCTCGCATTCAGCAATGCATCGATAAAGCCGAAGAGCAACATCAAAAAGTCACAGCCACTGGCGCGCTTTCTAAAGATCAGGAAAGCATTATGCGCGATGGCCTCTCTGTTCAAGTCAAGGCAGAAATTGCCAAGATCTTGGAACCACTTCACCCTGCAGACGTAGCATATATTTTGGAAGCTCTTCCAAACGATGAACGTATGATCGTTTGGGAACTAGTCCAAGCAAACCAAGACGGTGAGGTGCTCGTTGAAGTCAATGAAGGTGTTCGTGAGACCTTGATCGACGCCATGGATCGCGATGAGTTGGTCGATGCCATGGAAACGTTGGATACCGACGAAATTGCTGACTTGGTTGAGGATTTACCACCAGATGTCGTTGCTGAAGTTCAAGAAGGTTTAACAACGAAAGAGCGGGCACAGTTACGTGCTGCAATGAGTTACCCAGAGGAAAGTGTGGGTGCTCGCATGGACTTTGAAATTGTGTCGGTCCGAGAAGAGGCAAATTTAGATACGGTGTTGCGCTATTTACGCAGTTTCCAAGAGTTGCCAGAGCTGACGGACATGATTTTTGTAATTGATCGCCATCAAAAGCTCAAGGGTGCGTTGCCGGTTTCAAAAATTATTGTCAGTGATCCTGAACGAACTGTTGTTGAATTAATGCAGACGGATGTGCTGACACTGAATCCTTTAGATGATGCAACAGATGCAGCTCAAGCTTTCGAACGTTATGACTTGGTGAGTGCACCTGTGGTTGACGAAACGGGCCGATTAGTAGGTCGTTTGACAGTTGACGAAGTGATGGATGTGATTCGAGAGTCAAGTGAAGAAGACGCTTTGGCCGCTGTTGGCTTGAGCGATGAGCAAGACTTATTCGGTGGTATTTGGGAAACTGCAAAGAGTCGTTGGCTTTGGTTAGGCGTTAATCTTTGTACTGCATTCTTTGCTTCCCGTGTGATTAACGCTTTCGAAGGAACCATTTCGCAAGTGGTTGCTTTGGCGACACTTTTACCGATTGTGGCGGGGATTGCAGGAAATACGGGAAATCAAACATTAACTCTTTTAGTGCGCTCCTTGGCAATGGGGCAAGTTAACGCATCTAATAAATTCGACCTTTTTAAGAAAGAGCTTTGTGTCGCCATTATTAATGGCTTATTGTGGGGACTCATTGCAGGAGCTCTTGCTTGGCTGTTGTATGCTGATAGCTCTTATGGAATGAAACTGGGGTTGGTGATGTTCTTGGCTATGGTGCTTAATATTTTTGTTGGTGCTTTGGTCGGTTTAATCGTCCCATTGACCCTGAAGAAGCTTGATCGAGATCCCGCTATCGGCAGTTCAGTTCTTTTGACATTTATTACCGATAGCGGTGGATTCTTAATTTTCTTAGGTCTCGCGACATTTTTCTTTTTCTAGTGAAAATCTCCGCTTTCCCATTGGGCAATGCTGAGCGCTGTGAGTCCTGCCGTTTCGGTGCGTAAGACTCTCGGGCCTAATAGGCAAGCCTCATAACCTAAGTCAATTGCCAATTGTATTTCCTCTTCACTAAAACCCCCTTCGGGGCCAATAGCAAAACAAATACTATCAAGCTTGCTCAGGGAGAATTTCGTTTGAGCTCCAGGCGCCAAGATAACTTTGCGTGCAGCGTCAATGTTACGGAGAGCCACTTCCAATTTAGGTTGCCAGGTCACATTTGGAAAGTAACTTCTTCCACACTGTTCACAGGCTGAAGCAACTGTTTTTTGCCATTGATCAAGGCGCTTTTCTAAGCGTTTTGTATCAAGTTTTGTCACAGAACGATTGGCAGGAGTAATGACGATTTCAGTTACACCAAGTTCTGTTGCTTTCTCCAAAATCCAATCGAGCTTTTCCTGACAGACAAGAGATTGGATCAAAATTGTTTTCAGAGGGCTTTCTGTGGATGAGTTTTGAACACTCATAACTTCAGCTTCCGTTCGATCGGAAAAAAAGTGCATGATGACATTGGCTTCGTGGCCTTTGCCGTCAAAAAGTATAGCGGTGTCACCTTCTCTCATTCGTAAGACGCGAGAGGCATGATGAGCCTGTTTTTCAGGCAAAACAATTGTACTTTTAGAAGCGTAATGCGCGTCAACAAAAAAACGGGGGGCCATAGAAAAAATCCTCATTAGTATTCGTGAATTGTATCTGAAGTGGAATCACTGTCGAAGATTTGAGCAAAAATCATAGAGATTTCATCAAGAACAATTCTTTTTGGCATTTTCTTGATTCGATGAGAGCTTTTGCATGAGTGAAAATGAAAAACACTTGATTAAATCCAGTAAAATCTACTTGTTTAATATTGCCTAAATAAAGGCACTCTTTTCTTTTCATTTTTGGGTAGAAAAATTTATGTCTTGCTGTGTCACACCTCAATTAATGGCTAACGCAATTCGTGCATTAGCTATGGATGGCGTTCAAAAAGCCAAGTCGGGTCATCCTGGGATGCCGATGGGGATGGCTGATATCGCCATTGCTTTGTGGACGCGTCATTTGCATCATAATCCGGCCGATCCGCGTTGGTTAGGCCGTGATCGTTTTATTTTGAGCAACGGGCACGGTTCGATGTTGCAATATGCGCTATTGCACTTGACCGGTTACGATTTGTCTATTGATGATTTGAAGAATTTCCGTCAATGGCATAGCAAAACGCCGGGTCATCCTGAAGTTGATGTCACGCCGGGTGTTGAAACGACCACTGGTCCTTTGGGTCAAGGTATTGGTAATGCTGTCGGTATGGCTTTAGCAGAAAAAATGTTGGCCGCCGAATTTAATCGTCCGGGTTTAGATGTTATCAATAACTACACGTATTGCTTCTTGGGTGATGGTTGTTTAATGGAAGGTATTAGCCACGAAGTTTGTTCTTTGGCAGGTACCTGGAAGTTGAATAAGTTGATCGTAATTTACGACGACAATGGTATTTCTATTGACGGTAAAGTGATTAACTGGTTCTCTGATGAAACTGGTGAACGCTTTAAGTCTTATGGTTGGAATGTTATTGGTCCAGTGGATGGACATGACATTGACGCGATGGACAAAGCCATTGCCGAAGCTAAGACGAGTGAAGATAAGCCGACATTGATTATTGCTCGTACGGTTATTGGTAAGGGCTCTCCTAACCGTGCAGGTACCAGCAAGGTTCACGGCGAAGCTTTAGGCGACGAAGAATTAAAGTTGACGCGCGAAGCTTTGGGCTGGAAGTGGGATCCGTTTGTTATTCCTCAAGAAATTTATGATGCTATGGATGCTCGTGCAGCAGGCGCTAAAATGCAAGCTGAACACGAAGCCAAGATGGCTCAATATGCTGAACAATTCCCGCAAGAGTTTGCAGAATTAAAGCGTCGTTTGGCCGGTGATTTGCCTGCTGACTTTGAAGTTTTAATGCAAAAAGCTATTGCTCAAGCTGCAGAAACACATGAAACCGTTGCAACACGTAAGGCTAGCCAAAAGGCTTTGAATGCCTTTGCTCCGAGTGTGCCGGAATTGTTGGGTGGATCTGCTGACTTAACAGGCTCCAATTTGACCAATTGGACAGGTGTTGAAGCTATGCGTCCAGATACCTACTTAGGTCGCCATGTAAATTATGGCGTTCGTGAGTTTGGTATGTCTGCCATTCAAAATGGTATTGCTCTTTATGGTGGCTTTATCCCGTTTAGCGCAACATTCTTAACCTTCTCCGACTATAGCCGTAATGCTATCCGTATGGCAGCATTGATGAAGTTGCGTTCAATTTTTGTTTTCACGCATGATTCAATTGGTTTGGGCGAAGATGGTCCGACTCATCAATCCATCGAACATATTCCCAGCTTGCGTTTAATTCCGAACTTAAACGTGTGGCGTCCATGTGATACGGTTGAAGCTTTAGTTGCATGGGAAAGTGCATTAGAGTCTCGTCAAACACCTTCTATTATTATTGGTTCTCGCCAAAATATTGAATTTACGCCTCGTGAAGTTTCTGTTGTTACAGAGCAAGCAAAGCAAGCTGTGAAGGCTGGTGCTTATGTGATGTTGGAATCTTCAAAGGGTAAGGATGCTGTTGACTGCGTATTGTTGGCAACGGGTTCTGAAGTTCCTTTAGCTGTGAAGGCTCGCGCTCAATTAGAGGAAATGGGTATTGGTACTCGTGTTGTTTCGATGCCTTGCGTAGACTTATTTGACAAGTTGACGGCTGAGGAACAAGACAAGATTCTAACCAAGGCACCGAAGGTTGCGATTGAGGCAAGCGTAACAGGCTTGTGGTACAAGTATGTTAAGTGTGGCACAGTTATCGGCATTGACACCTTTGGTGAATCTGCTCCAGCAAATGTGCTTTGGGAAAAATTTGGCTTCACCGTTGATCGTGTGGTTGAAGCTGCTAAGAACTTAATTCAACGTTAATCCTTTAAAGGGGAATTTTGACATGACCATTAAGGTTGCTATTACAGGTTTCGGCCGTATCGGTCGTAATGTTTTGCGAGCTCACTACGACTTCGGCAAAAAGCATGACATTGAAATCGTTGCTATCAATGCAATGGGTGATCTCAAGACCAATGCTCATTTGTTGAAGTACGATACTGTTCACGGTCGTTTTAACTCTGATGTCCAAATCGAAGATGTTTCTGAAACCGAAAAGTATTTGATTGTTGACGGCGATCGTATCCGTGTTTTGTGTGATCGTAATCCGCTTAACCTCCCCTGGAAGGAATTGGGCGTAGATGTTGTTTTGGAATGCACGGGTGCTTTCCGTACAAAGGAAAAGTGCTTGATGCACTTGGAAGCCGGTGCTAAGAAAGTTTTGATTTCTGCTCCTGGTAAGGGTGTGGATGCAACTGTTGTTTATGGTGTTAACCAAGACGTGTTGACCTCTGACATGACGGTTGTTTCTAACGCATCTTGTACAACTAATGCTTTAGCTCCAGTCGTTAATGCTTTGCACAAGTCTTTGGGCATTGAACGCGGTTTGATGACCACAATTCATGCTTACACGAATGACCAAACGTTGACCGACGTCTATCACAAGGATTTACGTCGTGCTCGTGCAGCAACGCACTCTATGATTCCGACCAAGACCGGTGCAGCAGCAGCTGTTGGTTTGGTATTGCCTGAGTTGAACGGCAAGTTGGATGGTTTCGCTGTTCGAGTTCCGACCATCAATGTCTCTTTTGTTGATTTGACGTTCGAAGCTAAGCGCGATACGACTGTTGAAGAAGTTAATGCCATTATGAAGGCCGCTAGCGAATTGCCTGAAAACCAAGGCATTTTAGGTTATAACGATTTGCCTTTGGTTTCGATTGACTTTAACCATGACGAGCACTCTTCTGTGTTTGATGCTACGTTAACCAAGCTTTCTGGTCCGCGTATGGTCAAGGTAACAGCATGGTATGACAATGAATGGGGCTTCTCTTGCCGTATGCTTGATACGATGGCTGCAATGATGGCTGCTAAGTAATTTAAGAGAAGTTTCTTCTGAAAATTAGGCCCGTGAAGGGCCTAATTTTTTTGAATCTACGTAGTTCGATTTATGTAAACAAAAGGATTAATCCTTTTGGCTATCAATGAGGTATTGTATTTGTCAACCATATAGGGCACCATAATATGAATATTTCATTTTGCTCTTCTTTAAATTTGAATTCTGCTTTTTGTGGATGCCAAATATTTGCCCTTATCTTTGATAAGGGCATTTTTTTCTAAAACGGAGGCTTGAGCCTCCGTTGTTAGGTGTTCACTGTTTTATTTATTTGCGTTGAGTTTTTCAACCATCTTGGCAAATAATTCAAGGCCCTCTGGCATGCTTTCGGTATCTTGAATACAGAAGTCACCTCTATGATGGCCATGATGGTTACAGCCATAGTAGAAGAACATGGCCTTGCCACCATGTGATTGAACTTTTCGAATTAAGAGTGAGCAGTCCTCACTACCAGGACAACCATGCACATCAAACACACGTGTAACGCTAGGCATATCCTTTGCAATTGTTTCGAAAGCATCACATAACTCTTGGTCACTTGTAATGTTAGTGGCTTGTCCCATGACGTCAATTTTGTACTGCACGCCATAACTTTCAGCAGCACCTCGAATCATTCGTTCGGCTGTTTCTTGCATGTAGGCATTGATTTCATTGTTTGCCCCTCTAACCTCTAATTCCATAGAAGCATGGACAGGAACAACATTTCGACCCTCACCAGCACGGATAGTACCAATATTGACACTTGTTTCACCTTCACCGTGACGGGGAATCCCCATGATTTGCATGGCTGCAGTGCAAGCAGCCATGAGAGCATTTCGACCTGCATGAGCGCTGGAACCTGCATGAGCAGGAACGCCTAAGAAAGAGCAGTTGAGCTTCGTTGTAGATAAGAAACCATCACGAATGATGGCCACTTCGTGTAATTTTGCAGAGACACCGATGTGACCGCCAACAAGATAGTTGACATCATCGAGGTTGTTAGAGTGAGCAATACCACTTGCTCCCTTAGTTCCCTCTTCGGCTGGTTGGAAAAGAATTTTAATAGTGCCACAAAGTTCATCGGCATTGTCATGAACCCAGTGAGCTAGGGCTAGACCCATGGCTGCATGGGCATCATGACCACAGGCATGCATTAAACCTTCGTTATGACTAGCAAAGTGATCCTTACAAGCTTCATGTTCTTCACTGGTCGTTTCTTCAACATTGACGCAGTCGATATCAAAGCGTAAAGCCGTGACGGGGCCAGGACGCCCCGTTTCCCAAATAGCTAAACAGCCAGTAAAGCCTTCTAATTCTTTCAGTAAAGCAGGATCCATACCATCTTGAAGCGCTTTTTGTTGAGCTTTTTCAATAACTGACTCAACTCGGCCAAGTGCGAAATCAGGATTAAAAAGTGCTTTGCCAACAACCGTTTTGAAGCCTAACTCGCGCACACGCTTAACAATCGTTTGAGTTGTTAAAAATTCCGTCCAGGCGATTTCTGGATTTTTATGGAATTCTCGGCGAGTTTTAATCATTTCAGGAATATAAGCAGAAACAGACAACATTTTAAATACGCTCCTTCTATGGACTTGTTAGGCTTATTTATTACCTAATAACTGTCTCATTTTAGGCAGGCCCCAAAAAAGAAAACTCCAGATTATCCCTAAATCTGGAGTTCTCATAGTGTAAAGACTAAGCGTACTTTTGGATTACGTCACGCATTCGTTTAAGACCTTTTTTGACTGTTGCTATATCTGGCCCATAAGAGAGTCGAACCCAGTGACGATAGGGCTCTTCTGCAGGTCGAGCTCGATAAGGTCTAATGTCAAAGAAATGTCCAGGAACTGTAAGAACCTTATTGTCTAAACAAGCAAAGAAAAAGTTATCTGCATCATTAATAGGAGTAGGTAGTTTTTCAATATTAGCCCAAATATAAAAGGTGCCATTGGGGGCTTGTGCAGGTTCAATTCCCATCTCTTTGAGTTCTGTGAGCATTAAACGCCGTTTTTTTGAAAACTCTTCTCGTAATGCGCTTGTTGTTGCTTTCACTCTGTCTGCTTTTAATGCTTCAAGCGCAGCTCGTTGCGTGAGCATTGAAGGCCCACCATCGACAGCGCTAGCAGCTCTGTTCATCTGTTCAATAATATGTGTGGGACCAACTGCCCAGCCTGCACGCCATCCGGGGTAACGATAACTTTTTGTTAGTCCATCAAAGACAACAACAGGGTCTTGGTCAACATCCTCTACATATTCAAGTGCCGATACAGGACCAGTAGCGGGTTTACCATCGTTGTCATAGATGAAATGCGAATAAAACTCATCGCAACCTAAAAGGCAATTTTCTTTTCTAGCAATCTCGACATAATGCTTTAACGTTTCTCCTTGAATAACCTCTCCAGTAGGATTACAAGGGTTAGAGAATACAAAGCAATTGATATGTTCTTGATGAATCATTCTTTCAAGTTCATCCGAGGGAATTCGGAAAGCATTTTCGGCTTTTGCATACATAGGCAAAAGCATGCATCGATTGCGAAGACTATAGAGGTAGTCTTCATAGGCGGTATAGTCGGGATTTTTATAGGCTATGCGACAACCGTCAGCCAAAATCGTGTAAAGGCGAGTCAATGCTAATCGTCCACCAGAAGCAAAGCTAATATTGTCTGCTGTGTACGGCATTTTGCCCTGCCGATACTGGAGGTTGATCATGTTAGCAATGGCTTGACGGACTTCTAGGCTTCCTCCAACTGGGCCATAGGCGTGGTCTTGAGCTTGCAGATCAATGTGGTTGATACGGGGAAAGTCTCCAGCCATTTCTCCCACTTCTGGCTGTCCTTGACCTAAATTGCACCACTCGGGATCTCCATTTGTAAATCCTCGCAAACTCGCTTGATAAACAACCCAAATGACGCCCATATACGGGACTTCACGAACCATTGAAAATTGATCATTCATAGTGTCACCTGACAAATGAAGGCACGGATAATTATCAGGATAACCTTTTTGTTGAAGATTAACTATGGTGTTTATTCTCAGATTTTAGAACAAAAGATAAACCAAATAAGATGAGCATGAGGCCCAATCCAGATCCTAAAGAAATAGGCTCATGAACTACCACTATGGCTAATATAAATGCAACAACTGGCTCTAAAAGTCCTAAGGCAACAGCGGTAGATACGTTGATTATTTTAAGGGCAGTGGAGTATAAAAGATAAGCAATGCCTGTAACGATAATGCCTAAATAAGCAACAATTATTAAGTCTGAAAAGTTAATACTAGGAAGGCCTGAGGCTATCCATGCTACAGGGCTTGCAACGCAAGCTGCAATCAGAAAAGTGAAAGACGTGGCTTGTAGTGGGGTGATGTTTTTAACGATTTCTTTAGCAGTCATTGAGTAAAGAGAATAGAAAAAACCAGCACACACACAAATACCTAGGCCCAATGGAGCCAATGATATAGTTTGGGCTTGAGATATTGCCATCGAAAGACCACCTGACACAGCAATAGAAATTCCAATCACCCAATCTTTCGTCGGTTTTTTCTTATGTAAGAGATACTCGAAAAGACCAGCCCAAAGGGGGGCAGAGCCAATAATGGTACAAGAGCCCAATGCGACACCAGCCTCTTTCACACCAGTGAAAAAAAGCAGGTTGAAAAATGCCAAGCTTAATCCAGCTAAAAGAATTTTAGAACGACAACTGTAAACAGTATCAGAGGTCTGTTTTATAGCAGTGCTTTTAGAGCGAAGAACAAGTAGTGGGAAGAAGAAAGAACAAGCAAAAAGTAGGCGGAAAGTGCCCACCCACAGTGTGTTGAGACCAACTGGTGAAATAAAACTTTGGGCCGTACCAGCACTGCCCCATAACATGGCTGCAGTAGCTGCTAATAATGAGCCCAATGCCATCTTAGAACCTGATAACGACATATGATTTTTCATCCTTTTAAGGGTTGAGAATTATAGAGAAGGCCTTTCTCTCAGAGATAGGTATAAACCCGCCTCTAGAGTTTGTAACAGGCTCTTTCTCAAAAGATGAATGAGTATTAAAATTTACGATTTTTATTCAGGAGTTGTTCCATGATTGAGGCGATTATTTGCGTTGTAGCCTTAGCATTTGCGGGGTGGGCCATCGCAAAAAACTATGACGCTAAAGTCGTTTTATTTACCGTTGGCTTAGGATTAATGTTCTGTGCAGTGATTCTTGGCCATCCTGTTTTGGCTGCAAAAGCTTCCTCTGGGTTAGCTTGGGTTGATCCGTTTAAGGCCATCAAGGATTTATTTATTCGTCAATACTCGAATGCAGGTTTAATTATTATGACCTTGTTCGGTTTTGCTGCTTATATGTCCCATATCGGTGCGAATGATGTGGTGATTCGTGTACTTAGTAAGCCCTTGGAACGCATTCGCTCTCCTTATATCCTTGTTCCTTTGGTCTTTTGGTTAGGAACGATTTTATCGCTCATTATTCCAAGTGCTTCATCGTTGGCAGTAATTTTGATGGCAACGCTTTATCCGGTTCTGCGTGCCGCAAAGATGAGTGCTTTAACGGCGGCTGGTGTCATTGCTACAACCGCCACCATTATGCCGACTCCGTTGGGTGGCGATAGTGTTGTAGCGGCTCGAGTTTTAAATTTTGAACATGTGGTCGATTATGTTTTCTACCACCATGCTCCGATTACTTTGCCGACTTTGGTTATTATTAGCGTAGTGCATTATTTCTGGCAGAAATATATGGACAAGCGCGACGCAGGTGCTGCACAAGGAGAGTTTGATGAAAGTAAACTTACTCAAAGTACATCTACTGCTCCGACTTACTATGCCATTTTCCCGATTTTGCCTTTGATTTTAGTGATTTTCTTCTGGGCTTTCTTTAAGTCTGTTAAGGTAGGTTTAGTTGAAATTACATTATTCTCTTTTGCTTTGGCTTTTGTGTGTGAGTTAATTCGTAACGGTCAAGGTAAGGAGGGCATGAAAGAGGCTAGCATCTTCTTTAAGGGAATGGGTAATGGCTTCTCTCAAGTAGTTGTTTTGATTGTTGCGGCATCGACAATGGTGGCTGGTTTAAGTGCCATGGGCTTGATTTCAATGATTTCAAGTTCTATTCAAGGTTTAGAAAATGCTGATACAGGGTTGATGTTTGCCTTCTCTGGTATCACGGCTTTGATTACGTTTATTAGTGGTTCTGGTAATGCTGTGTTCTACAGTTTTATTGAATTAATTCCGCAATTGACGCAACAAGCAAATATCGATCCCATTATGGTTGCCTTGCCTATGCAGTGCACATCTAATTTGATTCGCGCAGTCTCACCTGTTTCTGCAGTTGTGATCATTGTTGCCGCTGTAGTTAAGGTGAGTCCGCTTATTATTGTTAAACGTACATCCGTTCCGCTTTTAGCTGGTTGGGTTAGCGTGATGGCAATCTCATTATTCCGCTACATGTAGTCAAAAGGAGTGACTTCTTATGGCCTATCAAGAACCGATTAGCCTCGATTGGCTAGTACAAAAACGTCGAGAAATTCATGCTTGGCCCGAACCTGGTTGGGCAGAATTTGTTTCTAGTGCTCGTGCAATTCAATATCTAGAAAGCTCCGGCTTTCAGGTTCTTTGTGGCCGAGAAGTCATTAATGAAAATTACATTCGTGGGGCCAAGCCTGTTGAAATTGAAGAGGGGTTAAAGTTTGCACGCGAACGTGGCGTTAGCGAGGAGTTGCTTGCCCGCATGAATGGCGTAACTGGTGTTGTGGGTATTTTTGATACAGGTCGTCCAGGTCCGGTTATCGGCTTCCGGTGTGAACTAGACTGTATACCTGTTACAGAAACCCAGGATCCCGAACACATTCCAAATAAAGAGGGCTTTGCTTCTCAACACGCCGGTTATATGCACGCATGCTCGCATGACGGTCCTCAAGCTGTTTTGATGGGTTTGGCAACTTGGATAAAGGCAAATGCCGATAAGCTTTGCGGCAAGATTAAGATTATTTATCAACCTGCCGAAGAAGGTGGTCGTGGCGGTCGCCCGATGGCTGAAAGTGGTATTTTGGATGATCTTGACTTCTTATATTGTGGCCACTTCGGCTGTGATGTGCCAGCAGGGGAAGTTATTACAGCTCCAGAAAAATTTCTTTGTTCCACAAAGTTTGATTTAAAGTATACGGGTTCACCTTCACATGCTGCTATGCAACCTGAGTTAGGTCGAAATGCCTTGATGGCAGCTGCAACGGCTTCCTTATCTTTAATGAGTTTACCTCGTCATGGCTTGGGTATGACCAGGGTGAATGTCGGAACATTGCGTGCAGGAGAGGGAAGAAACGTTATTGCCTCTAAAGCTGAAATGCAATGCGAAGTCCGTGGTGAAACCGCTAAGATTAATGAAGATATGTTCAACGAAGCCATGACGCGAGCCAAAGCGGCTGCCGCTATGTATGGCTGTGAATTTAACTGCAAAATCCTTGGTGAAACTTTAGACTTTAATCCAGACCCCGAGGCTCGCGATAATATTGCTCATGCTGCAGAAGGTGTCAGTCATGTTGAGAAAATCACTGCGTGGATGAACTTTAACGGTAGTGAGGATGCGACTGTATTAGCCCAACGAGTGCAAAAGCTTGGTGGTAAGTGTAGCTACGTGGTAGTGGGTTCTGAGCTTAAGGCTGGTCATCATCAATGCGCTTTTGACTTTGAGGAAAAGAGATTAATTTCGTTATACGAAATTTATCGAAATTTGGTGATTCATCATCTACGTATTGAATAAACCGTTGTAATAAAAAAGCCAAGTCTTTGATGACTTGGCTTTTTTTACCAAGCTTTTAGTTGATCAAGTTGATTAACAATGGCCACGTAAAAGTCGTAACGTGCTTGACTAATTTCTCCATTTTGAACGGCAGCTTTGACCGCACAATTGGGTTCTTTTAGGTGACGACAATTCACAAATCGACAACCTTCAATGTGAGGAAGAATATCTGGCATTGCTCTTAAAATATCATTGAGCTCAAGGTGAGCAAGTCCGAACTCTTGAAAGCCAGGAGAGTCAATAACGGTCCCTTGCTGACTATCCAAGTCATAAAGAGTTGTCGAGGTTGTTGTTTGACGGCCCAGGTTTAAAGCTTGTGAATATTCTTGTGTGCGAGCATTGGCATCTTTTACGAGTAAATTTAGAATCGTGGACTTTCCCATTCCTGATTGGCCGACTAACAGCGATTGATGTCCATCAAACAGATGATTCAATAATGCCATTGTTTCATCAGAACAACTTAAGGCAGACAATTCATAAGTTTCATAGCCCATTTTTTTTAAATCGACTAAGAAGTTTTGAGCTTCTAAGGAGCCTTCTGTTAAGTCTGTTTTATTTCTCAAGACGATGGGGTGTACCTGTGCTTGATGTGCGGCTAATAAAGCTTTCCACACAAACCACGGATTAAAGCGTGGCGCACTAGCAAATACAATGACTAAACGATCAATATTGGCGGCTAACGTTTTTGTACGCCATTCATCTTGTCGAAAAAGTAAAGATTTTCGAGGCTCAACAGATTCAATAGCTACGGTATTATCGACTGCTGCAGAACAACGAACAGAGTCTCCAACAACAACATCAGCTTTTTTGCCTCGACGATGCGCCTCAAATAATGTGCCATTCACGTCCCGAACAAAATGGTGTCGTCCATGGGAGGAGATCACTTGTGCTAAAAAAGTTTCTTGTGGACTGGATGTCTTATTGCGCTTGCTCATTATTGTCCTCGGTTAATTCAATAGCAGGTTCCATCTCAGTTTTTTTCTTAGTTGTAGCAAGGATTTGTTGAGGTTGGGTAACTTCGTCTTTGGCAGTGTCCCCAAGCTCTTCACCCTCATTGATTGCTTCAAGTTGATCATTAGTCACAGCTGTATCCTCGACATTTTTTCGTGTCGCCTTGCGCACAGGAGTTTTTCTTGTTGTAGTTTTAGTGGTACTGCGTGTGCGTTTAGGTTTGGTCACTGCTTCTTCAGTTACTTCAACACCATCTTCCGACACACTCGTTGAGTGATTGTCAACTTCCGGTGTGACCTCCAGAGCTTTCTTTCGAGTGCTTCTAGTTGTAGTACTCTTGGTGGTACTGCGTTTCCGCTTGGGTTTAGTCGTAACTTCTACAGTGGTATCGATAGTCTCTATAGGTGTATTACTGGAGATAGTATCGCCATCAGGTTGTGTGTCTTCTTGGTTAACTTCTTCAACTTTCTTCCGTGTTGTTTTACGTGTTGTATTCTTTGTGGTACTACGTGTCCGTTTGGGTTTGGTCGCGACTTCTACGGAACCATCGATAGTCTCTGAGGATGCATTACTAGAGCTACCCTCACCATCGGCTTGAGTATTCTCTGGAGTTACCTCTTCAGTTTTCTTTTGTGTTGCTTTACGTGTAGTACTCTTTGTGGTACTGCGTGTCCGTTTGGGCTTAGTCACCGCTTCTACAGTACTATCGACAGTCTCTGTGGATGCATTATTGGAGCTACCCTCACCATCGGCATGAGTATTTTCTGGAGTTACTTCTTCGGCTTTCTTTTGTGTTGTTTTACGTGTAGTGCTCTTTGTGGTGCTGCGTGTCCGTTTGGGCTTAGTCACAACTTCTACAGTACTATCGACAGTCTCTGAGGATGCATTACTAGAGCTACTCTCACCATCAGCTTGAGTATTCTCTGGAACTACCTCTTGAGTTTTCTTTCGAGTAGTTTTGCGTGTAGTACTCTTTGTAGCACTTCGAGTCGTTTTCGGTGTTGCTACTTGATCCTCTGCAATGTCAATAGAGGGAGTATCCGTATTTGTTACTTCTTGAGAGGCTTGGTCTACTTCGGTACTTTCCGCTTTTTTAATGCGCTTACGCGTCACAGTTGTTGTTTTTGTCGTACGAGTACGTTTTGGCTTTTCCGCCCCTTCTGTTGAGGAGCTTTCATCACTGGTCGCACTGGTTTTAGAACGTGAGGTGCGTTTGCGTTTTGGCTTTTCTTCAGTTTTCTCTTCAGAAGAAGCTGTGCCAACTTTTTCTTCAGGTGTAGTCGTTTCAGCTGTCGAGCTTTCATCAGTGCTTTGTTTCTGCATCAAGCGTGCCATTTCAGGCAAAAGTTGATGCGTAGCATCTGAGTCGCTAATGACAGGACCCTCTGAATCGTTAGTGATGGAACTAATTTGAGCAACAAGAACCCCATTTTTTACATCACTCATTTCTGTCAGTGCTGTATCTGTGGGCACAGTGTGGATTGGCTCAGCGTTTTTATTGGGGATTGAGTCTTCTCCACCAGTAAGGTCATCCTTTGATAGCTCGGAGAGTCCTTCATCTTTGATATCTATAGGGGTGGATTCCGCCTTTTCAAGGTTGGCTACGCTAGCATCGGCAATTTCCATAGAAGAAACTGTGGGTACAGAAGGCCCTTGAATATCTAAAGCGTTGGACGTGGCACGAGTATCAGTCTTGTTATCGTTGAATTCTGAGTCAGTATTTTCAGTCTTTGCGATAACTTTCTCATGTTGCACAGAGTCATTTTGTTTTTCATTGTTAGCAATGAGTTTGTTGACAGCCTCGGCATTGTGTTCAGTCGCAACATTTGCAACCTCTTTGTTTACAAGGGTTGTTTCTGTTTCGATTTGAGGTTGTGCACTATGAGTTGTGGTAACTTTAATAGTAATAGCAGGAGTCTCTGAGCTTTGTGGAGACGAAACATTTTCAGGGATAGAGGAGCTCATGCTCCCTGAGGTAGTTTTATTATTAGCCTGTTCGTTGGAATCAATCTTAAGTCCGTCTTCTAACTCTATGGAAGAGGGTACATTCAAGGTTGCTTCTCTGTGAGACTTTGGTTTGACAAAAATCTTTAAGCTTTGCGAGATAAGATCAAAAAAGCCTCGTAACAAGCCCATGCCATAGGTGCGGTGCAAGGTGTTGTCTTGTTGAGTGGCATTTTCAATGTCTTGATCTTTAAATGCCCCAAAAGGTTGCGTTACTGAAGCACGCTCGGCTTCAGCTTTAGCAATGAGCTCAGCCTCTTTTTTACGAGCAGACAGTTGTTCTTGAAGGTCCTCTTTCTCACTTTCAATCAAGCGTTGTTGTGCGTTATAAGCTTGAAGCGCACGCTCAACATTTTCGACATGTTGACGTAGTTCTAAATGAGAAGATAAGTGATCTTCATTAGTATGGTAACCCTTCATAACTTGGTAATTATGTTTGACTCGACTAAGACGAGCCATGATGCTAGGCTCATGTGAAAAGAGTAAGTCAAAAAACTCTAACGTGATGCAAGAGTGACGCATTGGAGATGGCGTTAGTTCAATTAGAGCATTGGAAATAGAACTCAATCCAGCATATCGAAGAGCAAATAAGTCTGAACGGAAAATTAGATGTCGCAAGAATGCGTCCATCGGCAATTTGAATGGGAACAATAAAACTGGCAGTGCTACCATGGCAAAAGATATTAGGGAGCCGTAATAAGGGCCAGGGCCAATTGCCTTAAAGCCAATTTCATCTAAGAACCAAGATTGAGGCGCAAGCCAAGCTAAAAACATAAAGACAAACAGCCCAACCAAAGAGCAAACGAGCCAAGCCTGAAAATACATATGGCTAAGATTGCGAGCAAGTGCGTGGGCGCCAATTGCCATTAAGTTGTCATCAGATAGCTGTTTGAGAACATTATGGCGGATGAAAATACGAACGCCTTTTCGGTGACCAAAGGCAAACGCTGGAGGGAGGTCATCATCGTGTTCGGCTCGAGTAACTCGAATTTCTTTAATACCAATACCAGCACGATTTCCCATTTCTTTGAAACGTTCAACTAGTTCGGGGTTAGTGACCTCACTAGCCATTGACGGTTTAAAGAAGTAACGAAGTCTTTGTGCTAGGTGTAGTGGAAAGATAAGGTAAATAGAAAATAGAATCCAACCAATGATCCACCACTCGGCCCCACTTTGGCGCCAGAACCATAGACCAACCCAAAGAATGGGTAGGATAGAAAACCAACCAATAATGGACGTAAGAGCTAGCTGTGAGAACCACTGTGATTGTGACTCACGAGTGTAGCCATAGGCCTCACGTAATCGAAATTCTTTTTGCCACGTGAAGGGTAAATCTACGATTAAAAAAATAAAAGCTATAAGCGCTGGTAACATCCAATGGAACGCAAACTGATCGCCAACTTGATCCATCAGTAGCTCAGACAAGTAGTCGATGCCGTGGAATTTTGTGAGCGCTAAAATTACGAGAGTTGTTATTGTGACTTCGACTAGATTTAATTTCGTTCGAGCGATATCGTAGCGGTGAGCTTTGATATGCTGAGCCAAAGGAATCTTTTTCTCTAAAGGCTCCGGTACTTTGAACATCGTTCGCTTTAAGTGCGAGATTTCAGCGGTACAGGTGAAAAAGTGCACTAAAAAATAAAAGATAAGTGCAGAAAGAAAAACTTGTTCGAAGGTAAACGGCATTGAAATGTGGCAATATAACGTATCTTTAACCCCCGAATTTTAAAGGATTTGCACATCAAAATGGGAAGCGAAATTCAAAAAGATCCCAACTACAGCGATGACAATTTGATCTGGGTCGATATGGAAATGACTGGCTTGCAACCTGAGGTTAACCGGGTCATAGAAGTGGCAGCTGTCATTACAGATGCGCAGCTCAATATTTTGCATGAGTGCCAAGTGGTGGCAATTCACCAAAGTGAGCGCACGATGAATGCAATGGACGCATGGAATACAGACACTCATGGTCGTTCAGGTCTGACTCAACGGGTACTGGAATCCAATATTGATGAGGAGGCGGCTTGTGACATTCTTCTAGCAGAGTTTGCACGCTTTGTTCCACCTGGAAAGAGTCCTATGTGTGGTAACTCTATTGGCCAGGATCGTCGCTTTATGGCTAGATGGATGCCTCGTATGGAGTCGTATTTTCACTATCGTAATTTAGATGTTTCTACGTTCAAAGAGTTGGCACGTCGTTGGGCGCCAGAAGTGCACAAAAGCTTTAAAAAGCGCACAAAGCACGAAGCGTTGTCAGACATTTTAGAAAGTATTGATGAGTTAAAGCACTATCGTAAGCACCTGATGAAGTGTTAAAGTAGCTTAACTAGTTAATTTTTCTGATAAAAAAATCAAAATTGTTCCTTTGTATAACTAAAATTCGAAATTTAGTTTTGATTAAGGTACAATGGCGGTTCTCCACGACATGGCCTAACTTCCATGTTCGCTTGTTTTAATTTTTTTAAAGGTTAAAAGACAATGTCTGTTCAAGATATCAAAAAGTCCGAAATCGTTGCTCAATTCCAACGCAAGGCCGGTGACACGGGTTCTCCTGAAGTGCAAGTCGCTTTGTTGACGGCTCGTATTAACGAATTGACGCCCCACTTCAAGGAACACGCTAAGGATCACCACTCCCGCCGTGGTTTGTTGAAGATGGTTTCTCGTCGTCGTAAGTTGCTCGACTACTTGAAGCGTACGGACGTTGACGCTTACCGTAAGTTGATCTCTGCTTTGAACTTGCGTAAGTAATCAAAACAGCGAAAAGGCGACCTCTAGCAGGTCGTCTTTTTTTAGATTTTTTTAGGAGGTAAAAAGAGGCGGAATTTTGAGAGTTTTCGGTTTGTGCGTTGCGATGTGAACACTTTCTCTGAGAGTTTTCTCACCGCAGCGTATCGGAAACACCGTCTCTTTACTCCAATTTCTTTATAAGGAAATGACTCATTATGACGATGTTTAATAAAGTTAGTAAGTCCTTCCGTTTTGGTGACCATGATGTGACTTTGACGACTGGTGAGATTGCTCGTCAAGCCACTGGTGCAGTGATGTGCCAAATGGATGAAACGGTTGTTTTAGCCACGGTTGTTGCAAAGAAAGAGGCAAAGCCTGGTCAAGACTTTTTCCCGTTGACTGTTGACTACATCGAAAAGACGTATTCTGCAGGTAAGATCCCCGGTGGCTTCTTCAAGCGTGAAGGTCGTCCTTCTGAAAAGGAAACTTTAACATCTCGTTTGATTGACCGTCCGATTCGTCCGCTCTTCCCGGAAGGTTTCTTCAATGAAGTGCAAGTGATCGTGCATGTGTTGTCTGTTGATCCTGAAGTGGATCCGGACATTCCGTCTATGATTGGTGCTTCTGCTGCTTTAGCAATTTCTGGTATTCCGTTTAATGGCCCGATCGGTGCTTGCCGTGTTGGCTACATTGATGGTCAATTTATTGCTAACCCGAAGCTTTCTGAAATGAGCAAGAGCCGTTTGGACTTGGTTGTTTCTGGTACGGAACGCGCGGTGTTAATGGTGGAATCTGAGGCTGATTGCTTGCCGGAAGATGTCATGCTTAATGCAGTGATGTTCGGCCATGAACAACAACAAGTGGCTATCAACGCGATCAATGAATTGGTTGAAGAAGCAGGTAAGCCTGCTTGGGATTGGGAAGCGGCTCCGAAGAACGAAGCCTTAATTGCCCGTATCACCGAATTGGCTCAAGAAGAGTTGAAGGTCGCATATAACATCCGTTCTAAGCAAGCTCGTACGGAAAAGTTGCGTGAAATCTACGCAATGGTTGACGAAGCTTTAGCCAAGGATGCAGAAGCTGCTGGTACCGATGCTCCGGATGCTAATGAAGTGGCAGGTATCCTTTTTGAAATGGAAGCCACACTTGTTCGTTCCAACATCTTAAATGGCGAACCGCGTATTGACGGTCGTGACACGAAGACGGTTCGCCCGATCGAAATTCGTCAAGGCGTTTTACCTCGTACGCACGGCTCTGCTTTGTTTACGCGTGGTGAAACTCAAGCTCTTGTTGTTACCACTTTGGGTACGAAGCAAGACGAACAAGTCGTTGATGGCCTTTTGGGCGAAACTCGTGAACGCTTCATGTTGCACTACAACATGCCTCCGTTTGCAACGGGTGAAACCGGTCGTGTGGGTAGCCCGAAGCGTCGTGAAATCGGTCACGGTCGCTTAGCTAAGCGTGCTTTGTTAGCCGTGTTGCCTTCTGAAGAAGATTTCCAATACTCCATCCGTGTTGTAAGTGAAATCTGTGAATCTAATGGTTCTTCTTCTATGGCTAGCGTTTGCGGTGGTTGCTTGTCTTTGATGGACGCTGGTGTTCCTGTTAAGGACTATGTGGCAGGTGTTGCCATGGGTTTGATCAAGGAAGGTAACAAGTTTGCCGTTTTAACGGACATCTTGGGTGATGAAGATCATTTGGGTGACATGGACTTTAAGGTTGCTGGTACAGAAAATGGTGTGACGGCCTTGCAGATGGATATCAAGATTGAAGGTATCAACAAGGAAATTATGCAAGTGGCCTTAGCTCAAGCCCATGAAGGTCGCCAACATATCTTAAACGAAATGCGTACGCAAGCCTCTGGTGGCGCAAAGGAATTATCTCGCTTTGCTCCTCGCATGATCACAATGAAGATTAACCCTGAAAAGATTCGTGATGTGATCGGTAAGGGCGGTTCTGTGATTCGTGCTATCACCGAAGAAACGGGCGCTACGATCAATATTGAAGATGATGGTTCTGTGACGATTGCTTCTGTTGATCCGCAAGCAGGTCTTGCTGCTCAAAAGCGTATTAGCGATATCGTTGCAGAAATTGAAAAGGGCCAAATCTACGAAGGTACAGTTACCCGTTTGTTAGACTTCGGTGCCATCGTTCAATTGTTGCCTGGTAAGGATGGTTTATTGCATATCAGTCAAATTGCAAATGAACGAGTTAACGCAGTTTCCGACTATTTGAAGGAAGGTCAAGTCGTTCGTGTGAAGGTGATTGAGGCCGATGAAAAGGGTCGTGTTCGCTTGTCCATGAAGGCATTACTTGAAGAGGCCAAGGAAGAAATTCCCGCAGAGGCTCCTCAAGCTTAATCGCTAATTGAAAATAGCACGATAAATAAACATCTTGAAGCATAATGGCTTCAAGATGTTTTTTTTATATATACCGAAAGATGGTTTCTTGTGTTATCTTTCCCGAGCAAACTCAATGTCATTATGTTTTTAGGAGATGGAGATGACTCAGTTTTTAGATCCGGTTGAACTTTGGAAAGATTTACACGCCATGCCTGAATTGGCCATGCAAGAAGTGAAAACTGCTGCCTATGTTGCTAAGACATTACAAAATCTTGGCATCGAAACACAAACGCAGTTAGGCGGTACGACCGGTGTTATGGGGATTATTCGTGGTACAGAACCTGGTCCTGTTGTGATGTTACGAGCTGATATGGATGCCCTTCCTTTTACTATTGATGGTAAGGAATGCGCTATTCACGCTTGTGGACACGACTCTCATACTGCAATGCTTTTGGCTGTTGCAAGCCAAATGAAGGATCAAGTCAAAAAGGGTACTTTAAAGCTCTTATTCCAACCTGCTGAAGAAGCAATTACGGGTGCATTAGCTATGGTTAAGGCTGGTGTTATGGAAGATGTTGACTATGTTTTGGGTAGTCATATTCGTCCAATTCAAGATGTCGAAGCTGGGAAGGTCTGTCCTGGAATTAATCACGCTGCCTCAAAAACTGTCTTTGTTGATATTGAGGGTTGCACTGCACATGCTGCTCGTCCTCACTTGGGTGTCAATACCATTGATGTCGCTTGTGCCATCATTCAAAATGTGCAAGCACAGTGGTATAACCCGGCAGGTGTTTGGTCAATGAAGTGTACCCAAATTCATGCAGATAGTGGCGCAACTAATTCTATTCCTGCAACTGCTCGCTTAACGTTTGACTGCCGCACTGGAACAAACCCTTTGATGGCAGAGTTTTCAGAGCGTTTTGAACGAGTTGTCCACAGTACCGCTGAAGCTTTTGGGGCTAAGGCAACAATTCGCGATGGTGGTAACTGCCCTGCAGCCGAATATGATGAGGACTTTAAAGATATGGTTCGCGAAGCCATTGTTAGTGTTCTAGGCGCAGATGCTGTAGCCAAGGATTGCGGTGGCGGCGGTGAAGATTTCCACTTTTATAAGATGGCTAAGCCCTCTGTTAAAGCCGCTTATTTTGGCCTTGGTGTTGGTGCAACACCTGGTTTACATAACGCCGATATGCACTTCGATCCTAAGTATTTGATCAATGGTGTCAATATTACGGTTGAAGTAACGAAGCGCCTAGTTGGTTAATAGTGAATTGAGATAGTAAACCTCTCGATGTATAAATTATGCAGCGAGAGGTTTTCTTTATTTGTTTTTAGCTTGAATGAGCTTGAGAGATCAATATATTTGCAATCATAGACTGTGTTGCGATGTGAGTCAGTAGTTCAAAATATGCTTCTGTAGTTGCAACTATTAACGTTTCTAGATTTAGTTCATTTTGCACTGGTGGCTATTAGACGTGTATATTTGTTGAGTATAGGTAGTTCAGAAATTCCATTAGCCATATGGCAGGTTAATTACCTTGTCACTGGCTTATTGTTTATTCAATCGACGTCTTTAAACCAGATAGGAGACGATGGTGAGAAAAGCGAATTCACGCTTAAGAAACGATGGTGAGAAAACGCGTGAGCGACTCATTGATGAAGCAGGTAAATTAGTGGCCTCTAGAGGATGGAGTGCGGTTACTGCGCGTGCAGTTTGTCAAAATGCCAATGTTAATGCTGCCAGTATTAACTATTGGTTTGGAGGCAGAGATGCGTTGTATCAAGCTGTACTTGAGAAGATACCACACACGATCTTTAGCCAAGAGATGGAAATTGAAATGGTTCAATATGAGTCGGCTAAGGATGCCCTTGATTTTTACTTTACTACTCTCATTCGGAGAGTTTTAGAGGATGATAACTGGCCTATTCGAGTGTGGGTTCGAGAAGTTGTGGCCCCATCCCCAAGATTTTATGAATTAATTACAGTTTTTGGAAAAGAACGGGTTGGTCACTTAAAGTCGTTCTTTGCGAATTATTTGGGGATAGATAATCATGAAGATCCTCGGGTTGAAGCAGCCTTTGTTGCTTCAATGGCCCCAATTTTTATCGTCTCAATTGCAGATCCCAAGATTAAAGCTAAGATGCTGCCAAGTTCAATCTTGCAAGCAGAAACTTTTGCTGAGGCATTGAAGGCTCAGGTAATGGCTGGCCTTCAATGCATGCACAGTCAGTTAAACGATACGTCCAACTAATTGACCACCCTCTAAGAACGCTTGGATGTTGCGCAATTTTTCTTGCGCAGCATCTTTGCGGGCTTCTGCGGTCGAACCACCAATATGGGGAGTCAGTACAACGTTTTCTAGTTGTGTTAAGCGTTCATCGACGCGAGGTTCGTTTTCAAATACATCTAACCCTGCGCCTGCAATAATATGGTTTTTTAATGCCTCAACCAATGCGTCAGTATCGACTAATGCACCACGACCAATATTGATCAAATAGCCATTTGGTCCTAGTTTTTCTAAGATATTGGCATTAACAATATGGTGCGTTGAGGTATTAGCTGGTAGTGCTACAACCAAATAATCGGCCCACGAGGCTAGTGCTTCTAGCGATTCAAACCGTTGATATGGACCAGGGACCGTACGATTATCTAGGTAGCCAATTTGCATACGAAAGCCTGTGGCTCGCTGAGCAACTTCTTGGCCAATATGACCAAAGCCAGCAATACCGATTCGTTTACCAGCAACACGAACACCACGAGCTAAGTTTGCGTTAGTTTGGTGTGTTGTCAATACGCTTTGATGACCTTGCGGAATAAAGCGAGAAATACTGACCATCAATCCAATAGTTAAGTCAGCAACATCGGAAAAGTTGGCATTCGGTGTATTAGTAAACACGATGCCGCGTTTAGCAATAGCATCCATGTCAGAGCGATCAAAACCAACCCCCCAACTAGCAATGTACTTTAAATTAGGAAATTGATTAAGAACCTGCTCATTTATGGTGACCATTGGGTAAATCGAAAGAATATCGGTTTTTGCACCAATAACTTTCTTTTCCTCATCGGAAAGTTGATCCCAATAGTAAAGCTCTCCTAAATTGCGTAAGCCATCGTAGAGAAAATCGCCCAAACCATTGGTCATGGTAACAATGACTGGTTTCATAAGGAGCCTTCCTCCTCTTCAACTTTTTCTAAATTATCCACGCTAGGGCTTACCATCGGATGAATGAGGCGATAGAGTTCACGAGCACTCTTTGGAGGCTTATTCGTTTGAGCTTCTTTACGGGCAGAACGAATAATGCGACGAACATTTTGTACATCAACATTGGGGAACTCTTCGATGAATTCAGTTAAGAAACTATCATCAGCAATCAAACGATCGCGCAAGCGTTCAGCTTTATGATGAGCTGCAACAGCTGCTTTGCTCTCACCAGTAGCCAGGTCAATTGCGGTACGAACTTTGTTGTAGTCCAAGTTACTCATCTTTTTACCAATGAGTTGTAATTGACGACGTTGAGCACCAAAAGAGCGCATTTTTTTGAATTCATCAATGGCTTCTCGCACTTCGTCAGGTAAAGGGATACGATTAAGCGTTTCGGCAGCAAGGCCGGTCATCTCTTTACCAAGAGCTTGCAAAGCATCAAGTTCACGTTTGATTTGAGACTTACTCGGACGATCATAAAAGTCATCATCTTCTTCGTCGAGTTCATCGTTACGGGTATCCCAATTTTGTGCCATAGTAGTAAAAATTCAATAAGTTAATCAACGAGATCATTGTACTGATTCTAGAGGTATTTGGAGTGTGTACCTTTGCTACCAATTACTGCTCCGGGCTTAATATTTTTCTGAAGTGCGTTAATATAAACAGATTAAAAAACTTCATTAGTGAACAAACGTGAGTGAGATTGTTAAAACCTTTCCAAATTCGCCTTTTGAGTTGCATGCTCCTTACGAGCCCTCTGGAGACCAGCCTCAAGCAATTAAGGAGTTGAACGAAGGTCTTGAAGATGGTTTGATGTTTCAAACCCTTTTAGGAGTAACGGGGTCTGGGAAAACTTTTACGATGGCCAATGTTATTGCTCGCCAGGGGGTACCAGCTATCATTATGGCGCCCAATAAAACATTAGCAGCTCAGTTGTATGCTGAAATGCGAGAGTTTTTCCCAAATAATGCTGTCGAGTATTTTGTTTCGTATTACGACTATTATCAGCCTGAAGCTTATGTTCCAAGTAGGGATCTGTTTATTGAAAAAGATTCTGCAATTAATGAACATATTGAGCAGATGAGACTGTCGGCGACTAAGAGTGTACTTGAGCGTCGAGATACGATTATTGTGGCGACGGTATCAGCAATTTATGGTATTGGCAAACCAGAGAGCTACACTCAAATGCGCTTGATCATGCGTACGGGAGATGTGAAGAGTCGTTCCGACTTTATTTCTCAGTTGGTTAGGATGCAATACAAACGAAGTGAGATGGATTTTGCACGCGGGACCTTTCGTGTACGAGGCGACACCATTGATGTCTTCCCTGCAGAGCATGCGGAAATGGCGGTTCGTTTTGAGCTTTTTGATGATGAATTAGAAAGCATCTGTCTGTTCGATCCATTAACAGGTGTTATTGTTCAAAAAGTCCCCCGCTTTGTTATATATCCTGCTAGTCACTATGTGACGCCTCGAGACGAGATTCTCCGAGCCATTGAAACCATTAAAGAAGAGCTACGAGAGAGAAAAAAACAATTCTTAGCTGAAGACAAGTTCGTAGAGGCTCAACGTTTAGAACAACGTACTCTGTTTGATCTTGAAATGCTTGATCAGGTAGGCTTTTGTAAGGGCATTGAAAACTACTCCCGTCATCTAACTGGTTTGGCACCAGGAGAAGCCCCTCCCTGTTTAATTGACTATTTACCAAAAGACTGTCTGATGTTTTTTGATGAAAGCCATGTGATGATAGGGCAACTAGGTGGTATGTACCGTGGAGACCGATCCAGAAAAGAAACATTGGTTCTTTATGGGTTCCGCTTACCATCAGCTTTAGATAATCGTCCTTTGCGTTTTGATGAGTTTGAAAGAAAGATGCGTCGAGGCATTTTTGTTTCAGCAACGCCCGCCAACTACGAGTTAGAACATTCCTCTCAGATTGTTGAACAAGTGGTTAGACCCACTGGTCTAGTTGACCCAGAGGTGATTGTTAGACCAGCTACTACCCAGGTCGATGATGTCTTAGGTGAGATTAACGATAGAGTCGCTAAAGGTGATCGAGTATTGGTAACGACGCTTACAAAGCGTATGGCAGAGGATTTGACGGACTTTTTAAATGAGAATGGCGTAAAAGTTCGATATTTACACTCCGATATTGATACCGTTGAACGAGTCGAAATTATTCGGGATTTGCGCGCTGGTATTTTTGATGTCTTAGTTGGGATTAACCTATTGCGAGAAGGGTTAGATATTCCAGAGGTATCACTGGTTGCTATTTTAGATGCGGATAAAGAAGGGTTCTTACGTAGTGAGCGTTCCTTGATTCAAACAATTGGTCGTGCAGCTCGAAATGTAGCTGGGACTGCCATTTTGTACGCAGATAAAATGACAGATTCCATGAAGCGAGCTATTGAGGAAACTGAGCGTCGTCGGGCTAAACAACAGGCCTACAACTTAGAGCATGGTATTACGCCAAAGAGTGTTAAGAAAGAAGTTAAGGATATTATTGACGGCGTATACCGTTCGGATGGCCCATCTATTGCTCATTTAGCTGAAACTGTCGGCTCGATGAGTGAAAAAGAGTTATCCTCAGAAATTAAAAAATTGGAAAAACAAATGTTTGAATTTGCCAAAAATTTGGACTTTGAAAAGGCTGCTGCAGTTCGAGACCGCTTAGCAGAGCTCAAAGCTCAAGTCATTGGTCATTAAATGGAGTTGAAAATGGGTACTCTACCTACAACCATCCACACGGATATGCGTCGTCATGATCGTGCAGTGGATGATCCTGCTTTGATAAAGGCATTTTTACAACGCTCTAGAGTTGTTGTCGTTGCATTCAACGATGAACCTCATCCTTATGCTGTTCCATTGAGTTATGGCTTTGAGATTAATGATGATGGATTGATTCTTTATTTTCATGGGGCAGCCGAAGGGCATAAAGCTGATTTGATGGCAAAAAATCCCCATGTAACTTTTGTGATCGCAGAGCCATCGGCAACAATGGTGATTGATGATCCAGTTTGTGATTCTGGGCAAAACTATTTTTCAGTGATTGGGAATGGTTATATTAAGAGTTTAGAGGGTGAGGCTCGTGAGCACGCAATGACTCAATTGATGCATCACTATGCGGGTGATGATGGTGAGCTTAGCTGGGAGTTCCCTCAGGAGATGTTAGATAAGATGGGGATTTGGGCTCTTTACGTTAAGGAGCTTTCTGCAAAGACTCGTCAACAAATGTTCTAGAGAAAAAAGAAGAGAGGTGATTAACCTCTCTTTTTTCTCTAAGTGCGCGCGACATGTGCGCTGTTCTAGCGGGTGCAAGTCCCGTGGTCGGGCTGATAGGGCCAAGACCTAGCTTAAGGCAACTCGTGCTCCGTGAGGAGCAGGGGGAAGGAAGCCAGCGGCAAATTCTCGAGGTTACGAACAGAAACCTCATACAAGGCCATGCCAGTGGATGAGTGTGCCACGGAACACGAAGTCCAATACCTATCCGGAAACTGGTGGGGTAAATGAGGAACCTACATGGGAAGAAAGACAGCGTGCTTACTCGCGGAGGCCTCTCACGCGATCGCCAGATCGTAGTAACAACGAAGTGGGAGGAATCAGCAGAGGCCATAGTAGCTCGAGCCGTACCGAGTGAAGGGCCAAACCTAACCACGTTTAACGTGAGGGAACTACAAAGAAGACCTTAAGAACTACCGAAAACAAAGGACACCTAGAACGGGAGGATCGGAAACGGAACGCAAGTGAGTCTCGTATGCTAGGAGTAGTGGTCGACTTGATACACAAACGGAGAACGTAAACTGATGGTAAGTTTAGAAAAGATATTGGAACCGACCAATCTCACTGAAGCTCTCAAGCAGGTAGTGAGCAATAAAGGAGCTCCCGGAGTGGATGGGATGGCGGTTGATGAACTCGAACCCTTTATTCGAAATCATCCTAAAGTACTGAGCCAAGCCATCAGTGACGGTAGCTACAGACCGTCGCCAGTCAAGCGGGTTTATATCCCTAAAGATAATGGGGAGAAAAGGCCTCTTGGCATACCCATTGTAGTAGACCGACTAGTACAGCAAGCGATTGCTCAAAAGCTGTCAGAAGAATATGAACCGAAATTTTCGGACAATAGCTTTGGATTTCGTCCCAATCGTTGTGCACACGATGCGCTCAAGCGTATTGTGGACAATGCCAATGATGGATACGAGTATGTTATTGACCTAGATTTAGCGAAATTCTTTGACACTGTCAACCACAGTAAAATGATCCAAGTTTTATCGGAGACGGTAAAGGATGGTCGAGTGGTATCACTTGTACACAGATTTTTCCGTGCAAAGATAAAAGACGAAGGCAAAATCATAAAGCCCACGATAGGAATGCCCCAAGGTGGGCCACTGTCTCCCGTGTGCGCCAATATTCTGCTTAACGAATTGGATCAGTTGCTTGATGGGAGAGGGCATCGTTACGTTCGATACGCTGATGATATGCTACTTCAATTTAGAAGTCAGCGTGCAGCCGAACGAGTATTTACCTCAGTGAAGCGATTTATTGAGGAAAAATTATTTCTGAAAGTCAACATTGAGAAAACCAAAATTTGCCATCTTTCGAAAGACGTTAAGTTCCTGGGCTACAGCTTTTACAAAAGCTACGGCAAAGACGACCTTGACGGTAAAGGCAAATGGAAGCTAGTGGTGCACAGCAAGAAGAGAAGGTCCTTCGAACATACGGTCAAAACCTTGCTGGATCGTAAATGTCCGAAAGGGCTAGAGCGTTGTAAGGAAGACTTAAAACTCTATCTATGCGGATGGACAAACTACTTCTACATGGGGCTCTCAAGAACGAGCCGACAGAGATACGATAAATGGATACGCCGTCGGATAAGACAGCTCTACTGGAAGATCTGGAAGAAGCCTTCAACCCGAGTACGAGCTTTGATGAAACTCGGAATTGAACGATCTAAAGCCAATGAATGGGGAAACTCATCCAAAGCCTATTGGCGAGTGGCTGGGTCGTGGATATTGGGGAGATCATTGACAAATGATGTACTGCAAAATCTGGGCTGGATATGGCTGGGGACTGCACGAAAGTGGAGCCCCCAATAAGGTTAGGAACCGCCAGGTGCCGAACGGCATGCCTGTAATTGCGGTGTGAGAGGGGCGAGCCTAAAAACTCCCCCTACTCGATCTACTCAACGTAGCGACTTATGATTTTCTTGATCTCCTCGGGTACATCCTCGGATGGTTTCTCCTGGCTACCGTATTCTCCTTCAGCCCAGAGCCCTCGGTAACTATCTTTTGGGGCTTGGGCTGTTGGGGCTCCCCCATAGGGGTGGCCTCCGGAGCCACCAAATTAATGTTTGCAGTTTTTTTAGGTTTCTTGGGTTTTTGTTTAACTGAAATCCAAGTTTTAATCATGGCAACGCCGATGGCTAAAAGCACGGGACCTAAGATCATACCTAAGAAGCCAAACGCAAGGACACCCCCGAAAACACCTAAAAAGACAAGTGAAATGGGAAGAGGGGTGCCTCGTGCAATCAGTAGTGGCTTAATAAAGTTATCAACACTTGCAACGGCTAAAAGCCCCCAAGCGACCATAAAGATTGCAAGTCCAATTTCCCCTTGAGTGTAGAGCCAGAAAGCGACAGGTCCCCAGACTAGGGGAGGTCCAATGGGCACGACAGAGAGTACGAACACGGCAATGGATAGGAGTAACGTGCCTGGTGCGCCCACGATAATAAAGCCGATACAAGCAACAACGCTTTGAGCGGCTGCAGTACCAACGATCCCCCAGACAACACTTCGAGTCGTACTGACAAGGATGTTGCTTAGTTCCGTACTTAACCCACCCGAAACACGTTCTAGTAGAGCTTGAGATCTGCGGGCCAAAAGGTCACCATCACGGTAAATAAAGAATGCAATAAAGGCAACCAATGCCATTTGAACCAGTCCATTGCCGGCAGAAATGGCTAGATTGATAGCAAGGCGACTCATCGGTTGCATTAGGCTTTGGATGAGCTCGGTGAGTTTCTTTGGATTAAAAAGATAAGCAAACTGATCAAAAAGCCAAGGTCCAATAACTGGAATGCCTTTCAGCCAGATGGGAGACTCAATCTCTTTAACGGAGTCGACGATACTGCTGATAGCGCCAGGCAGTTGTTGAGCGACGACAGCTGATAAAAAAGAAATCGGAATAATCAAACACACAGTGAGTAAAGTCACCATGAGAAGCGCAGCTGGCGTACTACGTTCGCCAAACGAGTTTTTAAATCGAACGAAAAGTGGCCAACTAACAATGGTAACGATGGCGGCAAGTGTTATTGCTGTTAGAAATGGCGAAACAACAAAGTAGCACCCAATCGCAATCGCAGCCCCAAAAAGGATGCGAATCAAAACGTCGATTCGCTCGCGAAGACTAATCATAAAACTCTCAGAAATAAGATTGAGATGAACCTCATTAGTCTAGCTGAAAGAGCAGTCGAAGTGTGCTAATAGTTTTTTGTATTAGCCACTCTTTTTGAGAACTTGAAGGGCTACTTCACTTTTTGTCCTTCTTAACGTGTGGTTGAGCTAAACTAATGAAATGAAATACAGACCTATACGTAAGGGGTAGTAGGAATGAAAGAGATTAAAGAGGAACTCTTGCCTAAAGTTCGAGAGACGTTCATTAAGGATGAGGACGCGTTTAGTGGCAACTTTTTGCATGTCAAAAAGCACACCGTAAAGACAGCTTCAGGTTTAATTAGGACCAGAGAGTTCATTACGCACCCAGGTGCAGCCACGATTATTCCGCTTTTTGAAGATGGAACAACGCTTCTGGAATACCAGTGGCGAGAACCTTGTCAAAGAGCATTCTGGGAGTTCCCCGCTGGCAAATTGGATCCAAATGAAGAGCCTTTGGTGTGTGCAAAGCGAGAGCTAGAAGAGGAAACGGGCCTAGTGGCTAAGGATTGGGTTTATTTAGGTCGTATTCATAATGCCATCGGCTATTCCAATGAAAGGTTAGAGCTCTATTTGGCCAAGGATCTCACTCAAAAAGAACAACACTTAGACGATGGTGAGTGTTTGGCTTTGGTTAGAGTTTCTGTAAAAGAGGTGTTTTCCATGGTGCTCAACGGTGAGATTACGGATGTGAAAACTATTATTGGTGCTTTTTGGTTGGAAAAATATCTCAAAGGAGAGCTGCCTGAAAAACCATTGTCCTAACTCCTTGTTGTCGTTCGACAAAATACCATTATTTGTCGACTAAGAAACCTTTGAGTTTCCTCAAGTTTTTGACTCGACAAAGACTTTGAGTTTGCATAAACTCAAAAGAATATGTGCTCGATTTTGAGCTTCGTTTTATGAATTAATCTTGACGAGGTCTTATGTCTCAAACGATTTTGCAAAAAGTGCCGGTTGGTGAAAAAGTTGGTATTGCATTCTCTGGCGGTTTAGATACGTCTGCCGCTTTGCGTTGGATGAAGAATAAGGGTGCCTTACCCTATGCTTATACCGCTAATTTGGGTCAACCTGATGAAGATGACTACGATGCCATTCCTCGCCGTGCTATGAACTACGGTGCAGAGAAGGCTCGCCTCGTTGATTGCCGTCCGCAATTGGTTGCAGAAGGTATTGCAGCTATTCAATCTGGTGCATTCCACATCACGACGGCTGGTATTGCCTACTTCAATACGACGCCGTTAGGTCGTGCAGTGACGGGCACGATGCTTGTTAATGCGATGCGTGAAGATGGTGTCAACATCTGGGGTGACGGTTCCACCTACAAGGGCAATGACATTGAACGTTTCTACCGTTATGGCTTATTGGCTAACCCGGAATTGAAGATCTATAAGCCTTGGCTTGACCGTGACTTTATTAACGAATTAGGCGGTCGTGCAGAAATGAGCGCATTCTTGCAAGCTGAAGGCTTTGATTATCGTATGAGCGCCGAAAAGGCCTACTCTACGGACTCCAACATCTTGGGTGCAACGCACGAAGCTAAGGATTTGGAAAGCTTGTCTACGAGCATGAAGATTGTCGATCCTATCATGGGCGTGGCTTTCTGGGATCCTGCTGTTGAAATCGCTCCGGAAACAGTGACCGTAACCTATGAAGAAGGTGTGCCGGTTGCATTAAATGGTAAGCGTTTTGATGATTTGGTGGCTTTGATGTACGAAGCCAACGCCATCGGCGGTCGCCATGGTTTAGGCATGAGTGACCAAATCGAAAACCGCATCATTGAAGCTAAGAGCCGCGGCATCTATGAAGCTCCGGGGATGGCCTTGTTATGGATTGCTTACGAACGTTTGGTCTCCGGCATCCATAACGAAGATACGATTGAACAATATCATATCAATGGTCGTCGCTTGGGTCGCTTGCTCTATCAAGGTCGTTGGTTTGACTCTCAAGCAGTTATGCTCCGTGAATCTGCTCAACGCTGGGTGGCTCGTGCCATCACGGGTACCGTGACGCTTGAATTGCGTCGTGGCAATGACTACACGATCCTTAACACGGAAAGCCCGAACCTTACGTACGAAGCTGAACGCTTGACGATGGAAAAGGGTGACTCCATGTTTACGGCCGAAGACCGTATTGGTCAATTGACGATGCGTAATCTCGACATCGTTGACACCCGTGCCAAGCTGGGCATTTATGCTAAGTCGGGTTTAATTTCGGGTTCTAGCGCTGTCGCTTTACTCAACGGCAATAAATAATAAAGATTAACCTCTGAGAGCCTTTCAGGGGTTATTGATTCAAAAGGGATGTTTAAAGTCTATTGCAGGCTTTTCTAACATCCCTTTTTATTTTCTGATTGTGCTTTTATTGATGAGATGTTTTTACAATCGTTCTAGAGTGGTTGCCCCGCGTCTGAATAATAGGCGTTATGATATTGGCCATTGTCAAGCTTAAGACCGACATCCCAAGTGATAGCATTGGGTTTAACAATTCGATTTGCATCTAGAATGCGAGCTTTGGGGAACTGCTTGAGGATGGCATTTTGTATGAATTCGGGGATATCCTTTTTATCAATGTCTTCTTTTGCAACAATGAGTTGACCATCCTTTGTTAGTTTGACTTCAATTTCATTGCCTAAGCGTTTGAAGTCTGCTTCGTAGTAGCTGTCGTCCTTGTCGTAATCCCACTCGATATTCGAGCTTTGGGGATAGGTTTGTTCTACGTATTGACGAACAGCTTGTGGGACTTCGGAAGCTTGCAAATCTTTAGCATAACCTGGAAGGCTAATGGCAGAAGCTAAAATAATCACAGCTTTAATTAAATGAGAACGTGCAGTCATGGACAATTCCTTTATTTGCTAACTAATTAGTCTTTCTAGAAATTTTATAGGTATCAGATAGGGGAAATGGGGATAAGTCATGTATCAAAAGTACAATTAGGTAACATTCTGTTTGCGATCACAAAGAAGGTGTTAAGGAAGGTTGACCGATTTTGAAAAACATATTTGCAGTGTCAACCTTCTTAGACTTAATCTGATTATGATCTCTTAATAATTGCCAAAATGTTTGGCACGAAATTTAGAAATATGGAAAGGACTTAGGCCCCGTGATTCCTTATGAATTAAAAATTGGTTGGCGGTATACAAGACAAGGCCGACGCGGACAAAAGAAAAATGGATTTATTTCATTTATCTCGGTGATGAGCGTGGCGTCCATTGCTTTGGGAGTAATGGCGTTGATCGTTGTTTTGTCGGTGATGAATGGCTTTCAAAAAGAGGTAAGGGATCGTATGCTCTCAGTCATTCCTCATATCGAAGTATTAAGTTATGAGGGAGCCATGGCGGATTGGAAGACACCCGTTACGATTGTTGAGCAAAATCCTCATGTGAAGGGCGTTGCTCCATTTTCATCTGGGCAAGGACTTTTAAGTACTGGGCGAAATGTTCGAGGTGTATTACTTCGAGGTATTGATCCGCAACGAGAGCCTACAGTCAGTGATATTAATAAACAGATGTTTACCGGAAGTCTGTCAGACCTAAAGGTTGGAGAGTACAACATTGTTTTAGGTTTGGATCTGGCTCGTTTGTTAGGGGTCCGTGTTGGAGATAAGGTCAACGTTATCATTCCGCAGGGTAGAGCAACGCCAGCAGGGATTGTGCCCCGTATGCGTGCTTTTACCGTAACGGGCATTTTTTCCTCAGGTCATTATGAGTATGACAGCTCGATGGCCGTGATTAACATGAAAGACTGTCAAACACTTATGCGTCATACGGGTCCCGATGGATTGCGTATCCGTGTTGATGATATGAACGAAGCGCCGGCGATTGCTTATGAACTATTAACAGCACTCAAGGGTGACTATGCAGTAACGGATTGGTCTCGACAAAATCGTACGTGGTTTGCAGCGGTACAAGTGGAAAAACGTATGATGACGATTATTTTGTTTTTGATTGTCTTGGTCGGGGCTTTCGGCCTGGTTTCTAGTATGGTGATGACCGTGACAGAAAAGCAATCAGACATTGCAATTTTGAGAACTTTAGGAGCTTCGCCAGGTTCTATTATGACCATCTTTATGGTTCAAGGAGCAATTGTTGGTGTTGTTGGCGTTGCTTGTGGGGTAGCTTTAGGCCTGTTGATTGCCTGCAATTTAGATGTGATTGTTCCAACAATCGAATCTTTATTCGGAGTTCAGTTCTTGCCAAAGGAAGTGTACTTTATCAGTTCCTTGCCGTCAGACCCACGTATGAGCGATATTGTTCCGATTGCTAGCTTTTCTTTAATTTTAAGTTTGTTGGCAACGATTTATCCGAGTTGGCGTGCAGCTCGAACCAAACCGGCGGAGGCTTTGCGCTATGAATAAGCAAAATGATCTTGTATTAATAGCGCGCCATGTGCACAAAACTTACCGTGATGGAGTGACATCGATTGATGTGCTCAAAGACATCAATTTAGAAGTCCGCGCTGGGGAGATGCTTGCGATTGTTGGTGCTTCTGGCTCTGGCAAGTCAACGTTATTACATGTTTTGGGCGGTTTAGATGGTATTGATGCAGGTGAGATCGAGGTGGCAGGCCTATCGCTTAACACGTTAAGCGAAGCTCAAAGAGGTCACTTAAGAAATGAGAAGCTGGGTTTTATTTACCAGTTTCATCATCTCTTGCCCGAGTTTTCGGCTGAAGAAAACGTGGCCATGCCATTGATGATTGCTCGGATGAGTCCAGAAAAAGCGCTTGAACGCTCACGAAGCATTTTGACATCTTTGGGACTTGCGCATCGGTTTGATCATCGTCCATCACAAATGTCTGGCGGGGAGCGCCAGCGTTGTGCGATTGCTCGTGCAATGGTGACAAGTCCACAATGCATTTTGGCTGATGAACCAACGGGTAATCTTGATCGTGCTACTGCGCAAGCCGTGTTTGATAATTTCATGCAGATTGCTCGAAATAATCATGCGGCTTGTATTATCGTGACGCACGATTTGGAATTGGCGTCTCGTTGTGATCGAGTCTTAACTCTTCAAGATGGCGCTCTTGTTGAAGGCTAAGTCAATAACCCCCGTCTAAAGACGGAGGCTTGAAAAGGCCTTGGTTGACTAGCCTCAGTGATCCTTCTTTGGAAGGTGAACTACGTTGGATTGGAATGTATAGGCACCGTGGGATGTTCATCCTAGTTCCACGCTCTGCGGTCTGTGATTAAAAGCTCTGAGAGGTAGGAGCGGTGTTGCAGACAAGAAACCCATTCCAACATTGGCGAAGGATGTTAACACGGCATTGGTTTATCTGATGTTGTTGAACGGAACCTGCGGGTATCCGTTAAGGAGAAACTTGTGAAAGTTTTTGTTTTAAATAGGCGCGGTCAGCCTTTGATGCCGTGTTCTTCCTCGAAAGCGAGACACTTGCTTAAGGCTAACAAGGCGACGGTTAAGCGCAGAACGCCTTTCACGATCCAGTTGAGTATCGCCACAGGCGAAACGAAGCAGGATGTGATATTAGGTGTGGACGCTGGGGCAAAACATATCGGTCTTTCCGCCACAACGGAAAAAGCCGAAGTGTTTGCGTCTGAAGTGGAACTACGCCAAGACATTTCTGGTCTTTTGGCGGATCGTTTGGCTTTTCGCCGTGGTCGTCGCCATCGCAATACGCGCTACCGTGCGCCTCGTTTCGATAATCGAGTTCACTCGAAGCACAAAGGTTGGCTTGCTCCAA
>Red_p2__coassemble_109_pt1 | contig 112067 bp, 94 predicted proteins | sample Red_p2__metabat2_low_PE_016 | metagenome-assembled genome bin Red_p2 | reverse complement strand
CCTGTAATTGCGGTGTGAGAGGGGCGAGCCTGAAAACTCCCCCTACTCGATTTTTCAGCCTGAATGTTGATGGTGATAAGTAGTAAGTAGAACTTGAATCTTATAGAAATATTTTTTAATATTTAAATGAAAATGATTATCAATAGCGTAATATTGGTTCAATTATTTTTATTTTGGTCTTCGATTTACAAAAGTAAGGCTAGAGCATTCATTTTTTAAAACGCTTTGACTAGTGAGATTTAAAAGTGTTTTGAAAATTAATGAAGGACTTTTATATGTCATCTATGGAATCTCTCTACCAAATGATTGGCCCAGCAGGGATGGTGTTACTGGTTGTGGCTTTTTATGCAATTTATTTATCTATTTGGATGAATGTTTATTTAATAAAAGTATGGAGAAATTTTCGAAAAGACTTTTTGGATTTAGAGCATGGTAAAGACTGTTGTCTTCAACATTTAGATAGTAAGGCGCAGAACCCTTTAATTCGCATTATTTATGCTATTGCTGTCACCCATGGCTCTCACTCAGATGATATAAGAGCAGAGGTTGCTTATCTATTCCATCGTAACTTTAAACAAGTGAGTAATGGACTCTGTTGGTTAAAGCTTATCAGTGTGATCTCACCCTTATTAGGATTGTTAGGGACCGTTTTTGGCATGGTAGAGGTATTTCAGTCTTTGTCGTTTGTAGACGTACCCAGTACAGAAGTATTGGCAGATGGGATTTGGCAGGCACTGATAACAACGGTTATGGGGTTATGTATTGCAATTCCAACATTGATGATCTATTACGCTTTAATGTTGAAGTTTCGAGGTTTTCATATTGAGGCAGTTGAATATAGCTATCGAGCTTTAGAAGTTGTTCATCGCAACAAAAAGGAGGCTTTATGACAGATTATTTTACAGGGTCCTCCTTAGATGAAGAACCACAGATTGACTTGACTCCATTGATTGACTGTTTGTTTATGCTCATCATCTTTTTTGTTTTAACGATGAGTTTTTCTAAACCTGTTTTGGAGATTATGTTGCCAGAAAGTCGTTCTGCAATAGAACAAAAAGCTGATAAACAAATAATTGTATTTGTGAGTCAAGATGGTTCTTATTGGATGGATAAGCATTTAGTTTCGTTAGCTGATATTGAGCAAAGACTCCAACCTAATTCTCAAAGTGTTTTGAATATACATATGGATCAAAAAGCAACGTTTGATGCATTTGTTGCTCTAGTTGACTTGGCAAAAGAAAAAAATGGAGGGCGTTTTGTTATTAGTACTAAAAAGAAATGAGGGTTATGGATTGAAGGTATGTTTATGTGGCCGATTTCAGAATTGGGTTATGCGACAACAGTGGCTCGCATCTCTACTTTTTCTTTAGTTTGTCTTTGTTTTCTTAGTTTATTTGCTATACCGGTAGAGCAGCTATCGTGGACTCAAAAAACTGCCATAGAGCAAAGACAAAAGCAACTCCAAATTTTAGGGGAGGCTTCTCATCTAACTCAAACTCAGTGGGTTTTACTCACAGTTTCTAAGGGGGCTTGGCTGTTGACTGTTCCAGAAACTGAGTTAAAAGAATCGAAACAACAAAAAGTGCTACCCACGAAGGAAAAAAACAAAAAAGGAATGGATAAAGTTGTGGACTCTTCAAATTTAGCAGTAAAAAAAGAGTCATTTGGAAGCTCATCTCATACAAAATCGATTAATGGATCATCAGGAAAGAGATCACAAGATACGATTATCTTTAGAGAGCTTGTCGAGGTAATTGAGAGAAATAAACATTATCCCAAAAGAGCTCGAGCCTATGGAATCCAGGGTGTAATTAAAGTAGTGGTCAGCATCGATTCTCACGGAGTAGTTAAAAATTATCATTTGGAAAACGGAGGACATGCTTTATTGCGCATGGCAACTCAAGAAGCAAGCGCCAAACTGATAGGACTTCAAACAAGTGCATCCTCGGCTTCTCAATTGACAATACCAGTGTATTACCAAATTCACTAACCATGAGGAAAAGGAGTTTGTATAAACACTACCTTAATCTGGAGGACTAACGCTGATTATGAAAATAATTGTGCAAAGAGCAAAGATTTGACTTTGCTCTTTGCAATAAATCATTAGGAGCGTTTGGGTAGTAACGGCTTAAATTGTTCAAACCCAGCTAATGCAATAGCTGTTAAAAAGACCAACTGCGGCCCCAAGTGAATATCTTCTTTAACGTAGTATTCAGCGGTGGTGTGATTGTCGACTTGTTGACCTCCAGCGCATAAACAAGTTGCAGGAATACCTACACTAACAGGATAGTTGGCATCGGTTGATGAGAAACCGTAATTTTTCAACTCAATGCCAAGGGCTTTTTGAGCAGAGCGTGCGACTTGCAACAGTGGGCATTCGTGAGCTAATTGTCCAGCAGGACGATCGCCAATTTGGGTCTTTGTAACCTTTAAAATTTTTGACTCACGGTCAACGTCCCAGTAGCTATTTTCCTCTTCAACGGCATCATCAAAACACTTCAAAATACGAGCTTCGATATCAAGCAAATCATTGTTATCCAAGCTACGCATGTCAATGTCACATTCGCAATGAGGAGCAATGGTGTTGACGCTGCGTCCCCCTTTGATTGTTCCGATTGTAAATGTCGTACGACTGGCTTTGTTGGTTTTTAGTTTGGCGACTTTCGCTCCTGCAATGCACATAGCATGAATAGCACTAGGAGTGGTGCCAAAGCCGCTCATCGAATGCCCGCCTTCACCATCGATACTGATGCGCCAGCGATGAGAGCCGATGGCTGCATGCAAAATACGATGGACATCCGTTCCGTCAACGGCAATAAAAGCATCAACATGGTTGTGGGAGTTGAAGAATTTTGAACCTCGGATGTCACCATTTCCTTCTTCTCCAACCGTACCAACAAAATAAATGTCGCCTTCAGGTTGAATGTCAAACTTCATAAAGCAACGAATTGTTTGTAGCAAAGCCCGAAGGCCAGAAGCGTTATCTCCGATACCGGGCGCTCTGTAGATGTTACCTTCATGAGTGACATTAATTGGAGTATCCATAGGAAATACGGTATCCATATGTGCGCCAAAAGCAACAATAGGGCCATTTCCATGTCCCTTTAATTTGCCCACAACATTTCCGATTTCGTCAATGCAGACATCGGTAAGTCCATACTTTTTCATTCGATTAGCAATTTCTTGTGCTCGAGTTGATTCTTGAAAAGTTGGGGACGGAATTTCACAAATTTCGATTTGTTCCTGCATTGCAAAGTCAGTTTCATCGAGTGCCAATTGCAATGCTTGAGCAATTTTAGGGTCCGTTTTGAGGGCCTCAACAGCTTCATAGATGGAAGCATTTAATGGAGGAAGTTCTTGTGCCATAGCTGGATTCCTTTCAGAGTAGAGGATTTGTTGTATTGCATTTCATCTTCGAATGCACTCTGTTCAGACACAAAACATTTGGAGGACTGGACGGACTGTATTTTAGGTCAAGCCAGAAAAGAAAAAACCTAGTAGTTTCCACGAACGAAAATGGCTCTGGAAATGCAGTTCCAGAGCCAAAGTTTAAAAATCTTGGGAGAGAGATTTAGAATCGGAAGTCGCGTTCACCATCTTCAATACGTTCTAGACGAATGATAGAAGCCTTACGAATCTTTTCATGAGGAATTTTTGGAATTTCTGCTTCGATAACGGCCTTAGCAGCTTCTCTCGTTTCAGGACGAGCATAATCTTCCAAATATTCTTTAAGTGTCATGATGGCATTGGCTTGGCAGTATGTGGCAATTTCCCCCGTTTTAGCCAACTCCATAAATCGGTCACCCGTGCGGCCAGCACGATAGCATGCCGTGCACCAACTAGGTAAATAGCCACCGTCCAGTAACCACTTAACAACTTCATCCAAAGTACGGCGGTCGCTTGTTTCAAATTGAGCAGAGTTGTCTTCTTTTTCTTCTTCAATGACATAGCCGCCAACGCTAGTGCGAGAACCTCCGCTAATTTGAGATACGCCGACTTCTAAGCACTTACCACGTACACGAGCAGATTCGCGAGTAGAAATAATCATGCCAGTATAAGGAACGGCTAAACGGATCAAGGCAACAATCTTTAAGAAAAGCTCATCGGGTACAGCATTTGTAAAGGTGTGCGGATCAATGTCGTCGGCTGGACAAATGCGAGGAACGCTGATAGTGTGCGGTCCAACACCCCAAGTTGCCTCTAAGTGTTCAGCATGCATTAAAAGACCAACAAAATCATAACGGCAATGTGTTAACCCAAACAATACACCTAAACCAACGTCGTCAATTCCACCTTCCATTGCACGGTCCATGGCTTCAGTGTGGTAGGCATAGTCGCTCTTTGGTCCTTTCGGATGCAAGAGTTGGTATTGTTCCTTGTGGTAGGTTTCTTGGAAAAGTTGGTAGGTGCCAATACCAGCTTCATGAAGCTTTTTGTAGTTCTCAACTGTTGTTGCGGCAATATTGATATTGACTCGACGAATAGCACCATTTTTATGTTTGATGGAATAAATCGTGTCAATGCATTCTAAAATATATTCAATAGGATTATGACGAGGATGTTCGCCCGCTTCTAGTAACAGACGCTTGTGTCCCATGTCTTGTAGAGCAATAACCTCACGTCGGATTTGGTCTTGAGTAAGTTTTTTGCGAACAATATTTTTGTTCTTTGCATGATAGGGACAATACGTACAACCGTTGATACAGTGGTTAGAAAGATAAAGCGGAGCAAATAAAACGATACGATTACCGTAGATGTGTTCCTTGACTTTTTTTGCAGTTGCAAAAATCTTTTCGTTTAAACCTTCATCTTCGCAAGCTAATAAAACTGCAGCTTCACGATGCGTTAAGCCCTTAAAGGCAGCTGCTTTTTCAAGCAAAGCATGAATCATTTCGTGGTCATGCTTGTGTTCTTGCGCATAAGCCAATGTGGCTTCGATTTCTTCATGAGCAATAAACTCTTCAGCAATTTTTGATTTCGGGTTGTACATTGAAAACCTCTCGTAAACAATCAAGTCTGAAGTAGTTTAGCTAATTTTTAAATCAAATAAAAGCAGGGTGATAGTTCAAAAGTATCAATATTTTCAGTGTCTTACAAGATGGGGGTATTTATAAAACCCCTAAAGGAGTATGTTTTTTTTAAAGTTTGATTTTTCTCAAATGTAAGAAAAGAGATTTTGAATTTTCAGCTCTTAGATAGAAAAGAAAAACGGCTTTGAAAATGAATTCAAAGCCGTTTGCAAGATTAAGTGACAGTTACCAAATAACCTTAAAGTAACTTTGGGTAATGTGATAATACACTGGTGCAGCAAACATCAATGGAGCAAGTCGCTCAAGGGTTCCACGTCCTAAATACTTGTCACCATCCATAAAGCGACTCCCTAAAGAGCGTTTAATGGCTGCAATAACAACATCTCCCATAGCTCCACATGTGACAATAGCAAAAGCCATAATAAGGGCTTGCCAGGTTCTAAACGGAGTCATCCAGAAAAGGGCATATCCGAGCATCATGGCCGCAAAACCGCCAACTGCAATTCCTTTGATGGTTTTATGGGGATTATCACGAAGCGTTTTTCCTCCAAAATAGGAACTAGCAATGACAACAAATAAGTCACCGATGAACACAATCAAAAGGAAAAATAGCAGCAGTAGTGAGGCACTAGAGCCAAATTTCACAATTTCTAAATTCATTAAAGCAGGGGCATGACTGACGCAGTACACGCTTAACATAAGGCCCCATTGAACCTTCGCGACACGCTCTAAGAAGAGATCACTGTCATTGCCAATGGACATCAAAACCGGTAACAGTAAGAAAAGATAGACGGGAATAAAAAGTGTGAAGAGTTGGTACTGATCCCATGCAATCAAAATATACTGTAATGGAATAACGATATAAAAAGAAACAACAAGTGCCCAGTGATCAGACACTTTTGTTGGAGTTAAGGCTACAAATTCTCTAAAAGTCAAAAATGAAATAAATGCAAAAACGACTAATAGAAAGTTCATGCCACCCCAAAAAGCGATGGCAAAAATCAAAATGAGCCACCAACCCGCTCGAACGCGAGAATTCACAACTCGTAAACGTTCAATTTGTTCAGCGGTCGTTGCTTTTCTGACAGCCCATTGGCCATAGCTAGTACCAAATGTGATCAAGAGGACCAGGCAGAGCAGTACTAGTTGATAGGTTTCTTGAAGAGTAATACCTAAACGCATCTTATTGCTCCGATAACTTAATGACGGCCTCACGAGCTCGTGCTAGAAAAACATCTTTAGGATCGTCCGGCGAGAAAGGCAGTGGAGCGCCAAACCGAACTGAGCAGATAGTGGGTACAGGAATTAAAGCCCCTTTGGGCATGGCTCTGTGCAAGTTTTCAATATAAACAGGGATAAGCTCTACATTGGGAAACTCACGAGCTAGACGCCAAATACCAGATTTGAATTCACTTGGAATTGGTTGTGGACGTCGTGTGCCCTCTGGAAAAATAATCATTGAAGAGCCTTCGCGCAGGCACTCACGTAATGGTTCCATTGGGTCGCTTGATTCAGTACGACGGCGATCAACCAACACAACATTAAGTTCATCAATCGCAATGCGACGACGAATAGCCCCTTTAATCCAATAATCTCTCGCAGCAACGGGACGAGTATGGCGTCGGATTTCTGAAGGCAAGGCCGACCAGAGCACGATCGTATCTAAATGGCTAGTGTGATTAGCAAAATAAATACGCTGACGATTGGAAGGTGTACTACCCTTCCATTGCGGATATCCACCCATCAACAATTTCGTCAGCAAAACAATAGGAGTAACGAGCTTAAACAAAATAGCTCCTTTGTGAAGTTCACATTTGAATAGACATTATGGTCGTATTTTACTCGGGGAAGTACTATTGCGCCGAGTTAATTGTCATAACTTTGCTTTTCAGAGCCGGCAAAATGGTTCTTGTTTGTCGGATTCGGCTAGCATGAATCTCACCTAAAAGAACGCCTTCCCCTTGTGTTAGCTCTGCTACAGTTGTCCCCCATGGATCTATTAAAATACTGTGTCCCCAGGTTTGGCGGCCATTTTCATGGTGTCCACCTTGTGCGCAGGCAAGCACATAACACTGATTTTCAATGGCGCGTGCTCTTACTAATGTTTCCCAGTGAGCTCGTCCCGTAAAAGCAGTAAAGCAAGCCGGTAATGCAATGATGTCTGGGTTGCCCAACTGTCGGAAGAGTTCTGGAAAACGTAGGTCAAAGCAAACACCAAGACCAACTTTCCAAAGGCCCTCCCAGCTTTCCATCGTGAAGTTTTTCACTTCTTTGCCAGGTTCTGTAGTGGCATTCTCGTTGTATTGCTCATTACCGCGTTCAAATTGAAACAGGTGAATCTTGTCGTAGCGTGTAGCAACTTCGCCATCAGGTCCATAGACCATACAGGCATTAATGAAATGCTTATCATCATGTCCCTTTAATGGAATCGTGCCTGCTACTAGCCAAATTTGCATCTCTTTTGCAATACTGCTCATCGCTTTTTGAATCGGTCCTTGCTTAGGAGCTTCTGCTACTTTTAATAACTCTTCGTCACTTTTAGGCATAAACGCGAAGTTTTCTGGCAGTACTATTAACTCGGCACCACTTTGAGCAGCAGAACGAATTAAACCGACCGCAGTGAGTACATTTTGTTCAACGTCCATCGTTGAAACCATTTGACAAGCAGCAATTCTCATTTCAAAACCTATCTACGGAGCTTGAGAGGCGGTAACAGTACGACTTTGGTCACTTACTTTTTGAATGACCGGTTTATCTACTGTTCCGCTGACTTCATATTCAACACTAAATAATTGTGATAACGGTGCCTGGAGAGCAAGTTGTGCAAGGAAACTACCAACACCTAAGAGGGGATTGGCTACAGCTAATGCAACTGAAGCACCACCTAAGCTGATATCAGGGAGTATTGAAATTTTAACCTTTTGCGTTAGAGTATTTAAATCTAGCCATCCTTGGCTCAAAATTGTGGCTTGAGGTCCAACAATTCGTAGCGAATCTGTGGTTGCTAAGCCATTATTGATTTCAACAGTCCCATTAATTGAGTCAAAGACAAAACCACGACCAACAACATCTCTGAAATCAAGAGCAAAGCGACGAAGCAATTGTTGTAAGCTCATTAACGACATCAGGCGGCCAGCACCAGGTTCGACTTGTGTAATTTGGCCGGATAGCAGTTGTGTTGAAATTTGGCCATGAAGGCTTGATGTATTAAAGTCAACAGGAGCCCCATTCCACTTCAATTTAGCATTGACTTGCCCTCGACCACTATTGATGACTTGTTGGTAATGTGCTCTTTCAAGAAGGTCACCAATATCACTAACATCCAGTGTTGCATTTAATGTGGTTTGAGACTTTTGTTTTTTTCCAGAGTCCCAGATGCCGTTCACAGCAAGTTTGGCTTCTTTTGTTTTTACCTCGAACGAATCCAAAACCCAAGCTTGGTTTTCTCCAAAACCTGAGTTTTTCGCAGATATTGTCAAGGCTCCAAGATCGTAATCAACATACTTAAGCCGATCAATGCCCAAAGTTAAACTAGGTAAAGAATCAGTTGTTTTTGGTACTAGCTTTAATGTTTTATCTACAAGCGTCTTTTGTGGGATTGTTAAATAATCAAAGTGTGCTTTTAGCTGTGGATGCTTGTTGGAAGTGCCCGGGGTCCAACTAAATTGACCATTAAACAGGTTTGAAGAAAGACTACCACTCCAGGCTTGTTGGCGATTTGAAGCAACGTTAACTTTGACATGATTAAATACCATGCCGTTGTAGTCTAAGTAACCAAAGTTTGTGACAACTCGATTTAAGGTCATCGTCTTAAGGTCAGCATTTGGATCAATTTCTTGTTGTGTGAGAATATGGTCAATAGCTTCTTGCCATTCGCTCCAAACTAGCTTTTTAGTATTGATGTAAAGCGATAAGCCGGTGTAATCAGGAATAGATTCAACAGGCGTGTTAATAGCAAAATAACCTCGAGTGGCTTTTAAACCTCGATCAGTACCACTATAAAGAATGGCCATCTTTAGTAGGTTTTCACGAATAGATAACCTCATACGGTTATCGCACTCTTTTTTGTTAGAGCATGGCTCCATGTCAAACACCACAGGCCAAGCTTCTTCTTTTGTTTTGTTAAACGGTTCTGGTACTTGGGTATAAGCGCCAGTTAAAGAACTTTCCACATGGACTCTAATTCCCTTGTGAAGTTCAACTCGTACATTAGCGTTCGTTTCGCCTTTGACAAAGTCTAAAAGAGAGGTTGATGCAGGAGAATTGATGATTTTTGCAACCATTGTGGCATCAGCCATACCACTTGCAGCAATGATGATTTTCCCACTTGTATCTGTATTGATTGAGCCCGTGGCAGATTTTCCATACACCTCGGCTGTTAGTTTGGGTGACCATACGCCCTTTTCACTAAAAGTCACAGTTCCATTTGCTTTATCTAAAGGAGGAACATTATTTAAATGAACAAAGTTGTTAGCCAAATGTACAGCACCATTGACTTTAGTGTTGTGAACTTCTGTGATAGGGATGTAAAGATCAAGTTCTAGTTGCGCATCGCCACGGAGTGTGCTCTTTTCAAAGGGATGACCAATCATCGCCGAGACAGGACTATGGTTGACGTAGTCAGCCATAGCTCTTAAAGGAGCTTGAGCATATCCCTTAATTACAAGAGGTACTCCATGTGCTCCGTAAGAGGGGATGCTAGCAGTGATGTTTTGCAGTAAAGCTCCCCCTTGAGCTCGACCAGTGTGTGCCCGAACAGTCATGCCATCGCCAATAAAAGTGATTCTGCCGTGGATTTGATCAATCCATGGCCAAGGACCAGGAATCCACTGTCCCTTGCTGTCCTTTTTCATTGACGGCAGATAATCCAGCTTAGCGTTCTCAATATCACCTTCGATTTTGAAGATGTAGTTTGGATTAGTGGACTTATGAAAGGGAAACTCTCTTAAAGGACCATAAACATCAACTTTAGCATTACGTGCTATACCACCTTGTAAGGCACCTTTTAACCAATTGTTTGTACCCCAACCGCCCGCAACTAAGGGGATATAGCGGTATGCACTACGAGCGTCTAAGTAATGAATATCTCCGCGAACTTCAAGCGTTCCCAAGTCGCCCGTATTCAACCATTTTCCGTATAGTTGTAATGAAGTATCTCGGTTGCTTGCCAAGAGTTCTTCAATCGTTAGTTCTGCGTTTGACCCAGTGTTCCATCGCCCATTGAGCTTGAGGGTATCAAATGTCAAGGAGGGTTCTGGAAAAATACCAGGGAAAGTGAGTTGAGAGCTAGGAGAGTCAATGACAAAGTGACCACCACCTTGATTTAGCTCTAGGCGTCCTGAAAGATTTTTGAAGCCAGATTGGGCCAAATGACCTGGCATTGTTGGAATGCCAGAAATTGTGAGCCCCTTAAAGTTGAGGCGGATATCATACTCATTGGGATTTGTTATGTCTCCTCTCCAAGAACTTTCGAAGTTATCAATGAGGCCATGTGCGTTAAGCTGGCGGATGGCTTGGAGTCCTTTCTGAGGAATGGGCAATTGAAGCCCAATGGTTGATAGTGCTTGAAGATCAAAAAAATCTAGATTCATTTGACCATCAAAGAAAGTACCGTCTTTGATGAATCCTTGAAGCTCTAGATTGCCAAGATAATAAGGACTTTTTCCACGTGGCTTAATGATTAAATCGCGTGATTTAATCTTTAAGAAATTATTATCACTTAAAGTTTGTTCTATACGTCCTTGAAATGAGTCAAATTCAAAGGGTTTGCTTTGTGGTGTCCAGCGGACGCTGACATCATCAAGAGAAATATCAGTTGTAATAGAAGTTGGCCTTAAGTCTGCAAACGTCATCCAAACAGAGGCCTTTCCATGTCCACGATGAACAAACTGATCGAGATTTAATCGATCTGCAATTAAGCCAAAATTGACCTCAGGGATATTGGCATAAACTGTTCCATAAAGATTGTGAAGGCGGTTTTTCTCGCCTAACAGAGTCTCTCGGAATCGAACACGAACATCTAAATAAGTTTTTTCTTTACCAATGAGTGTTGACTGAATACCTGCGGTCCATGCCATGGCATAGCGATGAAGCAAGAGATTGGTGTTGACTAGTTGTACGCTATGAGGAGAGGCTTCTGTATGATCGATATAACTAAAGTGGCCATTATTAATTTCGATGTGGCGTTGGTCCAATAAGGCTTCAAATACTGCAGGGGTTTCAGATTGTCCATCAAAAAAATCAGAGCTAGACTTTGGGGAAGTCGGCACTGCAGCGGTATCCACGGTAAAGCCTCCAATGTTAAAAATGTTTTTGGAGAGTCTTTCAATGTGTAAATCTGGATCAATAATGACAATACGTCGTGTGATTGGACGTAACTTAAAAAGTGACTCTAAAGAAAAAGTAACTTGAACTTTAGGTAACGTTAAAGAAGCTTTTTCTCCTGGGCGAGAAAGCGTCATGTTCGTGACCGTTAAGCGAGGAACAAAAAACTGCCAGTCAGCGTAGATACTGTCAACTTGAATTTGAGTGTGGAGTTGTTCTTCGAGATATGTCTCTAAAGTAGGGTATAACTTTTCAATGTTAGGTAGAGCCCAAAATCGAACGATAGTGAGAGCTATCGCCAAGAACATATAAATAAACAGTAAAAGCCATCCTGCCAAGCGCAAAATTGTTTTCCAATGAAAAGCATTCTTGAGCGGCATATTTTTTAATGTTTTTTGTGATGAGTTCAGGGATGACTTATCCGTCAATACAGGCTCCTAGGACAATAGAAACTTTACCACACTGATTCCATGTTTTTCAGTTTTTGCGTTTGTTTTGAGCCTCAGTGTGCAACAGAAGCTTGCAGGAAATCACAAGTCATAAGCAGAAACTTAAGTTCCTAGGACGCTTCTGTTAAACTCGACAAAAGATGGACATACGAGACCTATTATGAAAACAGTTTCACTACAGTCACTGCCGGACATTTCACACTTTATTAAACGTTCTTTGTTGAGCGCTCAGCCTCTTATGAATGATGTAGAGCGTTTGGAGTGGTTAGATGATCTTTCACAAGCTCCATTTACTCGTCAAAAAATGCAAGCTTATATCAGCGACATTGACGATACAGAGGAGCTGGAATTAAAGCTACGAATGTTGCGTCGTGAGGTTTTAATGGTTCTTGTTGCCAGAGATGCATTAAAACGAGGGGACTATTTTGAGGTCGTCCGAACAATGACAGACCTGGCAGAGGTTTCGATTAACGCAGTAGTTCGAGCTCATGCACTGCAGTTGGCAAAACGCTTCGGTATTCCTACATCGGTTCAAGGGGTGCCACAAGATCTGTTAGTTGTAGGAATGGGCAAGTTGGGTGGTGAGGAACTCAATGTAAGTTCAGACATAGATTTGGTTTTTGTCTTTGATGAACAAGGTAAATGCCGGGCTTGTGATATGTGTCCTAATCCTCGAAAAGAGCTCAGTAATATGGAGTTTTTCGAGAGACTCAGTAAAAAGATTATTCCCGCTCTGTCTGAAATCTCTGGGGCTGGTTTTGTTTTCCGTGTGGATATGCGTTTACGCCCCAATGGGGACTCTGGTCCTATTTGTGTTAGCAATGATATGCTTGAGGAATATCTATACGTTCAAGGTCGAGAGTGGGAGAGATTCGCATGGCTTAAATCACGTATTGTCAGTGAACCTGTTTTTTCTACACTTGAGGTATTTGAAGAGCAAAAGCGTCATCTCCAAGACACGGTTAGACCTTTTGTTTTTAGAAAATACGTAGACTTTAATGCTATTAGTGCTCTTTCGAATCTTCACAAGCTTATTCGAGCAGAAACCGTTCGACGAGAGGCTGGTAAGGAATTGGGTGTCAATATTAAGTTGGGTAGAGGGGGTATTCGGGAAATTGAATTTTTGACTCAAACATTCCAGGTGATTCGTGGTGGGAGAGAGCCTCAGTTACGTGGGAAGAGTACATTGACTATGTTGCCTATGTTGGCTAAGCACGGTGTCATAAAGCAAGAGCAAGCTCAAAATTTGTCACAAGGCTACATCTTTTTGAGAAATATGGAGCATGCCATTCAGTATTTGGATGACCAGCAAACACATCGAGTGCCTATTGATAAGGCGGATGTTGAAAAAGTTGCTGCCATTATGGGTATGACTCTATCCGATATGCTCAAAAAACTTGATACAACACGAGAGTATGTGGCGAAGTGTTTTGAAAGCATTTTCATGTCGGAACAAGCAGAAGAGGAAGATAAGGATGATTGGCCCGAAGGTTGGATGGAGGGCTATGAGGCTGCAATGCCAGAACTTCAGATGCAGTTTCAAACACAGGGCTATTCAGAGCCTCAACGCTGTGCTCAACGCGTTTTATCCTTGATGAGTTCAAAATTTTTAGCAGCTCAAACTGAGGCGGCTCAGTCGAGAATGGCACAACTTGTCAAAAGACTCGTTGGATTATGCAAAGAGTTAGCGCAGGAAAATAACGGTACTTTGCCGGATAAAGTTTTTTTTAGATATTTAGATTTACTTGAAGTTATTGCGGGTCGTAGCACCTATGTGTCCCTTTTAACACAGTATCCTCCTGTTTGTGAGAAGGTCGCACGAGTTTTGATGTCTAGTGAAGCTGCAGCAGAGTATCTAATTGCACACCCCATTGTATTAGATGAGCTTGTTGATGAACGCAATATCGTTTGGGATAACTTTACTCCGGTAGATTGGAGTCAATGGCAGGATCAGCTCTGGGAACAACTGCAGGAGGCCGATGGTGATCAAGAGTCTCAAATGAATATTATCCGTGATGCGCATCACGGAGCCGTTTTCAAGTTGTTGGTGGCTGATTTAGAGGGGCGATTTACAGTAGAGCGACTCTCAGATCAATTGTCGGCTTTGGCTGATGCAGTAATTGAGTTGGTTATTACGTTAGCATGGCAAACAGTATCAAGTCGACATTGTGATGTTCCAAAATTTGCAGTGATTGCCTATGGGAAATTAGGTGGTAAAGAGCTAAGTTATGCCTCTGACCTAGACCTCATTTATCTCTACGATGATGACGCACCAGAGGCGGCAAAGAATTACACACGGCTTGTTCGTCGTATGATGAGTTGGCTTACAGTTCAAACATCGTCTGGAATATTGTTCGATGTTGATCTGCGCCTGCGTCCAAATGGTGAAAATGGTCTTGTTGTGTCTTCCCTAGAAATGTTTCGTCGCTATCAAAGAAATGAAGATGGAACGGGTGCTTGGCCCTGGGAGCATCAGGCTTTAACTCGAGCCCGATTCTGTGCAGGAGATCGAGCGATTGGTGTTGCATTTGAGCGTGAACGTGAAGCACTTTTGAAAATGCCTCGTGATGCGGGTAAGGTTCTTCGTGATGTTTCAGATATGCGAGCAAAAATGCTTGAAGGCCATCCCAATAACACATCTTTGTTTGATGTAAAGCATGATCGAGGAGGGATGGTTGACATTGAATTTGCTGTTCAGGCAATGGTGTTAATTCATTCTCATAATCATCCAGAGTTGATTAATAATTTTGGCAATATCCTGCTTTTAGAAATGATGGGAAGCCTGGGTTTAATTGAGCGTAAGTTGGCAAATCGTTGTGCTGGAATATATCGAACGTATCGCAATGTTCAGAGAAATTATCGTTTAGCTCATGGTTTAGGAAGTACACGAGTAGATCCCAAAGCTTATGAGCAAGAAGCTAAATCAGTAAGAGCTCTCTGGCAGACTGTTTTTGGTTCATCAGGGCCAGAGAGATCTTTAACTGTTTGATCATTTAATTAAAAAGGAGAGATCTTAAAAATCTCTCCTTTTGAACGCCTCAGTATTAAATTAGTCCAATTCTGGAGTTTCTACCCCTAAGACTTTGTGTAATTTTGGACTCGTAGTCGTATATTGCAACAAAGTCTTCTTTTCTGGGTGGACAATATCAGCCGCAGCAAAGGCTGCTAAAGCGCATTCATGAAAGCCTGACAGGATTAGCTTTTTCTTGCCCGGATACGTATTGATATCTCCGACGGCGAAGATACCAGGAATCGAGGATTGGAACTTTTCAGTATCTACAACAATTTGCTTGCGGTAGATTTCTAAGCCCCAATCAGCAATAGGTCCAATCTTCGGAGATAAACCATAAAAGACCAACAAGTGATCAAGTGGCATACGACGTACAACGCCATCATCCCCAGTTACACGGATCTCTGTTAACTTACCATCTTTTTCTTCAAAGCCAGTGATTTGACCAACTTCAAATTGCATTTCCCAGTTTTCACACAATTCGCGCATCTTATTAACAGATGCTGTTTGAGCGCGGAAACCATCTCGACGATGTAGCAGAATGACACTTTCTGCCTTTCCAACTAAGTTGAGCGTCCAGTCTAAGGCTGAGTCACCACCACCGCAAATAACAATATTTTTACCGGCAAAAAATTCTGGATCTTTTACGGAATAGTGAAGTTGAGTTCCTTCAAATTTGGCAATTCCAGGCACAGTGAGGCGCTTAGGTTGGAAACTACCCACACCGGCAGCAATGAAAACCGTCTTGGTCATGAAACGGGTACCTTTATCCGTTTCAACGTAGAAACGACCATCGTCTTCCTTGCGAACGGTAGTTACTTCTTGGCCAAGGTGAAATTGAGGGTTAAAGGGGTGAATTTGCTTGAGCAAATTTTCAGTCAATTCACGGGAAGTACAAACAGGAACCGCCGGAATATCATAAATAGGTTTGTGCTCATAAAGCTCCATGCACTGACCGCCAACTTGGCGTAAAGAATCAACGACATGAGCCTTCATTTCTAAAAGTCCTAACTCAAAGACTTGGAAAAGGCCAACAGGACCAGCGCCAACGATGACAGCATCCGTTTCGATGATTTCATCGGTTTCAGGAGCAATGTTTAAATAATCTTCAATAGCCATTTGGAAACAAATCCATCAACAAGTAAATAACAAGTAATTATCCCATGTTTAGTGTCGAAGTTTAAATTCAAAAGGACGAGTTTGCATTTATTGTTTTTTAAATTTTTCGTCTTCAAGAATTTCTTTACGAGTTTGGCGTAACTTCGCGTCAACTTGACTCATTAGATAGTAATCACCATCATTGGCCTGTTGAGCTAAATTAAATTGGTACTCTGCGGCTCTTTTGTCTCCTCGAGCCAAGTACATGTCTCCAACAGCTTGATGATGGGCGCTGATTTGATTTAATTGTTTGTAGCAACGAGCTGTAATAGCGTTATAAGCTTCACTTTGCCGACTCACGGCCTGTTGTGATCTCATAAATTTAAGAACATCATTAAAGCGCTTTGCCTCATAAAGTTCATTGGCATAAAGTTTTACAGCCATTTCCGATAGCGGATAACTTTCCACTAACTGTTGCGCCATTTTCAGAGCTTGTTGTTTTTCTTTGTTTGTTCCGTATAAGAAAAGGCACTCGGATTTGTTTTTAAGCAAAATCGGATGGTTCTTACCCAAAAGGACCGCTTCATTTGCAAAGCGTTTAGCTTCTTCGCCTCGGCCAAGCATTCGACTAGCTACAGACAAACCGTAGGTGTAGGCCAACTTTTGACGAGGCGTTTGTGCTTTAGCTAAATCGTCTTTGATTTCTTTGGCTACCCGAGTTCGATCGTTAAACGTTCTTTCTTGTAACACGCGCATACGTTGTTGGATAAGCGAAAAATCAATGGAATCGCTATGGGTGCGTTTGCCCAACTGTTGCGTCCGATTTTCCATATCACTGATGCGCTCAACTGTTAGCGGGTGAGTGCTGAGATATGCAGGAGAGGCAGATTCGTAATAGCGATTATTTTGTTGCAAGCGAGCAAAAAAATTCTCCATACCCTTAGGGTCAAAGCCTGCATTTGCCAAAGAATTTAATCCAACACGGTCGGCTTCCCGTTCTGCTGAACGAGAGTATCCCAATTGACGTTGAATCATTGCAGCTTGTCCGCCCATAGCGATACCTGCTGCGGCATTGCCGCTACCGGCACGGGCTGCTAATAGAGCAAGTAATAAAGACCCAATAGTGATGGCCATGTTGTTGCGTTGTTCATCGAGCATTCGGGCAATGTGGCGTTGAGAAACGTGCCCAATTTCGTGAGCAACAACGCCAGCTAATTCGCTTTCAGTCTGAGCAGCAACGATCAAACCTGTGTGGACGGCAATATAGCCACCAGGGATAGCAAAGGCGTTAAGAGACTTATCAATGAGCGGGTAGAAAAAGAAGTTGTAAGTATGAGTTTGTGAGACACTCACTAGTTGGTAACCCAGACGATTGAGGTACTCCAATGTTTCTGCATCATTGAGGTAGGCGTCATCGGCTCGGATGTGAGTCATAATCTCATCGCCGAGAGCCTGTTCTTCTGAAGGCGATAATTCTGTGCCAGCAACCGCTCCCATGCTCGGAAGATTAAGGTTTAGAGACTGTGTTGCAGGTTCACGAGTAGCCCATACGCTCATTGGAGAGAGTGCAAGGCTAGTACAGAGCGCGGAGATGAGAGCTTTTTTTAACATGCCAGTCCTAAATAAGCTATACATCAATAATACTGACAACGAGAATATCGTGTGAGATTTGTTATTGCTTGCAACAAATCGGAGGTTTTTGTCACACTCCGATTTGTCTTTTTAAGCACTTTTATAATGAAGTGTACGCAGATTGTATTGCTTTAAAACTTCTGGTCGACGATCTAATTTGTCAGCACTGTTGACAGGTAGAGTATCTACGAACGCAATCTTACGAGGGCATTTGTAGGCAGAAATGTTCTCCTTACAAAAGCGTCGAATATCTTCGTCGGTAGGATGAGTGCCATTTTCTGCAACAATGAGTGCGCAGACTATAGAGCCCCAGGTTTCATCGGGTTGTCCAACAATAAGCGCCTCTTTGATAAAAGGGGAACGGGCCAATAAATTTTCTACTTCAAGTGGGTAAACGTTTTCTCCTGCCGTTAAGATCAAGTCATGGCGACGGGCAAAAACATGCAATCGTCCTTGATCATCAAATTCCCCTAAGTCTCCAGTTTCAAACCACTCTGAAGTTATTGGAGGACGTCCCCAATAGCCAGGGGTAGTCATAGGGGAGTTAACTTCAATTTGTTGGTTATGAATGCGCACTCGAGTATTGGATTGGACTTTGCCTGTGCCCGATTGAAGCTCGTAGCGTTCCTCATATGGGGTCATAACAACATGTGAGCATGTTTCAGTCATTCCATATGTTGTGACGATAGGAAGTTTTTGAGAATAAGCTTTAGCAAGAAGTTTATCTGTGGCAGAAGCTCCTCCCAATAAGATGACTCTTAAATGAGAGGGCGCATGCCAATCAGGCCTAAACTCAAAAATCTTTGCAAGCATTGTCGGAACAATACTCGTAATGGTTACTTTGTCATTATCTAAAGCCTCAAGAAAGGACTCGGGGCTAAAAAGCGCAGAAATTGCAACAGTTTTTCTAGCTAATAAACAGCGCGTTAGAATGGAAAGACCACCAATGCGAGTCAGTGACATGCAGAGTTGCCAACAGTCATTTGGTTCCCAGCCGAGGTTTTTAGCGCTTTCTTGTGCACTTGCTAAAAGCATATCGTAGGTGATAATGGCCGGCTTGGGTAGCCCTGTTGTACCTGATGTAAATAGGACGGCAGCGCAATTGTCTGGTAAAGGCGCTTGGATATTAGAAATGCTTTCAAGCAAAACCCGTCTTTCCGTTGGCATGAGCTTCGGGTGCAGCATGAGAGCAGGGATCCCAAGCTCCATGAGAGCATACAGCTCAACAACGGTCTCGACGGTGTTTTTCCCTTCGACAATAAAAGGGCGTCCCTTCGGGGGAAGGGCGCTTGAGTTTTCTAAACGGGTAATGTGATTCTGCGTTAGCAGGGCTAGCTTCGCAAACGAGAAGTCTTGCCCTGCACAACGAATCCCGATGTCGTTAGGACAATCTGCTGCCGCCTTAAAAATGGAAAAAGGATTGACCATTTTTGCTTAAGGCAAGCGAGGGAACTTAGTAAAGTCTGGGCGACGCTTCTCTAAGAAGGCATTTTTCCCTTCTTTACCTTCTTCGGTCATGTAGTACAGCAAAGTGGCATTACCAGCAAGTTCTTGTAAGCCAGCTTGACCGTCACAGTCAGCATTTAATGCGGCCTTTAAGCAACGAATAGCAATGGGACTGTTTGCCAAGATTTCCCGGCACCATTGAACAGTCTCTTCTTCAAGCTTATCTAAAGGAACAACTGTATTGACTAAACCCATTTCCAAGGCTTGTTGGGCATCATATTGGCGGCAGAGGAACCAAATTTCTCGGGCCTTCTTTTGACCAACTAGACGAGCCATATATGAAGCCCCCCAGCCACCGTCAAAACTGCCCACACGAGGACCAGTTTGACCAAAGCGAGCGTTATCTGCAGCAATCGTCAAGTCGCATAACATGTGGAGAACGTGGCCACCTCCGATAGCGTATCCTGCCACCATCGCAATAACGGGTTTAGGGCAAGTACGAATCATGCGTTGAAAGTCCAAAACATTCAAGCGAGGCACACCGTCATGGCCGACATAGCCACCGTTGCCACGAACCTTTTGATCTCCACCTGAACAGAAAGCCAAGGGACCAGCTCCAGTCAGGATGATGACGCCAATTGCAGGGTCTTCACGAGCGTCGCTAAAGGCTTGGCAGAGTTCCTGCACTGTTTCAGGACGAAAGGCATTTCGAACATGAGGGCGGTTAATGGTTAATTTGGCGATACCTTCGGCTTTTTCATAAATAATGTCAGTAAAGTCACCAAATTGCTCCCAGTCGGGAATCGGTTTTTGATTGGTATTTTCCATTTTTTTTCTCAAAAAATTAATTAATCTAATTTTGTCTTAGACGTATGCACTAAGTCTGCCCATTTTTTTGCTTCAGACTGAATAAAAGCGCGAAAGCCTTCGGGCGTACTTTCAACAACATCAGCACCTCGAGCAAAGTAAGCAGCTTTAACATTTTCACTCTTTAAAGCATCTTGCAGCGCGGCATTAAGTTTTTTAATAATTTCAGGATCAGTACCGTTTTTAACAACCAGGCCATCCCAAGCAAAAAGTTCAAAGCCGGGTACAGTTTCTTTGATGGGTTTGATGTCAGGGTGAGACTTTAATGGTTGATTGCTACCACTGCCCAAGGCTGTTAATTTCTTTGCATCGACATGTCGTAAAGTGTTGGGTGCAACATCAATTGTAAAGTCAATTCGTCCACCCAACATATCTGTCATGCTTGCGGCACCGCCCCGATAAGGAATGTGTTGGAATGCAATCCCAGTAAGGTTGGAGAGCATGACGCCAGCTAAGTGACTTGTTGTACCGTTACCGGCTGAAGAGAAGGTATAAGGTGTTTTGCTTTCTCGAGCCTTATTTAAAAAGTCGCTTAATTTGGTTTCGTTGTGACGCTTTGGGTTGACGCTCATGACCATAGCGATTTCAGTCATTTGACCGACCGGAGAGAAATCTTTTAAAGGGTCGTAGCCGACATTAGGATACAAGGCAGGGTTTGTACCCATGGTGCCATTAGTGACATAAAGTAAGGTGTAACCATCGCTTTTACCACGGGCAACCTGTTCAGTGCCTAAGCTACCGCCTGCACCAGCTAAGTTTTCAATGATAATTGTTTGGCCTAAGCGAGCCGAGAGTTCAGGAGCAATGACTCGAGCTAAAGTGTCTCCGCCTCCGCCGGCAGGGAAGGGGACAACGAGGTGAATTTCTTTGGCTTGGGGCCAAGGTTTTTGTGCTAAGGCTTCTTGGGTGGTCATTAACGCAAACAAACAGCCTAATGAGGCTGCAATAACGTTTTTTGCAGTCACAACTTTTCCTTTCGATAATGTTGAAGTTGGGCGGATAAATAGGATCCAGTGCAAATTAATAAGCACTATTCGTTTCGCTCAATATCCTTAAATTCAGCACTCTCATTGTTGGTATCCCACACTCAAGAGTACGACGCCTAAATAGGAGGATTAGGTAAGACACGATGTCTTTTCGAATTCAAAAATTAGAGTGGCTCATCGGAGTGAGCACTAAGAAATTTTTCTCGAAAGAGGAAGCTTACCCATCTATTAGGGGGAATGGAGCTATTAGATGATAATCTTTCTCAACAGAAATGTCTGTAATTTTTTGAATCAAGTCCAACTCTTTCTTAAATCTAGGGTATTAATCCCATTTGGGCAGCTTCGTATACAGCTTCGCCTCGAGAGTGAACCTGAAGTTTTCTATAGATTTTTTTGATATGCGCTGTCACAGTGTGAGGAGAAATTGCCAAAATATTACCGATTTCGTTAAAGCTCATTCCTTTTGCCAACAAGCATAAGATCTCAGTTTCTCGTTCAGACAAAGGGTTCGTTGGATTTAATACAGATTTCTCACTACTCGTTGTTGTGGTATTGGTACATAGTGTTCGCAATACACTTTGAGCAACAGCAGGACTCACTGGTGAGCCTCCAGCTTGTAACAGACGAATTGCGGAAACAAGGTCTTTATCAACACTGGATTTCAAAATATAACCAGTCGCTCCAGCTTCAATAGCACTAACGATATGGGGGTCATCATTGGCTTCTGCTAAGACCATAATATCACTTTGAGGGTACTTTTCAGTCACCCATGAAATGGTCTCTAAACCAAAGCCATCGGGTAGTGCTAAATCAATGAGTAAGGTTTCAAACGGGTAGGATTGAATTAACTTTTCAGCTTCACGTTTTGTTCCTGCTGAGCCAGTAACTCGCATGTCTTTTTCACAGCTAATAGCGCGTTCAATGTCAGCGCGAACACGAGCGTCATCCTCAACAATCAAAATACGCAATACATTCGACATTACAGTGTGTGCCTATAACGAACAAAATTCAGTTCAAACGATTAACACGCTATTTTAACAAAGCAATAGGTCTCTAAATCGCATGAAAATGTTAACTTTTGGGCAATCCAATGTTCAAAAGCGTTACTATAAAAAGAAGTATCCCCGATTAACCATCCCAAAAGAAGGAGAAAAAATGTCTATAAATCGTCGTCAGGTTCTGTTAGCTGGTTTCGCTGGTTTATTAGCAACTCGTGTTGCTCAAGCTACTCCAGCAGTTGTTCCACCAATTTGGGATGGTCAAAAAATGTATGAAACACTAGCGAAGGATGGAACGGGATTTTCCAATCCTGGTAAAGCGGGGCGTCCCAAAGCTTTTGTTTTTTTTGATACTCAATGCTCAGATTGCATTCGATTGATGGATCGTTTACATCCTATTATGGATCGAGTTGAGATTGTTTTTTTCCCCATTGCTTACATGAATCCTCACTCTGATCCGCAAGCTACGCTGATTCTGACCTCTAAGGATCCGATGGCAAAATTGCAAGAGCAGCATGATCACTTCAAAGATCCTGACTTTAGAGGGATTCGTTACGATATTACGACCCTACCGATGGATGTGCGTCAAAAAGTTTGGACAAATACTAAGTTACATCGTCGCAGTGGTTGCAGGGCGGTGCCATATGGTGTTTATAAAAATTCAAAAGGTGAATATGTACCTTTTGATGAAAACTTAAACACAGACGAATTGGCCACACTTTTTGAACTTAATAATTAAAAAGTTTGGTTACATGCTAGGTCGTTATGGGAAGACATCCATAGCGACCTTTTTTTTGTAAGGTTGCCTGAGTAGTAGCTACGAAAATCTCTGAAATCAGAACAATATTCTGAAGTTTTTGGTGTTAAAGTTAAAGTGTAATCGCTATGTCATTTTGCTCGTACATAATACGAAGTTAAAGTGAAGTTTTCGTTTAAGGAATATTGATATGCCTGAAGTTAAAGCAGACATTGAAGTTGCAGAAAGTGGGGAGCTCGTCAAGGAGCAATCTCAGCAGAAAGTTCAATCAGCTAAAAAAAACGTAGCTCGTCGGACAAAGTCAGTTGTTTCGAGTGAAAAGCCAGCCAAAACAGTTAAGTCAGTAACGACGTCTTCATCCGTTAAGCCGATTGATGTCAATGATCCCATTTACTACTTAAATCGGGAAATTAACTGGATTGATTTTGATCGTAAAGTGCTAGAGCAGGCAAAAGATGCTTTGGTACCGATTTTAGAGCGCTTAAAGTTTTTATCTATTTTTTACAATAACCTTGATGAATTCTTCATGGTGCGCGTGGCCAATGTTTGGAAACAAGTTCAAAGTGGAGCAGAGCCGACAGGGGCGGATAAGCTAGCACCGCGTCGTCAGTTTTCAGAGATTGGACGGCGTGTTAGAGAGGTGTGTGAAGAAGCAGAGGAGGTTTGGAAAAAACAAATTCTACCGGCCTTAGATAAAAAAGCGATTCGAATCGTTAAGTATTCAGATTTGTCAGAGAAAAAACGTCAAGTTCTTGATGCTTTTTACGATAGTGATATTTATCCAGTCCTAACTCCTCAAGTCATCGATTCGGGGCACCCATTTCCTTTGGTGTCGAATTTGAGTATCAACTTCATTATGGAGTTGGTTAATGCAAATAATCCCAAAGATATTCGTCATGCAAGATTGAAGTGTCCGGACAATTTACCTCGTTTTCTCTATTTGCCACATGGTAAAGAAGAGATTCATAGTGACTTAAGTTTTGATCCGAACTATGCAGAAGTAGATGTCGTTTTAATTGAAGATTTGGTTGAAGAGCGTATGCACCGTCTTTTCCCCGGGTTTGAGGTTAAAGCGGTAGGTCAATTCCGCGTTACTCGAAATACAGACGTGGAAATCGAAGAAGATGAAGCAGATGACCTCTTAGCGGCAGTTCGTGATTATGTTGACCAACGTCGATTTGGTGACATTATCCGAGTTGAAATGGGACGTGGTATTCCAGTTAGATTATCTGATTTACTCATTGAGTACTTAGAGATTAAGCCACATCAAATTTATAAGCAAAAAATGCCTTTGGCTTTTTCTGCATTTATGTCTTTGGGTTGTATTGATCGACCAAAGTTACAGTACAAGCCGGATCGTACGAAATTGGTTAAAGAATTGGATATGGAAGCTGATTGCTTTGCTGCGATTAAAAAGCATGACATCATGCTCTACCATCCGTATGACCGTTTCCAAGGTGTTTTAAATTTCATTGAACAAGCGGCTCGAGATCCAAAGGTAGTAGCTATTAAGCAAACACTTTATCGATGCGGCAGTGATTCCCCTGTCATTCGTAGTCTTTTAGAAGCCCGTCGTCGTGGCAAACAGGTGACTGCAGTTGTTGAACTGAAGGCTCGTTTTGACGAGGAACGTAATATCAATTGGGCTGAGGAGCTTGAACGAGCTGGGGTTAATGTCGTATACGGTTTTGTGGGATTAAAAATTCATGCCAAACTCTGTCTAGTTGTTCGTCGTGAGACTGATGGTATCCATCGATATGTTCATGTGGCAACTGGTAACTACAATGCATCCTCGGCAAAAATCTACACTGACCTTGGTTTACTTACCGATGATGAGGATATTTGTAGTGATGTGACCGATCTCTTTAACGTGATGACTGGATGTGGAAGAGTTGATCAATACAGAAAGATTTTAGTTTCACCCAACACGTTACGACCTTCGCTGATGAAATTAATTGATGAGGAAATTCAGCTGCATCAATCTCATGGTAATGGGCACATTATTTTGAAGTGCAATCAGTTGGTTGACGGTGGAATTATTGCCGAACTTTACCGTGCTTCGATGGCGGGCGTAAAAGTTGAGTGTTTAGTACGTGGGATTTGTTGCCTACGTCCTAATGTGCCAGGATTATCAGAAAACATTACGGTGCGCTCAATTGTTGGGCGTTATTTGGAGCATGCTCGTGTTTATTGGTTCCATCATAATGGCGATGAAAAGATGTTTATCGGTAGTGCCGATATGATGAATCGAAATCTCAATGGCCGTATCGAGGTATTGGCGCCAATTGACAGTCCCAAGATTCGAAAAAATATTATGGATCGAATTTTGCAATTGCAATTAGCTGATACTGAGCAATCTTGGCAAATGAATGCGGATGGGACTTACACGCGTCTTCGCAAAGCTAAAGCAATTAAACGCATTGATTCTCAATGCGCAACTAATCATACGAAGAGCTTATATTAATTGGGGGCAGTCTTTATGTTTCAAAAAGATTACTCAGATCTTAAAGATGAGCACCAAAGTACTGCGATGGTACGTCCTAATCCTCAAGTCAAGCGTGTTGGCTTTGTCGACTTGGGAAGCAATTCTTCTCGTTTAACAATTGTTGAGTTTGATGCGCGTGGTCGTGTTACCGTTCTCGATCGAGTTAAAAGCATGGTTCGTTTGGGCGATGGGGCCTTTGAGAGCAAACAACTTCAACCAGAAGCAATGCAGAGGGCGCTGACTTGCTTAAACGAGTTTGTAAAGGTTTGTGATTCATTTGGAGTTAAAGAAATCGTGGCTGTTGGCACAGCGGCGCTTCGTATGGCAAAAAATAGTCAAGCCTTTGTGGTTGCCGTTAAAGAGCAAACTGGAATGACTTTGCACGTTATTTCAGGTGAGGAAGAAGCGCGTTTAATTCGTGTGGGTATTTGGGATAATTTCCCCAAAACGAAAGACTCTTTCCTTTTTATCGATATTGGTGGAGGCAGTACTGAGCTGTCAGTTTCCTCCCGTCATGAGATAACAATTTTGGAGAGTTTGAATTTGGGTTGTGTCATGGTGACAGATGCTTTTGCTACGACCAAGTCTGGGAAAGTTAGCGCCATGACTTTCGGCAAGATGCAAGCGCTTGCGCTGCGTAAGATGCAATATGCTTTGGTTGATATAAAAAAGTGCCACTATAGGGCAGCTGTAGCTAGTAGTGGAACGGCTCAGTCCTTAATGGCATTTGCTCAGTCTCAACGAGGCACCGATCAGCCTCTTGAGGTCTGTCCTGAAGGAACTATTCTTCCGTTAGAAGATTTGGAAAGAGCAGTTAAAGCTCTTTGCCAAATGACTTTATCACAACGACGCAATCAAGCTGGAATGAGCCCTGCAAGAGCAGAAGTTATTGTTGGCGGTGCTGCAATTTTATTGCAATTAATGAATGCTCTTAAACTTGATAGTGTCATTGTGACGTCTAGCAATTTACAAGATGGTCAGGTTGTTGACTACATTGAGCGTCACTATCCAAAAGAGGGTCAGAAAGAAAACTACTGGCGCTTAAAAAGTATTAAACGCTTAGCAAAGCGCCACCACTATGAAAAAGTGCATGCAAAACATCTTAAGCAATTGACTGAAGGACTTTTTGCTTCTGCTATTAAACAAAACTTATGCCCAGCTCAAGAAGACTTAGCAGAATTGCTCGAGTACGCTGTTCGCATGCATGATATTGGCATTGATTTAGCCTATGACCGACATCATGCGCATGGAGCATATTTAGTGCGCTACAGTCCGTTGCTCGGCTTTACAGACAATGAAGTTTTATTGATGGCTCGCCTGATATACATGCATGGACGACCTTCGTCGCTATTACCACAATTCTTAGAAGGTCCTGAAATGACTTTGACAGAAAGAGTGGCAGGCTTATGTATGTTCTTATCTGAGAATTTGGATCGAACGCATCGTAGTCTTGTTAGTGAGGCACTTTTTGAACGATCTAAAGATGGAAAACTAGAACTTCGAGTAAAAACAGTAGCTCCAGCTCCTATCGAAATGAGTACATCAGACAAACTAAAAAAACATTTGAAAAAAGTTCTTGGGGAGTCTGTAGAACTTGTCTTTGAGACCCAGAAAGACGATAGGATGATTGCGATTTTGCCTCATTAAGTGTGAGCTTGTCTTGTTTGTAGAATTTTTCTCTTATTACGACTCATACTAACCTTTTGACAATGGGTGGTGAACCAGGTGACGCCACCCATTAACGTTGCAACAGCAAAAAAGACAGCTCCAGCTCCAACGGCAGCGCCGGCAGCACCAAAAAGAATCGGTAGTGTAGTGTGGCAGATATTAATTAACATTGTTCTTAATCCTAGGGCCTCACCAACTCGCCCTTCAGGAGATTCAGTATGCAACAGTGACATAACGTTTGGCTGGGATGACCCTAAAGCGAGCCCTAATAAGAAAGCAACGCCACATAAAGCATAAAAGCTTTCAAAAAGAGGGAATAGAAAGTAACTCAAAGTGCCAAAACCAAAAGCAGCTGTTAGGGTTTGCCATTCTGTTAAATGTTTTGCAATCCAAGGCATGAAAAATCGGATAGTAAATGTGGCGCTAGCAAAAAATCCCAATATCCAACCGATCTCTGTAGCGGTTAATCCAATAGCAGTTCCGTAAACAGGGATCATAAATCCTTGTAAGTCCCAAGCCATCGACATGAATGAACTCACGATCAACACATTACGCACGTGAGGTATTTTCATTAATTCAAACTTGCTGTGATGACGGGAGGTGTTTTTGGGAATCCAATGGGCTGGTAGTGCTTTTTGAACTCTCAATAAGAAAAGAACAAGTCCCAACAGAGCTGTCGTAATAGCAAAAAAATAAGATATCCTGAACCCAAAGTAATCAATAATATAGCCACTAATGATAGGAGCGGAAAAACTAGCTGCAGAAAACCCCATTGCTAAGATAGCAAAATTGGTTGTTCTGTTTTTAGCCTCAGATAAGATACCAATAAGATGTTGGACCGCCATCGCGATAAGCATGAGTGCAACGCCATTGATGATACAACTAAGAAATAGTGGTACCAGACCAAAGGATTTAATGCTAAATAAGGCGGGGATTACAGCGGCCAATCCAGCAATAACAATGCCGTAAAGAATAGGTTTTTTAGGGCCAACCATATCGATCCAAAGTCCACAACGAATAGCACATAAAGCAGGGACAAAGGCAAAAAGTGCCATCATCACCCCCACTTCCAATGCGCTTGCACTTTCATTGAGAGCATCGAGCGAACAAGTTAGGCGAGTTGTAACGCATCCAATATTAACTAGTACCGTTAACAACACAACCTTAATGATTTGGATCGGTAACTTCATACATAATAAATGAGGCCACGGTGCTACTGCACACTGTGGCCTCACTGTCATAAGAGCAAGAATTTAACTTATATTACTTGCGGATAATAAGTAACGGAATATCGGCAATCGAAGCAATGCGAGTAGCAGTCGAACCCATCACAGCACTCTTGAATCGACCGTAACCGTGAGAGCCCATTACCAAGATGTCGAGCTTGCGCTTCTTACAATAAGCTGCAATTTCGTCACCCGGGTTACCAACCAAGCAAACTTCCTTGGGCTTAACACCTGCTTTTTCAAATAGCGGCAACACAGGATTAATGGCTTCTGCAAATTCGCTCTTTTGCAACTCAACCACTTCATCTTCACTCAAAGCAGGAAGAGCCATACCAGTCATGTCAGGCATAACAGCGCCGGCATAATCGCTAACAGTATTGATGACGTGGAATTTTGCGTTTTGACCGCCAAAGAGCGGCAATTGCTTCATAGCATACTTAACAGCAGCGGTACCGTACTTAGAACCATCAACAGCAATGCCAACGCTTAAAGCATCAGTTTCGGGAGCCGTCTTATCACGTAACATCAGGAGAGGAACCTTGGTTAACGCAAGTACAGCATTCGTTACAGAGCCGAAAAGCAAGCCCTTAAGGGCAGAACGACCGTGGGAGCCCATGATCAGCAAGTCAACCTTTTGTTCTTCAGCAATTTGAGCAATTACTTCAGCAGGGTTGCCAATCTTAGAAATTTCTTTGGCTTCCATGTCAGATTTTTTCAAGATCTTACGGACAGCTTTGAATGCCTTTTCACTTTCGTCTTCATAGTAATCGGCAAGTGCCTCACGACTAACAAGACGACTGGCGCGAGCCGGTAACGGTGGTTGAACATTTAAAAGCACGATCTCGGGATCTTGACCGATCAAAGTCGTACGACTTGCAACAAAAGCAACCGCGTTGTCACTGTAAACGCTACCATCAACAGGGATAAGGATCTTCATAAAACTATCCTTTCAAAATAAATTTAGGGTTCGATTCTTGTTCTAAAAACAAATTGTGACGTTGATGCGAACCATGGTCTCGTAACGGCCATTTTTAACAGTTATCGAGCATTTCGCTCAGGTTAAATGAATAAAGAATCTGTCGAAAAAACTTAAAATCTTTGTTCATTACCCTTACAATCACTTTATCCCTATTTACGGATGATTACTAGTCTTTTTTCACAATATTGTGTGCTTTTAATCAAGTTTTTTATCCTTTATGAATACAAGTGACTATAGACGCTTTGGCGGTATTTCTCGCCTCTTTGGTAGAGACTGTTTTGAACATCTCTCTCACTCTCATGTTTGTATTGTTGGTGTTGGTGGTGTGGGAAGTTGGGCAGCAGAAGCGATGGTTAGAACTGCAATTGGTCGTATAACAATCATTGATGGAGATACGGTTGAGCAGAGTAACACCAATCGTCAATTGCCAGCAATGGATGGACAGTATGGACGAAAAAAGGTTGAAGTTTTGGCCGAACGTTTCAAAGCCATCAATCCTCAAGCTCATGTAGAAGCGAAGGCCATTTTTATCAATGAAGAGAACATTGACCAAGTCATCGGATGCCCAGATATTGTTTTGGATTGTATAGATTCATTAAAGGCAAAAGCACAACTGATCGCTTGGGCAAAAAAGAAGAATATTCCATTAATTGTGAGTGCTGGTGCGGGTGGACGAGTGGATTCAACACGCATTAAAGTTGATGATTTGGCTAGAGTCAATGGAGATGGATTGGTATCTGCTTTGCGTTCCACTTTGCGTAAAAACTACGGATTTCCAAAAGGTAGCGCTCACTCTAAAAGTCAAAAGTTTGGTTTTCCGACGGTTTATAGTGATGAGCCCGTTTTACCAAGTCAAGATGGCGAGGATGGCTTTGGAGTGTTTGTTGGTGTAACAGCTGTGTTTGGGATGACAATGGCATCTTTAGCCATTCAGTCGCTACTAAAAGAAAAAAAATCATAATTTCTGACATTCGACAAGTATTTTTTATTAAAAAGTCCTAAACTAGAATAAAGAACACTTTCGCTGGAGTGAATATGTATAAAAAGATTCTTGTTCCGATTGATGGTAGCGAATTATCCTACCAAGCCGTAGAAGGCGCTGCTAAGTTTGCCAAGTCAATGAAGGCTAAGGTTGTCGTTTTGACAGTGATTGAACCGTATTCCTACACGAATCTCAGCGAATACCGTCCTGAAAGTCTTGATCAATACGATCAACGGGTTAAAGAACAAGCCTTGGATCGTTTAGAGCAGGCTTGTGATATTTTTGAAAAGGCGGGTGTCAAGGTTACGCCATGCTCCAAGAAGTCATTCTCTCCGTCTGAGGCCATTATGGAGGTCAGTGAAGAGTTGGGTTGTGACTTGATTTTTATGGCTAGCCATGGTCGAAAGGGATTAGCCGCTGTCCTCTTAGGCAGTGAAACTCAGAAAGTTTTAACTCATTCCAAATTGCCTGTCGTAGTGTTCCGATAAACTCTGTCAGACAGCTTAAAAAGTGGGGCCAGGTTATTTCTGGCCCTTTGTTTATAGCCTCCGTCGTAAAACCCATGATCAATCATGGGATATAAGACGGCAAAGTCGTGAGACTTTGTAAATCTATTAGTCGAAAAAATCGTTGATTGCTCTCTATTGCTAAAATTAAAGCTATGGAACTGATGCTCAACTACTCATTCGAACTAAAACTCAACACCGCTCAACGTCGTTTCTTAAGTCAAACGGCGGGAGCTGTGCGTTTCGTTTGGAATCATTTCTTAGCCGAGCAAAAAGCCATTCAAGAGTCTCGCAATACCATCTATCACCAAAACAAAGAGCGCGTTGAACAAGGACACGAGCCCTTACCTCAACCGTCGCTTTTGACTTACAACGCCTGCTCCAAGGCGCTCACGCAATTAAAACGTGAAGCCAAAACTCAATGGTTAAAACAACCCATTGCGCAAGCCTTGCAACAAATCTATGGATCACTCCTGCTTGTCAAGGGTTAAATCATAAAATTTAAGCGGGTTAACCATTTATTGAGTAAAAGTTATCCACGGATGGGCGTAGCGCTCATTCGATTGAGTTAAGGCAGACTGATTCTATCCATCAAGCTAAAGGTGTTGTGTTTGTGGTCATCGTCATCAAGGATTAACGTTAAAAGATCGTGAGTGGCAGTGTGAGGTCTGCGGTCAAGAGCACGATCGAGATGAATGTGCGGCAAGGACTTTAGCCAAATGACCGTTCCTTGCCACAGATGATAAAAGCAGTGCGGACCAGAATGGGTAAAGAGTTCCTCGCAGGCGATACTGTTGAGCGACAGTGCTTGCACGAAAGGATTGAATCATACCGATTCGTTAGATTCCATGAAGCCTCAGAATATTCAGAGGTAAGTTCACTCAATATCAGTACAATAACTATTGAATGTTTTTTACATAAGTCGTAGATCCCGTTAGTCAATGATTAAGGGGATTGGGGCTTTTTGTCATTTTTATGAGGTTATGATGGCTGATTTAGAACAAATGGATGCCCAAATGGACGTCTCGGCTTTGGTTCGTGAAGAGTTAGTGACGGATCGTAAGATCGGCTCTATTCGTGTGTTGACACCGATTTTAAAAGATGGTTCACGTGATATGGAACGTGAAGTCATTTATTTGGGTGAGACGCAAATCATGACTCAAATGGGGCCGTTGCCGATCAGTTTTGAAATTAAGGCTACTAATTTAGCTGAAGCCATTGACGGCTATGGCGCTGCAGCTAAGCAAGGAGTTCAAGAAACAATTGCTAAGCTTGAAGAAATGCGTCGTCAAGCAGCTAGCAAAATCGTGACCCCTGGTGATGCTGGCTTTGCTGCAACAGCAAACAAGATTCAAATGCCTTAACGAGAGATTCATGTCTGAGACGATATTTACTCGTGATCAGATGCTAAAAGCTCCCAAACGACTGTTGCGTGATGGGAGAGCTGTTAATGCTTGCGTCTCATGTGTAAGCTATGGTGGAAAACAATGGACAGTCAAAGACTTTTCAACTCGTAATTTTTGGGTTAGAACGTTTTTAGCGCCATTTTTACTCAGACATGAGCTCAAAGTTTTGCGTCAATTGCGGGGGGTTGAGGGAATTGCTCAAGAATGCTTCGCAATTGATTCGATGGCGATTGCCATCCACTTTTTGCCTGGCCGTCCTTTAAGTCAGTTAAAACCAGAAGAAGTCACAACGAACTACTTAGTGCAAATGGAAGACTTGCTCGCCAAAGTTCACCAGCGAGGAGTCGTTCATCTTGATACTCGAGGAACTGGGAATTGGCTTGTCTCTCCGGAAGGTAAGCCGTTATTGATTGACTTTCAGGCGGCAATGCAGACCTATTGGATGCCAAAGTCGTGGCGTCATATTGTGGAGTTGATTGATCTAAGCGGTGTTTATAAAAAATGGCTTGAGTGGCATCCTGAAACGATGGGGAGGGAACGTCAAGTCCGCTGGCAAGAGGCTCAATATTGGCGACAAAAATGGAAGTTTCATGGTTACTTTGGCATGAAAAAAACGTCTAGCAATAACAGATTTGCAAAAAAATAACTTTATATACGGCGAGTTTAAATGCGCCGACTTTTTTAATTTTTAACCGCAGATACGAGACTATGGCTCAATACGTATTTACGATGAATCGCGTTGGCAAAATTGTTCCGCCTAAACGTCAGATTCTCAAAGACATTTCTTTGTCTTTCTTCCCTGGCGCCAAAATTGGTGTTTTGGGGTTAAATGGTGCTGGTAAATCCACTCTGTTAAAGATTATGGCCGGCGTAGATACCGACATTGAAGGCGAAGCCATTCCGATGCCGGGTATTAAGATCGGTTATCTTCCTCAAGAGCCGCAATTAAATCCCGAACATACTGTTCGTGAAGCGGTTGAGGAAGGCATGGGTGAAATCATGCAGGCACAAGCTCGCTTAGATGAGGTTTATGCTGCTTATGCTGATCCTGATGCCGATTTTGATGCATTAGCTGCTGAACAAGCTCGTTTAGAGGCAATTATTAATGCCGCAGGAACCAATGCAGAAACGCAAATGGAAATTGCTGCAGATGCTTTACGTTTGCCCTCTTGGGAGGCCAAGATTGCTCACCTCTCTGGCGGTGAAAAACGTCGAGTGGCGTTGTGCCGCTTGTTATTATCCGGTCCTGATATGCTTTTGTTGGATGAACCAACAAACCACTTAGATGCCGAAAGCGTGGAATGGTTAGAGCAATTCCTTCATCGTTTCCCTGGCACAGTGGTGGCCGTGACCCACGACCGTTATTTCTTAGATAATGCTGCAGAATGGATTCTAGAATTAGACCGTGGGGAAGGTATTCCTTGGAAGGGTAATTATTCCTCTTGGTTGGATCAAAAGGAAAAGCGTTTAGAAATTGAAAAGCGCCAAGAAGACGCTCGAATGAAGGCTATTAAGCATGAATTAGAGTGGGTGCGTCAAAATGCCAAGGGTCGCCAAGCCAAGAGTAAGGCTCGTTTAGCTCGCTTTGAAGAAATGTCAAGCTATGAATACCAAGCCCGTAACGAAACCAATGAGATTTTTATCCCTGTTGGGGAACGTTTAGGCAATAACGTGATTGAATTTGATCACGTCAGCAAGGGTTTTGGTGATCGTCTTTTGATTGATGATTTGAGCTTTAAGATTCCTCCTGGTGCTATTGTTGGTGTGATTGGCCCCAATGGTGCAGGTAAGTCCACACTCTTTAAGATGATTTTGGGTAAAGAACAACCCGACACTGGAGCGATTAACATTGGTCCTACAGTCAAGATTAGCGCGGTTGATCAAATGCGCGATTCTTTACCGAATGATAAGACGGCTTGGGAAGCAGTCTCTGATGGACAAGATATCTTGCAAGTGGGTAAGTTCTCTATGCCATCTCGCGCTTATTTGGGACGCTTTAACTTTAAGGGTGGAGACCAACAGAAATTAGTTGGCACTTTATCTGGTGGTGAACGAGGTCGTTTGCATTTAGCCAAGACGTTGTTATCAGGTGGTAATGTTCTGTTATTGGACGAACCCTCTAATGACTTGGATGTTGAAACACTTCGTGCTTTGGAAGATGCTTTGCTTGAGTTTGCAGGATGTGCAATGGTTACCTCTCACGACCGTTGGTTCTTGGACCGTATTGCAACGCATATTTTGGCCTTTGAAGGCGATTCTAAGGTAGTCTTCTTTGATGGCAACTACACAGAGTATGAAGCAGATAAACGCAAGCGTTTGGGCGAAGAGGCTGCTCAGCCACATCGCATTCGCTTTAAGCCGTTAAAGCGTTAATCGACTCGAAGAAGGATAGGGCGTCATACTGGAAACGGAATGGCGCCCTTTAACATGAAATGAAATCTATTGAGCCAGCAGAAGTTACGATTGATAATGGTCAACCATACTCGCCCCTTTTTGGTGATATTTATGCGACCCGAAGTGGAGCTTATGGGCAGGCTTGTTCTGTCTTCCTTGCACAGGGAGAAATTGCTAAACGTTGGGCTAATCGTTCTGTTTTTACTATTTTAGAAAATGGTTTTGGACTAGGAACGAATTTTTTATCAACGTTAAAAGCATGGAGAGAAGATTCTCATCAATGTGAGCGATTGCATTACTTTTCAATTGAACGCTATCCAGTCTCAGCTCAAGAGTTGGTGACTCTTGCAGCTTCTGAGGTAAGCGATTTGGCTCAAGAGTTAGCGCAACAATGGCCCCCCAGAATTCCTGGGTTTCATACAGTAGAGTTTGATGAAGGACGCGTAAAGCTAACCTTGATATTTCATGATAGCAATGAGATAGCTCCTAAACTTTCATTGCAATACGATGCGCTATTTTTGGACGGTTTTGCTCCGAAAAAAAATGAAAGTATGTGGAATGATAAGTTATTGGCAACTTTTGCTCGACGGGCTCGTCATGATGCGACTGTTAGTACTTGGTGCACGAGTGGTCATGTTAGGCGTGCTTTAGCTCGTAGTGGTTTTGAGCTTGAAAAACTTCAAGGTTTTGGGAAAAAAAGTGAACGACTATTTGGAGTTATGAAAGCGCCTCGAACTCGTCACATTAAAGCTCGAGAAGTAAAAGATGTCATTGTTATTGGGGCGGGGTTATCAGGAGCGAATGCTGCTTACGCTTTGGCTAGGCGTGGTCTAAAGGTTCGTATTGTTGATGAGTCTTTCGTACCGGGAGCAGCCGCCAGCGCGCTAGCTTGGGGTATTTTGCACCCGCATTATTCACGTGATGATAATCTTCTCTCACGTTTGTCACGGCAGGGCTTTTTAGCAACGCGTCAGCGTCTAAAAATACTGGAAGCTCAAACACAACAAGCGCTTTATGCAGACGTAGGTTGTTTGCAGATGGCTCATTCTGAATCTGTTCATCAAGAGTGGCTCCATGCAAAAGAAAGTGAGCAGCCATTTCATTTGCCAGAAGATTTTGCTGAACTTCTTAGTGAGTCAGAGGCTGGCAAGAAGGCCGGTGTAGCAGTTAAACGAGGTGGGTGGTGGTTTCCTACAGCTGGTATGGTGCGGGTAGGGGCCTATTGCCGAGCTTTGATTGAGGCAGAAGGTATACCTTATAGAGGCAATACGCGCGTTGAACGAATTGAGCCAATAGAAGGTGGTTGGCGTTTAGTGGGGCAGTGGGGAGAGTGTATCGATGAAGCCTCTGATGTTGTGGTAGCTTGCGCAGCTGATAGTCAACGGCTTTTAGCACCTTATCAGACTATACCAATTGAAGCTCTCAAGGGGAGAATTTCATTATTGCGTGATACGGATTTTCAAACGTTGAAAATTCCTGTTTCGGGTGAGGGCTATATCGTTCATATGCCAGATGGTTATTGTGGTATTGGAGCAACATATGAATTAGCTCAGAAGGGACCATGGACGGAAGTGCAAGCACATGAAGCCAATTTACAAAAACTGGATTCAATCTTGAAAGATGAGTCTAGTTGTGTTGTCACTGGAGCATATTATGGTGAGCGAGCTGTAGGTCCAGGGCGAGTGCCTATCGTAGGAGGAGTTTGTGATCAGGCCTGCTGGATGGACATTGCTCGGGATAACCCCTCTCGTCTGGACTATGACAAAGGACCGCTTCTTCCTGGTTTATGGGTTATGGCTGCAATGGGTTCGAGAGGTGTGTCTATGTCGGCATTGAGTTCAGAAATCCTTGCTTCAGATATGCTTGATGAGGGTCATATCTTAGATACATCAACGCTTAAAGGCATTGGAACTAGACGTCTTATGAAGCTTTATATTAGGACTCATTGTTAGAATAGCATTTTAAAACGGGGCCTTTGTAGGGTCCCGTTTTTGTCTAAATCTTAATTAGTTTTTACCGCAGCACTGCTTATATTTTTTGCCAGAACCACAGGGACAGGGGTCATTGCGACCGACCTTCGGCATTTCTCTGTTGATGGGCTTGTTGGGGCGATTAAGACGGGCAAGGTTTAGCACACCTTCCATCATGTCTACCATAGCTTCTTCAAGGTTTTTCAGCGGTTTGGCTTGCTCAATGGCTTCGCGTACAGCCTTATTATCTTCATAATCGTCATCGTCAGGATCTAATTCTAAATGACGATGAATTTTGCATAGTTGATTTTCGATTTCTTCTGTTAACTGAACTCGATCACCGAATTGTGTTAAAGCAGCATAAAAGCCAGTTGCCCATGGAACTAATGCTTCAATACCTTCTTTGGTAAGAATTGGTTTGCCATCATCGTCTTCTAATGGAAAAATGATCGGATTATAGAATTCACGTTGAGCTTGATAGGCAACGATTTCTTGATAGCGTTGCATGATCAATTGATGAACTTCTTCAGGTTGATCCACTTGCGAGTCTCGACCATCAATGTCGAAAATATATGGATACCAGTCTGACTCATTTTCTAGAGTAGGATTTAATAAGGCAATTGCAGATAAATAGCCGTCAAGCATACTAACGTCAAAGGTATCGAAATCTTCCGGCGTTGTAGCAAGAAGCTCATCCAAACGATTAATTTGTTCATCGTTTAAGGGGCGAAATTTTTGAACCATGAGATAACCTTTTAAAGAAAACGCCACAAGTAATTGTGGCGTCATGAGGAAAACAAATCTTTTGCAACTTACTGTGCCGATTTGTTGTCATTGCCGAGTGTGTTATCACACAAAGCAATTAAATTATCGATATCAGATGCAGTCTGATTCATCTTGGCGACGGCGCGGTTGACCTCTTCGATTTCTTGTCGTTGAAGTAGATTTTCATACGCGATACGCAAAGCTGCTAAAACAGCAACAGAGTCGGGCGAAAAAACGCGACCAGGTTGGTGAATCTCTTGCATCTTTTGCTCAACCATGGCGGCACATGTTCTCAAGTTAGCCTCTTCTTCAGGTGCAACAGAGAGACGGTAATCTCGCCCCATGATAGATAAAGTCAAAGTATTACGCACGCTCATCGTCATCGACCCTTATTAAAAAGTGGCCGTTGGGATATCTTCGCTGGGCACAGATTGTTGAGTTTTTTCAATCGAGCGAATCAATGCATCCAAACGTTCGATAGCTTCTTGGGTTTCAGCCTTGGTTAAACCGGCTTCGTTTTCTTTTTGAATCAAGATATTATGCAATTCCTCGTTTTGAGCACGAAGTTCGTTGACTTCTTGAATTAAGGCACGAATACGATCGGCTAAGAGTTCAAGCTTTTGTTGCATCTTTATTCAATCCTTACTGTGTTATGTTGTTAACGAGCAGATTGCTCGATATCTTGTTGAGTTTGTTGCTCACGATCTACCACGGTTAGCTCACTGCTACCTTGAAACGCTGCGCCGTCCTTATCCAAAATGATTTGGTCAGCAAGTGTTTCATCAGGCATAGGAGTGAATTCGTACTTTTGAAGACGGCCCTCAGCATCAAAAAAGACCGTTAAGCGACGATGTTCTGGTTGACCGAAGCGGGGATTTAAGTAGTAGACATAGTCCCAACGATCTTGGTGGAACATATCACGAAGCAAAGGCACACCAAGCAAGAATTGAACTTGCAACTTTGTCATGCCAAGGTGAAGTTGCTCAACCATTTCCTTGGTCACTAAGTTGCCTTGTTGCATGTCTGGACGGTAAGGATTAATCACAGAGGTGATTGTCTTACCAGGTTGCCACCATTGATCAAAGGCATTCCACTGTTCTTCGATTGTTGAACAACCGCTTAAGCCGAACACTACGACACTTAAGGTACTGACCAAGAAAGTTTTCTTAAGCATAGAATGAAACCATGTCTGAACATAAAAACATCAATCCCTCAATAATAAACTAAAGCGCACTTGAGCGCCTATAGCCTATAACAGAATTTCGTTTTTTCAAGCCCTATTTTCTGGGCATTTCTGCAAAAAGTCTCCCTAAAAGGTAATATACATACTTAATATTGTCTTTTTTTAGATTTTGAAGGAATTATGGTGTCAAAAGTTAACCAGGCTGAACTTAAAGATAAAGGACTCAAAGTGACGGTGCCTCGGATGAGGATTTTGGCACTTTTCCAGAAAGCAGCTATGAGTGATCAGCGTCATCTGACTGCTGATGATGTTTTCTCGATGCTTAAGGATGAGGGGGGAGATGCGGTTGGGTTAGCAACTGTGTACCGTGTTTTATCTCAGTTTGAGGTGGCAGGGCTTATTCGTCGACATCATTTCGATGCGGAAACCGCAAGCTATGAATTGGGTGAGCCAGATCACCATGATCATCTTGTTTGTGTGAAGTGTGGTCACGTAGAAGAATTTGTTGATATTGATATTGAGCGTCGCCAAAAAGAGATCGCTGATCGTTATGGTTTTCAGTTAGCCCACCATACGCTTTGTTTGTATGGTGTGTGTAAAAAGTGCCTGGCGGAAGGGAAAAAGTAATTCGATTTGAGTTTGCGTTAAAAATGGCACAAATTTCAATTAGGAAATCTGTGCCATTTTTTATTGCTGGAGTGACAGTTCAAGCAGTTCTCTAGCATTTGCTCGAACTTTATCTGTTATAGCTTGTCCACCAAGCATTCGAGCAATTTCTTCAACTCTTTCATCTGAGTTTAACTCTTTGATTTGGCTAATAGTTTGCCCGTTGAAATCTTTTTTATTGACGTGCAAGTGCTGATGACCATAACAAGCAACTTGAGGTTGATGTGTAACGCAGAGCACTTGGCGCTCCTTACCAAGAGTTCTTAATAGTTTTCCAACAACATCGGCAGTAGCTCCACCAATACCAGAGTCAACTTCATCAAAGATGAGTGTTTCTACAGGCGTTGCATGACTCGTAATAACAGAAATAGCTAAACTAATGCGGGAAAGTTCGCCACCAGAGGCAACCTTAGCGAGAGAGCGGGGCGTAACGCCACTATGGCCAGCTACTAGAAATTCACAGCGCTCTAGGCCCATGGAGCAAGGCTCACACGGTTGAAGTGATACTTCAAAGCTACCACCTTTCATAGAAAGATTTTGCATGGCCTCTGTTACTTTGTTAGATAAGATTTTGGAATACTTTTCACGCAAGCGACTCAACTCTTTTGCCTTGACTTCAAAGCAATTTTTAGCGAGTTGTTCTTGTTGTAATAGTGATTCGATATTTAAACTTTGTTGCAAAGAGTTTAATTTTTCATTAGTTTGCAAAAGTTTTTGATAAAGATCTTCTGGCAAAACGTGAAATTTTCGAGCAGCATTAAAAAACAGAGAGACGCGCGTATCAATCTCCTCAAATCGGCTTTCATCCAGATCCGTTCGACTACGATAGCGCTCTAGTTCCCGATTGGCATCGGCGACTAATGCCTCTGCCTCAAAAAGTTGCTGTGCGATTTCACCCAAACGTGCGTCATATTGAGCTAGCGCATCTAATTGTGAAGCATGGCGAGACAAAATGTCTGAAACACTGTTGTCATCGCAAGTTAATTCTTGGGTAGCTTGATCTAATGCACTCAAAATATCGTGAGCATTACCTAAACGTTTATGTTCGGCATTGAGCTCTTCCCATTCGTTTTCTTGGGGATCGATTTGTGATAACTCTTCGTGTACCCAGGCCAAACGTTCAGCCTCATCAGCAAGTTTTTGAGTCTGTTCTTTAGCTCGACAGAGCGCTTTTAATGCCGATTGCCAATCAGAAAACGCTTTTTGGGTAGCTCTTACCTGATCGATATAGCCTCCAAATGTATCCAACAATAACAGTTGTTCCATTGGCTTTAATAAAGACTGATGAGCATGTTGACCGTGAATATCTAAGAGTTGCTCGCCGAGCTCTCTAGCTTGAGTAGCTGTTACGGCGACACCGTTAACCCAAGCACGAGAACGACCGCTTTGCTCAATAACGCGGCGGATAATAACGGTTCGCTCCTCCAAATCATCCAGCGGTATAAGTCCAGCTTGTTGTAATGTGTGAGCTAATTGAGGAGAGACTTCAAAAATGCCCGTTAGGTCACATTGTTTTGCGCCTTCACGAACAACACCGGTATCAGCGCGTGCGCCGAGTATAAACTGTAATGCATCAATCAAAATGGATTTACCCGCACCAGTTTCACCGGTGAGAACTGTTAGTCCATCGGTTAAATCAATGGCCATTTCATCGACGATGACAAAGTCTTTAAGAGACAAATGCGTAAGCATAGGATGCCTTTCTTAATCCTTAATAGACGACGAGGGATTATTATCCGACGGCATTCGATTCCAGTAGAGCTTTTGGCGAAGTGTGTCGTAGTGATTATGGTTCATCGGATGCAGCATCGTAAAAGCCTCTGCTATGGCGCGCACTCTCAAAATATCACCTGCTTGCATAGGATGAAAGTCTTGCATATCACAATACGCAGCAGCCTCACGAGCTTCAATCAATTCAATGTCAATTGAACTTGTCGAGGGAAGCACAATAGGTCGATTTGACAAAGTATGGGGAGCAACCGGAACAAGAACCATAGCGGCTAGTGAGGGGTGTAAAATTGGGCCGCCCGCTGCCATGGCATAGGCAGTTGATCCCGTAGCAGAGGCTACAATAACTCCGTCAGCTCTCTGAGTAGCCATTGGTTTGTCTTCGACCCAAACATTAAACTCCACCATCGAACCGGCTCGACCATGTGTGATGCCGATGTCATTAATTGCGGTGTGTTCCCAAATTAATTTGCCTTGGCGATAGAGCTTTGCAGCAAGCATGGCCCGCGTATCTGACTGATACAGTCCGTGCAATAAGGGGGGAAGGCCTTCAGCCATGTCATCAAGTGTGAAGTCGGTGATGAAGCCTAAACGTCCGGCATTGATCGCAATAATTGGCAACTTGTACTGGGCCATTCTACGAGCAATACCTAAAGTAGTTCCATCGCCACCGATGATGATGATAACATCGGCTCTTTCCCCAAGCGTTTGGAGGTTGTAGCCAGTGGCACCAGGTAAATGGGTGGCCGTGCTTTCTTCCAATAACACTTGAACCCCTTCTTTATGGAGGATGTTTAATAACATCTCAAGGGCATGACCCATCGGTTCAGAGCGTTTAGCAAAAACGGCTGCAGTTTTAAATTTAATCATAATCTGATGACGATAACAGAAAAAAAGCTACTCGGAAAGCCTCCAAGTAGCTTTAAGCGTGAGTTTTATGCTGTTTGATGATTATTCGCCGACATCAGGACCAATGGCCACAGAATGGAAGCCAGCATCTGCATGAATGACCTCACCAGTAACCGCAGAGGCCATATCAGACAACAAGAAAGCAGCTAAGTTGCCAACTTCCTCAGTCGTAACTGTTCTACGCAAAGGAGCATTGGTTTCCATGTGGTGCAGCATTTTGCTAAAGCCTTGAATGCCAGAAGCGGCCAAGGTTTTAATCGGGCCAGCGGAGATGGCATTGCAACGAATACCCTTGGGACCAACGGAACTGGCAATGTAGCGAGTGCTAGCTTCAAGGGCGGCTTTACAAAGACCCATCGTGTTGTAGTTAGGAACGACTCGTTCGCCACCCAAGTACGTTAACGTTAAAAAGGCACCATTACGACCTTCCATCAAAGGCAATGCGGCACGAGCAACGGCCGGGAATGAGTAAGCAGAGATGTCCATTGCAACTTTGAATGCATCACGAGTGCAGCCTTCTAAGAAGTCGCCTGCAATCGCTTCACGAGGTGCAAAGCCAATAGAGTGAACCACACCGTCTAGACCGCCCCAAACTTCTTTAAGTTTGGCAAAGCATTGGTCGATTTGCTCATCGTTAGAGACGTCCATTTGCAACACTAAGTCACTACCAAAATCGGCAGCGAAACCAGCTACACGATCTTTAAATCGTTCATTTGCATAACTGAATGCCAATTCGGCACCTTCGCGTTTGCAGCACTGCGCAATCCCATAAGCGATCGAACGATTGGATACGATACCGGTGATTAAAATCTTTTTACCTTGGAGAAAACCCATTTGAGGCCTCATTTACTTATAAAGTGAGTAATAAATTAATTTTAAAGCATTGGTCATCTTGCAACAATATTGGATACAAAGATGCCATATTTTGTGAGTATTAATGAGGAATAACCAACTTTTGACCAGGTTTTAACTCATTGTTCTTCAGATCATTGGCGTCTTTAATCGCACTCACGCTAGATCGCATTTTTCTAGCAATTGAAAAGAGGGAGTCGCCTTGGCGAACTCTGTAGATCGAGTTTTGTAATCGTTTACGTTGCACATCTCGTACAGTAAGAGTTAAACGTTGACCGATTTTGATACGATCATTTTTAAGCCTGTTTGTTGAAATAATTTCCCTAGTAGGCACACCGAAGCGTTGGGCAATCGATGAGACAGTATCCCCTTTGCGCACACGATAGGTGATGCGACGCTTACGAGGAAGAGGATCCAATTTCATTTGTTCTTTAGCTTGAGCTGCAGAAATATCCTCTTGTGCGTCATGATTTTTCACTAGTAAAGAGCTTCCAATGGCGACACGACGATTTTTGGGAATTTTGTTGGCAGCTCTTAACTCATCCTCTGTCATATGAAAACGTTTAGCAACAGAGGCAAGGGTGTCTTTAGATCCTATTTTGTAAGTGGACCAATTAGACAGAGCTTTACCAGAGGCTTGCCATTCAATAAGGTTGCTGACAAAGGCATCTGTTTTGTCTGCAGGAATGAGTACGGAGCGTTGATGGGTGCCCAAAATGACAGGTCGGTTAAATCCAGGATTCAGTAGACGAAACTCTTCTAAATCTGTTTCTGCTAGTTGAGCGGCAGTTTCCACATCCATATCACGATTTTTATTGACACGCACAAAGTACGGTTCGTTTGCGATATTTGGCAGTGTTAGCCCAAACTTTTCCGGTTCATTGATGAGCTTTTTAATTGCTAAAAGTTTAGGGACATAGCGAGCAGTTTCTTGTGGAAGATTTAAACTCATAAAGTCAGTGCCACGTCCTCGAGCCGCATTATGTTGAATAGCTCGACGAATACTTCCCTCGCCCCAATTGTATGCGGCTAGAGCTAAATGCCAGTCCCCAAATTGACCGTAGAGGGATTGAAGATAGTCTAGTGCAGCTCGAGTACTGTCAATAACATCGAGTCGATCGTCTCTCCAACTAGATTGTCGCAAATCGAAAATGTCACCAGTAGAGGGTAAGAACTGCCACAATCCTGCAGCTTGAGAGCGTGAAAGGGCCTCTGGTTGAAAGGCGCTTTCAACAAATGGTAAGAGTGCAATTTCTGAAGGCATGCCACGGCGCTGAGTTTCACTGACGATGTAGTAAAGATACATGCGTGAGCGAAAAGCCATTTTTTCAGTGTACGGCAAGCTTCGCGTATAAAGCTTGAGCTCGCGCTCTACTACCTTTTCAGGTAAATCAGCTAGACCCCAATTATGACGAATACTTTCCCAAACGGTGTCTTCAGGAGCGATTCGTTTACTGTTAGCTTCACGTAATTCGACACTTTGAGCCAATTCATCTTCAATGGTAATTTCGCCAAGAAGATCAACATAATTGGACGCCAGAGCCTGGATGCTCAAGCAAAGGCAGCAGGTCATCCAGAGCAAGGCATAGATTTTTTTCACTTTGATGCTCGATTAACCGTGTTGAGAGCTAAGCGTTTGACCTGAAACAATTGTCCGCAGACCATCAGCATCAATAATTTGAACGTGTTTTTGATTCACGGCAATTAAATTATCGTGAGAAAAGCGTGATAGAACGCGGCTAACGGTTTCAAGTTTTAGCCCTAAATAGGAACCAATTTCGGCACGTGTCATACGAAGAACAAACTCCGTACGAGAGTATCCTCTTGATTCAAAACGTTGTGCGAGATTTAAGAGAAAGGCGGCGAGCCGTTCCTCTGCGTGCATGGAGCCTAACAAAAGCATAAGACCGTGTTGTCGAACGATCTCACGAGAGAGTATTTTTTGAAAGTGAGAGCTGTACTCTGGAATTTCATTACAAGCAGAGAGAATTCGTTCATAAGGGATAACACAAACTTCTGTGTCTTCCAGTGCAACGACATCACAGGAATGCACTTCATTAGCAATGCCATCTAATCCGATCAGTTCACCAGCCATATGAAAGTTTGTAACTTGCTCACGCCCGTCACTGCTCATCACAGAACTTTTCAAGAAACCTAAACGAATAGAGTAAATAAACTCAAAGCGGTCACCTGCACTAAAAAGGGGTTCACCGCGACGAATTCGACGTCGACTTGAAACCAAGTCCTCTAATCGATCAATGTCCTTTAAGGATAGGCCTAGAGGGACACAGTGCTCTCGTAAATTGCAATGAGCGCAATTGACACGCAAAGAAGGTGCGGAAACAATAGGAGAGGAAATGGTTGACATTGCTTCAAGTACTAAAAAATAAATATTTAAATTGTTGATGTCTTTAAAATGTAAGGTCTTGATTTTTTAATGAAGATAACCACTACACTTGAAAAGAATCGACAAACTTTGTAATTGCCTTTGATTTGAATCAAAAGCTTTTAGCGAAATAATAACAGAAGTTTGGTTTAAATCAAGAGATTTGCCCATCTTAAGTGTGCTGAATATTGGTTTAGTTTAATGGTTCGCAAAGTTTCCTGGCAAGCAAGAACTGTGAAAAGATTGTGGCTCCTGATGGTGATGAAATTTAAAAAATAACTTTTAAAACAAAGATTTTGAATGAAAAACTAAGCATTTCTGCATCATCATATAGAGTCTAAGTAGTAATGCTTATGATCGGGTAATACAAGAAAGGTCTAAACATACTAAAATTTATAAATTCGCCACTGAGTTATCTATCTTGATAGGCGATTGCCGTTAATTAAAACTAAAGAGAATTGTTATGGAAACTTCACAAATTCGCGAGACCTTTTTGAAGTTCTTTGAAAGCAAGGGTCATACGATTGTGCATTCCAGTCCCGTGGTTCCGGGCAACGATCCTACGTTGCTCTTTACCAATGCTGGTATGAATCAATTTAAAGATGTGTTTTTAGGTTTTGACAAGCGTCCCTACACGCGAGCTACGACCTCTCAAAAGTGTATTCGCGCAGGTGGTAAGCACAACGATTTGGATAATGTCGGCTACACTGCTCGTCACCACACGTTCTTCGAAATGTTAGGTAACTTCAGTTTTGGTGACTATTTCAAGCGCGATGCAATTAAGAATGCATGGGAACTGCTCACAAAGTACTTTAATTTGCCAGCAGAAAAGCTTTGGGTCACTGTTTATGCCGAAGATGACGAAGCTTATGACATTTGGAATAAGGAAGTTGGAGTTCCTGCAGAGCGTATTGTTCGCATTGGTGACAATAAGGGCGCTCGTTATATGTCAGACAACTTCTGGATGATGGGTGATACCGGTCCTTGTGGTCCTTGCTCTGAAATTTTCTACGATCACGGTGAAGAAGTTCAAGGGGGACCTCCGGGAAGCCCTGATGAAGATGGTGACCGTTACATTGAAATTTGGAACCTTGTTTTTATGCAATTTAACCGTGATGAACAAGGTGTCATGCATAAGTTACCGAAACCCTCTGTTGATACTGGTATGGGTTTGGAGCGTATTGCAGCTGTTTTGCAACATGTTCATAGTAACTATGAAATCGATTTGTTCCAAAAGTTGTTAGCCGCTGTTAAGGCAGGAGTTGAGGCTGCAGGTGCAACCGATGTGGATCCTAACAGTCCGTCATTACGTGTGATCGCAGACCATATTCGCGCTTGTGCATTCTCTGTTGCTGATGGCATTGTGCCGGGCAATGAAGGTCGTGCTTATGTGTTGCGTCGTATTTGTCGTCGTGCCATTCGTCACGGTTATAAATTGGGCGCTCGTGATATGTTCTTTGCGAAGTTGGTTAATGCTGTTGCTGCTGAAATGGGCGATGCTTACCCTGAAGTTAAGAATCCGAAGATTGAGCAAGTTTTGGCTAAAGAGGAACAACGCTTCCGTCAAACCTTGGCTCAAGGTATGGAAATGCTCGAAAAAGCCATTGCAGAAACCAAGGATGGTGTTTTGGATGGTAAGTTAGCCTTTAAGCTTCATGATACCTATGGCTTCCCGGTGGACTTAACTGCCGACGTCTGTCGCGAACGTAATTTGACTGTGGACATGGCAGGTTTTGATGCAGCTATGCAAGAGCAACGTGACATGGCTCGTGCGAACGCAAAGTTCAAAATGACTGCAGGCTTAGAGTACGAAGGCGCTGATACCGTCTTTACCGGTTATGACCATGTTAGTGAAAATGCATGTAAGGTCTTAGCGGTCTACCTTGACGGAGAAGCAGTTGAAGAGTTGCCTGCAGGTGAAGATGGTGTGGTTGTGTTGGATACGACGCCATTCTATGCAGAAAGCGGGGGCCAAGTTGGTGACACGGGTGTCATGAAAAATGACACAACGGTCGCTCGTGTTTTAGATACGCAAAAGATTAAGGCTAAGGTTTTTGGTCATCAAGTTCACGTAGAGGAAGGTGCGGTCCGTGTTGGCGACATCCTTTCAACGAAGATTGATGAGCAACGTCGTGAAATGACTCGCTTAAACCACTCAGCCGCACACTTGATGCAATCTGCATTGCGTAAAGTGTTAGGTGATCACGTCCTTCAACGTGGCTCCTGGGTTGGTCCAGACGTATGTCACTTTGACTTCACGCACGGCGAAGCAATGACAGTTGAGCAAATTCACGAAGTCGAAGATCTTGTTAATCAAGAAATTTTGGCTAATACCGAAGTTACGACACAAGTTCTCCCGATTGATGAAGCTAAGAAGTCTGGTGCTTTGATGCTTTTTGGTGAAAAATATGGTGAAACTGTTCGTGTTTTGACGATCGGTTCCTCTATTGAGTTCTGCGGCGGTACGCACGTTGCCCGTACGGGTGATATCGGTAGCTTCAAGATTTTGAGTGAAGGTGGTATTGCCGCTGGTATTCGTCGTATTGAAATGACGACGGGTTTAAATGTTGTGGCTCTTACCCGTAAGCAAGAAGTGACCATTAAGGAAGCAGCTCGCGTGTTGAAGTCACCTGTGGACTTAGTTGTGAACAAGGCTGAGACTGTTTTTGAAACGGTTAAGTCTCTTGAAAAGCAAATTACGCAATTGAAGGCAAAGCTAGCCTCAGCTGCAGCTAATGAGTTAGTCAATTCCGCTAAGGATATGGACGGCTATAAGTTAGTTGTGAGCCGTGCAGAAGCTGATGCTAAGAGTTTGCGTGGTATGGCTGAAACCTTGCGTGACAAGCTAGGCACATCTGTAGTGGTTTTAGCTTGCGAAAATGACGGTAAGGTGCAAGTTGTCGCTGCAGTTTCAAAGTCTTTAATTTCTCGAATGAAAGCAGGCGAAATCGTTGCCCAAGTTGCTAATGTCTTAGGTGGCAAGGGCGGTGGTAAGCCAGAGCTTGCGATGGCAGGTGCCTCAGATGCTACGCATTTAGCCGAAGCGTTAGCTGGGGTAGAAGCATTCCTTCAAGGCAAGTAAGATGCGCTTCGATAAGCAAATCGACACACGGGGTACAAAGTGTCCCATGCCTGTTTTAAAAACAAAGAAGGCTTTGGCGCAGATGCAAACTGATGAGATTCTTTGTGTTTTAGCAACTGACCCTGCTAGTGTTGCAGATATTGCTCAGTTTGCTGCTCAAACTGGTCATAAGGTTTTAGCTCAAGAGACACATGAAAATGGTGAGATTTTTCACTATATCTCACACAAGTAATCAGCCTTAATGCAAATAAAATTGCTCACTCAAGGAAAACCTTGGTGAGCAATTTTTTATTCGAAGGGCTGGAATAATTTCTCAGCCCTTTTTGTAGAGATGTGATTAAAGTTCAAAAATGAACGTTAATAAGCAGAGATTAATGAGCATAGGAGGAGCCATACGCTTAACAATGTCCATCGGGCTCATACGGGTCATGCCTGCAACAAGAATCGTCGCACCAGCCAGAGGAGAGCACATACGGCCAAGAGCACCCGATAAAGATGCAACCATCCCAAGGTTGGGGATAGAAAGACCAAATTGTTCAGCATAGGGCGTGACAGATTGATTAAATGCGTGACCGGCAGCATCGCCTGAGCCAGTGAGAACACCCATTAGGAATGGACCGAAATTGGCGGCAACTCGGGCTAATTCGTTTGAGTGAGTTAAATAGGTGATAAGTGCGTCAATGACACCGGCAGCTTTTAGGCCACCAGCAAACACACCCGCTGCAATAATGATCCCTAAGATATTACCGTAGCCTTTGCCCATGCCATTGAAAAATTCACTACAGACTTTTTCTGGATTAGCTTGGCTGACTAATACAGCATACATAGTGCCAATAACCATAGCGGCTGCAACCGACATTTTCATTTCTGGCACAACAGTAGCACCTACAACCAACAGTACGACAGGAAGCATTGGAGCAATAGCCATAAAGATATTGGGATGTTCTGGTAATTGGCTTCGTGCATCATTACTTTCTACAACAAAGCTATTCTCTTGTCCTGGTAATGGTTTTTTGTAGTCTTTGAAGACAAAAATCATTGCAGTGACAAGAATGATGTTGAGAGCGCACAATGTCAAAATGTTAGGTGCAAATTGCACAATAAGATCCATGACGTCCATTTCAGCAAGTTTGGCAATAAAGACATTGTGACTAGAGCCAGGACTTAGGGTTGATGGAGATATTGAGCCGATAATGGCAGCGCCTGCAATAGCAGGATGGAAACCTGCACGGATCATCAGCGGAATCATGGTTGGACCGAGAGCTGCAGCACAACCAGAGGCAGAAGGAATCGCCACGGCTACGAGGCTAGCCACTAACATACATGTTGGTAACAGCCAGAAACCGATCTTACCTAAAGGTTTAACCAGTAGGCCGACAAAATGAACATCACAGCGCGTGATTGAAACTACTGCCGCAAAGCCCATAGCTGAACAGATTGCTACAATCATGGATCCTCTGGTCATGTTGGTAGCAAATGCATCAATGGCGACCATGGGCGTACCAGAGAGTAATGCCATCGTTAAACCAGATGCCATAAGAACAAGCCGAGTTTCATAGCGCTTAATAAGCGCCCAAATGGTGATAGCAATGATGAATATTGCCATCCAGACAGTCCAATGCATAAAACACTCCTATTTTTATAGAAAAGCTATAGTTTTCCCATTGATTGAAAATGGGACAAAGAACCGTATTTAGCAACCATGCATTCAAATTCTTTTTCGTCATAAAAAGAGCAATGACCAGTAGTGAATTCCTTAGCAACTTCGATGCAAAATCTCAGAACCTCATCTAAGTCTGTGAGATGAGTGGCACCAGTAGCACATCCAGCAACTTGTGTATGAGTGGTGACGGCAATACCCACGCAAGGTTTGTCAGTGGCAACACTAGGTTGCATGATGGAATTGAGGTGATAGAGTCCATTGCCATACGGAGTAATGTCCTGTTGTGTTAGGGCAAATACGTTAGGAAGTTCTCCGGTTGTTGACTGCATAATTGAGAGAAGGTTTTCACTTGTTCGTAAGATCCATCCTTCTTTAACTGTAGGAGAGATGGCAAAGCCCCGTTTATTAATAATTCTGTTGCCTTTTGTTGTGTCAATGCTTAAAACTGCATCCATGTGTGAGTCAATTTCGTATTGGTTACTCTGAGCGCTTGAGATAGGAGAGCGCATAAAAGGCACTGGTTCATGAGGGCGGGTGGGAGCTGTTGGACAAATGTGTGTAGTAATAATGATGTCGCCAGGAAGTTGATCTCCTCGCTTTGACATAGCGCTTAATTTGGCAGCAATGGCTGTAGCACATAGTGCTCCGTCACCATCACTCGTAAAGCCAAATCGTTCTGGACGAGCTCCGATGCCTCCTAACCTTCCAATAATGCCTAAAGTCGGGGCAGTGCCGCCATTTGTTTTCCCATTCGTTCCAGTGACTATGCATTTAACAAAATCGGTTTCTTTCCCATTTTCTCCTAGGATATGTTTAACAGAGACATTGTTAGCTCCATAGGATTGAAGAAAGTTTTGGACTGCTTGACCATCGACGTGAATGTCATCTAACAGTTCATACGTATTCATTAAAATCTTGAGGCTCATGACGACTTTTTGCGTTTTGAAAAACAATAAAAAAATCCTATCTCTCAATAAGTTAGATAACAATTAGGGCAAATGCTCAAGGGAAAACATCGACATGGATGGGGATTGCCACTATGGAGATAAAAAGAGGCCCCTCTTTCGAGGGGCCCTACAAGGAGAAGCAACCTGTATTGAATGTTTTTTAATTATTAAGCGACTTTGGCATCATCGGTCTTGGTACGCGTAGCAACCATACCCCAGAACGTCCAACCGAGGAACGTGGCGATGGAGCCCCAGAACACTTCGAAGTAGCCCGTGGAGATCAAAGCGTAGAAGCTATAGATTGCACCGATAAGGGCGATAAACGTGTAAAGGCGAGCTTGATTCGGATTGATACGAGCTTCACGCATGATCACACCAACGGCAGCCATGGACAAGATATACGGCATAATGTTCGTCACAACAGCTAAGTCAACAAGCATGTTAAATTGCTTGAATAATTCAGGGCTAACAGTCATGAAGCAGAAGCCTGTTTGAATCGTCGTGATAATGATCATACCGGCGATAGGAGCAGAGTACTTGTTAACACGGGCAAAGACCTTCGGGAACAAACCGTCAACAGCAGATTGTTGGAAAACCTTAGCAATCGTAAATTGCCAACCTAACGTAGAACCAGCGCAGGACAAAACGAGCAAGCCCATGACGACCTTACCAACTTCCGGCGTGAACATTTGAGCAAACACTAAACCGAACGGAGCATTGGTAGCGACCAAGTCAGCATTAGGTACGATACCTGCGATGATGTTGGTAGAAACGATGTAGATGATTGCCACACCAATCGTAGCGGCCATCACTGCAATCGGAACGTTCTTTTCAGGATTGTCGATAGCATCACTGTTAGCACAAGCACTTTCCAAGCCCAAGAAAGCCCATAACGTCATCGAGATAGAGGCACCGACGGCAGAGAAGAAGGGTTTTTCATGCGGGTTCCAACTTGCGGCATACAAGGACGGATCAAACCAGAACCAACCGATGACAGACAAAATCAACACAGGGATGATCACGCACCAAACAGCAACGGAGCTCAACTTACCAGTGATAGAAGCCCCCATGAAGTTAGAAGCAGTACAAACCCAGAGAACAGCAATCGTAGAGATACACACTTGGATCGGAGTGAGTTCTACTTCAAAAAGTGTAGCGCCGTAGCCCACACAAGTAATAGCAATAGCGATGTTGGCAAACAACAAGGATACGCCATAGGTGTAGTTAGCCATGAAGTTACCGGACTTGCCGAAAGCATATTCAGAGTAACCACCCATACCAGGGCGCTTACTAAACATACCGCACTTAGCAAAGGCATAGGCTAAACATAAGGAACCAACGGCGGTCACAATCCAAGATAAGATGGAAATCGTACCGACTTCTGCGAGTTTGGTCGGTAACATCACAATACCGGAACCCATCATGTTGATGGCGGTGAGGAGCGTTAGTTCAAAAACGCTCATTTTTGCACGAGATGAAGACATAAAAACTCCGTACTGAGTCAAAAGGGAACCGGGAGAAGTTCCACTTTTGACTCGACAGTTATTATTAGATTAGAAAATCAGGATTGGTTTAGTGTTGTTCTTTCAACACATAACCGTATGCACGTTTGCGGCCATCTGCATCCAATTGGATGTATACGCCTTGGAGTTCTGGAGCAAAGCCCGGCATACGATTAATACCTTCTTCAAGAGCCAAGAAGTATTTGAGAACAGAACCACCCCAAACTTCACCCGGAACGCAGCAAAGAACGCCCGGCGGGTAGGGAAGAGCGCCTTCAACTGCGATACGACCTTCGGCTTTTTCAAGCGGCACAAGTTCAACGTGACCACGAATGAATTCGAAGTGAGCATCTTGAGGTTGCATTGCCTTCTTCGGGAAGTGTGCCTTACGGAACATTTCCTTTTGAAGTTGTTTGACGTTACGGCTCTTATAGAAGTCATGCATTTCTTGGCACAATTGACGGATCGTGTAACCACGATAGCGTTCAATATTGGCTTCATAAATGCTCGGGAGAACTTCAGAAAGCGGAGCGTCACGGTCTAAGAGTTCTTCGAAACGCTTGATTTGCGTAACGAGATGGGTCATCTTAGCCATATCTTCAGCAGGCGTCATTAAGAAAAGGATGGAGTTTAAGTCACACTTTTCCGGAACAATGCCGTTTTCACGTAAGAAGTTAGCCAAGATTGTTGCAGGCACACCGAAGTCGTCGTATTCACCCGTTTCGGCCTTAATACCCGGGGTTGTCAACAAGAATTTGCACGGGTCGACGAAGTATTGATGTTCGCCGTAGCCTTCAAAGGCATGCCATTTTTCACCGGGCTTGAAGTCGAAGAACTTCAAATCATTAGCCATTTCTTCGGTGTCAAAGCTTTCCCAAGGACGACCGTCAACCATTGGAGGAACGAACGGACGGATGTGATGACAGTTCTTGAGCAAGAGTTTACGAGCTTCAATACCAACCTTCACACAGTCGAGCCACAAATCGCGGCCCAATTGACCTTCGTGCATCTTGGCATTGACGTCTAATGCGGCAAAGAGGGGATAGAAGGGGCTCGTTGATGCGTGCATCATGAAAGCGTTGTTCAAGCGCTTATGCGGGCAATAACGGTCTTGCCCCTTAATGTGACTGTCTTTCTTATGGATTTGACTCGTTTGAGAGAAACCAGCTTGTTGCTTGTGAACAGATTGTGTCACTAAGATACCCGGATCTTCAGGACCGAGGTCCAAAAGCAACGGAGAGCAATCCTTCATCATCGGAATAAATTGTTCGTAACCGACCCAGGCGGAGTCAAAAAGGATGTAATCGCACAAGTGACCGATGCTGTCGACGACTTGACGAGCGTTGTAAATCGTACCGTCATAGGTACCGAGTTGGATGACGGCCAAACGGAACGGGCGTTTTTGGTCAGCCTTTTCGGGGCAAACTTCCTTGACCAAACCACGGAGGTAATCTTCATTGAAGCAGTGAGCGTCAATGCCACCAATGAAGCCATAGGGGTTACGAGCCGTTTCCAAATAGACCGGCGTAGCACCAGCTTGTAATAAGGCACCATGGTGGTTGGACTTGTGATTGTTACGGTCAAAGAGGACCAAATCACCCGGGGCTAAGAGGGCATTTAAAACAACTTTATTGGATGCGGAAGTGCCATTCAAGACAAAGTAAGTTTTGTCTGCGTTGTAGATTTTTGCGGCAGCTTGTTGTGCTGCGCATGGAGCACCTTCGTGAATTAACAGGTCACCCATGGAAACGTCAGCATTACACAAGTCAGCACGGAAAACAGATTCACCAAAGAAGTCATAGAAGGCACGACCGGCAGGGTGACGGCGGAAGAATGCGCCACCTTGATGCCCCGGGCAGTCAAATTGGGAGTTACCGTTTTGTACGTATTGTGTAAGGCTACCGAAGAACGGAGGGAGAACCGCATCTTCGTACTTTTGAGCTGCGCAGTCAACTTGACGACCGTAGAAAGCTTTATTAGTTGGGTTGGTATCTAAAACGCCATTAAGACGACCGACGGGCAATTCTTCGTTGCCTTGAGCAACAGCAAAAACTGGAAGGTTAAAGTGCTTAGCTTCAACAGCATCAAGTTTACCGGCCGCAATGTCTTCAGAAGACATGACGATGGCAGAAACTTCCGTCAAATCAGCATGATCTAAACAAACCGTCTCACGGGCAGAATCAAAAACGGTGTCAACACCGGCGCTAACCGCAATTTTAAGTTGTTTCATTTTTATACCTATATTTTGTGTACGCAAAGGCACACGTTACCTTGAAAGAAAGTCCTTCAAGTAGGGTTGGTAAATTATTTAGGCAATAAAACACCAGCCCCTGTTAAGGGAGATCAAAAACAATAAATTTTTATTTGGGATTTGAATTCCGGCTAAGGAGGTATATCAACAGGAATTCGAGAGCACACCAGTAAAGCTGTGGTGTGTTGATTAGATAGTTGCGGGCGTAGAGAAGCGATGGAAGCTGAAGCAAGAACGACAAGCAAAGCACATGATGTGCCTCACTCTTCTAATTACAGCATTCTGCACATAGGCATTGACATGCATTTGAATTCTCCTACAGGGACTAGCGAATTCTCGCACTATGTTCATATCTCATCAGGGAGTTTATATTGTTACGAGATCGAACTTTTATTAGAGCTCGTCTAGGGAACGAACAATATGAGTATTACACCGAAAATCAAATAACGCAATCCTTATCATTAAAATAATTTGTAACAGTAGCAATAGTGCAACAAAAACCCAAAAGCACCTAATTGGATACTTTTGGGTTGAAATAATAAATCTCAGTTGATTTAGTGTTCTGTATGTCTACGGGAGGTTTTCAACTGGAATATCCCCATAGATATCTTCCCACATTGGCCAAATTGTGCTGTATGACAACGTAGTCAGAAGTAATGCTGCAGGAACAACGATAAACATAGATATGTCGTGTAAATGCAACGAATTGAGAATAAAGGATAGTGCAAAGGCACTAACGGCAGTAACAAGGCCAATGATTGTCAGTAAAACCAAAATGGCCGCCCAATTGCGAAGGCAACCGAAGAAAGAATAAAACAGTGCTTTCGTGACCGTCATGTTTTTCCATGCAATTAGTGCGGGAGCAAACCAGGTTGCCATTTGGCCAATTGTGTAGATAATTAACGTAATAACAATGGCGCTATATGGTAGATTGGCAAAAACGGAGTCCCAAACGAGTCGACCATCTTGAATTTGCCATTTAGCGATTTCATCCATAGCGGTTAACGCATAAGCAAAGTTTGCGGTCATCAAAAATGCGCCATAGATGAGGCCAACAGTAATTAGCCGACTACGTTGAGAGGGTTCTTTGAATAATGCAAACAGTATTTGATAGTCAGGTTGACGTTTATACCAAGAGTCTTGAGTAGCTTTGATCACAAGCATCGTACCAAATGGCATAAAAAGTGCAGTTCCAACAATCCCGATAAAAGGCAGTGCTGTCAAAACTGACATTGTAAAAACATAAAAAATAACAATACTCGCCAAACCAAACGGGGCCTGGCGTAAAGCGTAGGCCCCGCGTTTTATCCATCGAATGGGCGAGGAAATGGCTGCAATGTGTCCTTGCATGTATTAGAACCCAAAGTTAATAAATTTCGGAGTACCCAAAGTACCTTTACTTTGACCGGCATCGGCAGGGGATGGGCGATCTGCTTTATTTTCTACTGTGTACGGGATATGCGTGGAACCCGGCGTAACGACATATTCAGTCACACGATTATTTTGATCTCGAATGGTTTCGATTTCTGTGCGAGAACTTTGAGGTTTTCGAACTTTTCCATCTTCTCGATCTTTGCGGGCTTTCGCATAGTCTTCGCTAGTTGGAGCGAGGTTCGGATTGGGTTCTGCGTATGTTTTCGCCTTTTGTTGCATGCGCTCATAGCCAGTCGTTTGGCGACCTTGAGAATCTTGGGCAGACTGATTTTGCTGGGATATTTGTGGAGGAGTTAAGTCACCTCGAGCTACGCTGGGAGCAGCATAGACCGATTGGCATAGAGCTAGACCTAATGCAGAAATAATGAATAATGTTTTTGTCATTTTATTCTCTCTAAGTGGGAATAATCTCTAATTTGATTATAGCGAAGGCCATCCATTCTCTTGCGAGCATTTGCAGTAACGAATCGTTAATTTCCCTTTATTTTGTACTCGCTATGTTGCATTGGAAGGATAGAAGTATCCATTAATGAGGGATTCACTCTTGAGCGTGCTTCGCAATAATAGTAACTTGAGTTCAATTTGCATTGATTTGGTCACTTCAATAGACCGCGGTACCTATTTTCTTAGATGAGGTTGCATTTGATGGGTCTGCAACTGTACTTGTTGTAATTGGTATGTTGATGTTCGTGTTAACGGTATCACTGCAAGTTTGTTAACTCGCAGTGATCCACAGCGTATTAAAAGTGCAGCAAAAAATAGGACATGAAGTTTAAAAATAATTCTTTACTCTTCTCGATCAAATGGCATTGATTCGGGCCAAGAGATTAAGGTGTTATGGTCCAATTCATTTATTGCTTCAGGGCCTAGTTCTGCTGAATTCACTGCATAGTTGAGTTTTGCGTAAACATTAGCAACGTCTTCAAGTAAGACGTCTTCAGGAGCATGTCTTGCATCTTCAAGTCGATCTATGCAGTCTTGAAGGCATTCGAGAGTATCGCTCAACGTGGCAATGAGCCATTCACGTTCAATAGTCATCTTTATTCCTTGCAGAAATGGTTAAGCTCATACAACGATTGGTGTGTGGATAAATTTCAGCATTTCATGCGTAAAAACCTGTTGCAGAGCCACAAAATAATATAGATTAATTCTAAAATGAACAGGATATAGTATCCAACCTTTATTGGGCGCCATTCTTATGAACAAATTTAATAAAACTGCCTTAGCCCTGAGCATGACGATGTGTTTTGTTGCCACTACAGAGGCTGCATCCTTAGGTCAATTGACCGTAACCAGTCATGCTAATCAAAACTTCCAAGCAACTTTTCTTGTTCACGATGTTGCGCCAAATGGCACAGCCTTGTCGGCTCGGTTAGCACCAGAGGATATATACCGTCAGTACCATGTTACGATGCCGGAAACTGCTAAAGGTTTATCTTTGGCACTTGTCAATAAATCACCCTTAACATTAAAGATTTCCGGGAGAACTCCAGCAAAGGAAAGAGCATTTCCTTTGTTAGTAGAGTTAAATGAAGGTGGAAAAAAGACAGTTCGTCAATACAACATTCATTTAGGGGCAACTGGGACTGTTGAGCCAGTAGTTGTTGGTGCGAGTCAGAATAATGTAGGTCAAGCTCGTCCTACGTCGGTAGTTAAAGAGCCAGAGCCTCTTACTAGAGCAATGCCTGTTGTGGCAGCCTCTAAGTCAGATTCTGTTAAAGAAGAGGTTGAATCGTCTCCTTTAGAGCGTATGCAGTCTCATAACTACAATTTGGATCGCCCTCTTGTGGTGGAGCAAGGCTACACACCTTGGTCTTTGGGTGTGCTCTATCAAAAACGATATCCTCAAGCGAGCGTGAATCAAGTTTTAGTGGCTTTAGCGATGCAAAATCCAGAGGCATTCCCAGCAGGTGACGTACGTCAGCTTAAAACTGGAGCCAAGATCACTGCTCCAAGTAAGTCTATGGTAATGTCGATTGATCGCAAAGCTGCTAAAGAGATTGTTCAAAAGGGGTTGCGTATTGAAGATGTCGCGAGACGACCGATGCCCATAGAGGCCACCAAAACAGCGCCGGTCATTAAACCGCAAAGTAGGCCAATCCCCAAGGTCGACTCTGTTGTAGCGCCTGAAATAAAGGCAGAAAAGAATGATGGTGTGCAGAAGGCTCTTTCAGAATCTAAGCAAGAGCAACAACCTCCTAAAGTTTCACAGGAGGCTCAACCTCAAGCCACACAACAACTTGGATCACAGTCTCAAGATCAGGTGAAGCCCCAACTTGAACAAGCGGTAAAAGAACCTGTACTTAAAAATGGCATTCCAGTAGCTGAAGCTCCTCATCATGATGGTTCAGCGCAGTTGGAACCCCTAGAGCCGGCTTTACCCCAGGAGCCGTTAGCTGAAACTGCTGGGGTGGATGGCGCCCAATCGCCAGAGACAGCTCCAACTTTGGAAATCATGACCGAAGAGGAGGAAGTTATAGAGGATGAGTCTACAGGTTGGTACTGGTATGTATTGATTTTATTGCTGCTTGGTGGTGCAGGCTTTTTGTATTGGAACACGAAAAAAGGTGGGCGAGTTAACTTGAATTCGTTGAAGAGTTTAATGAGCGACAAGTTGCCACGTAGTCAGCAAGCAACAAAGACTGAGCCCAAACCTATGGCAGTGCGTGAGGAACCAGTTGTGCAACAGTCTGCTCCAAGTTCAACCGAGGGGCAAACCTTACAGGAAGTAATTTCCGAGCCTCAAGTCAAGGTTGAGCCCAAGCCAGTGACAGAGCCTTCGGTTACAAAGCCAGATACAGATCTTAAGAAGGAAGATGAGGAAGCCAGTAATATTTTTGATTTGGTTGGTGAAAATGCATCCGTAGCCCTTGATGTAGACTCAACAGGGACCAATTCAATGATGGAAGCCCAAAGCATGAAGGATTCCTTAGATATGGCTCGTTCCTTTATTTCTATTGGAGCAAAAAAGGAAGCCTTTGAGTTACTTCAGCAGGTGGTTGCAAAAGGAACCCCTGAAGAGAAGGCAATGGCAGAAATGTTCATGACCCAAATTCGTGAGCAACAGTAATGAGGGTTGCTTTAGGAGTTGAATATAACGGTGAGGCATTTTGCGGTTGGCAGACGCAACCGCAAGTGCCAAGCGTTCAAGATACACTCGAAGCGGCCTTGAGTCGCTTTGCAGTTATGCCTATTTCAACAGTATGCGCGGGTCGAACGGATACTGGAGTTCATGCAACGCATCAAGTGGTTGATTTTATTCCACCAGTGGATCGTCCGTTATCAGCTTGGATCAGAGGAGTGAATACATTTCTGCCATCCACAGTGGCTGTAAAGTGGGCTCGTTTTGTTCCTGATGATTTTTCTTCGCGCTTTAGTGCTACAGAGAGAATTTATGAGTATTGGCTTTTGAACGCACCAGTTCGAAGTCCCTTACTGCAAGGAAGAGTTGGGTGGGTATTCCGCCCACTAGATGAAGTGAAAATGCAGACGGCAGCTCGATATTTACTCGGCGAGCATGATTTCACTAGTTTCCGAGCAGCTGAGTGTCAAGCAAAAAGTCCAATTCGTGTTATGCATGAGGTGCAAGTTCAGCGAGTTGGTCGAATGATTGGAATTCGATTAAGAGCAAATGCTTTTTTGCATCATATGGTGCGCAATATTGTTGGAAGCCTTGTGTATGTTGGTACTGGGCGAGAAAGTGTAGAGTGGTTTAAGCAAGTTTTAGAGGCGAAAAATAGAACAATTGCAGCCCCTACGTTTTCAGCTGCGGGGCTGTACTTAGTTGGTGTGCGCTACCCTAAAGAGTATGAAATTCCCCTTTTTAGCCCCTCAATTTGGGACTATCCCACTGATATAATGGAGTAGTTTGAGTGGCAATTGCCCGTTAAAAAGGATAAATAATGAGTTGGATTGATCGTTTGTTGCCCCGCATTAATAAGCGCGAGGCTCAACAAAGCGAAAAAAAGAAAGATAGTTCCATTCCCGAAGGCTTGTGGACAAAGTGCCAAAGTTGTGAGCAAGTGCTCTATACGGAAGAATTACGTGATTCTTTAATGGTGTGCCCAAAGTGTGGGCATCACATGCGTTTAAGTGCTCGAGTACGAGTAGAAAGCTTTTTGGATCCTAAAAACCAAGTAGAGCTTACTCAAGAAGTGCAGGCGGTAGATCCTTTGAATTTTGTTGATAGTAAGCCTTATACAGCTCGTCTAAAGCAGGCTAAAGCTACTACAAAGGAAACAGATGCATTGGTAGTTAAGAGTGGTACTTTACGTGGACTACCGGTCGTTGTTGCAGCCTTTGAATTTAGCTTTATGGGTGGTTCTATGGGCTCAGTTGTCGGTGAGCGTTTTGTGCGAGGAGTTGCAGAAGCTACCAGACTAAAGTGTCCTTTTATTTGCTTTGCAGCCTCTGGTGGAGCCCGAATGCAAGAAGGTCTTTTATCGTTGATGCAAATGGCAAAAACAACCGCGGCTGTAGCTGGTTTGGCGCAGGAAAAGTTGCCATTTATTTCGGTGTTAACCGATCCTACGATGGGTGGCGTGTCCGCTAGCTTTGCTTTTATGGGCGATATTGTGATTGCTGAACCCAAGGCACTAATTGGTTTTGCTGGGCCTCGTGTGATTGAACAAACAGTTCGCGAAAAGTTACCAGAAGGTTTTCAACGCTCAGAGTTTCTTTTGAAAAAGGGAGCTATTGATATGATCGTTGACCGCAGAGAAATGCGAGCAAATATTGCAGAATTAATTGCGTTGTTAATGAAGAAGCGTTACTCAAATGCTGAGTAGAGTGTTTTAACTTTTCAACCTAATCGACCATGCTGATGCAGTATGGTCGTTTTTTCTTAAAAGAAAGAAAATGAGTCAAAAACAAACTTTGCAAGAATGGTTGTCATTTGTAGAAGGACAACATCCAGAATCGGTTATTGAGTTGGGTTTGGGGCGTATGCATCGTATGCTGAATGCCTTGGACATTCATTTTGACTGTCCTGTGATTTTGGTTGGTGGTACTAATGGGAAAGGTAGCACCTGTGCAATGCTTGAATCCATTTACCTCGCGGCAGGATTTAAAACGGCGGTTCATACTTCCCCACATATGCTACGTTTTAATGAACGTGCGCGTATAAGTGGTGAAGAGGTTGCCGATGATTGTATGGTAGAGGCTTTTGCAGAGGTTGATGCAAAGCGCAATGGGTTGGGACTGACTTATTTTGAATTCACAGCATTAGCTATTTTAAAAGCTTTTCAAAAGGCTGCTCCTGATGTCGTTATTTTAGAAATTGGTTTAGGTGGTCGATTGGACGCAATTAATGCGTTAGAGCCAACGGCATCGATTGTAACGACAATTGGGGTGGATCACGAGGCTTTTTTAGGCAATACTCGTGACAGTATTGGTTGGGAAAAAGCACATATTTATCGCCCTGGTAAGGTCGCGGTCTGTGCTGACCCCAATCCGCCCTTAAAGCTTCTAGAAGTAGCACTGACAATGGGAGCAAATTTGACACTTCGAGGCAAAGACTTTTGCGTGGCATCTGATAAAAATAGCCTTGTTTTTAAGAATGCTCAGGTAGAGTGGCATTTGCCTTTGCCGGCTTTAGAAGGTGTGAATCAAGTTGATAACGCGGCCGGTGTATTACAAGTAGTGAGTCAGTTATTAGACGTTTTGCCTGTTAACGTAGAACAAATTGCTCATGGACTTCAAACAGTAAAAGTAACGGCACGTTTCCAAAAAGTAGCAGATGAACCTTTAACTTATTTGGATGTAGGCCACAATCCTCATGCAGCGGTAGTGTTGGCTAAAAATGTCTCAAATTTACCCAAGGGTGGAAAGACATTAGCCGTTTTTGGTATGTTGGCTGATAAAGATATGAAAGAGGTCATTGCTTTGATGCAAGATCAAATTGATCAGTGGTACATCGCTACTTTACCTCCACCCCGTGGAGCAAGTGCAGAACTCTTGCGAACAACAATGTTGGAAGCGGGGGTAAAAGACGGTAAAATCAAGGTGTTTGACACGATTGAGACCGCTTTAGTAAATGCCCAACAAGAGGCTGATTCTAAAGATAAAATTATTGTTTTCGGTTCTTTTGTAACCGTAACCGCTACTCTCAGTCACTTTACACATTAGGCCATGGAAGATAAAAACCCTCAATCTACCCAACAATATTGGGATCCGACTCAAACTAACGTAGCAGAGGCTGACCTAGAAAGGGAAGTCCGAGTTATGCGTCAAAAGACGAAAATGCGCCATCGTCTGATCGGAGGGGGTGTTTTATTGTCAACGTTGTTGATTACGTTGCCAATGTTGTTTTCTGAGCCTAGTGTTCAGACTAATCAGCAAGTTAAGACAAAGGTACCGGGAATTCCAAGTGAGCCATTTGGTCGTTTGGAGTTCTCGGTCAATAGCGCAGATACATCTCGCCAACCGCCAGCTCAAGTACCACTACAAGACTTTTCACAACCCAATATTGTTGATGATCGGAAACAGCCAGTACTAACAGAGCCGGTGGAACCTGCTAAAAAATTGCCAGTCGAGAAAAAGATACAAGAATCGCCAGCATTAAAGACAAATGAAAGTCATTACTTTATTCAGGTTCTCGCAACAAGCAGTGAACCAGGAGCTATGCGTGAGATGGCTCGTTATCAGGCGGCGGGCGTGCCAGTATACTCGGTAAAGGTTCAAAAGAAGTCTGCAACTATTTGGCGAGTTCGCTTAGGGCCTTTTAAGACTAAACTTGATGCAGACAAATTATCGCATCAATTAGACGCTCAAAAAGTTCAGCATATGCCCGTTCAACTCGAACGAGGCATTGGTGCGACAGTGCAAAAAATGTCATCTGAACCAACTTTAAAAAAAACGGTGACAAATCAAGCTGTAACTCAAAATAAACAAGTGACTTCGGTTGCGGCTAAACCTGCACCTCGGCAGACAGTGTCAAAGGCTTCCCAAAAGCCTACAGCTGTGGATAAGGGGGTGCAAGCTCAAAAAAGCAGTCAGAAAAAGACTGACAAAGTTTCTGCTTCCAGTGTTGCAAATAAGTCAACTGTGGTGGCTAATAAACCAATAGTGAAAGAACAAGTAAAAAATAAGTCAAATATCCCTAGTGATCCGCTTGCTGATGCATTAAAATCCGTGCGTCAAACGGACTTTATTGCTGAGCAGATCGCTAAAGAACGCGCAGCGCAACAAAGGAAATAATTGATGAATGAATTAGATTGGGCTATTGTGATTATTTTGGGTTTATCTACTGTTGTAGGTGTTGCCCGAGGTGTCATTCGCGAGGTTCTTTCCATTGTTGGTTGGGTTGTAGGTATTGTTTTTGCTTTGAAGTGGTCTCCCGACTTGGCTGAAAAGATTCCATTAGATAGCTTGGGGCCAGCTGTTAAAACAATTCTAGCGGCAATAATCATTGCGGTTTTCTGTGTATTTGCAATTGGATTGTTAGGTACCTTATTACGAAAGATGTTGGAAGTTGCCAACATCAGTGCTGAAGACCGAATTTTGGGTAGTGTCTTCGGTTTATTGCGTGGGGTGGTGTTTGTCTGCGCTGCAGTTTTTCTAGCAGGCATGACAAGTGCTCCTACAACGTCAATGTGGCGACATTCGGTTTGTATTCCTTTGGCGGAAAATGGCGTTGAATTGATGATGCCTCTTTTGCCAGAGTCGATAGCCAAATTGCGCAAGTAAAGAATTTTTAAATTTAACCTCACTAAAGGTGGATAATTATGTGTGGGATTGTAGGTCTGTTCTCCAAAGAACCGGTCAATCAACGTCTTTATGACTCTTTACTGCTTTTACAACACCGCGGTCAAGATGCAGCAGGTATCGCGACGCTGGACGGTTTGACATTCCATATGCATAAGGCGATGGGCTTAGTGCGAGATGTCTTCCGTACACGAAATATGCGAGATCTAGTTGGTACTTGTGGTGTTGGACAAGTGCGTTATCCGACGCAAGGTGCTTCTGACAGTAATGAAGAAAGTCAGCCTTTCTATGTCAACGCCCCGTACGGCATCATGTTTGTACACAACGGCAATCTCACCAATGCAGAACCTTTGAAGCAAGAACTTTATGACAGTAACCGTCGCCATATCAATACGACGAGTGACTCTGAAGTTTTGTTGAATGTTTTTGCAGATGAGTTAGCCCGATTAACGGTTAATGCACGTGTAACGCCAGAAATTATCTTTAATGCAGTTAGAGGCGTACATAAGCGAGTTAATGGCGCTTATGCATGCGTGGCTTTGATTGCTGGTAAGGGGATGTTGGCCTTCCGCGATCCCTATGGTATTCGTCCTTTGTGCTTTGGGACTAAGGAAGAAAGTTGGGGCAAAGATATTCTTATTGCTTCTGAGTCTTGTGTGCTCGATTCTCAAGAATTTACTCTTGAACGTGATGTTGCTCCAGGCGAAGCGATTTGGATTGACTTACAAGGCAATATATTCACTGCACAGTGCGCTGAAAATCCTCAATTAATGCCGTGTGCTTTCGAGTATGTGTATTTGGCTCGTCCTGATAGCGTAATGGACGGTATTTCCATTTATGGGTCTCGTTTGCGTTTGGGTGAATATTTGGCTGATGAAGTTGCACGCACTATTCCGTTGTCGGAAATTGACGTGGTTATGCCGATCCCGGACAGCTCTCGCCCGGCTGCACAACAATTGGCTCAAAAGTTAAATCTTCCCTACCGTGAAGGTTTTATCAAAAATCGCTATGTCGGCCGTACTTTTATTATGCCGGGTCAAGCAAAGCGTAAAAAGACCGTTCGTCAAAAGCTAAATGCTATGCCTGTTGAATTTAAGGGCAAGAATGTTTTATTAGTAGATGACTCTATTGTACGTGGTACGACGATGTTGGAAATTGTGCGTATGACGCGTCAAGCGGGAGCTAAGAAGGTCTTTATTGCAAGTGGCGCTCCTCGCGTTTGCTTCCCGAATGTTTACGGCATTGACATGCCGACCCGTAGCGAATTGATCTGCGGTGATGGTAAAGGTGCAGATGAAGTTGCTAAGCTTTTAGAAGCTGATGCTGTCGTCTATCAACGCTTGGAAGATTTAGATGCAGCTTTGCGCGATTTAAATCCTGCAATTAAGCATTTTGAAAGCTCTTGCTTTGATGGTAATTATGTGACTGGAGATATTGATGAAGCTTATCTCCAACATTTAGATGAAAAAGCTCAAGCAATTCGTGCAGCAGCTAAAGCTAAAACTGAAGACTAATCTTTCTCTTTAGCTATTAACGGGACCGTTTCACAAGTGAAGCGGTCCCTTTTTTATGCATGGGAAGAACTAAATAGAAAGAGGTCAGTGAAGAATGTCGTCTTGGCGTACAACTTTCAGAATTGTTAGAAAGATAATCTTGATATCAAGAAAAACAGATTGATTGTTCAGATATTCAATATCTAATGCGACTTTATCGTGAGCTGTAATATTCGTTCTGCCATTAATTTGGGCCCAGCCAGAAATGCCCGGCAACAGGCGATGAACGCCTGCTTTAGTACGTGCTTTTAAAATGGGTTTTTCTATTGGAAGTAGTGGGCGAGGCCCGACCAGTGACATATCCCCTTTGATAACAGACCAGAGTTGTGGCAACTCATCTAAACTCGTTTTACGTATAAAATTTCCGACTGTAGAAATGTACTGTGAGGCATCTGTAAACTTTTCTGCTTCAACGATAGGTGCCCCCACAATCATTGAACGAAATTTGGGCATCATGAAAATTTTATTGTTTTTTCCAACACGGGGTGACCAGTAAAGTATAGGTCCTGGAGAGTCTAGTTTGATTGCGACAGCTACCAAAATCGAGACCGGTAAAACGATCACGAGTGAGGATAGTATCAATACGATATCAAGAAGTCGCTTAATAAACATTTAAATAGAACTGACGAAACACAAAAATTAAGGCTGTTTTATTTAGTAAAGATATCATTTGAAAAACAGCTGTTGGTATGAATAAACCATTATCTCATAATTTTTGTAACAAACTAACAATATCGGTTAGCAAGCTCTTAAAAAAACGCCTTCTAGAGCTTAAAAAAGAAAAAGAACAACGCAAAATTTGCTAAGGTACTGAGATACTTTTTGTGAGAATGACTATGCCAAGTATTTTGCTAATTGACGGATCAAATTATTTATATCGTGCCTATCACGGTCTCCCGGATCTTAGGACCAGCCAAGGTGAGCCAACTGGAGCTATTAAAGGCTTCTCCAATATGCTGCAAATGATTAAAAATATGGTCAAGCCTGATCTGGCGGCATGTGTTTTTGATGCTCATGGGCCAACGTTTCGTAGTGAGATTTATCAAGAATATAAAGCGAATCGTCCGCCAATGCCTGAAGATTTGGTTTCTCAGGTGGAACCTATTTTTGAGATGATTAAAGCGCAAGGCTGGCCTTTTTTACAGGTTCCAGGTATTGAAGCAGATGATGTAATTGGCACTTTAGCTCGTCAAGCTCAGCTACAAGGGATGAAGGTCTTTATTGCAACGGGTGATAAAGACATGAGTCAACTTGTTAATGATAATGTAGTGATCATTAATACGATGACGCGACAGGTACTTGATCCAGAAGGGGTCAAGGATAAGTTTGGTGTTATGCCCAATCGCATTGTTGACTATTTATCCTTAATGGGAGATGCTGTTGACAACGTACCTGGAATTCATAAATGTGGTCCTAAAACTGCAGCCAAGTGGATTAATGACTTTGGAAGTCTTGATGATTTAATGCAAAGAGCTGATGAGGTTAAGGGTAAGGCGGGTGAGTATTTGCGCCAAGGATTGGCCTTTTTGCCAACGGCACGAACACTGGTTACCATAAAAACCGATGCGGATTTGTCCCAATATTTACCAGAAGGTCTTTCGAGTCTTGCATTTAAACAGGTTGATGATGCTTTCTTGACGGGTTTTTATGATCGTTGGGAGATGCAACAAAGTAAGAGAAAGACAACCCAAAAAGCTGAACGCCAAAAGTTAGAGAAGCCCATTGAAAATAGCGACTTAACGTTAGACTTGTTTGCAAGTATTCCAGAAGAGGATGTGACTTCAACCAAAACGGCAGAAACTCTTAATGTGTCGATTATTGATTCAGAAGAGTTGCTCGTTAAGCTAACTAAAGACTTGTCATCATACCCTGGCATTGTTGGTTTAGCCGTTATGAGTGATGGTACTGAAGGGATGAGAGCTCCTTGTGCTGGCTTAGCCCTGTCTTTTGACTCTCAAAATCTTTATTTACCCATACATCATACGGAAGGTAAAAATTTAACGATTAGTGCTCTGCGTGAACACCTGGGCTCATGGCTAGCATCAGAGTCACAAAAGGTAACTTATGAAGCTAAGTTTGCTCGTCATGTCTTGGCCAATCTTGGCTTGGAATTAAATGCGTGTATCCATGATGTGACCTTAATGAGCTATGTTATTGAAGCCCATATGAAGCATGAAATTGGTAACTTAGCAATGCGTTGGCTCAAGACTGACATCGTGGCAGAAGAAGATGTTAAGGGAAAGGGCGCTAAAGCTTTAACATGCATGCAAGTAGATAGAGAAGTTGCGTCACACTATGCAACACAAAGAGCCCAAATTGTTCGTGAGCTTTATGACGTAATGAAGCCTCGTATCCAAGATGATGAGGGTCTTAAAACCATTTACGAAACGGTTGAGTTACCGACTCAGAATGTGCTTTTTATTATGGAGCGCAATGGTGTATTGATCGATTCAATGCAACTGGGATCACAAAGTGATGCTTTAGGAGATCAAATTGTTCGGCTAGAAGATGAGTGCTTTACCATTGCGGGGCAAAAGTTTAATGTAGCAAGTCCAAAACAATTGTCCCATGTGCTATTTGATGTTTTGCAGCTACCAGTTCCTCCAAAAACCAAAAAGACAGCTACAGGAGGCTATAGCACCAATGAAGATGTGCTTACGCAGTTGGCACTGGATTACCCGTTGCCAAAAGCGATTTTGGAATTTAGAAGACTCTCAAAATTAAAGAGCACATATACTGATAAATTGCCTTTGATGGTTCTACCGAGTACCGGACGAATTCATACAACATTTGGTCAAACGACCGCGGTAACAGGGCGATTGGCTTCGAGTGATCCCAATTTGCAAAATATTCCCGTTCGTACGGAAGAGGGGCGACGTGTGCGTGAGGCATTTGTTGCTGAGCCTGGGAAATGGATTGTTTCGGCAGACTACTCACAAATCGAATTAAGAATTATGGCTCATCTATCAAAGGATAAGGGGCTATTAGAGGCATTCCATAAAGATTTGGATATTCACCGCGCTACAGCGGCAGAGGTTTTTGGAGTGCCTTTAGAGGTAGTAAGTTCGGACCAACGAAGAACAGCCAAAGTGATTAATTTTGGATTGATCTATGGTATGAGTGCTTTTGGTCTTGCTCAAAATTTGGGTATTGAGCCATCGGCAGCCAGAGGCTATATCGAACGCTATTTCGCTCGTTATCCAGGCGTAAAAGCTTATATGGAAAAGACTCGAGAATTAGCACATAAACAAGGTTTTGTTGAAACTGCATTTGGTCGACGTTTATGGCTACCAGATATTCAAAGCTCTAAGGCTCCCGTTCGCGCTGGGGCTGAGCGAGCAGCAATTAATGCACCAATGCAGGGAACTGCTGCAGATTTAATAAAAAAGGCAATGATTGCAGTGCAAAAGTGGATACAGGACAATGGTTTAAGAAGTCTTTTAGTTCTCCAAGTGCATGATGAGTTGATTTTAGAAGTGCCAGAAGAGGAATTGGCTTTAGTGAAAGCGGAGTTACCGAAGCTGATGCAACAGGTCGCTTCACTAGATGTTCCTTTGTTAGCCGAGGTTGGTAGCGGAGAAAGCTGGGAGGCTGCTCACTAAAGTCGATAACAAAAAAAGCCGAGGATGCCCTCGGCTTTTCTATAGCAGGCCTTATTGGCAAGCTCCTTGTTGTTCTGGTTCATATTGAGCTAATAACTCGCCCTTTTCATTCCAGAACATCAACCCTTTTTCATTTTGGGTAACGAAGCGTGTGTCAGTTAAAACCTTCGTCAAACGATCTTCTACCTTCATCGTTTCCGGATCACACATACGACGCGTAACAGCAGCGTCTGCAAATGTGAACTCCTTACCATCAAGCTTGTACGTGGTATTAAAGAGGTTGCAACCTAAATTACCAGCCACTTTATTTTCGGCTAAAAAGTCCATTACGGGTGGTAAATTTTCGCAGTCACTAGTCTTTTTGTCGGTGACCAACTGCCAAGACGTACCTTCCAATTTTTCAACTGCCTTGCCTGCCAACTTTTCGGCAGGGTCTTTTTCACCACAAGCGGTTAAAGCCATAGCACAAATTCCTAATAAAACGACGAATGATTTTTTCATGAGAAATCCTTTATGGTTGAGTGGTTTTTGTAACTTAAACAATCGTAACGGATTTGCATTCTTTCTGTGGTGCAAAATAGTCAAAAGATGTTTCTGTATCAGTTATTAATGGATGATAAAAAAAGGGCTAGGATTTAAGCCCTAGCCCTAACTCTCTCTTCTCTTGTTCCGGAGGACCAGCTTAGCTTGTCTCTCACGGTTTTAACTTTAATGATTATCTCGGCAAAAAGCGGTGAAGAAATGCATACGGACGCAACGAAATGTTTCTGCTGAGATGGTATGCAAAAGTCTTTTTGATGAAAATGTCAATAAAAACAATGAGAAAAGCTTTCCTTTTAATATTAAATTCAATAACAAATGGCAAAAAAGTTTCTATTTGTTTGCTTTTTTGGTGAGTACTGTGGAGGCAACACCAGCAATCATAATGACCAAGATTCCCATTGATGTCATCAGGCTGATTGGGTCGCTGAAGAAGATAACCCCCATGATTTCAGCTACAACGATAGCTGAAAACTGTAGACAGGATGACAAGAGCAAATTGCCTTGACCAAAAGCCATTGTCAGAGAACATTGTGCCAAGGTAGCACAAATGGCAATTCCCAAAAGGTACCAGACATTATCTGCAGTGATAGGGGAGAGGCCTCCTTCAAATAGTAGACATCCTAGCAAACCATAGAGGGTTCCAAAAATAGTGAAATAAAAGACAATGCGCCAAGAAGGTTCATTCAGTTGACCAAGTTCCTTGATCTGCCAATAGGCAATGCTGCCCAAAAATCCAGAGGTTAATGCTAGCAATGCACCAAACTCTTGACCAGCTCCCAGAGAGGGTTGAAACACGAGAATAACACCTAAAAAACCAAGAGCTATGGTTGCCATTAGTCCCCATTGAATGGGTTCTTTTCGATAAAGAGAAACAATAAAGACAAACAAGGCCATAAAGAGTGGGGATGTGTAGTTCAAAGTCATCGAGGTTCCAATTGGTAACATCGTGAGTGAGAAAAACCAAATGGACATGGATACGGTGCCGATAAAGCTACGTTTGAAGTGACCCCACAAATGTGGGGTTTTAATTGAGTAACCTTTCATTCGGATGAAGGTGTATAGGAGTGCAACTCCCGCGATAGAACGGTAAAAAATGAGTTCTAATGAGCCAAAATCAGAGGCTCCCATTTTTACAAATACTGCCATTAAAGAAAAGAAAAATGAGGCAGATAGCATCCAAAGAGATTTCATAAAACACAGCTTTCAATCAAAAAATTGCTTGCTAGTATCTTATGCCTGAGAGTCAATAGATTCAATTCTTGAAAATGCTAAAATGGCTCGATTAGACGTTATATGGCTAGGGGTACTTATGACTGATATTCGACCTGTCAGTGAATTGACTTTTGAGCAGGCACTTGCCGAAATGGATGCTATTGTGGAAAAAATGCGCAGTAGTGAATTGACGTTGCAAGAAAGTGTGCAAGCGTATACACGAGGTAAGGAGCTTTCTAAGCATTGCGAAGCTTTACTTAATAAAGCTCAGTCTGTTGTCCAAAAATTGGATGCAGATGGTCAATTAAGTCCTATTACCCAAGAAGAGTTACATGAAGAGGGATCATTCTGATGTCGTTTGAAGTATGGAGTAAAGAACGCGCCGATCATTTTGAGTTATGCGCAAAGAAAGCCTTACCACCAGAAGATCGTCTTCCCTGGAAATTGAATGAAGCTTTGCGTTATGCAGTGCTTGATGGAGGAAAGCGAGTTCGTCCATTATTGGTTTATGCTGCTGGAGAGTTAGTTCAAGGCGATGCCGAAAGTCTAGATCATATTGCGCTTGCTGTTGAATACATTCACAGTTATTCCCTTGTTCATGACGACATGCCCTGTATGGATAATGACCAATGGCGACGCGGTAAACTCACAACTCATCGAAAGTACGGTGAGGCCATGGGAATGCTAGCTGGTGATGCTCTTCAGGCACAAGCATTTTTTGAGTTAACTCAGGTTTCAGTCCCAGCAGAGCAAATTAAAACCTTAGTGCAACTATTGGCTACGGCAGCAGGGCCGGCAGGAATGTGTGGTGGGCAAGCTGTGGATTTGCTCTCTGTACACACCAAGCTAGATTTAAATTCCCTTACATTAATGCATCGCATGAAAACCGGGGCCATGATTCGAGCCTCTGCTTTGATGGGGTTATATGCTGGTAACTCTATGCCACAACCTCAGCTGATTGGGTTGATTGCGACCTATGCCACTTCCATCGGTTTAGCCTTCCAAGTTATTGATGATATTTTGGATGTTACGGCAGATACGCAAGTTCTTGGAAAGACAGCGGGTAAAGATGCTGCAAATGATAAACCTACCTATGTGTCTTTGTTGGGTGTTGATAAAGCTAGAGAAATGGCTCAAGAACAAATGCAACAAGCTCTGCAGGCTTTGCATGTGATCGAGTCGTTACCTGGTATGAGTGGTAAAACAACTCGCCTTAAACAAATTGCTGATTTCATTATGAATCGAGACCACTAGGGGAGCTTATATGGGATTATTTGACAAAATTAATTCGCCAGAAGACCTCAAGCGTTTGATTCCGGAAATGCTTCCTACGGTTGCGCACGATATTCGAGAAAAAATGGTGGAATCGGTTTCAAAAACCGGAGGACATTTGGCGAGTTCTTTGGGCGCCGTGGATTTGACGGTTGCATTGCACTATGTCTTTGATTCACCGAAAGATAAAATAATTTTTGACGTGGGTCATCAGGCTTATGCTCACAAAATGCTCACAGGGCGCAAGGATCGCTTTGATACACTTCGTCAATACCACGGCTTATCGGGATTCCCAAAGCGATGTGAGAGTGAGCACGATGCTTTTGGAACTGCACATAGTTCGACCTCTATTTCTGCAGCATTGGGAATGGCGGTTGCTGCAGCATTAAATGGAGATAAGGAAGCTTGGCATATTGCGGTCATTGGCGATGGCGCTCTGACTGGCGGTATGGCAATTGAAGCTTTAAACGATGCAGGGACCTATAAGGATGGTCTGCGTTTATTGATTATTGTGAACGATAATGACTGCTCTATCTCGCCGTCAGTAGGGGCTCTGAATCATCATCTCACCAAGTTGGTTTCTGGGTCTACATTCTCACATGCGAGAGATTTCTCTAAACGTGCATTAAAGCCTATTCCTAAACTTTGGAATTTCTTTAAAAGTATGGAGCAGCGTACTGTTAATTTCGTAGCTCCTCAGTCAACGCTTTTTTCTGCCTATGATTTAAATTACTATGGGCCAGTCGATGGTCATGACATCGAAACTTTGGTTGATGTATTGAAAAATATCAAGCAATTATCTGGTCCTATGGTTTTGCATGTATCAACAAAAAAGGGCAAGGGTTATAAGTTAGCAGAAGATAATCCCACGCTCTACCATGGAGTTGGTCCTTTTGATCCCGAAGAAGGCATTGTCTCTAAGCCTGCAGATCCTGCACACCCGACTTATACAGAGGTTTTTTCTAAGTGGGTTTGCGACATGGCAGCGGCAGATGACAAGCTCTATGCCATTACGCCGGCGATGCGGGAGGGTTCTGGATTAGTAGAGTTTGAAAAGCGCTTCCCTGAACGCTATCGTGACGTGGCTATTGCAGAACAACACGCAGTTACATACGCAGCCGGTTTGGCAGCCAATGGAATTAAGCCGGTTGTCGCCATCTATTCATCTTTTGCACAACGAGCTTATGACCAGATTGTTCACGATGTGGCCATTCAAAACTTACCTGTGATGTTTGCCATTGACCGAGGCGGCATTGTTGGAGCAGATGGAGAAACTCATCAAGGGGTATTTGATATTGCGTACCTGCGCAGTATCCCAAACATGACTGTCATGACGCCATCTAATGAGGATGAATGCAGAAAGATGCTAACCACAGCGTATCATTTGGGTACTCCGGCAGCGGTACGTTACCCACGTGGTAAGGGGCCTGGTGTTCCTCAAACAGAGTCATTAGAGTCAATTGAGATCGGTAAAGCCAATGTTCTTAGAGAGTGCTCAGTGAGTCGACAAAGAATTGCGATTTTAGCCTTTGGACTTATGGTGAGTCGATTAAAGAAAGTTGCTGAAAAGCTTGATGCAACTTTGGTAGACATGCGCTTTGTTAAGCCGATGGATAAAGAAACCGTCATTAGGATTGCTCAGACCCATGATCTGATTGTAACGGCAGAGGATGGTGTCATTGCTGGAGGAGCTGGCAGTGCAGTGCTTGAGCTGATTGCTCAAGAAGGTTTGGCTTGTCAAACGTTGTTGCTAGGCATTGATGATAGGTTTGTTGGGCAAGGTACGCTGGAAGAGTTGATGCACGAAAACCGTTTAGATGAACTTAGTGTTATTGAACGAATTCAAGAAAGGCTGCTTCATGCAAAGTAATGTTAATTTAAAACCTTTTAACACCATGGGTGTTGAAGCAACTGCAGAATACTTCACTCTTGTTGAGGATGTCACGGATTTAAAGAATGCACTTCTCTTTGCTCAACAGAATGGGTTAAAGCCATTCATCTTGGGTGAAGGAGCTAACCTTTTGATCGCGACTAGCCATTTAAATCGCGTTGTGATGAAAATGGGGATCAGAGGTTACGAGATTGTTGGAGAGAATGAAAGCTCCACGTTTGTTGAAGTCGGGGCAGGGGAAAACTGGCACGAGACTGTGCGTAAAACCGTTACCCAAGGGTTGTCGGGTTTAGAAAATCTCGCACTCATTCCTAGTAGTGTTGGAGCTACGGTTGTTCAAAATATCGGTGCGTATGGTAGCGAAGTATCGCAATTTGTGAAAGAAGTGCTTGTATATGACCCTGCGGCAGATGAAATCTTTACTTTGAAAAATACAGAGTGCGATTTTAGTTACCGTCATAGTCTTTTTAAGACTGATAAAGCAAAAGATTGGATTGTATTATCTGTGACCTTTGCTCTGCCAAAGGTTTGGGTTCCAAATTTAAGTTATAAGGAATTAGCTAAACGCTTTGAAGGCGTCAATCCAACAGCATTTGAAATTTTTAATGCAGTTGTCGATATTCGTTCAAGTCGTCTTCCAGACCCCAAAGACTTAGGTAGCGCGGGTTCATTCTTTAAAAATCCACTGGTAACGCATGATGTTTATTTGGATCTACTAGAGAGATTTCCAAGTATTGTTCATTATCCTATGGGTAATAACATGGAAAAACTGGCAGCTGGTTGGCTAATTGATCAAGCTGGATTAAAGGGCGCACGAGAGGGCGATGCTGGTACTTACGATAAGCAGGCGCTAGTTTTAGTTAATCATGGCAAAGCGACTGGTTGGCAATTATGGCAGTACAGTCAAAAAATCGAAAAAGCAGTTTTTGATAAGTTTGGTGTGCACTTAGAGCCTGAGCCCGTAATTTTATTTGATTGACATTCTCAGGGTCCTGAGAGATGGAGCTTTACACCGCAATCAGGTACATAAAGAAAAAGCAAAATGACCAGCCGAAAGCTGGTCATTTTGCTATAAGGGTAGTACAAAATTTTTACAATAAAAAAGAGATCGTTTTAAACGATCTCTTTTGAGAATTCTGGTAGGCACAATTGGATTCGAACCAACGACCCCCACCATGTCAAGGTGATGCTCTAACCAACTGAGCTATGTGCCTATGAAGTTTCGACATTATGACCGAATTCTAATTTTTTTTCAACTCGAGAGTTAGAAAAAGGAAGATTAACTTCCTTTTTCAAGAATTCTGGTAGGCACAATTGGATTCGAACCAACGACCCCCACCATGTCAAGGTGATGCTCTAACCAACTGAGCTATGTGCCTGTCGAAGATCGTTATTATGTCGTATATTTTTTTATCTGTCAAGACTTTTATTAAAAATTATTCTAGTCTTCTATAAAAGCCTCATCTCGAGCCGATCGAATTTTAGGAATGCAAGTGGCAACTAAAAGAATAAGTGCTATTGTTAGCAAGCAAGCTGAGATTGGGCTTGTCACGAAAACAGTTGGATCTCCACGCGATAGCAATAGGGCTCGTCTGAGGTTTTCCTCCATGAGTGGGCCTAAAACGAAGCCAAGGATAAGTGGGGCCGGTTCAAATCGTAATTGATAAAAAGCATATCCTAAGCCAGCAAAAATCACCATGACGGCAATGTCATAGACGTTAAAGTTCACAGAATAGACGCCAATAACACATACAGCTAAGATGGCAGGATATAGCCATCGATAAGGAATTCTAAGAATTTGCACCCAGAGGCCAACCAGTGGCAAGTTAAGAATAACTAAAAATAAATTACCGACCCACATTGAGACAATCAGTCCCCAGAATAGGTCAGGATTCGTGCTGATGACTTGTGGGCCAGGTGTTATGTTGTGGATGATTAGAGCTCCCATCATTAGTGCCATGACGGCATTAGAGGGTACGCCTAAAGTAAGCATAGGAATGAAGCTTGTTTGTGCACCTGCATTGTTGGCCGACTCTGGGCCTGCAACCGCGCGAATATTGCCTTGTCCTACGGGTGTTTCAGATGGGGCAAGTTTTATTTTTTTCTCAAGAGTGTACGCAGCAAAGGATGCTAATAAAGCTCCTCCACCAGGTAAAATCCCTAAAAGACTTCCCAAACCTGTACCACGGATAATAGCTCCTAAGCTGGCTTTAAGATGAGACATTTTCGGCCAAGGAGATTTCACCTCATGTGTTTGAATATTGGGATTGGCAACCATGGCTTGTAAATTTTTTAAAATTTCTGCTACGCCATAGATTCCCATTGAGATCACGACAAAATCAATCCCATCTTGTAACGTTAATGTGTTGAATGTAAAGCGAAGGGTGCCAGAGTTTACATCGGTGCCAATGATGCCTAGAAGCAATCCTAAAATAACCATAGCAAAGGCTTTTAAAATATCGCCGTTGGCTAAAACGACGGCCCCAACAAGTCCCAACAGCATGAGACTAAAGTACTCCACAGCTCCAAAATACAACGCGACTTGAGCCAAAAGTGGGCTTGCCATAGCAATTAATAAAGTAGCAACAGACCCAGCAATGAAGCTACCAATAGCGGCAACCCCTAGGGCACTACCTGCATAGCCTTTTTGTGCAATTTTGTGGCCGTCAATGCACGTCACTAGAGCGGATGCTTCGCCTGGAATATTCATCAAAATGGCGGTCGTAGAGCCCCCATATTGGCTTCCGTAGTAGATGCCTGCCAGCATAATAATGGCAGCAGTGGGATCAAGGGCATATGTGATTGGCAGTAGCAGAGCAAGTGTTGCCACCGGCCCCAGTCCTGGCAAGATACCCACAAGAGTACCGATAAGTACCCCAAGCAAACAGTACCCTAAGTTAATTAGCGTTAGTGCACTATGTAAGCCAACTGATAAATTTTGAAATAAGTCCGTCATTAGGCCTCTCCTATAAACGTAGGCCAAAGGGGAACTTCAAGATGAATTCCAAAAACGAATACAAGCCAAACCAATGCGTTAATTGCAATGATTAGTAGTAAAACTTCACGTAATGACCGATTGGGAGTGATGGTCGATGACAATGCAATCATGGCACTTAGTGCTATAAAAAGTCCGAAGCTTGGAAGTAAAAGTGCAAACAATAAAACCGAAGCACACAAAGTGACGAGTCGTTTAATATCGAACCGATAAATGACTTCATGCGGTCTTTTAGGTGTAAAGGATCCCTTTAATGAAATAACGAGACCTAAAACGACCAGTAGCGAACCTAGACAAACAGGAAAGTACCCTGCCCCCATTCGAGCAGCCGTACCAATAGGTAATTCTTGAGCAAAATATAGAAAAAAGGCACCAATGGCGGCAATAAAAAGCCCCGCCACGGTGTCTCTGGCAAATCTTGGTTTTAATTGCATGAATTTTGTATCTAAATGAGTTTTATAGACTCAAAGAGGTGTTTATATTTTTGCTGCTCCAGAGCGACAAAGTCTGAAAAGGCTTCAGGATCCATAAGGCGGATAAGCGGAGTTGCGATCAAGAGTTTTTGTTGGACTTTATCTTGAGCAAGCACAGAACGAATATCATTATAAAGAGCAAAACAGGTCTCTGGGCTAGTTTCTTTAGGGGCGAAAAGCCCAAACCAGGTGGAGTAGTCCATCGATATACCGACTTCAGTCATACTTGGGCAATCAATTAGTTGTGATCGTTCTTTGGTAGTAACAGCTAAAGCTTTGAGTCGACCTTCTTTTATGGCTTGTTGACAGCTGGCGTAGTTATCAAACATGAAATCCGTTTCACCAGAAAATAAGGAAAGCTGCGCTTGAGAGGCACCAGCGTATGGTACATGTGTGGTCTTTAACCCGTTGGCATTCAAAACAGCATTGGCAATATGGCCGATTGATCCCGTGCCGCCCGAGGCACAGTTAAGTCGATCAGGATTATTTTTAATAAAATCAATTAGATTCTTAGCGGATGTGACCTTGAACTTGTCCATCGTGGAAGGTGTTACAACTAGGACATTCGGAACGTCACTTAATAATGTGACAGGCTTAAAATCCTCACTCTTATACGGTAAATTGGGAATTGTTAGCGGGTTTATCGCTAAAGTAGCTACGGCGCCCATCACCAATGTTTTCCCATCTGCAGCCGCGTTTTTGCAAGCGAGCATGCCACGAGCACCAGCCCCACCCGCAATGTTATTAATGACTGTCTTACCCCAAATTGGCTTTATTGCATCTCCAAGCAAACGAGCGACATTGTCCAGTGGACCTCCGGGAGGGTACGGGACAATGATGGACATGTTCTTTTTTGAGGCTGCGTGAGCAACCAATGGTGCCAGTCCTAATGCAAGACAAACAGTACGACGATTTAACATAGCAAACGACTCATTCTTGGTGTACAGACAAAACTTAGTCCAAACGAAACAAAAACGCAATTTTGACTGACAAATCGCTATGATAATTGTGTGAGAGTTTTTAAGGTGTTTCTATGTTTTGTTTGTCTCAATTTTTTGCTTCTGCTGCGGGAAGTCAGTTGCGTCGTTGGGAAGCAAATCAGTTGGATATCTTGTTAAAAGGCCTGCATGGTGAAGCCGCTTTGCAGATAGGTGTGCCGTACGGACCTGTAATGAGAAGTGCACCCCATCGTTTCAAAGTCGTTTCAACTGTCACTTCAGAAATCAAAAATATTCGTACGAGTAGTTCACTATTGCGTCAGTCTTTTACAGATTTTCCATTTCGAGATGACTCTTTTGATTTGATTTTATTGGTCCACGTTCTTGAAAGAAGTAATGATTTTGAACAAACTCTAAATGAAACTCTTCGTATTTTAGCTCCCGAGGGGCGAGTTGTTATATTGGGATTAAACCCTTGGGGACCTTGGTGGCTTCGGAAAAATACGCGGCTTTTTAACGATATTTATCAACCAGTTAGTGTTGATCAAATTAAAAAGACGTTGGGTGATCGAGCTGTGATTGATCGAGGGCGATTTGGTGTCTATAGTCCTAGCTTGAGTGACAATCCGAATCGATTGATGTCATGGTCTTGGTGTGAGAAGGCAGGGGATCGATGGTGGCCTGCCCTTGCCAATGGCTTTATGTTGAGTGCAGTAAAAAAAGTTCACTCTGGTCGTCTGGTCGGGCGTTTGTATTCTTCGGATGTAATAGGTAAAAACTGGGCAGGTACTGCGGCAGCTCGAACAACAGTAACGTTGAATATTGGCCCATCGACAGATCATAGAGATTCTTAATTTTTCCTCCGAATAGCCATTGTAGGTCATTTCGTTGGTGTTACTGGCAGAGTACAACAAAAATTATTGCAAATTGTTTGCGATCATTCGTACTTGCCTAGATAATTAAGCTGTTTTTTATTCGATACTTGTTATTTTTATGGCAGAAGAGCGTAAATTAAAAATTTGGACTGACGGCGCCTGTAAATATAATCCGGGCCCTGGTGGCTGGGGTGCTTATCTTCAATGGGGTGAAAAAACATTGGAGTTGTGCGGAGGCGAAATTGAAACCACAAATAACCGCATGGAGCTGACGGCTGTGATTTCTGCCTTATCGGCGATTAAGCGTCCTGTTCCTATGATTGTGTTTTTAGATAGTCAGTACGTGAAAAATGGTATCCAGTCTTGGATGGATGGCTGGAAGAAAAAAGGTTGGAAGACTGCAGATAAAAAGCCTGTTAAGAATGTGGATCTTTGGATGAAACTTGACGAGTTAGTAGCCAAACATGATATCGAATGGCGATGGGTCAAGGGGCATGCAGGAGACTTCGGCAACGAAAAGGCAGACGAGTTGGCAAACAAAGGTGTACCTGTGAAGGGAGATAAGTAATGCAGGGAAATATCCGTCGTCAAGTAGCTTTGGATACCGAAACAACAGGTATGGAAATTTCTGAAGGCAATCGATTAATTAGTGTCGGTTGTGTAGAAATTGTGGGACGCAGTATTACTAAAAAGCATTTTTATGCTTTGGTTAATCCTGAGCGAGAGGTGGAAGAGGGCGCAGCAGCTGTCCACGGTTTTACCTGGGAAAAGTTAAAAAATAAGCCATTATTTGGGGATATTGTCCACGACTTTTTAGCCTTTATTAAGGGAAGTGAGTTGTTAATTCATAATGCTCCTTTCGACGTTGGCTATTTGGATATGGAATTGGGCCGTCTAGGTCTGGGTAAATTAAAAGATCACTGTGCAGGTATTGTGGATACATTGCCTTTGGCAAAAACTCTTCGTCCAGGTCAAAGAGTTAGTCTGGATGCGTTGTGTTCTGCCTATGGCGTGAATAACTCTGATCGTAAATTGCACGGAGCATTGATTGATGCTCAGTTGCTAGCGCAAGTGTACTTGTGCATGACGCGTGGTCAAGAAACATTGGATATTTCAACGATTGACATGGCTAATTTACCGCCAATGCCTCCGGCGGAGGCATTGCGTATCGTGCGAGCAACTGAGCAAGAACTTCAAATGCATGCTCAGACAATGCAGACAATTGATAAAGAGAGCAAGGGGAAACTTGTTTGGACAGTAGACTAAGTTCGTATTTGCTCAAATATGTTTAGGGAAAGTCTCATGCACTTTCCCTTTTTTCTGCCTATAAAATTGGCACTATCAGTACTTTTTTAGAATAAATAATTATGTGGATCCGAACTTTAATTTTATGCGTAACTTTAACGGGCATTGTAACCCTAACGACTGCATGTTCAGATCAAAAGAAGGTTAATAAGAACACTGCAGTTGTGGTGCAAATTCAACAGGCTCAACCTCAAGAAGCCTACCGTTGGATTGATACATTCGGTCAAACAGAGGGTGCTCAAGAAGTGGAAGTGAGGGCGCAAGTCAGTGGGATTATGCGTAAGCTTAACTTCAGCGAGGGAGAGGCTGTTAAAGCAGGCCAGACCTTATTTGAGATTGAGAAAGAGCCTTACGAGGCTGCACTACGCCAGGCAAGAGCTCAAACTCAACAAGCTCAAACGACTTTAAATAAAGCACAAAGGGATGCAAAACGAGCTCAAGCTCTGATCAAAGTCAACGCAATAAGTCGTCAAGAATTTGATGATTTTATTAGCGCATTAGAAAGTGCCAAAAGTGCATTGGCAGTGGCTCAAGCAGCTCAGCAAAAGGCAGAAATTGATTTATCCCATGCAAACGTTCCAGCTCCCGTTGACGGTGTTGCAGGTAAGAGCGAAGTGAATGTTGGCTCGCTTGTTTCCAGTGGAACAACGCTTTTAACAACAATTACCCAACCATCAGATTTACGAGTGACTTTTGCGATTAGTGACAAAGACTTGTCAAGTGCTGAACTTTCTAAGAAAAATAAAGTCTTAGTATTTGCTCCTAATGCTAAGACGCCTATTGAGGCTCAATTAGATTTTATTGGACAACAGGTTGATGCGAACAGAGGCACCATTCGTATGCGCGCAAAATTGCCACAAGGAACCCAATTATGGCCTGGGCAATATGTCGAAGTTCGTGTGATGTCTGGAATAATCAAGAATGCTTTCGTCGTGCCTCAAGGTGTCGTTCGACAAAAGCCTGATGGCACTTATGCAGTCTACATTTATCAAGATGGCATGGCACGAGAGCGTGAGGTTTTCGTTAGCCACTGGGAAGGTAAAAATTGGGTTCTAACGGGAGGCCTTTCGCAAGGTGACCAAGTCATTGTCAATCAAATTTTGAGACTTAGAGATAAAGCCCCCGTAAAACTTGAGCAAGCGTCTCAAGCAAAAGAAATCGGGTCCGTCTCTAAACAACAGCATTAACACAGGGGGTCAATAATGCTTTCCCAATTTTGTATTAGACGCCCTATTTTTGCTGCGGTCTTGTCAATTTTGATTGTTGTAGCAGGTCTTGTTGCAAGTAGAGTATTGCCGTTATCACAGTATCCCGATATTTCACCACCAGGAGTGTACATTTCAACGAGCTATGAAGGGGCAGATGCAAAAACTTTGGCTCGAACAATTGCTGCACCTATCGAAGATCAACTCTCTGGTGTAGAAGGTCTGCAGTATTACACTACATCAATACGATCTAATGGCGATGTGAGAATTGCGTGCACTTTTGAAGTAGGCACCGATCCCAATGAGGCCATGCTAGAAATCAATAATCGTGTGCGATCTGCTGAGCGTCGCTTGCCTGAGTCAGTGCGCCAGAATGGGGTGAATGTTCGAAAGCGTAGTGAAGAATCGCTATTAATGATTGTGTTGACCTCACCTGATCGCTCAATGAATCCCATGCAAATGGCCGATTATGCCACGGTTAATATGGTGGACGACTTAAAGCGTATCGAGGGTGTAGGAGATGTAAGTGTTTTTGGGAATGTTCAAGGCGCTATGCGTATTTGGCTCAATCCCGACAAAATGGCCATTTTGGGTGTTACAGCTAAAGATGTGGAAGATGCTGTAAAAGCTCAGAACCGCCAGTACGCAGCGGGACGCTTAGGGGCTGCGCCAACTGAAGATGACCAACAATTGTTTTACACGATCACAATGCGAGGTCAACTCTTAACGCCGGAGGAGTTTGGCAATATTACGATTCGCTCCAATGGTCCAGATGGCATTATTCGTGTCCGAGATGTTGCTCGTGTTGAAGTGGGCAAGCGAAGCTATGACTCTTATAACCAGCAAGATGGAGCGCCGTCTGTAACGGTTGGAGTGTATCTTCAAACGGGTGCCAATGCCATGAGTACTGCCAAGCTGGTAAAAGAAGAGTTGGCTCGGCTTGTTGAACGTTTCCCAGAAGGACGCTTAACCCACACAATTTCTGACGATACAACGGTATTTATCTCTGCATCATTGGGTGAAGTTCTTAAAACTCTTTTGGAGGCTGGTTTACTAGTTTTAGTAGTTGTTTACCTCTTTTTGCAAAGTTGGAGAGCAACTCTTATTCCTATGATTGCTGTGCCAGTGTCGCTCATAGGTACGATGGTTGGTCTTTGGGCATTCGGTTTTACGATTAATACATTGACACTGTTTGCCATGACATTGGCTATTGGGATTGTCGTTGACGATGCCATTGTGGTTCTAGAAAACGTAGAACGTATTATGGTATCGGAGGGGTTGAGTGCAAGAGCTGCATCTAAAAAGGCGATGAAAGAGGTCGCTGGAGCATTGGTTGCTATTGTTTTGGTGCTTTCCTCTGTATTTATTCCCGTTGCTTTTTTAGGTGGTATGGCAGGTGAGCTGTATCGACAATTCGCAATTACTATTACGATCTCTGTCATTATTTCTGGTTTTGTAGCTCTTACTTTGACACCGGCTTTGTGTGCTCTAATTTTGAAGCCGAGAACAGAAACACCGCCTCGATTTTTCCGTCGATTTAATATTGCCTTGGGTCGCTATACCCATCTTTTCCAACGATGGGTGAGTTTGGCGTTGCATCATCGTGTCGCTAGTGGCTTGATTTTGCTTGTGACGCTCGTTGCTTGCTGGGGAATGTTACAGATAACGCCAACATCATTTGTTCCACGAGAGGACCAGGGTATCGTGCGCATGAGTTTAAGTTTGCCAGAAGGAGCCTCACTAGTGCGTACAGAGAAGGTAGCAGAGGAGTTGCGAGAGGGAATGAGCAAAATAGAAGGTGTTGAGTCCGTTTTGACATTAACAGGGTTTGATACCGTTGCAAATGATGTCCGCCAAAGTGCTGCAACCTTCTTTATTAAATTAAAACATTGGGATGAGCGAGAAAACTCTGCTAACGATGTAGCTACTGCATTAAATGAGTTAGCCAAAGGGCTTACTGATGGCATAGCAGTTTCTTCAACTCCTGCTCCTATTCGAGGTTTAGGTTCAGCTGCGGGTTTTTCAGGGTATTTACAATCTCGAGAAAATGATGACCCTCTGGTTCTTCAACAAGTGGCAGAGCTCTTCGTAGCAGAGCTGAAAAAGTCTCCGATATTGACCAGTTTGCGTACAACTGCAAAGGCGGAGTCTCCGATGCTATTGGTTAATGTGGATGAAGCTAAGGCTTTAGCTATGGGAGTGTCTATTTCGGACGTATATACGACGTTGTCAGCTTTTATGGGCGGTACTTATATCAATGACTTTACTCGTAACGGCAAAATCAACAGAGTTATCATGCAAGCCGAAAGCCAATATCGGATGAAGCCAGAACATTTAGGGCGCGCCTGGGTTCGCTCGAATACAGGAGAAATGATACCTCTATCTGCGTTGGTGTCTTGGGAGCGTACTTCTGGCGCAGAGACTTTAGCTCGAATGAACGGCTATCTTTCAGCTCGTTTTATGGGACAGGCAATCCATGGTACTAGTTCAGGCGAGGCGATTGCAGAAGTTGAGCGGATTGCTGAAAAGGTTCTTCCTGATGGATACGCTATTGGCTGGACCGATCAAGCGTTCCAAGAAAAGCGCCTTGGCGCTTCTGCGAGTACAGCATTTATTTTTGGGATATTAGTCGTATTTTTAATTTTGGCAGCTCAATACGAACGTTGGTCCTTACCGATCGCAGTAGTCTTGTCAGTACCATTCTCAGTTTTGGGCGCCTTAGTTGCAACCTATGCGCGTGGTTTATCTAATGATATCTACTTCCAAATAGGTCTCTTGGTTTTGGTCGGTTTAACCGCCAAGAATGCTATTTTGATTGTTGAGTTTGCAGCGCAAAAATTAGAATCCGGTAAAAGCGTTTTTGATGCTGCTCTCGAGGCAGTGTCATTGCGTTTGCGCCCAATTTTAATGACATCATTAGCTTTCATTTTGGGCGTTTTACCATTGGCTATTGCAACTGGGCCTGGCGCTGCTTCTCGCCAATCAATGGGCACCGGTGTTTTAGGTGGAATGTTAATGGCGACATTTATCGCGGTGATTTTTGTACCTGTTTTCTTTACCTGGTTTGTTAGTAAAAAACAGGTGCGCAGAGATGAAGATGATGACGACAAATCACCATTTCTCACTAATAAAGGTCATGAAGAATAGTGGCTAATTTTCAAGGTTAAGTCTCAATAAGCTCCTCAACTTTTTATCCAAGGGTTGAGGAGTTTTTCTTTCATTTTTCGCTCTTTGTCATCGTTTTGTCATAGTAGAGAAAAAACGTCATCAAAATTTAACGTAACTGTCATTAGGTTGTCATTGCTCAACTGCACAATACCCACCAAGTTCAAACGACTTAAATTAATCTCCAATTTTCTAAAGGAAAAAGAAAATGAAACATACGATTGTTTCTTTGTTGTTAGCTTCTGCAATCGGTTGTGCAAGTTTTGTTGCTAATGCAGGCAATGTGGTTGTCAATGGTTCTACGACGGTTTTGCCGGCTATGCAAAAGATCAGTGAAAACTTTATGAAGGCTAATCCTTCTGTGCAAGTCTCTATCTCTGGTGGTGGCTCTGGTCATGGTATTAAGGCATTGATGGAAAAGACGACTGATGTAGCTATGGCTAGTCGTGATATGAAGCCTGCAGAAGTTGAAGCTGTTAAGAAGGGTGGCGGCGAAGCAGTTCGTTACGTTGTAGCAATTGACGCTATTGTTCCGGTTGTCAATCCTGCGAATGGTGTTAAGGATTTAACGCTAGAACAAATTCGAGACATCTATGCTGGCCGCATTACAAATTGGAAGCAAGTTGGTGGTAAGGATGCTCGTATTACAGTGATCTCTCGAGATTCCTCTTCAGGCACGTTTGAAACGTGGGAATCTTTAGTGATGAAGGGGGAGCGTATTCAACAACGTGCTCTCTTGCAAGCCAGTAACGGTGCTGTCTTACAAACGGTTGCCAAGAATCCGAATGCTATCGGCTATGTTGGTTTAGGGTATCTCACCAAGGATATCAAGGCATTGAGCATCGGAGGTACCGAAGCTACGATGAAGACTGCAGAAACGTTTGCATGGCCGCTCTCTCGTGAGTTGTACCTCTTTACGAATGGTCAAGTAGCTGGCGATACAAAGGCTTTGTTGGACTTTGCTTTGAGTCAAGAAGGTCAAAAGTCGGTTAAGGAAGTGGGCTTTGTTCCGGTTTCTAAGAAGTAATTTGGACTCATTCAAACTTTTCTCATCATGAATACTCTCGTAGTTTCTAAGCGTCGAGAAGGGTTTGAAAAACAATTGGCAGCTATCGCTTTTGTTTCAATCTTGGCGTTAGCTGCCATTTTGGTTTTTCTTCTCTCTCAAGCTCTTCCTATTTTCCGTGAAGTGGAGTTTTTCCGCTTTCTTTTCGGTACAGAGTGGTACCCAACAGGGGACAATCCGGATTTTGAAATTGGTGCTTTGCTCGTTGCTAGTCTCTGTGTTGCCGCAACGACTACGCTTATTTCGTTACCGATTGGTTTGCTAACAGCTGCTTATTTGGCCTATTTTGCAAGCCCCTGGGTTCGTCAAGTTGCTAAGCCTGCAATTGAATTGTTGGCAGCCTTACCCTCTGTCATTATCGGCTTTTTGGGGATGGTTCTTGTTGCTCCATGGTTACAAAACACGTTGGGATTAGATTCTGGCTTAAATTGGTTAAATGCATCCGTTATGTTAAGCCTAATGTGTGTCCCTTTTATTTGCTCAATTTCTGAGGATGCACTGCGTAATGTACCATCTGCACTTTCGGAAGCCTCATTAGCATTGGGAGCTACACGTTGGGAAACGCTCTATAAAGTTCAATTTCGATACGCTTTAGGTGGTATTGGGACCGCTGTGATGTTAGGCATTTCTCGAGCCTTGGGTGAAACGATGGTTGTTTTGATGGTGGCCGGTGGTGCGGCGATCATTCCAGAAAGTATTTTCGATCCACTGCGACCGATGACAGCCTCAATTGCTGCTGAAATGGCAGAAGCTGCTGTCGGTTCAACCCATTACTACGCATTATTTGCGACGGGTTTGGTCCTTTTTGTGACAACTTTTTTGTTTAATGCCACAGCTTTCTATTTCACTAAGAAGTATCAAATCGGTAAGCGCTAGGAGTGTAAATGTCAGTTAACGGTAAAGTTCGTTCTTCTCAGGGCCGCTACATGGCTCAATTTATCGGCTTAAATTTGATGCGATTGTCAACCTTGGTAACTGGTGGTGCAATTGTTGCCATTTTGTTTTATCTAATTGATAACGCATTGCCGGCCTTATCCTGGGAATTTTTGACCGACTCACCTCGTGAAATGATGACCGCTGGTGGGATTTGGCCTTGTATTGTTGGTACTTTCTATTTGGCTGTAGGAGCAACTGCCATTGCATTACCTTTGGGGGTTGCTTCGGCACTATACTTGACTGAGTATGGTGGTCAAGGTCGATTTGTTTCTGGCGTACGCTTAGCGGTATCTAATTTGTCGGGGGTGCCATCTGTTATTTTTGGTTTGTTTGGCTTAACTTTCTTTGTTACGGTTTGTGGCTTAGGCGTTAGTCTTTTATCTGGTATTTTAACGTTGGCTTTGTTGGCACTACCCATTGTTATTAATACGACAGAGGCTGCACTCAATCAAGTACCCCAGGCCTGGCGTGAAGCTTCTTTGGCATTGGGGGCAACAAAGAAACAAACAATTTTCAAAATTGTTTTACCGGCTGCATTGCCAGGTGTTTTAACGGGTAACATTTTGGCACTATCACGTGTTGCAGGTGAAACGGCCGCTATTATGTATACGGCAGCAGTGTTTTATACACCGAAGATGACACACTCAATTATGGACCCAGTGATGTCTTTGCCTTACCATATTTATGTTTTGGCAACCTCTAGTGTGGATGTTGATGCAACGCGTCCCTTGCAATATGCAACAGCATTTGTTTTAGTTTTGATGGTTTTGGGGCTTAATGGTATCGCTTTGATGATTCGCTCTCGCGCACAAAAAAAGATCGCTCGTCAATAGTAGGATTATCGAGCATTACCTTTCCAATTAAATGGGTTTATAGTGATTTATAGTGAATCATTGTGAGCCCATTTTTTTGGAGGTGCATCATGGACCAACAGCAAAAGTCGCAAGCGTTAGTGGAGCGATTTTTAAGTTATTTGTCAATTTCCAGTCAAAGTGACCCCAAAGTAAAGGCCGTTCCATCGACAGAAAGCCAGTGGAATATGGCACGAGTGTTAGAGGCGCAATTAAAGCATCTGGGATTACAAGAAGTTGAAGTAGATGAACACGCCATTGTTACAGGTTATTTGCCAGCAACCGTAGAAGGCGCAAAGACCCTTGGCTTTGTCGCACATACAGATACTGTTGATGTCGGTCTGAGTCCAGATGTTCACCCTCAAGTTGTGCATTATCGTGGTGGTGATATTTGTTTAAATCAAGAAAAGGATATTTGGATTCGAGAGTCAGAGCATCCGGAATTAATGCGCTACCTTGATCAGTTCATTGTTTGTACAGATGGTACAAGTGTTTTAGGCGCAGATAATAAGGCGGGTGTTACCAACATCATGACGATGTTGGAAATTATGGTAACGGAGCAACTTCCTCATGGTGCTATTCGTGTTGCTTTTGTACCAGATGAAGAAACGGGATTACGTGGCTCAAAACTCTTAGATCTAGATAAATTTAAGGTCGACTTCTGCTATACCATTGATGGTGGCGAGATTGGGGAGTTGGTTTACGAAACCTATAACGCAGCCGAGTGCCATATTGATATTGAAGGGGTGACGACCCACCCCTGTGCTGCTAAAGGTGTTTTAGTTAATCCTATCTTGATTGCTAATGATTTTATTAGTAATTTCAATAGATTAGAAACGCCTGAGAATACAGACGAACGAGATGGTTACTATTGGTTTAAGACCATGACTGCTAATCCTGCGAGAGCGCATTTACAGTTAAATATCCGTGACTTTGATGATGTTAAGTATGAGCAGCGTAAAGCCTATGTTTTAAGTGTTGGGGAGCTATTACAGAAGCGTTATCCTAAGGCAAAAATTGTTGTTAATATTGAAGATGTTTATCGCAATATCTCTGGTGGTTTAGGAGAAGATCGAGAACCAATTGACCTGATGTATGACGCTCTTAAAGAACTTAATATCGAGGCAAAAACAGTAGCCATGCGTGGTGGTACAGATGGCTCTGCTCTTACAGCAAGAGGACTCGTTACACCGAACTATTTTACAGGGTGTCATAACTGTCATGGATTTGCAGAATTTTTACCGGTGGACAGTTTTGTTGCCTCGCTTGATGTAACACTTAAGATTATTGAACTCGTGGTGCGCAAAGCATAAGTTAGCTTGTAAGTATCTATAAGGAAGATGGGTCTGACAAAACGTTGGGCCCATTTTCTTAGGACTTTCTACAATATATTTCTGAAACAATGACGCCTATAGTGACTGATGTTATTTAAATCTTGCCATTTTGAGAGGTGCATAATGGATTCACAACAAAAAGCTAAAGTTTTGGTTGATCGTTTTTTGAAATATGTCGTTATTCCCAGTCAAAGTAATCCTAAGGTTAAAGATGTGCCGTCATCCAACAGTCAATGGGATATGGCAAGAGCTATTGAGTCTGAATTGAAAGCCTTAGGTGTCCAGGATGTATATATGGATGAGCACGCCATCGTCACTGGTTACCTACCTGCAACGGTTGCAGGCGTCAAAGCGATCGGTTTCGTTGCTCATATTGATACCGTTGATGTTGGCTTAAGTCCAGAGGTTCATCCGCAAGTGTTACATTATGAGGGTGGCGATGTTTGCTTAAATAAAGAAAAGGATCTTTGGATTCGCTTGAATGAACATCCTGAGTTAGGTCGCTATATCGGCCAAGACATTGTTTTTACGGATGGAACAAGTGTTTTAGGGGCCGATAATAAGGCAGGTGTCACCAACCTTATGACGATGCTTGAAATCTTAATTAAGGAAAATTTGCCTCACGGAGATATTCGAGTCGCTTTTGTTCCTGATGAAGAAACGGGTTTGAGAGGAGCTAAACTTCTTGACCTCGAGAAATTTAAGGTTGATTTTGCTTATACAGTTGACGGATCTGAAATCGGTGAGGTCGTTTATGAAACTTACAATGCAGCAGAGTGCCATTTCTTGATTGAGGGGGTGACCACTCACCCTTGTGCAGCAAAAGGTGTTCTTGTTAATCCAATCCTGATTGCCAATGACATTATTAATAACTTTAGTCGCTTAGAGACGCCAGAAAATACAGATGAGCGTGATGGCTATTATTGGTTTAAGACCATGACCGCTAGTCCCGCACGAGCAGATTTGCAACTCAATATTCGTGATTTTGATAATGCAACATACGAAGCTCGCAAGGCGTATGCTGCATCAGTCGCAGAATTAATGCAAAAGCGTTACCCTCGGGCAAAGATTGTTGCCCAAATTGAAGATATTTACAGCAATATCTCAGGTGGGCTAGGTGAGGATCGTCAACCGATTGATTTGATGTATGAGGCCTTAAAAGAACTTAACATTGAACCAAAGACTGTAGCAGCACGAGGTGGTTCAGATGGCTCTGCCTTAACAACACGAGGTTTGGTCACTCCCAACTACTTTACAGGAGCTCATAATGTCCATGGCTTTGCTGAGTTTTTGCCTGTTGACAGCTTTGTTGCCTCATTGGATATGAGTTTGAAAATTGTAGAACTCTTAACTCGAGAAGCGAAATAAAGACGAGGGCTCGTTTTAAAAAAGGCTCTTTGGAGATTTCCAAAGAGCCTTTAAGTGCGCGCGACATGTGCGCTGTTCTAGCGGGTGCAAGTCCCGTGGTCGGGCTGATAGAGTTTAAGGCAACTCGTGCTCCGTGAGGAACAGGGGGAAGGAAGCCGGCGGCAAATTCCTGGGCGAGCCTAAAACTCCCCCTACTCGATTCAAGCTTAATCGTCTTTTTGCTCTATTTTCTTTTTGATGATGTGAGCAACATTTTGAGTGACATTGGCTCTTGATAAAATTAAAGGATCAATACGACCAATAGCCTCTAAGTCTTTCCCCTCATATGGGATAACGGACAGGACATAACGAATGGCATTAAGTCGAGCTCGTTTTTTATCATCACTTTTAACAACAATCCAAGGCGAGCGAAGTGTGTTGGTTGAAAAAAACATAACTTCACTAGCTTTTGTGTAATCATCCCATTTGGATAGGGATGCAATATCAATTGGAGAAAGTTTCCAACGGCGAAGAGGGTCAATTTGACGCGCTTTGAATCGCCTTTGTTGTTCTTTTTGAGTAACTGCAAACCAGAGTTTGATAAGAATCGTATCAGAGTTAATAATACTTTCTTCAAATTGTGGACATTGACGTAAAAATTCAATGTACTGTTCATCTGTACAAAAACCCATTACTCGTTCAACACCTGCACGGTTGTACCATGAGCGGTCAAACAAGCGAATCTCTCCCGGAGAAGGGAGATGAGCAACGTAGCGTTGAAAATACCATTGGCCTTTTTCTGGGTCAGTTGGCTTGGGCAAAGCCACAATACTGGCACCACGCGGATTTAAATGTTCCATAAACCGTTGTATGGTGCCACCTTTGCCAGCGGCATCTCGTCCTTCAAACAAGATGACAACTTTTTTACCTTTTTCCTTAACCCAGTCTTGAAGCTTAATGAGCTCGACTTGTAAGCGATAAAGTTCCTTTTCGTATCGCTTTTTATTCATCTCCCTTTTGTAGGGGTAAGGTGCGTTTTCATAATCTTCAACCAATTCATTTTCATCAGGATTTTCACCCTCTTCAAGTTTTAAATGAAGGCGAGCTTCTTCCAACAATAATTTCAGAATTTTGACGCGATCTGCTGGGCGCTCGTTAAGTAATACCTCATGCATTGCTCGAGAATGCTCTATGACCTTGTCCTTAGAAATGAGGTTGCCATCAATTTCTTGGTCAATTTCATCACGTACTTCTTTAACTTCGTTAGCCAGATCAATCCACTTCTGTAGATCTTTTTCTTTGAGATTAGCGAGGTCGGAGACTTTAAGTTTTTCGGTGGCCATGATTGCCTCTCTTATTTAAGGTTATGAGGTCAATGTAACACCTTTAAACTCATTAGAAATGAAAAAGTGAGAATTGTGTGTCAAAACGCAAATAAAAATGGGACTGATTTCAAATCAGTCCCATCAAAGATGGTTGTTATGGCTATGAAAGCATAACTTCAATCCAAGGATTGTATCAACGAACCAAAGTCTGACTAGGGAAGATAAGGCTAAATGTTGAACCCTCACCTAACTTGGATTCGATCACTAATTTGCAATGATTGCGAATTGCAATGTGTTTAACAATCGCTAACCCTAAGCCAGTTCCACCTGTTTCTCTTGAACGACTTTTGTCTGCACGATAAAAACGTTCCGTTAATCTAGGTAAATCTTTTTCTGCTATACCGATACCATTGTCTTTTACCGAATAAACACAAACGTCTTTGGTCGCATCGTAGTGCCATGTGATATCAATATTTCCTCCATCAGGAGTGTAGCGAACAGCATTGCTTACGAGGTTGGAGCAGGCACTTCGGATTTCATCGACATAACCATAAATAGCAATATCGGTGTCAATATGCGTTTGAATGTTATGACGATTACGGGATAAAGCGATTCCGTCCTCAGCAACACCTGCGACAAGGCGCTGCATACTTACAACTTCTGGACTTTCAATAGCAACATCGTCCTTATTTTCTAAACTAGAAAGTACTAAAAGGTCATTAACAAGATTTTTCATGCGTGAAGACTCTTCCTGCATGAGTATGAGTTGCTCACGCAAAACCTTTTCATCAACTTTAGGACTAGACAAAATCATGTCTAAGAATCCTGAAAGCACTGTTAAGGGAGTGCGTAACTCATGGCTAACATTAGCCACGAAATCTTTACGCATGTTCTCGATACGATGCTGTTCAGTTACATCGTAAGTGACAATGATGAAGTGACTTTTGTCTGCTACAACAGCCGAGAGAAGTAGCTCTCTACCAGGTTCTTTCGATAAGATTTTGATAGGTTTAGAATAATCGCCCTCTTTTAAGTACTGCAAGACTTTACTGTCGGAGATAACAGAGCTGATTTTTACGCCCAGGTGCATTGTTAATTGAATGCCTAAATGACGTTCTGCTGCAGGATTGCACCATTCAATCGACTGACCACTACGGATTAAGATAACACCTTCAGGCAGTGCGGCTAACGATAGACGATACCGATCCAACCTTGCCGTGACACGCGATGAATCATGGCGCATCTGTTCAGCTTCATTAGCATCAATCCAACCGTCATTCATATTAATAAATAACCAAATATAAGCAGCACTTAATAAAGCACAGGTGATGGTAACAGTCATCAGCCAAGTGCTTGTGTAGTACATCAAAAGAGCAAAAAGGGCGATGCAAATGAGCATCCACCCTGCTTGTTGTTTTGGAGCCATAACTCTAAACCTTAAATATTTTCAAGATGAGCTCGATAACCCAGCCCTCGGACTGTTTGTAGTAAGTTTTCTGCTGCGGTTCCTTGGAGCTGTTTTCGCAGTCTTAACATATGAACATCAACAGTACGCTCATCCACATAAGCATTGTCCCAAACCAAGTTCAATAACATTTCTCGGCTATAAACGCGTTCGGGATTTTTTGCGAAAACGGAAAGAAGCTTAAATTCCTTCGCAGATAAGGAGATCGGCTCACCATTAACTTCTGCTTTGTAGCTTGCTTCATCCATCGTGAGAGGACCGCATTTAATTAAAGTATTTTGGGTCATTGGGGCATGCTCACTGTGGATATGGTAGCGACGCATAACGGCCTGGATACGAGCAATGAGCTCTCTGGGCATAAAAGGCTTGACAATATAGTCATCGGCGCCAGCATTTAATCCCTTAACTCGATCGCTTTCACTGCCGCGGGCGGTTAGCATAATGACAGGCAAATGTTGAGTTTGTTCGTTACTTCGAAGCTGCTCTAACCACTCAACACCTGAAGTCTCTGGCAGCATGTAGTCTAATAAAATCAGGTCTGGTAGCTGACTGTCCATCAACTCTTGTGCAGCCTTGACACTATCACAGCTTTGAACATCAAAGCCAGCACCAGCACAAGCAAAAGAGATAAGGGTTCGAATTGGCGCCTCATCTTCAACAATTAAAATTTTTGAAGGAGATTGAGTTTGAGTCATGATGAATAATGTTGTGAGTTTTATTTATTGTCCCACAAAACGCCAATAACAAAAAGTGTTTTATTCTTCGTCTTTGGGTAAAAGATTTTGAAGATTTTCCGGTAATGCATCAAGGCGCAAATGTCGGATATCTTCACCGTCTAAGATAAAGATAATATGCTCTGCAATATTTGTTGCATGATCGCCCAAGCGTTCATACGCATGAATGATGTTCATACAAGACATGGCTTGCTCGACATGTTCAGGATGCTCTTTCAGATAGTGAGTCAAAATTTTAAACCCATCTCGATAGCTTTGATCGACTTCACCATCAGCGCGGAGTGTATTGACAGCGGCTGTTTCTGAGAGATTTCTCAAAGCCAATAGTGATAAATTTACAACTTTTTGACTTTTTTCAACGATTTCTGCAGCGCCAAGTTTTTCAATCAGTGCTTCAGGGAGTTCATGTCGAGAGACTTTTGCAATATTGCGAGCTTGGTCACCCATCCGTTCAAAGTCAGTTGCCATTTTGGCAATACCAAAAACGAGTCTTAAATCACTTGCGGCAGGTTGATGCTTAGCAATCAATAGAGTGCAGGCTCTGTCAATAGAAACCTCCAAGGCATTAATGGCAGCATCACGGTCACAAACACTTTGTGCAAGATCGATATCATTTGTTTTAAAGGCTCGGCTTGCATCTTGGATTTGAGAAAGAACTAACTCCCCCATGCTTAACAAAAGGTGCTTGAGCTCATCGATATCTGCGTCATATTGACGAAGAAGGTGAGATTGTTGAGATAAGATCATGTCAAATATCCTTGTATTAACCGAAGCGACCGGTAATGTAATCTTCCGTGGCTTGTTTGTCTGGGTGAGTAAAGATTTTTTGAGTTTCACCAAACTCGACGAGTTCGCCTAAGTACATAAATGCCGTAAAGTCTGAGATACGAGCGGCTTGTTGCATACTGTGTGTCACAATGACAACCGTGTATTCATTCTTTAACTCATTAATAAGATCTTCAATTTTTGCAGTAGAGATCGGATCAAGGGCCGAACAAGGCTCGTCAAAAAGAATAACTTCAGGGCGAACTGCAATGCCTCGGGCGATGCAAAGGCGTTGTTGTTGTCCGCCCGATAGAGCAAATCCTGAATCGTTTAACTTGTGATGTACGTCATTCCAAAGGGCGGCTTTTTTTAATGCCCACTCGACACGATCATCTAATTCGCTTTTACTGAGATTTTCGAAAAGGCGGACACCATAAGCAACGTTATCGTAAATGGACATGGGGAAAGGTGTTGGTCGTTGGAAAACCATGCCAACAGTTGCTCGTAAACGATCTAATCCGTTTGTTTTAGTGATGATATTTTCACCATCAAGCCAGATTTCGCCTTCTGCACGTTGATCGTTGTACAGGTCGTACATACGGTTAAAGGTTCGTAAGAGGGTAGACTTGCCACAACCCGATGGCCCAATAAACGCTGTGACTTTATTTTCAGCAATATTCAAATTGATATTTTTAAGTGCGTGAAAAGCCCCATAATAAAAATTGAAGTCTTTGACTTCCATTTTGGGCTTCAATGACATCTGTGTCATTATTACTCCGTTGTAATCATTGATACTTGGCGCGCAGTTTAGACGCTCAAAATGACCGAAAGATGACAACTTGATGACACTTTTATGACGAGATTGCTCAATGTGCTTGCTTTTCTAGGAAATAATTTGAAGCAGATTGTCTTAATGAGTATTTTTCAATAGCTGTACATAGGAAAACCTATAAGATCAGCCCTAATCATTTTGAGAACGACTACAATGAAAAAACCGTTTGATTATTTTTAGGAATTATCAGCATGATTCGATTAGCTTGTGACTATCAAGAGGGTTGTCATCCAAAAATTTTAGAAAAATTGGTACAAACCAATTTAGAAAGCACCCCTGGATATGGGACTGATGCTTATTGTGAAAGTGCTCGTCAAAAGATTAAAGCTGCCTGCGAGAACCCTAACGCTGAAGTGCATTTACTTATTGGTGGTACTCAAACTAACGCGACGGTTATTCGTTCAATTCTTCGACCGTGTGAAGGGGTGGTAGCTGTTCAAAGTGGGCACATTAATGGTCATGAAGCTGGCGCAATTGAATTAGGTGGGCATAAAGTCCTGACGATTGCAGCTCACGATGGAAAAATGTTGGCGACAGATTTAGATCATTTCATCGTCAATACTTATAAAGACGCCAGTTGGATGCACGGTGTCCTACCTGGAATGGTGTACATTTCTCAGGCAACCGAAACTGGCTCTGTTTATTCATTAGCTGAATTAACGGCTATTTCTGAAGTTTGCCACAAGCACAATCTACCCTTATTTGTTGATGGCGCTCGCCTAGGGTATGCATTGGCCAGTGAAGGTAATGACGTTACACTACCTGATTTGGCACGATTGACCGATGTGTTCTATATCGGTGGGACAAAGGTCGGCGCTTTGTTAGGTGAAGCGGTTGTATTTAATAATTCGGCACTGGCGAAGAACTTCTTTACGATCATGAAGCAAGGTGGAGCGGTTCTTGCAAAAGGTCGTCTATTGGGTATTCAATTCGATACTCTCTTTACGGATGACCTTTATATCGAAATTAGTCGCCATGCAGTTGCTATGGCAATGAAATTAAAAAATGCCTTAAAGGCTAAGGGCTATCAATTTTATTCAGAAAGTCCAAGTAACCAACAGTTTGTTATTTTAAGTAATGATCAATTGAAGCAGTTAGAGAAAGAAGTTGCTGTTTCTCATTGGGCTATTGTTGATGATGAGCATACAGCTGTGCGCTTTTGTACAAGTTGGGCAACAACAGAAGAAACTATTGATCAAGTAATTGCAATGCTTTAATGCAAAAGTAGAAGAAAAAACAGGCATCGAAATTGCTCGATGCCTGTTTTTTTAGTAGTTGGGATTACTTCATATTTCTAATCAAAGTTCTTGCCAAACGTTCAGCTTCCAACATGTCGTTTGTCATGTTGTTACCCAGACTTTGAGCAATACCCGTGCGTTGCAATTGACGTAAAGTATGTCCTGTTGCCCCGCAGATAATGAGTTCAAAACCTCGGCGTTTAAGCGCTCTCATATAGGTTTGAATAATGTCCATCGCAGAGTTATCAATATTCATCAATGAGGTGCAATCAAAGATAACAACCTTATTGGCATTGTGAGCAGTAATTCGTTTGGGGTCTGTCACAGCGTTAAGTTTAGAAACAGAACCAAAGAATAATGAACCTTGCAATTGCCATGCTTCAATACCAGCAGGTGTATCAACACTCATTGTGATCGGTGTGACCTTAGTTAAGGTATTCATGCGGTAAATGAAGAATAAGCAAGAGCTTAATAAACCCACTTCAACAGCCACGGTTAAGTCAAAAATAACAGTTAAGAAGAATGTGAGCAATAAGGTGACCTTATAGCTCATGGTCATTTGACGTAAACGCTTAAATTCAGCCCAGTTCCCCATGTTACTAGCGACAAAGAACAAGATGGCAGATAAAGCAGCAAGCGGAATATTACTTGCTAATGGTGCAGCCACTAAGACAATGACTAATAAGGTTAGAGCGTGAACTACACCAGAAATGGGAGAAACGGCACCGCTTTTAATGTTAGTCACGGTACGTGCAATAGTACCCGTTGCAGGAATGCCGCCAAAGAATGGGACAACCAAGTTAGCAATACCTTGCCCCATCAATTCTTGGTTAGGATTATGTCGATCGTCCGTTAAGGTATCTGCCACACGGGCACACAATAGAGATTCAATTGCACCTAACAATGCTAGTGTGATCATTGGTGAAATTAAATTACGAATGTTGGCCCAGTCAAATGAAGGAATTTGCAAGTCTGGCAAGGTTTGTGGAATGCCTCCAAACTTACTACCAATGGTTTCTACCGGCAATTGTAAGAACGTTACAGCCAACATAGAAAGTACCAAAACAACAACAGTGCCTGGGATCTTGGCAACCCAACGCTTCCATTGGGCAGTCTTACTGGAAGAGTCTTTTGGCCAGAATTTAACAATGGCAAAAGACACCAAGGCAACCCCTAAAGCGTAATAATTGATTGTTCCGATATGTGTATAAATGGCGTTAATTTGACCGAAGAAGTCAGCGGGCATGTTCTCAATACGAAGGCCTAAAAAATCCTTAACTTGAGACAATGCAATCAAAACAGCAATACCGTTTGTAAACCCAATAACAATAGAGACTGGGATAAATCGGATTAAGTTACCAACTTTTAATAGCCCCATGAGCAAGAGCAAAATACCGCTACCAATGGTGGCAATCATCAAATTGGCTAAACCGTAATTGGCAATAATGCCATAGATGATCACAATGAAAGCGCCAGCCGGTCCACCGATTTGTACTCGACATCCCCCAAGGACAGCAATTAAAAAGCCGGCAATGATAGAGGTATAAATACCAGCTTCAGGCGTAACACCAGAGGCAATGGCAAAAGCCATGGCCAGCGGTAAAGCAACCATCCCAACAGTCAAACCGGAACTAATATCGCGGGATAATTGGTGGGCACTGTAGTGTCCAATTAAATCTAAGCTCACCGGATGAAACGGTTCAAGCGGAATATTGCCGATAACGTTTTTTAAGCGTTGACCGATACTCATTTTTTACTTAGTGTGAGAAGTTAGAGAGATTAGGGCTTAAATGGAAAAACAGTTGGCATGACACCAACTGTTTTTCTTTGATTAGGCCGTAAGTTTAGAGACTTTTCAGCTTAAAGCAAGTCTATTAATGTAAACGCATACCAGGTGTTGCACCTTCTTGGGGTTCAAGAATGTACAGACCCGTCTTAGCATTGGCGTTACTGGCAGACAAAAGCATACCTTCGCTAACACCGAACTTCATCTTGCGAGGAGCAAGGTTTGCAATAACAACGGTTAATTTTCCTTCAAGGTCTTGAGGCTCATAGAAACCTTTGATACCAGAGAAAATATTGCGAGTTTTACCCTCACCTAAGTCGACGGTTAATCGCAAAAGTTTTGTAGAGCCTTCCACGTGCTCACATTTCACAATCTTAGCAATTCGAAGGTCAAGCTTATTGAAGTCGTCAATGCTCACTTCCGGCGCAATCTCTTCCCCACCCGGAGCAGGAGTTGCAGGGACCTCTGGTACACCCGGAACAAGAGCATCCAATTGTTTGATATCTGCTCGTTGCATTAAATGCTTATAAGGCATGATAGTGTTTGCACTTGATAAAGTAGCAGAGGCGCTATCCCAGGTCAATTCACCGCAGCCTAAGAAGGCTTCAACATTTTTAGCCGTAGCTGGCAATACTGGCTTGAGCATCGTGGTTAAGAGACGGAAGCATTCAAGGGCAACAGTACATACTTCATGCAACTTTGTCTTTTGAGCTTCATCTTTAGCTAGATCCCAGGGCTTTTCGCGATCAACATATTCATTGACATAATTAGCCATTTCCATGGTTAAGCGAACAGCCTTACCGTATTCACGGTCATTGTAGAATTTAGCAACATTGGCCACATTGTCGCGTAAACGCGTTACAAGTTCATGAGTTGCAATACCATCAGCTACGTGACCGTCAAAGCGCTTAACAATGAAGCCTGCGGCGCGACTTGCGATATTGACGTACTTACCAATCAAATCACTATTGATTCGAGCAATGAAGTCTTGCTTACCAAAGTCTACGTCATCAAGAGTTGCCCCCAACTTGGCCGCTAAATAGTAGCGCAACCATTCAGGGTTCATGCCCAACTCTAAGTACTTCATGGGACTGATGCCGGTACCACGGCTCTTACTCATCTTGCGGCCATCAACGGTCATAAAGCCGTGGACAAAGACATTATCTGGTACTCGGTATGGTTGACCTGCGAAGTGCAACATGACAGGCCAGAAAAGAGTGTGGAAATAAATGATGTCTTTGCCGATAAAGTGAATTTGTTCGGTCTTTTCATCATTTAAGAATTCCCAGAAGTCAAACCCTTGTTTTTTGGCATAGTTCATTAAGCTTGCGTAGTAGCCAACAGGAGCATCAAGCCAAACATAGAAGAATTTGTTCGGAGCGTCAGGAATTGGAATACCGAAGTAAGGGCCGTCACGAGAGATATCCCAGTCACCCATCTTGCCGTCTTCGAGCCATTCTTCATCTTTAGCGCGAACTTCTGCTTGAACTCGGTTAGTTCCACTCTTGCCTTTTCCTTGGACCCATTCGCGCAAGAATTGCGTACATGCTGGGTCAGATAACTTAAAGAAGTAGTGGGTAGACGTACGTAATTCAGGAGTTGCACCGGATAGTGCAGAGTATGGGTTGACTAACTCCGTTGGAGCGTAGACAGCCCCGCATTTTTCACAGTTGTCGCCGTATTGATCCTCGGCGCCGCACTTCGGGCAGGTGCCCTTGATGAAACGGTCTGCTAAGAACATACCTTTGACCGGGTCATAAAACTGTTCGATATCTTTTGTGTAGATTAAGCCCTTAGCAACTAAGCGCTTGTAGATATCTTGAGAAAGTTGGACGTTTTCTTCAGTGTCTGTAGAGTACCAGTGGTCAAATTGGATATGGAAACCATCAAGATAGGCCTTACGACCAGCTGCGATGCGAGCAACCAATTCTTTAGGAGAAATGCCTTCTTTTTCAGCGGCAATCATCATTGGGGCGCCGTGCGTATCGTCACCACCGACGAAATGAACGGTATTGCCGTACATTCGTTGGGTACGAGCCCAAATATCAGCTTGAATGTATTCCATGATGTGACCGATGTGGAACACACCATTGGCGTACGGTAACGCCGTCGTCATAAAAATTTGTCGGTTTTGCATGGTGATCAAACTTTCCGAATGAAATTGAGTAACAAGTTTTTTATTTTAGCAAAGCTAGCGAAGACAGACCTTTGACAACCTCTTAGAGGTTTCGAAAATTCATGAAATTTTTACAATATCGACACTTTTGCTCTTGTTTCTGAAACACAAACATCGCAAAATAAAAGCAGAATTTTATAAGGAGTTGTTATTGTGGTTACTAAAGATCAAATCCAGGAAGTATTAAAGACAGTTATTGATCCATTGATGGGGGTGGATTATGTCTCGGCTCGTATGGTCAACATCAATGAAGCTGCAGGCAGAGTAACAATTCAATTAGGTTATCCGGCCAAGCGCTATATTGAGAAGGTTAAGGCTGAGGTTGAAAAGGCATTTGCGCAAGCTCAAATGCCACTTGAAGTTGTGGTTGAGCAAAAAATCATAGCGCACGCAGTTCAGCGCACACTTAAAGTGTTGCCTAACGTTAAAAATATTATTGCTGTCTCCAGTGGTAAGGGAGGTGTTGGTAAGAGTACGGTTGCAGCCAATGTGGCTTTAGCGTTGGCTGAACAAGGTGCTCGTGTTGGCATGCTAGATGCAGATATCTATGGTCCATCACAACCTTTGATGTTGGGGGCTTATGGCCGACCAATGACCAATGATGGGACCAATATGAATCCAGTTGAGTCTTTGGGGCTACAAATTAATTCAATCGGTTTTTTGATTGATTCAGACCAACCCATGATTTGGCGAGGTCCTTTAGCTGCTCAAGGTTTGCAGCAATTGCTAACTCAAACCAATTGGAAGGATTTGGATTACTTAGTGATTGATATGCCACCGGGAACGGGCGATATTCAATTGACCCTTTCTCAAACAGTGCCGGTCACTGGTGCGATTGTTGTTACGACTCCTCAAGATATTGCCTTACTTGATGCGAAGAAGGGTTTGATGATGTTCAAAAAGGTCAATGTGCCTATTTTGGGTATTGTTGAAAACATGTCTTTGTTTAAGTGCCCCAACTGTGGTCATATGGAGCATATTTTTGGTGAAGGCGGGGCTAAACGCATGAGTGAAACGTATCACGTCGACGTTCTGGGTCAATTGCCGCTCGACTCTAAGATTCGTGAGCAAGCGGACTCTGGAGCACCGACAGTCGTGTCAGATCCTGATAGTTATGCAGCAGAAGTCTATAGAGAAATTGCCTTGAAGGCAGCAGCTGCAATAGCTAAGACTGCTAAGGACATGTCATTAAAGATGCCCACAATTAAGGTGGAGAATAATTAAATGCCTTGGGTTGTCCCTGATTATCGTGCACCCCGTTGGATGGCAGGTGCTCATACGCAGACGATTTTAGCTGCTAAGCTATGCAAGAAGCCTAAAGTGGTTTATCGTCGCGAGCGATGGGATACGCCAGATAATGACTTTATAGATGTAGATTGGGCAACTCCTGAAGTTGCCGACCCGAGCACGCCAATTTTAGTTCATTTTCACGGGCTTGAAGGCAGTTCTCATAGTCACTACGCCTTGGCGTTAATGCATGAGACAGTTGCCCGTGGATGGCGAGGGTGTGTCGCTCATTTCAGAAGTTGTTCTGGTGAGTTAAATCGGTTAGCTAGAACTTACCACGCCGGAGACATTGATGATTTAGAGTGGGTTTTGCGGACAGTGAGATCTCGCTATCCGCAAGCCCCACTTTACGCTGTGGGTGTGTCTTTAGGAGGAAATCAGGTTGCGCTTTTTTGTGGGAAACGTTCTGAAGCCGCTAAAGAGTTATTAACAGCGGCGGTTTCTGTGGGGGCGCCTGTAGACTTGGTTGCCGGAAGTAATTTACTCAAGCAAGGCTTTAACCGAGTTTACTCCGAGATGTTTTTAAATAGCTTAATTCCTAAAGTACTTAAGAAAATGGAATTGCATCCGGAGCTTGAAAAACTCATTGATCGAGAAGCAATCAAAAAGTGTGTGAACTTCTACGACTTTGACTCGTTGTTTACAGCACCCGTGCATGGCTTTAAAAACGCAATGGATTATTGGACACAATGTTCAGCTAAGCCTTGGTTAAAAAATATACAAATTCCATTCTTGTTGCTAAATGCCCGTAACGATCCGTTTTTACCAGAATGGGCGTTGCCTACTCTTAACGATGTTAGTGACATGGTATGGCTAGATCAGCCCAAGGAGGGAGGACATATTGGTTTTCCTACTGGTAATCCTCCGGGTCGAGTAGATTATTTGCCCGAGCGTATATTTAGATTTTTTTTGGAAAAGAAATAATCAAAGATCTTTTTAAAATAGCCAATTAGCTCTGACATAAGAGCAAAAAAATAAGTAGCTTTTAAGCGAGAAATTGCTTAAAAGCTATTTTTTAATCTTGAAAAAAAAACTTTAGTCCCCATATACAAAATATCTTAATTATTTAAACATAACGGAGTCATAAGACCATGCAAGACCCGGTCAAGAATAACGCTGAAGAAAATGTTCAATGTGCACAAGAGGGTTGCACCTGTGATCAAGGTTGTCAATGTCAAGAGGTACAAGAAGATGCCTCTCAGGAAGCAAAAGAGCCAACTGCTGAAGAGTTGTTGGCAGCAGTAAAGGCAGAGAACGACAAGTTACAGGACCTTTACATGCGAGCATTGGCAGAAATGGAAAATGGCCGTCGCCGTGCAGAAGAGTCTGTTGAAAAAGCCCATAAGTTTGGTGTTGAAAAGTTCGCAAAGAATCTTTTGCCAGTACTCGATAGCTTGGAAAAAGCTTTGGAATTGGCCTCTGGTGACAATTCACCGATGATGCAAGGGGTGGAAGCCACTTATCGTCAATTCGTTCAAGCCATGCAAAGTAGCGGTATGGTTGAAATTAATCCTGTCGGCGAAAAGTTTGATCCTACTCGCCATCAAGCCATTGCAATGGTTCCTCCTCAAGAAGGACAAGAATCCGGTGTGGTTGCGCAAGTGTTCCAACGTGGTTGGATTCTCAATGAACGCGTGCTTCGTGCTGCTATGGTTAGCGTGACGCAGTAATACTTTTTTTGGGAAAACGAAAAAAGTTACATTTTCCCCCTTGAAAACGCCTCTTACATCCCCATATGAGTGTTAGATGCATGAGGAAAGTGGTAAAGCCCATCCTCATAAAGTACAGATTTCAAATAAAAGGAATTGAAAAATGGCAAAGATTATTGGTATTGACTTAGGTACGACGAACTCTGCCGTTGCCGTTATGGAAGGCGATAAGGTTCGCGTTATTGAAAACAGTGAAGGTGCTCGTACGACTCCGTCTATCGTTGCATATATGGACAATGGCGAAGTGTTGGTAGGTGCCACTGCTAAGCGTCAGGCTGTGACCAATCCGAAGAATACGTTGTTTGCAGTCAAGCGTTTGATTGGTCGTCGCTTCGATGATGCAGAAGTCCAACGCGATATTAAGTTGATGCCGTTCACGATTGCTCGTGCTGATAACGGTGATGCTTGGGTTAGCGTTTTGGATGGCAAGAAGCTTGCACCGCAACAAGTCTCTGCAGAAGTTTTGCGCAAGATGAAGCAAACGGCTGAAGACTATTTGGGTGAAACGGTAACGCAAGCTGTGATTACGGTGCCTGCTTACTTTAACGATAGCCAACGTCAGGCAACTAAGGATGCGGGTCGTATTGCTGGTCTTGAAGTCAAGCGTATTATCAACGAACCGACGGCAGCAGCTTTAGCTTTTGGTTTGGATAAGGCTGGTAAGGGCGACAAGAAGATCGCAGTGTATGACTTAGGTGGTGGTACGTTCGATATTTCCATCATTGATTTGGCTGATGTCGATGGCGATAAGCAATTTGAAGTGCTCTCCACCAACGGAGATACCTTCTTGGGTGGTGAAGACTTTGACCAACGCATTGTTGATTTCTTGATCACGGAATTTAAGAAGGATACGGGCGTTGATTTGAGTAAGGATATCATCGCTTTGCAACGTTTGAAGGACGCTGCAGAAAAGGCAAAGATTGAGTTGTCTAGCCGTCAAGAAACGGAAGTGAACCTCCCGTACATTACGGCTGATGCTACGGGTCCGAAGCACTTAAATGTTAACTTGACGCGTTCTAAGTTTGAAAGCATGGTTGAGGACTTAGTTTTGCGTACGATTGAACCTTGCCGCAAGGCTTTGGCCGACGCAGGTTGTTCTGCTAGCGAAATTACGGACGTGATTTTGGTTGGTGGTCAATCTCGTATGCCTAAGGTTCAAGAAACCGTGAAGGAATTTTTCGGTCAAGATCCCCGTAAGGACGTAAACCCGGACGAAGCTGTGGCTATTGGTGCGGCTATTCAAGGTTCTGTCTTGACGGGTGAACGCAATGACGTGCTTTTGTTGGACGTGACGCCGTTGACGTTGGGTATTGAAACGTTGGGTGGTGTGATGACGCCGATGATTAAGCGTAATACTACGATCCCGACTAAGCATGCTCAAGTGTTCTCTACCGCAGAAGACAACCAACCGGCAGTGACGATTAAGGTCTTCCAAGGCGAACGCGAAATGGCTTCTAACAACAAGCTCTTGGGTGAGTTTAATCTTGAAGGCATTGCTCCGGCACCCCGTGGTTTGCCGCAAATTGAAGTGACTTTCGATATCGATGCTAATGGTATTTTGCACGTTGCTGCTAAGGATAAGGCAACGGGTAAGGAAAACACGATTACGATTAAGGCAAGTTCTGGCTTGAGCGAAGATGAAATCAAGCGCATGGTTGATGATGCTGAAGCAAATAAGGCTGAAGACCATAAGCGCTTTGAATTGGCTCAATCCCGTAACGTTGCTGATGCTTCGATTCACCAAGTTCAAAAGACCTTGAAGGACTTGGGCGATAAGGTTGAAGCTAGCGATCGTATGGCCTGCGAAGATGCTATTAAGAAGGTTGAAGAAGTTGTGAAGGGCGAAGACAAAGAAGCGATCGATGCTGCAGTTGAACGTTTGATGACGGCAGCTCAAAAGATCGGTGAAAAGTTGAATGCTCAAGCTCAACAAGCTGAACAAGCTCAACCTCAACAAGGTGCTTCTAAGGTTGATGATGACGTCGTTGACGTTGATGCCAAGGAAAAGTAATTAGTCTTAAAGGTGGGGTGTGATTTTTTGCACCCCACAGCTAAGATTCATTATTCCAAGATATGAGGAGAGAGGTTCAAGTAACGTGTATGACTGCACATCTTGAGCCTTTCTTTTTGGGGCTAAATAAAGGATTTAATGTTCAATGAGTGATCGTGATTATTACGAAGTATTGGGTGTAGAGAAAAGTGCCAGTGCTGCCGATATTAAGAAGGCTTATCGTCGCTTAGCCATGAAGTATCACCCTGATCGCAATCAAGGCGACAAGGCTGCTGAGGAAAAGTTTAAGGAAATTGGTGAAGCTTATGCGGTCTTGGGCGACGAACAAAAACGTGCGGCCTATGATCGCTATGGTAAAGCTGGTGTAAATCCAGGTGCTGGTGGTCCTGGTGGGTTCGGTGGTTTTGGCCCAGAAGGCTTTGGTGGCTTTTCCAATATGGGAGATTTTGGCGATATCTTTAGCGAGATTTTTGGTCAAGGTGCCCGTCGTCAGCAAACAGGTCCGAGAGCAATGCAGGGACAAGATCTCCGCTACGACATGGAAATTACGCTCGAGCAAGCAGCTAAGGGTTATACGGCAGAAATTCGTGTACCAGTTTGGGAAAAGTGTGATGTATGTGATGGAACTGGTAGTCGCTCTAAGACTAAACCAAAAACTTGTCCGCATTGCCAAGGCTCAGGTGTTATTCATGTTAAACAAGGCTTCTTCGCTGTTCAGCAACCTTGTCCCCACTGTCGTGGTACCGGCACAGTAATTGATGACCCGTGTCCAAATTGTGATGGTACAGGCTTCAAGAAGGTCATGAAGACCCTAGAGGTTAAGATCCCTGCCGGCATTAATTCTGGGCAACGTGTTCGTTTACAAGGCAAGGGACAGCCGGGAGTTAACGGTGGTCCTGCTGGCGACCTTTATGTCGAAATCAATATCAAACCACATGAAATTTTCCAACGAGACGGTAATGATTTGCATGTTGAGTTGCCAATATCCTTTGTCACGGCTACTTTGGGTGGCGATGTTGATGTACCTGTACTTGAAGGAGAAACTCGTATTACGATTCCAGAGGGGACGCAAAATGGAAAGATTTTGCGTTTGCGTGGTAAGGGTATGAAGGATATTCGATCAAGCTACATGGGAGACTTGTATATTCATGTTTATATCGAAACACCGGTAAATTTGACGGAAAAGCAAAAAGATATTTTGCGTCAGTTCCAAGCAACGATTGATAACAATGAAGAGAAGCACTCTCCAAAACATCAAAGTTTCATGGATAAAATGAAAAATCTCTTTAGTTAATACGAAGGGAAACGAAAAAAGCGCCTCAAGTTTATGAGGCGCTTTTTTTGGCGCTGAAAAAATTAATCAGCGTTTTTGGGCAAAATACGATCTATATTCTTGATGAAAAGAATTGCCACGTAACTAATAATACAGGTCGCAATGAAGAGCTCGATGTTTGCAAGTGTGCGTAACTCCCAAGCATAGAATTGTCCACCAGGGAAAGCATTAACTAAATCGCTCATCTTAAAGAGTGCTGTAGCTCCAATTGCCAGAGGGAAGGTAAAGGCAGCATAGCCAGGAGAAAATGGTAAACGAAGTAGCTTAAATAACGACAGATAAATGACGACTGTCATCAACACTGCGATACCTAATAGAACAGCGCACAATAATGGAGAGGGATGTTCAACGACAGTTAATAAACCAGCTAAAGAGAGGCTTGCTGGTGCAGCTAGAATCGCAATGGTAGGCTTGGCACCATCTGGAACTTCAGCGTAAAACATAAGACGGTAAATCATCACGGGTAGCATAATGGCATATGCACCGATTCCGATAATTAATAAAATTTGAGCAAAGCCAAACCACTCAGGTGAAGGACAAGCAACGTCTGCAACAATAATGCCTACAGGTGGAATAAACCAACTCGGAACCATGTGGTGCATTTGACGTTCTTTCATTCTAAAGACGATGAATGCGAACAAAAAGAGCAAGTGAATAGCTACAGCGGCTAGCCAAATAAACTCACCAACTGTAGGGAGATACTTCCCGATAGCTTTAGAAACAACCATGGTAGCCATTGCAAAAGTTGGGACAATGGAACCAAGTACAGGATGGCGAAGGTCGTTTAAAAGGGTGTCGATATGAAATACAAATCGCGTTAATAAAAGGGTTAAGAGGATAACGGCAATACCGGCACCAATAAGTTGACCCCAACCATGCAAAGGTAAGGCATTTTCAAGAGACCAACCCAAGCTAGAAATCCCCAAAGCCAAGCCTGCAACAGGCGTTGGAAGGGCACGTACACGATGAATCATTTTAAAACCTCAACATGAGATTGAAACGCGGCAGGATTATATCTCAAAAAAAATCCAAATAGGTATAAACCCTTAGGCTTTTAATGTAACATCAAAAAATATTAAAGAAAACAATTGGTTAAAAAAGCCTCAGTTGTTTGGTCAGTGCATCATGTTTTATTTCTAAATCTGTTTTAGACACGCTTAATCCTAAAAGGCGAATGCCTCTATATGGCAAAGTAACGGTTGCCAATAACTCTTGAGCAAGTGGTGTAATCGTATTCGCATTATCGAGATATTGTGACTGACTTGCACTACGAGTGATGGTTGTAAAGTCATGAAAGCGTACTTTGAGGGTTAGTCGCTTTCCTTTAAAGTGTTTTTCTGAGATACGTTCGACAAGTTCATCGATAACGTCATACATTGCATTGTGAATACTAGGACCTCGTATATCATGACGGAAGGTTCGTTCACAACCGACAGATTTTCTTATGCGATAGGGCTGCACCTCTCGCTCATCAATGCCTCGAACAAATCGATAGTATGTTAGACCAGCTTTTCCGAAAAGCTCTGTTAAACGAGGCAAACTAACGGCTCGCAATTCTGGGGCTGTAGTAATGCCCATTGCATGAAGTTTTTTAGCAGTGGCAGGACCAATTCCCCAAAAGGCTTCGATGGGGAGTCGGTCGATAAAAGCCAAAGCTTGGTTGGGGTGTATCACACATAAACCGTTGGGTTTTCTATAGTCACTGGCAATTTTGGCTAAAAATTTGTTGTAACTAACGCCTGCGCTGGCAATGAGGTTGAGTTCTTGTCTGATATCTCGTTTTATTCGAATTGCGATATCAAGTCCTAAAGAAGCTTGTATTTTATTATTAGTGACGTCAAGAAAGGCTTCATCTATCGAAATGGGCTCAATCAAATCCGTATATCGATGAAAAATCTCTCTGATTTGCTCAGAAACAGCTTTGTAATGATCCATGCGAGACTGCACAAAGATGAGTTCTGGGCAGAGCTCCTTAGCCTTCGAGCTAGGCATGGCTGAATGAACGCCGAAGCGTCTTGCTTCATAACTAGCAGCGGCAACAACACCTCTACTACCAGCGTGACCAACTGCAATTGGCTTCCCTTTCAACAGGGGATTGTCTCGCTGTTCGACAGAGGCAAAAAAAGCATCCATATCGATGTGAATGATCTTTCTATAAGCCACAGTCATTTTTCAACTGTTCAGTGGAATTAAGATAAAAGAATAATTTGATTGGGGATTAGCCCTAAAAGATTAGCAGGATTACCTAGAATCGAGCAATACTGCAAATTTCTCACTCCGTTTTCTTTGCTATTGTGTGCAAAACTAATTTAACTCAATTGATCATAACGTAAAGAAGTATTCCTATGCATCACTTTAGCTTTAAAAATCGACTATTGGTCGGTCTAACTTTATTTTCTATGTTTTTTGGTGCGGGTAACTTAATTTTCCCGCCTTTTTTGGGGTCTTTGGCCGGTACGGAAATGCCTTGGGCTATGATTGGCTTTTCTATTAGTGCGGTTGTCTTTCCAATTTTGGCTGTGATGACGGTTGCTCGTTCTGGCGGGTTAATGACTTTAGCTAGTCGTGTGCATCCTACCTTTGCCTTTATTTTTACGCTATTGATTTATTTATCCATTGGACCGTGTTTGGCGATTCCGCGTACGGCAAGTACCTCTTTTGAAATGGCATTCAATCCATTATTTGCTGGTGATACGACACCGGTCTTTATGGGATTAACAGCCTTAACAATTGCTCAGGCTATTTATTCTGTGCTCTTTTTTGCCTTCGCCGGTTTCGTTGCTTTAGATCCTTCCAAGTTGACTCAGCGTTTAGGCAAAATTACCTCGCCAGCGCTTTTATTGATGATTGCAGCCCTTTTTATTGCTTGCCTTCTTAATCCAATTGCAGATTACGGTATGGTTCTTCCTCCGTATGATGTTAACGCTGCAGTTCGTGGTTTCCTCGAAGGTTATCAAACAATGGATACCCTAGCTGCCTTAAACTTTGGTTTAATTATTGCTTTGAATATTCAAGCACTTGGTGCAAAGTCTACTGATGAAGTTGTAAGCGAAACCGTTAAAGCTGGTCTCATTGCCGGTGCTGTATTAATGGTTATTTATGTCGTGTTGGCCCATATTGGTGCTTCTGTCGGTGGGGCGGGTCGCATTATGGATAATGGTGCACAAACCTTGACGACTGCAGCTCAAATTCAGTTCGGTTCTGCAGGTTTGGTTATTTTAGGCGCGATTTTCTTTGTGGCTTGTTTAAATTGTTGCATTGGTTTGCTCTCATGCTGCAGCGACTACTTTGCAAAAACCTTCCCGTGTTTATCTTATCGTGGTTGGTTGCTCTTATTTGTGCTCTGCAGTATGGTGGTTTCTAATGCAGGTTTAACGTTGATTTTAAAGTTCTCAATTCCGGTTTTACTTGCAATTTATCCAGTAGCTCTAGTTCTGATTGTTTTGGGTTTGACACATCGTTTGAATAGCCGATATCCGTTGACCTATCCGGTAACCATTGGCTTCACGATTGTTGTTAGCGTAGCGGGGGCTGCTGCAGATCTTGGTGTGAATGTACCATTGATTGCTCACTTGCCGTTTTACTCTGTTGGATTGGAGTGGTTAACGCCTGCAATGATTGGTTGGGTTATTGGGGCAATGTCAGCGAAAAAGCCTGTTATTCAATAACTAGCTTATAAGTAATAAATCTATACCTCCATAGCAATGCGAGATATCTCACGTTGCTATGGAGTTTTTTTATGAGACAATACGAGCTGTCCAAATTTTGTTTTATTTAAGCCAATGTCTTTATTTGAAATTTTTGCAATTGCTATCGCGCTGTCTATCGATGCGGTTGTTGTCGCGTTATGTTGGAGTGCTAGCCAAAGGCAAATTCATCTGACTCATATGTTGAAGTTCGGCTTGGTCTTTGGTGCTTTTCAAGCACTAATGCCAGCATTAGGATGGTTTGCTGGGGAGTGGATCGTCGACTATATCAGTGCCTTTGACCATTGGATTGCATTTCTTTTGTTAGTGTGGGTAGCTTACTCGATGATAAAAGAAGCTTTCGAGGAGGCATCAGAAGGTGAATGTTGTGGGCATTGTGGCGGAAAAAAGGAAGAGGGTATTCGATGGACAACTTTAATGGTTTTAGCTGTTGCAACGAGTCTAGATGCCCTCGCAGTTGGTTTTTCTTTTGCAATGGTACAAACGCCAATTCTGTTGCCTTCAGTCATCATTGGCTTAGTGTGCGCTAGTTTAACAGTGTTGGCAGTCTCCGCTGGTAAGGCGTTGACTCAGAGAGTCCAACGCCATACTAGAACTCTTACTTTGATTGGAGCAATAGTTTTAATATTAATCGGTATAAAAATCCTTTGGGAGCATGGAGTTTTCTATTAATAGCAATTAAACATATTGCGTAAGGTATCAATATCTTTGAGGCCTTTTTTCAAAGCTAGCTGTAGCAAAATGCGAGCCTTTATTGGTGAGAGGTTCCAAGCATCAATAAAGCCTGCCTCATCCCATTCGCTTAGTCCATGAAAAACAGCGCCATTGAAAACTCTTGAGGAGCGAATAATTCGGACGCCATTGGCACTGGCTTCCTTAAGAGATGGGAAAACCTTTTGTGGAATGCAACCGTTGCCTAGACCCGCAAAGACAATCCCTTGTGCACCAGCTCTAACACAAGCATCAACTAATACACCATCATCATCGGCATGCGAGAATAGAATTTCAACACGTGGCCAACTTTCATCTTCAGCAAAATCTTCAATGCTAAAGGGGGTTGAAAGCGTATGAGGCTTTAAATTCTTGTTCATGAACATAACGGCATTATCTACGACCGAGCCCAGTTCACCATGAAGCATTCCACTAAAAGTAGCAACATTAGTTGCATGGGTTTTTGTTGAGGTACGAGCGGAACCGATAATGTTGTTGAGGACCATCATGACGCCATGGCCATGAGAGTTATCATTGGCAGCAACTTGGAAGGCATTGTATAGGTTTAAAATGCCATCGGAGGATAAAGCAGTTGCAGGGCGCATTGCACCTGTAATGACAACTGGTTTTGAGGATTTAAGGATTAAATCAAGGAAATAGGCCGTTTCTTCCATCGTATCTGTGCCATGTGTAATAACAACACCATCGACATCATCTCGATCTAATTGAGTCTGAACAGCCCTTGCTAATTTAAGCCAGATTTCGCATGTCATTGAGCTAGAGTCAACTCGACAAACAGATTGTTGCTCTAATTCGACCAAATCTCTTAGATCCGGTAATTTCTCGAGTAAAACGTCAATTTCGAGATTGCCAAGGCGATAGCCCGTTGTTTGGGTGGCAGTTTCACCAGAACTGACAATTGTGCCACCAGTGCTTATTAAAATAATTTTTTTCTTTGACATGGAAAACTCCTTGAAAAATTTTTTTTATTATAAATGCGTTTGTTCTTTTAGCCGTTATTAAATTTTTTTGATTTTTTAACTTATTGAAAGGTAAGAGCTATTTTAGATTTCTTTAAAAATCTTCACTAGTGTCCAAAATAATTTGATTTTTTAAAGACCCCCTAATCATTTCAGCGTT